>Ga0116185_1000254_pt1 | contig 68049 bp, 54 predicted proteins | sample AD_JPNNA7_MetaG_FD_89754 | JGI IMG/M metagenome (GOLD analysis project Ga0116185, IMG submission 89754) | Active sludge microbial communities of municipal wastewater-treating anaerobic digesters from Japan - AD_JPNNA7_MetaG | ecosystem: Engineered > Bioreactor > Anaerobic > Digestate | place...
CAGTAGCTGGTATAATGATGCAGATTATAGCGGTCACAATTTAGTCTGGCGGGATTATAGTGGAGTATCATTTGCGGGTAACAGATGGCGTGGAGTTGGTGGATCTCCAGTTGGGACACCATCGGGCTGGAATGATTGGGTAAACAGGTTTGGTGGGACAGGATTAAATAGTAATCCACAGTTTGTAAATAATGTCAGAGGAAGGAATGGTTATGTGATCAGTTCAACTTCTCCGGCGAGGAATGTTGGTGAGGATCTGCGAGTATTTATAGAAAGTAAAGGTTTACCTTGGTCAGATATCAATGGCAATCCAAGAGATAATACACCGGATATTGGAGCTTACCAGTATTCTAGAGAAGGTGATACTACATTCTCATTATCAGTTAATGTAAACGACGATTTGAATTTAGTATCAGTACCGGGAATAAATCCTGATGGAATGGGAGTAGATAATTGGTGGTCATATAGAGATAAGAGTACATATGTATTCAGGTATTTAAACGAATATCAACCTGTCATAATTACAACACCGGGAGTTGGTTACTGGATTAAACACCCAGGGGACAGAACGTATAACACCGGAGATGAATGGCCGGCAAGCGGAATTAAAATTGTCCCTCACGTTCCAATTGTAGTAACATCGGGCTGGAACTTAATTGGTGGATATGAGCAGAGAGTGGCAACAGCAAGACTTATAACTAGTCCGCCTGGGTTGATAAACAGTTTAGTATACAAATATTCACGCGGATATCAGGCAGCGACTACCTTGGATCCCGGTTATGGATATTGGATAAGATTGGATGCTGAAGGGCAGATTATAATTCCAAATGCATTAATAAAAGGAGAAGAAATTAAGGAATGGTTCCCGGAAGGTTGGGGGAGAATAATTATGACAGATGCGACAGGAATAAGTTATACATTGTATGCAATAAAGGGTGAGGTAGATTTAAGTCAGTATGATTTGCCACCAATACCTCCAGCAGGAATTTTTGATGTAAGATATGGAAGCGGAAGAATTGCAGAGGATTTAAATACAAAAGCCCAAACAATAGAAATACAAGGTGCAATTTATCCGGTTACCGTAAAAGTAGAAAGAATAACGATTTTACTTCAAGATAAAACATCAAACGGAATTGTTAAAGAGTTGAGACCGGGAGATGAGATTATGTTTAATGATCCGGTAACGAAACTAACAATATTATCCAGTGAAATCATAGATAGTATTCCAAAGGTTTATTCACTTTATCAGAATTATCCAAATCCATTTAATCCTACTACCAGAATACAGTATACAATTGGCAGTAAGCAATTTGTTCAGCTAAAAGTTTATGATATTTTGGGAAAAGAAGTTGCGACTTTAGTTAATGAGGAAAAATCAGCAGGTACTTATGAAGTTGAATTCCAGTCCATAGTATATAATCATCAGTTAGCGAGCGGAATTTATTTCTATCAACTCAAAGTAATCGATTCCTCAACAAGCTTAGGACATGCGTATATTGAGACGAAGAAGATGATAATAATGAGATAAAACCCATTTTAATAATATTTTTAAAATATATTATTTTGATAATTAATATTACTTAATGAAAATAAAGCGGAGTTTTTATTTTCTCGGGTAAAATATTCTGCAAATATTTTTATTCGTATATTCAATAGTTATGATTCAATAAAATTGCCATCTGGGGTCTTCAGTAGTAATTTGTTGTTCTTTACCTGATTTTTTAAAGTATCTTTGATGTTTCAGCCATTCGGAAGTTATTTCAAAACCTTTAACAAAATTGTATTGTGGTTCATATTCAAGTTTTGTTCTTAGTTTATCAATTTTGAATACTAATTCTTTTTTATAAAAGTTCAGATTAATTGTTGATGCATCCTGTCCTTTAACCCAACTCCAGTTGCCAGAACCTTTTGACTTGATATATCCATAAACAGATTTTGCAAAATCTGGTGCAATTTGAACTATCATCTTCAAGATCTTTTTTAATAAGAACAGAGGCATAGATTTTATTTTGAAATTAGCTTGGCCACTTTTTTCAAGAGGTTTGCCTGTGATTGCTATTGAGAAGGCATCAAAAAATCTCTTCCATGAAAGGGTTTCGCCACTTGATACAATAAATATCTCATTGAAAGCTTTTTCATTTAGAATGCATTTAATTATAACATCAACAACGTCATCAATATAAACAGGATTACATATTCCATCAAAACAACCATAATCTTTAAGGGCACCTGACATTATTAATTCAGCCGGATATATTGTAAATGATGGAGCGAATGGACCATAAATGATTGTTGGTCTTAGTACTGTTATAGGTAAATTATATTTTTGAGAATATTCGAAACAAATTCTTTCTCCAGCAAGCTTGCCACCAGCATAATCTTTTTTTGAAGAGACCGGTACAACAGATTCATCAAATTCTCCTTTATCAGATTCATTTTCATATATTGCTGTGGTACTTAAAAAAATAAATTGCTTTATCTGGTTTTTTACTGCTAGTTTAAGCATATTCTCTAAGCCCTTGGTATCTATTTCCCAACTAATGGCTTTGTTCTTATCCTTACCATGTACACTATAGATATAAACATCGCAGTCTTTAATAGATACTTCAAAATCATTAGGATGAAGAATATCGGCATATACAATTTCTACAGGGAATCTTGCTATACGAGTTAATTTACCAAAATCCCGAATGAGGCATTTAGGGACATGTCCGTGTTCAAGAATTAATTTTTCGACCAGTCTTCCTCCAACAAAGCCTGATGCGCCCATTACTAAAACTTTTTTTACTTTTTTATCCATATCTTTTTAAATTCTAAGTTTATAATTATTTGTAACGATAATTTATTAGATAATATTTTTTCAATAATGTAAATTGATTCTATTTTATAGCCATGAAGGTTTAAAACTTTTCTGTTTTGAGTAACACAAATCAATCAATCTAATAGAGGGTAGAACATCATTGGGATCAATGAAAAGTGTTTTTGTTCCTGAGATACTATTTAAAAAGTCATCCATCATTTCTTCAAAATACTTGATTTCGGCTTTTTTGACTGGTGCTTCAGTAAAAGTATGAGTTCCCTCATGATTAACAACTAATATCTTATTACATTCATCCGGGCGGAAAAAAATTTCACCTTTTGTTAATTTAATACGATTAAGATTTCTTAAATTTCTAAGTCTGCTAATTTTTACATAAACTTTCAGTTCTCTGGTAAAGTACATTTCAAGTTCTGAGTCAGCTTCTAATCCACCATAATTATCGTCTTTATAGGATATTGTAACAGGATAATCTTCTAGAAACCAGAGTATTAAATCAAGAAGATGAGAACCCATATCTAATAAGACACCTCCCCCAGCTTTTTTTCTATCAAAAAAGAATCCTGATTTTGATTTCCAACTGAAAACAAAACCTTCTTCAGCATCAATTTCCAGAACTTCTCCTAAGCTTTTTTCGGTAATAATTTTTTTGATCTCTTTGCTAGACCAGTAAAATCTTCTAACATTAGCAACAGATAAAATAGTACCGGTTTCTTTAGCAGCAGAAATCATCATTTTTGCTTCATTTTCATTTAATGCCATTGGCTTTTCGCATAATACATTTATACTATGCTTTAAAAAATCGATTGAAATCGGAGCATGAAGAAAATTTGGGAGACAGTTAATTACTGCGTTGACTTGATTATAAATTTGTCTATAATCAGTAGTGTAAGATTCAAAACGATATTTTTCTTTTATCTGCTTTGCAGTGGCTTCATTAGCATCCACTGCAACTATTAATTGTACATCTTTCTTTTTTAAAACCTCAAGGTGTCTTTCAGCTATAGCACCACACCCGATTATACCAAGTTTTATTTTATCTTTATTATTCATTAAACCTCATTAAACTAAACTGTCAAAATTGCTATTTAAATTTTTAGTTAAAATTTTAATAATCAAAGTCTTTAAGAACTAGGGCTTTTATACAACAATAATTTTATTTGAAATACTGACGAGAGCTTCCCAATGTTTAAGTAAAGGCGAATTAAACTAAATATCCATTTACTCTTAAAAGGTAAAAAAAATAAAGACTGCAATCCATAATGCCCGATACCCAAAATTGATTTTAATAAGAATATAAAAGTATTTTCGTGTAAGCTATAATCTGCTGAACCAATAGCAATTCTACCGTAGGCGTTTCCTTGATGAGTTGCTCGCTTACAGATAGATTTGAGTTTACTTCTATTTGCTGATATTGTTTCGTATGTAATTGCTTCTCTGCAAACAACGAATTTAGCATCATATGTTGATAACAGTCTAAAGAATACTTGATCTTCGCCTCCAGAAAGTCCATATTCAGGATTAAACCTTAAATTAAACTGATTTACTTTGTCAGATTTTATCATACAATTTGTAGTTGGAAAACTTAATGGAGTATCACCAGTGTTACCAATTGGTTCAAAGTAAATTTCTCTTTGTCTTTTCCAGTTGGGTATAGTTGGATCAAAAACCGGAATAACATATCCAAATACAGCATCTGCATCAAACTTTACAATTGCATCAATCAAATTTCTTATCCAGTATTTATCGGCTGTTTCATCATCATCAAGAATAGCAAGATATTGACCAGTTGATTTATCAAGAGCCATATTCCTGGTTAAGCTGATATTCTGAATCGGTTGAGTATAGTACGAAATTTTTACAGAAGAAGTATCAGAAAATTTTTCTACAATTTCCTTTGCAGATTTTTCAGAATCATTATCAACAATAACAATTTCTAATATAATATCCTCAATATTCTTCTGTTCAAATAAACTTTGAATAAGCTCATTTAACAGTGCAGGTCTCTTAAAAGTAGCAATACAAACAGAACAAATGTTTTTCTTTGGATTATGATTTTTTTCTGTACGTTCAGGTTTCAATATTATCCCTATCTAAATACCCTTTTATTATATATAGAATTAAAATGAATAAGTTATTATATAAATATCAAATTTCTAAATTAATAAGCTAACTGATTTTTGTATTCTTGATTAAATTACCTCGTTCTAAAATAAGTGATAGAAAGTGCTAGATACGCTGCCATAAAATAAAAAGTTGTTACCCCGAAACCTACTTTGAACAATGCTGATTCAGTATAATTTAAAGTGAGGATTGCAACAAAAATCAGAATTGCAAGGTTGCTGTTTACTTTAACCATTCGATATCCATAAGCTATTATTAAAAATAAAAATAATATAGCACCTACTACGCCTAATTGAAGTATAATTTCTATAAAGCCGTTATGAGCCTGATTTACTTTAAAGCCTTCAAAATAACTAGCAAATATTTCAATTCTAGGGGTTCCCATTACCCAATATGTCGCAAAACCGTATCCAAGTAGAAATTTTTTTTCTATATCATCCCAAGCAAACTTCCAAATATCACTTCTGCCTGAAAGAGTCATATCTTTACCAAAATATCCAGGAATTAAGCTGAAAATATCAGAAGCAAAAATTAGAAATATAAAAGCAAATCCAAGTATGAATAAGAATAGCAATAACAAAAATGATCTACCAAAACCAAATTTTGAAAAAATAGATTCTATCTGAAATATTAAACCAACAAATATAATCATTGATAGCACCAAAATGCCAGTTGAACTATGTGCTTTGTAAATTAAGTAAACAGAAAGAAGCAAAAGCATAAAATCATATAACTTTGAAAGTCTTGTTTTATCAAAGCTATAAAAGACAATTGCTGTTAAAATACAATATATACTTGTTTGACCAAGATGATTTTTTTGGATTTCAATTCCACGCCAAGTTCCGAAGGCTGGATCAATAGCGGCTGGAATGAAGCGTCCCGCATATACACTAAAGAATAAATATGCAGATACAATAATTTTAAGCTGCATCAGCAGTGTTTTATGGTCAATATTGACTAATGCTTCAACTATTATCAGAAAAATAACTAACAATTGAAAAGATCTTTTAAATGACATAAAAGAATAGTCTGACCATAAAGCACTTAATAAACATACAAGAACAAATAAACTCAGATATTTCTCAGATCTTATAAGAGAAAATACATTATCAAACCTTTTTGATAAGATAACCAAAGATGAAAAAAACAGGAATAGATAAACTATCTGATTTTTTATATCAGTCGTCTCTTCTCCAAAGATATCCCCATAATTACTTGGGTCGAAAGGAATTTTAGTGGTAAAAAAAGTAATGTAAATAAGTATAAAAGAATTTATTTTAATCAGTAGGTCAGTGCTATTGATTGGTTCCTGAAACTTTTTTAATAAATCTTGCAGCATTAAATTAAAAATAAATGTTAAACGTTTTAAGTTTTAAAACAGACTGATATTTAAAGACATTCGACAATTTCTTTGACTTATTAAACCATAGATGATCGTTTTTTTGAAAAAGTTTCTTTAGTATAATAATACCAAAGGATAATCGCTGAAACTGTTTGACCGATTATAAGAGCAACCAATCCACCCGTACTACCATTTGAATGAATAAGAAAATATGCTAAAAGTACTGTTATAATCATAGTAACAAAATTAATTTTTGAAATAAGTTCAAAATGTTTTAGAACTTGTAGTCCGAAACTAGCATTTAGTGTAATAAATCCAATTGCAAAAATAGCACCCCAGTAAAAAATATAATCAAAAGAGTTTGCATACTTGGTTGAAAGTAAGATATTTAACAATATTGGTTCAAGAAAAAAGAGTATAAAAACAAGAGAAAATACAATGATAACGAATGCTACACTTATAGCTATTTGTTCTTTAAAGAGCCTAGGTAAACGTTTTGTTTCCCGGAGTTTTGAACCGTGTGGCAGTATTACTTTGCTCCATCCTTCCTGAACTAGAATGAGAGGCATAAGCAATAAACGCGCCGCCGAAACATCAGCTACTGCAACCGAACTTACAATTATTCCCAATAAATAAAGATAGCTGTATGTTTGTATATGTGTGACAGTTACTCCAAATAAAGCCCACTTCCCGTATTTCCAATTTTCTCTATAACTCGCTTTTATATCACTGCGGGAAAAATTCCATATGTTTTGTTTGATAAAAAATATTCCTACCAGCAAGGAACATAGACCCATTAGAAAAAATACAGAGGCGACATTTAATTGAGATAATATGTACGCTAAATAACCCAAGATTATAAACAATATAACATATAAGACATCAATTACTAAAACTGTTTTCGGATCTTCGTCAGCAAAAAAATACGCTCTTAGATACTCCCTTAATAATATTCCAATAAAAGCTATACTAATAGCTCCAATAATTGCAGAAAGGCTGAATTCTAATAAATTAAAATACCACAAAGCAATTGCAACAACTACTCCGATAAACGCTAATGGAAAGAGAAATAAATTTTGGCCAAAAAATAATGAGCCGGCGTATTTTCTCTTTTCATCTTCCTTTTTAGTAATCAGCAAAACAGCAAGAGGAGTGTTTATTATGGCTGTCTGGACTGATGCCATAAATAACATAATTGAGAAAAATATTGAATAATATCCATACTCTGGTTTTGAAACTATCTTTATTAAAACTATAGAAATTAAAAAGTTTAACCCTGACAGGAAGGCTTGGTCTATGGAAGCTATAACGGATTTATATAATAACGATTTGCTGATATTCTTTCCCATATTGAGTTTTAAATTGTTTAAACATTATCGAATATAATTTTTTAACATAATCCTTTGAATCTTGCGGATAATATAATTTACAAATTATTATCTCTCATCCACTTTTCGAGTACAATTAAGCTAAACAAAATTTTATGGTTATCAGCTTTTCCAGCTGTATGATCTTTATATAAAGACTGAACTCCCTGTGGTTTAAGAAATTCATACATACGAGAATTGTTATCTAACAGCATATTATCAAATTCATTTGAAAGCGATTCTTTAAACCATTTATCTACCACATTTACTGCGAAACCACGTTTCTTTCGATTAATAATTTGCTTTGGTAAATAATCGGAACAAACTTGTTTATGTATCCATTTGCGGTTCCCAAACCTGATTTTGTAATTTGCAGGCAAGCGCTCTGCATATTCAACAATCTTCTGATCAAGATACGGTACACGTACTTCCAGACTATGAGCCATAGATAACTTGTCGCCGTACATAAGTAATTCATCTGGAAGAGATGATCTGATTTCCAGATATTGAAACCCACCAAGCTCATCTGTCTTTTCGATTAATGGTTCTAAATCTTTCCAGGAAGCAAGTATTAAATCGCCAGTTCTATTGGGCAGGATATTATCCTGGAACAGTCCATCTGTAAGCGATTCAGACATTACAGAGAAAACCTGTTGATAACGAATCATCCGTTGAGGAACTTCAAGTGAATACAAACCTCTTCTTATTGATTCATTTCTTGGAAGCATAGATAAAATTCTGCTGAACGGTTTTCGTATTGCCCCGGGAATAGAACGCCAGTACTTGCCATATTGAACGCCCAGATGGCGTGTATATCCACCAAACAATTCGTCGGGTCCTTGTCCCATCAAAGCAACTTTCACTTCCTGCCTTGCTTTCTGGCAGACGTGATACATTGGTACAATAGAAGATGATGCGATTGGTTCTTCTACGCAATTGATAATCTTTGAAAGTGTTTCTTCAAATCGCTCCTGATCTATTTTAACTGAATAATGAGATGATTTAAAAATATCCGCTGTTTCTTTTGCATCTTCCAGTTCATCATCATGAAATGATTTTCCATAACCAACAGTAAATGATTTCCAGTTTTTTCCGAACTCATTCATCAGTGCTAATAACATACTTGAATCAACACCTCCGCTTAAGAGTATCCCAAGTGGTACATCGCTCAATAAATGACTTTTTACTGCCTGGCGATATAATTCAAGAAGTTCTTCTTTAACGTGCTCCTCTTTAGGAACGGGATCGAAAAGTTGTGGTTTATAATTCCACCATCTCTTTAATTCAACATTTCCATTTTCAAGGATCAGGCATGTACCTGCAGCTAATTTCTGAATACCTTTATAAATGGTATGTGGTGCGGGTGTATAACGATATCTTAAAAATAAATTAATTGCTGCCGGGTTAATATCCGGTTTTTTATTTAAACCGGCTAGGATTGCTCTGATCTCCGATCCAAAATAGAGCAGTCCATCTTCAATTTTGTAGTATACTATTTTAATACCCATTCGATCTCTTGCGATGATCAATCGTTGCTTTTTTTCATCCCAGATTGCCAAACCGAACATTCCATTCAAATGATTAAGAACATCGGCGCCCCATTGTTTATAACCATAAACTATAACTTCCGTATCTGATCGTGTTTTAAAAATATGCCCATAACTTTCAAGTTCTTTTTTTAACTCTGGAAAATTATAAATTTCTCCGTTGAAGATTACCCACACAGATTTTTCGTGATCTGTCATTGGCTGATGCCCGCCGGATAGGTCAATGATGGATAATCGCCTGAATCCAAGTCCGATAGAATCTGAAATATAATAACCCTCGTCATCAGGACCACGATGAGTTATCGTATCATTCATTCTTTTTATGTTTTGGAGTGAAACTGGATGCTTCTCTTTAAAATAATATTGACCACAAATTCCACACATTTTACTTTTTCCTAATTTCTATTAAACCTATATTTTGATCATTCGAGAAGTCTTTACGACAGTTCTTTTTTTATTAAATGGTAAGAGCGATTTTAAGCGTTCCCTTTGTTCACTTCTAACAAAATTAATGAATGCATCACTGGCTGGGGATTTTTCATTCGTAAAAAAAGCCCACAAATATCCTATTATATTTAGTGTGCTACCGATTAAAATTGGTTTATCCAATATTCTATAAAGACATCTCACAAGAAAAAAAATTGGTGAATAACCTAAGGTGTAAAACATTTTCCCGTTTCTTAAATTTGCCTTTGATAAACTTCCCATACCGGTGCCGGTTGGTCTGTGATGAAGTACTTTCAAATCAGTTAAAGTCTGGACTTCCCAGCCCATCATCCGAGCACTAGTTTCCATATATGCATCTTCGCCGCCATATTTAAAAGGTAAATAATAACCGATCTTTTCAAAACACTGTTTTCTAAAGACCTGAATGCCTCCAGCAACAGTATTAAGACTTATATTTTGAGGGGTTATCTTATTATCAAAACAATCAAGAACTATACCGCCAGCAACACCAAGTTTTGGATTTGCGTGGAATCTGTTAATTACATTCTCATAATATCGATTGTCTAGAGTAAGATCCGCATCCAGATTACCAATAAAATCAAATTCCATCCCCTCTAATTTTTTGAGTGCCCTATTGAGGGCATTTACTTTCGAACCAAAATTACGTTCTTTAGTAGGGGGGAGTGCAATAAATTCGATAAATTTATTTTTGCTACTGTATTGTTCAACAATGTTGTTTGTCTGATCTGTTGAACCATCACTTACAATTACCCATCTTTCAGGTTTGATCGTTTGATTGAGAACTGATTGAATAGTATTTTCTATAAATGATTCTTCATTCTTAGCAGCAGTTATCAAAACATATTTTACTGTGTTCACAGTCTGTTCGGAAATCAATTAAGTAACCCTTTATAAATTTCAACAAGATGCTTGCTCTGATTCTCCCATCTGTGTTCTTGATAAATTTTATAACCTTTATTTATAACCTCTGCGGCTTTTTCTTGATCTGAATAAATATTGAATACTGTTTTGGCTAAATCCTCAGCATTGCCAGCATCAAAGTAAAAAATTGATTCTTCATTAAAATAACCTTTAATACCCTGAGTTCTTGGCACCACTACAGGCTTTTTCATATACAAGTATTCAAATATTCTTGTCGGAAAATTTATCTTGGTAAAAGGAGTAAGTCTGTTTGGAATTATTCCAACATCACATTTCGGTATAATTTCCACAATTTCTTCTATCGGAACTTGCTCAAAGTACTTTACAGTATTTTCTAAATTGAGTTTTTTAACCAGTTCAAGAAAAATTGGTAAATCCTCACCGGCACCGTAAACCCATAATTCCAGTCTGGGAATTTTAGTTTTTAACAAATCTACAGCATTAACTAATTCCTCAACTCCATATCTGGTAATAATTATTCCGTGATACATTATTATAAATTTGTTCTTATTCGATTTATCTTTTAAATAATTACTGGATTTGTTAAAAATAGATTCCTGCGGGGAATTCATTACAATACTTATTTTATCCGGAGGGCATCCGCGTGAAATAAACCTATCAAGAAATGATTTGTTAGTTGTAATAATCTTATGTGCAAATTTAATGCTTACTTTCTCCTGCCATTTCAAAATTTTAGTTAACCGGCTATCTTTTCCGTTCGCAAATTTTGTAAGTGACATTTCCGGAGTAGGATCATGTAAATCCAGAATAATTTTTGAACCAAAAAGTTTTGGAATTACACCGAGGAAAACCAGAAAATCCGGCATATTATGAATATGAATTACCGAATAGCGATTTTTTAGAAATAATCTATTTAACAAGAAGAAAGAACGAATAAAAAAGCGACCATATAGATATATATAATTCCTCCTTGAAGATCGTGCTTTAGAAAGATTTATTCTGTAAGTATTAACTCCATAGATATTTTCAAATTTAGTTTGGTCGGGCAGTATTAAACAAATAATGTCAACTGTATAACCGGCATTAATCAACGCTTCAGCTTCTCTCCTGGGCCTTACATCCTCAGGAAAGAAGCTGTACACTACCATTAAAATTTTTTTATTCTGCATTATCAATTAATTGTTGTTGTTTTCTTATAATGTGCTGCGACCTCTTTTGGTAACGCATTCCAGTATCTGCCTTGATAATTATCTTTTACATACTTAAGAAAATCAGAATAATAGTTAATCGGATATTCTTCTGATGTCTTTTTGTTATTAAAATTCACATAATCAGGATGTATAATTACCAGCGCCATTCCACCATTCTTGGCAATCCAATTTAATTTATCAATCCAGATTCGTGGAGTTGTTTCTTCCAGAAGTATAAAGACTGTAAAATCCTGATCTAATGTATAAGGTAATTCAACATAAGCAGGTTGACCGTCTTCTCGCGCAACCAGAAACGGGAAAATTGTACCAACTCCGTCAGGTTGAGGCATAAAAGGATCTGTGTCAAACGTAGATAGATCGTATTCAACATTTAGTTCTGCAATCCAATCAAGTTTGTGATGTACTGCAGGAGCTCGGAATCCAACGGAATTCCATTCATCTAAGTATTGATTAATTTTTATTGCTCTTTCAGAAAATATTTCTCTACTCCGGAATAATTTCCCATCGTGTTTTAACCCATGAACTCCAACCTCAAATCCTTCTTCTACAATATAGTCACGTAATTCTTTATCAACCTTATATCTTTCAGCAACAAAATAAAATGAAGATTTAAATCCAAGTTTTTTCTCAATCTCTAAGAGTAATTTACACTTGTCATGACCCCCTCTCCATTCTACATCGTGAGTAAGCACGAGAGCAAATTCCTTACCCTCAGGCCAACCTTTCCAATTTTTAGGCTTCTCTTCACTTCCAGGAAATATTGGCCATATATTCTTATAATTTTTTGACACTCTTTTCGCATGAATTCTTCTTAGAATAAGTTGAAACCATCTTGGAAAGAATGGTTTTATTGCATAATATAATCTGAGCATAGTTATCTCCAGATACTAGTCATTATAAATTATTTCCTTGGCTTTTTTATCGGTGTCAATTAGTTCAATATTTAAAGCCTGATTTCCTAATAAAAAAGCTATTTGATTATTTTCAAAAGCTTCTCCCGGCTCAGGATTTGTTATGATACGTAATCCTAAACTTTTAAGACGTGTAATTTCTGCATTAATATCTTTGCATCTGAAGCCTAAATGATGTAATCCACCACCTTTTCTTGAAACTCTATAAACTGATGAAGTTTCATCAGTAGGTTCAATTAACTTTATAAGAAGAGAATTTTCTTTCTTTAAGAAGACAACTTTTACTTTCTGTCTTGTATTTATAACAACTTCGGTCATCTGTTTATAACCAAAGACTTCTTCCCAATATTTTATTCCTTCTTCAATCGATTTTACAACTATTCCTAAATGATCGATAATCATAACTATTTAATCTTTTTTTTAATAGATAGAAGTTTCATTAATAATTAATTATTTATAAAATTCTTTTCATCAATTAATTTTATAAGAATCATTTTTTGCAACAGGTGACATTTCATTCGAACATAAATCTTAAGTTAATTCGATAACAATTCTGAAAATAGCTAAATCTCATAAATTCCTGATTAAGAATATTTTTTATTCTTAAGCTACGTGTTTATATACCAAATTACCGATTATCTTGAGCAGAAATATAGGAAATTTGTTTAATGGAAGCCTACCTTGATTTAAGGAGCTTGTTGACGCGGAAATTTTACCGTTTTTCCCAAATTCAAATCTATAATAATTTAATAGCATCTCTTCAGCCCCCCAACCGAGTTTAAATCTTCTCAAACCAATATTTTCAAGTTCTGTTCTTCCAAAATTAAGTTCTTTATATCCTTGATCCTTTAAATATTTTATTGCTTCCCACATCAGCAGATTATTAGGTCTTATGTTTTGATATTCGAAAAGTGAAGCTCCATATTTATAGATTGCTTTCTGACCAATCAAAAGAAATACTGCACTGGCAACACTTTTCCCTTTATATTTTGATATACATATAATTCCCTTATTTTTAGTTAATACTATTTCATAAAGGTTTTTAAAAAATTTGAATGGCTGAGGGGGCAGATTATGTCGTCTTCTTGTATAACAATTCATATTATAAAAGTCTTCCAAAGCAGAAAGAGAATTATCTATTTCAAAAGTAACACGATTCCTTATTGCCTTTCTGATATTCCTTCTTGTATTATCAGATAAATTCCTGAAAAGATCTTCTTCTCTTAAAGTTAAATCCAGAATATGCTGATAGCCAGCTGGTATAATGATAGAATTATCCAGATGAACTTCACTATCTCTGAATTCAACAGAATTAAATCTTTTTTGTTTGCTGTAATTCATAACTCTGTTACGAAGACGTTTTAAATTAACACCGCTTGAAATCAAAGGCTCACAAAAATCAGTAAAGGGTAAAGATACGGCCCTTTTACCAGTAAAAAGACTATTAACCTCCATCAATGGCAAGATAGCTTTTATCCGACCAGATTCTGTAAACTTTAAGTAATGTGGCTTAAAATTATATGTTTCTTGTAATACTTTTGCCCAATCAGAAGTATGGAAAAACGTGTAGTCAGGAAAGTTAAGTATTAACTCATCCCATCTTTCTATTTTGGTCGGATCTATAAAACTAATATTCAATTAAATTCACTTGTAATTTAAACTTAATCTGTTAATTCTTTCTTTAGAATCAGATGTTTGAAAGAGAAAATTTACTGGTTCTTTATCCAAATATTCTCTGTTCAAAATGTTCTCATTATGTGTTTAGTAAAAGTTTTTATTATACCAAAATTTGTTTAAGACATCTTATAAAGAGTTTAAAAAAAACTTCATCTAATTAAAGAAAGCGTTTTGAAAATAACTAACTGACTTTTTCAAGATTCACACGCAAACAATGTAAAACAAATAATAAGCCAAATTCCAGTATGAGGAAAAACATTATATTCTATCATATTTACTAATAATTTACCAATACTAAGTAAGATTATTTAATTAGAGTTTATTTAAGTCTCAAAATGATAATTATTATTTTTTCAACCTTTATATTTATAAAATATTTTGCCCTGTAATTGAAGAACACTTTTAGGCAAATGTTTATTGATTTTCACAAAAGTTGCTTTTCCTTTCCTAGTGGAGGATGGTTCTTCTGCTTGACTGCCAATACGCCAATATTTCAACCGTTTTCGCTTGGTATTCCATCTTTCTTTAAACGTTATTAGGGACTTGTGAGTTAATTCTGATCTTCCAAAATCTACAAACCTTGCTCCGCCTCTTATTGCGATCTTAATTATTTCCCAGTATAACTTTTGGTTTGGATATAAACTTAAACTTGAGCTATCTGAAGCAGTATATTCTATATAAAAAGTATCATTAAATTTTAGAACGAATCCGGCAGCTATAACTAAATCCTCATGTTTAACTATAGGAATTAATACTCTATCATCTTTAATTAAATTTGTATAAATATTGTGAAAAAATTTATAAGGAGGAATCGGAAGTCCTAACCTTTTCCTTAAGTCAGAAAAAAGGGAATAAAAAGCTTTTAATCCAACAGTGCTGTTATCTATTTCAAATTTAAGATTATTTTTTTCTGTTTTCTTAATCAGTGCCTGAACACTGGTTCTATGAAAATTTTGGAAAGTCTTTTCTTCTGTTTCTTCCAATTCCAAAACGTGAGTCACGAAATTCTCGTTTAAACTTGCTTCTTCCATATTGCAGGAATAATCTAAAGAACGAATTTCTACAAAATCATTTTCCCCGGATTCTGAGATTAATTTATCATAAATTTTTTTGAATTGCTTTTCTTCAACTAATGGCTCACAATGCGTCGTCAGTGGAAATGATATTAACTTGCTTCCGGAAAAGAAATTTTTTACTTGTGCCAGCGGAAGAATTCCGGTCAATTCACCTGTATCTGAATTTTCGATACCTATCGGATAGAATTTGTATCCAAGTGAAGATGAAACTGAGCTTAGCCAGCTTGAAGTATGATAAATCGATGCTTTGGGATTATTTATAACAAAATTATCCCATCGTTTATCTGAGGTTAAATCGATATTTATTATTCTATTATTAATTATAATTTCTCCAAACTTTTGAATGTATGTTTGTCTGATAACAAAAATTATTTTGACAAATTCGAACTACAACATTCGATCACTAAAAAAGTGAGATTTTTTTAACCACTATATTTATGAATAATTTTACTTTCTAATCTTAATATGTTTTGAGGTAAATATTTGTTGATTTTTATAAAAACGGATTTAATGTTTCTGTAAGAGGATTCAGTTTCCTGTTTGATACCGACTCGCCAATATTTCAGTCTTTTTTGCTTTGCATTCCATTTTTCTTTAAAAGTTATTAAGGAATGATTATTAATTTCTGTTCTTCCGAAATCGACATACCTTGCCTTCTCTCTAATCGCAATTTTTATTATTTCCCAAAATAATTTATGATTTGGGTATAAATTCAATTTCGACTTATCCGAATCAGTATATTCCAAATAAAAAGTATCTTTGAACTTTAGAATAAATCCAGCAGCAATAACCTGGTTTCCAAGTTTCACAAGAGGGATTAATATCATATCATCTTCAATAAGATTTGTATAAATGTCATTAAAAAATTTATACGGGAGAATCGGAAGTCCTAATCTTTTTCTTAAGTTAGAAAAAAGAGAATAGAAAGCTTTTAATCCGGTAGTGTTGTTATTTATTTCGAATGAAAGTCCATTTTTTTCTGCACGCCTGATTGAAGCGCGAACACTGGTTCCATGAAATTTCTGAAAAGTTTTATCTTCTGTTTCTTCCAATTCCAAAACATGAATCACGAAATTCTCGTTCAGACTTGCTCTTTCTACATTGCAGTCATAATCTAAAGAACGAATTTCTACAAAATCATTTTTCCCGGATTCTGAGATTAGTTTATCATAAATCTTTTTTAATTGTTCTTCTTCCACTAATGGCTCACAATGTGTCGTCAGTGGAAATGATATTAACTTGCTTCCAGACAAGAAATTTTTTACTTGTGCCAGCGGAAGAATTCCGGTCAATTCACCTGTATCTGAATTTTCGATACCAATCGGATAGAATTTGTATCCAAGTGAAGAAGAAATTGATTTTAGCCAGCTTGAAGTATGATAAATCGATGCTTTGGGATTATTCATAACAAAATTATCCCATCGTTTATCTGAGGTTAAATCGATATTTACTATTCTATTCTTAATTATAATTTCTCAGAGTTTTATTCAAAAAAATATATTACCAGATTTTCTAATCATTTTTCAATCAATAATATATACGGCGAACTCAGTTCCACCGTAAATAAACTCCTTGCTTTTAAGTAATTTATATCTATTCTCAATAAGGGCTATAAATGGTGTAAAGTTATTAATAATTAACCATATTTTTCTTGGATTATCAATTAATGACTGTTTGATTCGTTCAATTATCCTTTCCATTATATAGTTATCAAATGGATTATAAAAGTAAAACACATTTTCATCATTCTGTACATTATATTCTAAAACATCTATATTAACTATGTTAATAGGTAATTGTTTTCCCAGTGCCTTTTCAAATTTAGCCTTGTTTTCTCTAGCTATTTCACAAAGTTGAGATGATAATTCAACACCGGTAACACGTTTGAAGTTGTTTAATGAAGCCATCAAAAGCACTCTTCCCTTGCCTGAGCCCATATCAACAAAAACACTGTCTTTCGGGAGATCTAATGATTTAATTAAAAGTCTGAAATGTCTGATACGAGTCGGTTTGTATTCTTCGCTGTGTTGTTTACTTTTTTCAGAGATATCCAAATCTTCCCGCCTGACAATTTTGGAAGTTGATATTCCGTATTTCAATTCAAAGTAAAAATCCTCTATGACACTTATTACACTCTGATAGGTTCTTGATAAACCTTTTTCCCGAATACTGTTATATGTACGTTTCAATATTTGCATTATCTGTAAATTAAGATAAAACCGTTGACTTCAAGGCAATTTTTAAAATTTATAGATGAGTGATATTTTAAAACACAAAATCAATTAATAAGATTAGTGTAGTAATTTATTTAACAGTTGAAATTAATCTTTTTACTTTGAAGCCTGTATGGAACACTAATCACTAGACAGTAATGTTCAACAACTATAACGGTTCCATTCTTAAATATTCTGTAGTTCTGATTTTTCTCTGGATATCATTTATAATAGCCTCTACATTGCTTTTTGTTAGTTGCAAAGCCTCAGCAATTTTTTCTACAGGGACATTATTTTCCCAGCCAAACCATACCGTATCAAGGATTGCAAAAGGGACTCTGTAAAAGAATTCTTCCTGTGTCTGTTCAGCACTATATGTGTCAGTAGTTGGAGTCCGTTTACGAATTTCATCAGGTACTTCCAGATATTCAGCAAGTTGAAATACTTGAGTTTTAAATAAGTGAGTAATGGGTTTTATATCTGCCCCGCCATCACCATATTTAACAAAGAATCCTTGTTCATGTTCGTTTTTATTTCCGGTACCGATTACAGCATAATTCCTGGATTCGGCGTGATAATAAAGCATACTCATTCTGCTTCTTTGCTTAAAATTTGAAGCAGCAACGATTTGCAAATATTCTTTCAATGGTAATCTTTCTGATTTTGTACTGCCATCAGGTGCAATGATCGTTAACTGGAAAACATTTAACAAATCCTTTTCTAATAAGTTAGTTGGTAAAGTAATTTTAGCTTTATAGTTATTATTATACTCAGGAAAAACATTTTTAATTGCTTCATCTCTTCTTCTATAACATCCAAACCCTGCTAAAGCATCTGTCATATTCTCAACGATATATTTAACATTAAACTTTTCAGCCAGCTTTGTTGCCAGCTCAAGGCTATCCGGATTAGAATCGTTTTCAGGCAGCATAACGCCCACCACTCTCTCTGGTCCGAATGTTTTTGCACATATAGCTAATACGACTGATGAATCAATTCCCCCACTAATTCCGACTACTGCTCCTCTTTTCTTAAGTTTTTTAGTGACATCATCTCTTAATTTTGTACTAATTTTTTCAAATTCTTTAGCTGGATCAATTTTAATTGAGTCTTTTGTGAAATTCATAAATTTAACCTTATATAATTATTTCAGTTTACTATTTTATTAAATTATTTTTATACTTATTTAATTCCCAGATTAAATAACATTTGTTAGCTTTTCATTTACAGACCGATAATCGAAGAATAAATCGAATTTGGTTGATCCATCCAAATCGGATTTAAAGTCATCTATAAAGATCTTAGATATTATTTGTGTTGAGATGATTCCAACTAAAGCCATTTCATCAAATTCACTGGCTTTATCTAATTTCTCAAGTTTGTTTATAAGTTTCTGAACTTTGCTATATTCAAATATTCCTGTTCTTTTTATTGCATCCTCAGAGCAGTAATCTTTAATCAGGTTAAGATTGTTATTTAACAGTGCTTTATGAATAGGTGCTCTGTAAGGATTTTTCCATCTACTTATAATATTTGAAGGAAGTCTGTTTTTAAATACTTGCTTCAGTAAGTATTTTTCATTTAAGCCGTTTATTTTGATCTCAGAATTTACTTTATTTAAAAGTTCAATAATTCTATGATCCAGATAAGGAACTCTTAACTCAACTGAGTGTGCCATAGCAACTCTGTCTCCCTGCGAAGATAACAAGTAATTGCTAAGAAAGATCAACGATTCTAAAAACTGTGATTTGGTTACAGTATCCCAATAAGAATAATCAGCTGGCAATAATTTCAATAACTCTGAATAGCTATCGTAATCTTTGGTATTATCTTTTATCTGTTCAGAGAAGAAGTTTTTTATTTTGCTTGTGTTTTTCCATCGAATGTTATGTGAGAAGAATGGATCGTCAGGATTGTCAATCCCGTTTTTAAAGAAGGCAATAAGCGTTTGTTTTACACGATCATCTTTAAATATATACGGATATAATCTTCCGAGCAGTAATGGTCTTAATTTGGAATCAGGATCTTTCGCCCAAAAGTTTCTGATTTTTGCTTCTTTAAATATGTCGTACCCACCAAAGACTTCATCAGCACCTTCACCGGTTAGTACAACTTTATAACCACTCTGATTAACCAGTTCAGATAAAATAAATAACGGAATAGGTCCTGTTCTAAGTAATGGTTTTTCAGTATGCCATAAAACTTTCTCTAAGTTAGCTCCAATAGCATCATTGCTTGCTGTAATTTCTGAGTGATTAACTTTTAAGAAATCAACCATTTCATTTTGGAATTTGCCTTCGTCGTAATCCTTATTTTCAAATCTGATTCCGAATGATCTAAGTTCATTATTAAAATTCTTTTTAACAGTTTCGGTTAAGGCTGAAGAGTCTAAACCGCCGCTGAGATAAGTACCAACTGGAACATCTGCTCGCAAACGGATTTTAACTGAATCCATTAGTGTTTCAGATATCTCATTTATTAAATTATCACTCTTTTTATTTATTGTTTCAGAATTTATTGGAAAATTCAGGTCCCAGTATTTCTCAGTTTTAATTTCGTATGGTGAAATTATCATATAATGAGCAGGTGGCAGTTCTTTTATTTGGCTAAAAGCTGTTTTCCCTGGAAGTGTCGTCCAGTATGTAAAAATTTGATCGAGAGATTCGGGATCAATTAACCGTTTAATTTCTTTGTTGGCAAAAAGAGCCTTTATTTCAGAAGCGAAATATAACCGTTGATTTTGAATTGTATAATGTAATGGTAAAATTCCAACTCTATCGCGGGCAAGAATCAAGGTTCTATTTTTTGAGTTCCAGATTGCGAAAGCAAATTGCCCGTTCAGCTCATTTAGGAAGTTAATTCCTTTTTCTTCGTATAAATGTAAAATAACCTCAGTATCACTGGACGTGTAAAATTTATGACCGCGATTAATTAATTCTTGTCTAAGTTCCGGATAGTTAAAAACTTCTCCATTATAAATTATCCAGAGAGATTTATCTTCATTATGTATCGGTTGAGTGCCATCTTTGAGGGCTATAATACTTAGTCGTGCATGAGCTAAAGCAATATGATCATCTAAATAAGCACCAGACTCATCTGGTCCACGGTATTGCTGAACTGAAACCATTCGCCTGAGTGCATCAGGAGTAATTGGTTGCTGATTTCCTAGATTAACAATACCTGCAATTCCACACATGCTTAAACCACCTTATGATTAAGCTTTTTTTGAAGGAATACATCTATATTTTTTAGGCTGGAGAGATTTTCTGGAATCAATTCCTCATCATCAATAGATATGTTAAATGTTTCTTCTAAGAAACTTACTAATTCAACCACACCAGTAGAATCTATGATGCCTTGATCAAAAAAATCTGTATCTAGCTTAAGTTGATCTTCTTCTCCAAAAAGAAAATTCTCTATAATGAATTCTTTAACTGCACTGATTTGGCTCATGATATTTTTCTTCCTTTTATAATGTTTATAAAAAATCTATAAAATTAATCTAATGTTGCGTCGGGGGTTACCTTCTTTTTCTTAATAGGACGAAGTCCCTTTACAAATTCTTCTTGTGTGTGTCCGGGTGTTAATGGAACAGTAACTGTCGCAAGTGGTCCGGGATTCGGCATTCCCCAAAAAGTATGTGACGGAACATTTCGTGTTAAAACAGTACCACCTTTTATAACAGAGCAATCCCCGATTTTCACTCCTGGTAAAATCAGGCAATGTGGCCCAACATAGACATCTTTACCTATTATCACCTTTCCGGAACTTTTTTTCTGCCTTGGGCCAAAATATGAATGTGTATAAATAGTAGTCCTAAAGTTAATTATTGAGTTATCACCAATTTCTATATCTTCAGGGTGTAATTCATCAAGATATACAGCTTTTGCTATCCATACATTTTTGCCCATTTTAACACCTCGTATACGATGTAGCCATGGTCTTAATCTATATCCGAATGGTGCGTAAAACGCTAAAATTAATAAAAATCTGCTAAAAATACTTTTAATCATAATCTATTATTCCCAAATGATAACCATCTTATTTGGTTTTTCTATAAAACCCTTTTAATTATAAATGATAAGTATGCTCATTACAAAAATTAATGTTCAATAATGAAGAAACAATAACTATTATTTTAAGATTTCTTCAACGAACAGAGTCAAAATTTTGTGTATTTATACTAAATATCACACCAAAATGAATTGCAAATAAACTGACAGAATTATATAGATTCATTGAAAATCTGCATTATTATATGTCTCAAATTGATGACTTTTTCTCTTAAAATGAAATGGAAAACAAATCTACTTAATCTTTTCTCAACTTTTACAATATTAAATCTAATTTAATTAGAAACCCAAAAATACTTATTAAAAAGTTATAAATTCAAAAATTTTGAGTGCATAAGGTAGATCTATCAGTCCTTTGTCAATTTGATTAAGAGAGAATATTGAATCAGGAGGAATTTACTTTAGAATGTTTGCGTACTATTGAACTCAATTTTTTTACACCATGTTTACCATTTTTATCTTTGGGGGAATTCCCATAACCATAACCATAACCATAGCTGTAGCGATATCGATAAGAGCTCTGGATCTCTGTAGCATTAGCGACAATCCCAAGTATCTTAATTTGTGCTTGATTCATGTCCTGTATTCCTCCAATCACTGAATCCTTCATACTTATATCAGGTCGTACAACTAGTATAGCATTCGTTACATATTGACCTAAAATAAGCGTATCAACAACTCTTGTCACGGGAGGTGTATCTATTATAACATAGTTATAGGCAGATGTATCAATTTTTTCAAAAAGTGATTTCATCCGATCCGAACTTAGTAATATGCTTGAATTTTCATTTATACCGCCCGATGGTAAAATATTTATTTTCTTTAATAATTTTGTATAAATTACAGGAGAGCTGCCCTTTTCAAGGAAATCAATTAATCCTGATGAGTTATGAAAAACATTGAACCTTCTAGATAGCTCACCTTTTCTTAGATCACAATCGATAATTAAAACGTTTTTATTATTTAAAGCCAAAGTAATAGCCAGGTTTGCAACGATGGTAGTCTTACCTGTATTTTCTTCACAACTAGTAACCATAATTGTTTTATCTTTTAGATCTAAATGCGACAACTTCGTATTTAGCAACCTGTAAGACTCACTAATTCCTGAGTTATCAGTTTGCAACATCACAAACTGATCTTTTTTGTCATTCGATTTTTTCATTTTATTACGGATGGATTTATCAAAAATTGGAATCAAAGCTAGTATTGGCATATTAAATTCATTTTCAAGGTCATCCAAACTAATTAGTCTTGTCTTACTTAATTCTCCAATAAAAATAATAACAATACCGACAAATCCACCTAAAAATACAGCTATTATTAAAGTAAATAATTTCTTGGGTAGAACAGGTTTAAAGGGACTGCTGGGATAATCAACTATTATTATATCTTGTAACTTCGATAACTCGGCTACTCTCATTTCCTCTCGTTTATTCAATAATACATTAAATATTTTTTCATACACTTCTTTTTCTCTGATTAATCTAGCTAGCTGACTTTCTTGTCCTGGTAATCTCTTAATTTGTGCTTCAAATCCAGACATAAGATCTTTAATTTTTGCTTGTTTTTTCTCCATAGCATCGATTACAATTCTATATGATGCTAAAGTGTTCTGGTTATAACTAGATAATTGTTCTTTTGTAAGACGTATTTGCTCATCAAGTTTTACAACATCAGGATGTTTCTCTGTACGTTTCTGCAAAAGCTCCAGTCTCTGCAACTCCAAATCTGAAAGCCGTGACATCAAAGTGGTAAATGGTGAACTGCTCTGAGATTCAGTTGATGGTGAAAGGAAGCCTTGATCAAAATATCCACTTGATTTGAGTTCACTTTTCAACGCTACTTCTTTGTTCCTATAATCTGACAGGAGAAGATCGGTTTGTAAGTTTTCAGCTTCCAAAGTACTTTGATAGTTTAGAAGTTCCTGAGTATTTTGATCAATATTCATTATTTGCTGAGAGCCTTTGAAGCTGCTCAGATTATTTTCTGCATCTAATAATTTTTTCTGAACTTCGGATAATTGTTGGTCAACAAAATGAAATGAGTAACGAACCATTTGCTTTTGCTGTTCCATTCTCACTTCTCTGAAATGACGAATAACACTATTGGCAATAATATTACAAGCAAGCGGAGACACTGATCTGACATTCAATTCAAACACACCTGTATGACCAACTCTTGAGACGTTAATTGCGTCGCCAAACCTCGTCAAGAATTTCAGGTAGTTTTTAATGTTAAAATAAATTTTACTCCCTACAGGCGCATCACTCCAGCTAAACTCAAACTTAGCAGCGTCAGTAATTACTGTCACTCCTTCAGCATCTTGCACCGATGACTTAGTCGAATCCGATAAATCCAAAGCATTAGATTCTTTAATAGAATCTGATTTACTTACTGAGAAATCGTTAAAGCTAGTTATTATATTTTTTCCCTTAGCATCCCACAGCTCAAAACGGTTTTGATTAATTTTCTTTATATAATATTCTTTCTCCGTATAATCATTTAACAGTTGAAAATTTTTAAAAATCGGAAAACTGAATGACATTTGTTTAGTATAGTTATTTGCAGAATCAGGAAAATCAACAAAAATGTTGTTGAACTCGTAAGAATTTCCGTTCGGGTCAACTACCTTTCTAAGCTCTACATATAACTTTAACTCATTAATTACTCCACTTAAAACTTCATTGGTTTTTATCAGTTCCATTTCTGTTTCAAGTTGATCTGAAGTTTGAAGTTTAACAAGTTCACTGAACTCATCCTTTTGCCCGGGATTTTCTGCAGCTTCTTTTTTTAATAATGCCTTGGATTCATATACTGGCGGAGTAAACTTAATATACAAAAACGCTAAAACTAAAGATAGGAATACCGAAATTACTATTTTAATACGTCCTCTATAGACAATATTTATTATTTCAAGAAGGGATTTTTCTTTTTTGAAGTTATTTGGAATTGTGTTTTTCATAAATTTTAATTTTCGATGCTGTAAATAACCAAATTAGTGTTGAAAAAAGATTGCATAACTCGTTACAATAAGTGCCAAAGCAGAAGCAACAATTGTAATCCATGAAGAATTGTTTACCCACCAATCTCTTGGAACAAAAATCTGATCTCCCGACTGCAAACCAAACTCCTTTGCTGTGCTACCTTCCTTGATAATTTCGTGAACATCAATCTTAATTTCCTGAAAATTCCTAATTAGTGTTATGTTACTTATATCTGCCGTTTCAGTTGTTCCACCAGCAAATGCCAATATAGCTGTAAATTTCTCAGCATCAGAAACATAATAAAATCCTGGATTTCTTATCTCTCCTAAGATGTTAATCCTAAATAGAGCATTAACACTTAAATGCGGATCCTTATACAACGAATCATAACGAGCTTCAATTTCAGATTTAATTTCTTTAAAGTCTTTATTATTTGTATTTATAGCACCAATTAATGGTAAACTAATTAATCCATTCGGCTGAATAAAATAATCACCGGTAATAAGATCATTTATGTCAAGAAAAGATATTCTAATTCCATCACTGGGATTTAAACCCTGTGCATAGATATTTAGACCATTTAATATTAAAAGTGTTGCAACTAGTAAAGTTGATAAATATTTCATTAATTCTCTAATTGATTTTGTATCGATAAATATTAATAAATCAAAAAATACTGACTAAAATAATTTAATTAAATGGCTTTGAAGTTCATACTTATATTAACAAGGCTAACACACAACAGATATTTAATAACATTTTGGACATAAAACAATATTTGTGCCACCAACATATAGTAATTTTTCTTTCTTGATAGCGCATACAATGTCAATCATATCAAAATGAGAAAATATCTTTTTTGTGAATCATATTATTACTATAATCAATTTATATAAATATAAAGATTCTTATTATACTTAATTCCTAATTTCATAATTCTGAAGTAAAGTATCAATGGATTTAATAATCTACAGGAAGGAATTGCTTTCCGTCATTGAAATTTAATAAAATTTAATTAGCATAATTCTTGCTAATAATTATATCTTATAGTTAAGTATTCTAGTTGATAAAAGCTTTTTCTCTAAAGATATTGCATTCAGTTTAAATTAGTGATCAGAGAAAGTATCTTTTTATTAAACTAGAACACAGTACAAAGATATAAGAGATAAGAGATAAGATCAGTCTGGTTATTAAGAATATACTTGACAACACAGCATTCATTTTATGTAAATCGGTTTCGTAACTTTAGAAAGAATTTGCTATTACACATAATGTAATATATTATTTGGGAACAAGTTCCAGAACAGACCCAATCAGCTAGTTCTTTAGACTTCAAGTATTAGCTCCGAAGATTAAGTAATCTTGGAAATGTGTTCTTTCAGTTATAAATTATATACAATATTTACAAATCTAAAAATGTAAATTAAAATTAATAAACTTCTTTATATCATAAACGAAAGGAAAAATAGTTTTGCAAAACAAAAATATTTTAGTTACAGGAGGAGCCGGTTTTCTTGGCTCTCATTTAGTGCATCAATTGCTAGAAAGAGGGAACAAAGTTACAATATTAGATGATTTTACACATGGAAAAGAATTACATCTAAAAGGAATTTTCAATAACCCAAATCTTAAAGTAATAAAAGGCAGTATAACAAATTCGCATGATGTAGAAAAAGCATTTGAAAATTGTCAGGTTGTCTTTCATTTAGCTGTTTTAGATTTAAGACAATCAATAAAGGAACCTGAAAAAGTTAACGATGTAGTTGTTAATGGAACCCTGAATTGCTTAAAAGCTGCCCGTGATAAAAAAGTTGAACTATTTGTTAATTGTTCATCTTCAGAGGTATTTGGAACTGCACAATATGTTCCTATGGATGAGAAACATCCTTTGAACCCGGAAACACCTTATGCTGCAGCGAAGGTTGCACAAGATGTTTATACTTTTAGTTTTGGCAGAACATACGGATTGCCTTGGGTTACTGTAAGACCATTTAATATGTACGGTCCAAATTCGCACTGGCAGGGTTATCGCGGTGAGTTAATTCCCAAGATGATTGTGCGAGCAATGAACAAGCAACCTTTGGTTATTTTTGGGGAAGGAGATCAAACAAGAGATTTTATTTATGTTGAAGATGCTGCCAAAGGAATAATTGACGTTGCAAGGAATAAGAAGTGCCTTAATAATCATTTTAATATATCTACGAAAAAAGAAACAAGTATTAAAAAGATTGCTGAGACAATTTGTAAAGAGTTTTCACTTGATCCTAATGTATATATTCAAAAACAAGCACCGCGTCCAGGTGATGTTATGAGATTATTCGGTGATAACTCTAAATTTCAACAATTAACTGGCTATGTTCCGCAGACTTCTATTGAAGAGGGTATTCATAAAACAATCGCCTGGTTCAAGAGTTTACCATATACTCCGGATGAATTGCTTAATCAGGAAGTATTAAGAAGCTGGGAGTAAAAAGATTTTACAAGGAAAAAAGTTTCTAATAACAGGTTCTACCGGTCGTTTAGGCAAAGAGATTTGCCAACGACTGGAAGACCTGAATGCTACAGTAATTCCAATAATCTTAAAAGGTTATCCTGAACTACCTAAAAGAGTGGAATGGACATCATCTGTAAAGCCAATAAAAATTTATAAAAAAGAAGATTTAAACCAACTTGAAACTTTTGATTATATAATAAATTTTCATTGGCAGGTTGATCGGTCAAAATCATTTACTGAACAGTTGTTATTTGAGATTAACTCAAATCTGAATATTCACGAGTTCTTTTGGGACTGGTTAAAAGAGAAACAACCCCAAAAATTTATTAACATTTCCACTATTAAAATATTTAGTGAGTTAAATGAAAGCCCTGTTTTTGATTCATCTGTACCTCAGCCTTTAACTTCTTATGGGATAGCAAAAGTAGCTGCTGAAAATTATTTTAAAGCTTTGTTTAATAAAACATCCACCCGAGTTATTAATTTAAGATTAGGATCCATTTCATCTTTAGGGGAAGTGCCAACTCAACTCTTAACTCAGCTATTTAACAGCGCTTTTAACAATAAAAAAATTATTGTAAATAAAGGGCATATTTCAAACATTTTTTACATTGATGAAGCAATAGATTTGATAATTAATACTACTTTGATTGGTGATAAAGATAATTATCTTCTTGTGGGAGATGGATGCTTAAACGAGGATATCTCTAGAAGATTTGAGGAGTTAAGTAATCGAAAGCTTAATGCTGAATATCGGGATCTAAATCCGGGTGTAATCGATCCTAAATTTATTTCAGACAGGGATGAATTGAAATCATCCTGGACCAGATCTTACACATTAGATTCTATGATTGAAATGATTATAAAATCAAATCTCAGAAACTCTTCCACTATTGATACAAAAAGTTAAAATATTTTTTAAATAACGAACGGATATTTGGTAAAAAAAAACTTAGCATAAAAGTTGTAGTTAAATAGTAATAAAAAATTCTAAATCTGGAATAAAAGAACCATTGCGGTGAACATAGGTCTAAGTTAATAAATTAAAAAATGGAAAATCTTTAGTGTAAAAAACCGGATTTTTAAAATAATGATAATAAATATCTTTTTATGATTTAAAATTAACTAATGGAGATAAAATGAACGTCCCTTTTTTGGATCTTAAAGCAAACTATAATTCAGTAAAAGCAGAAGTTAATACAGCCATTCAAAATGTACTAGATAATACAGCTTATATACTTGGTGCCTCAGTTCAAAATTTTGAGAAAGATTTTGCTGCTGCTCAGCAGGTTAAATATTGCTTAGGTACAAGTTCTGGTACAGATGCTAATCATCTCGTTTTATGGGGTTTGGGTATTGGACCAGGCGACGAAGTAATAATGCCAGCCAATACATTTATCGCTACTGCCTGGGGTGCAACGCTTTGCGGTGCAACTCCCGTTTTCGTTGACTGTCATCCTGAGAGTTATAATATTGATGTTTCAAAAGTTGAAGAGAAAATAACTCTTAAAACCAAAGCTATTGTTGCAGTTCATTTGTATGGTCAAAGTGCTGACTTAGATCCATTAAGAGAAATTGCAAAAAAACATAATCTGTTTTTAGTAGAAGATGCTGCTCAAGCTCATCTTGCAGAGTATAGGGGGAAGTTGATCGGTGGATTGACGAATGCAGCTTCATTCAGTTATTATCCCGGTAAAAATTTGGGCGCTTATGGTGAAGGAGGTGCTGTTACTACAAATGATGAACTATTATTTAATAAGATAAAAAAATTGAGAGAACATGGACAGTCTCAAAAATATTATCATGAAACGTTAGGACATAATTACCGAATGGAAGGAATACAAGGAGCAGTACTTAGAGTAAAACTGAAGTATCTTAACAAATGGACTGATGCTCGTAGGTCTGTGGCTGCTAAATATAATGAAGGTTTAAAGAGTCTGAAAAAAGTAATTATTCCTAAAGAAATGTCATACGCTAAACACGTATATCATCTTTATGTAATTCAATTAAATGACGGAAGCTTGGAAGCAAGTAATAAATTGCGCGACAGTCTTAAAAATTATTTAACTGAAAATGGTGTTAATGTTGGATTGCATTATCCAATTCCGTTGCATTTACAGGAATGCTTTAAATATCTGGGATATAAGAAGGGCGACTTCCCAAATTCTGAAAGAAATGCAGGAGCAGGACTATCTTTACCAATGTTTCCTGAGATGACAGATGAACAGATCAATTACGTAATTAGTAGAATAAAAGATTTCTTTAATAACTAATTATTGTGAGATTGTTTCAAATAAAATTTAGCCCGATAATTCAAATCGGGCTTTTTTTATTAAAAATTCCAGCAATTCAGCTTAAAAATTGTCTCAAATCATTTTATAAAAACTCTCCAAAATCTCATTTTGAAATTATTCTTTATATAAAGCTTTGAAAATAGTTAGAAAACAAGGATTTAACGGATGGCACAATTCCTGAATGTTATGAAAAGCTTAACTATTTCTATTAACCATATGAAAAAAAATTACAAATATAAATACTTTTTTGGAATTTCAGACTTTTTCATACTGATTTTCTCATTTTTAGTCTCAATTTTTGCACTTCGAAACAATACATCATTAAACTTTTTTGAGTTTTATGGATCGATTCCAGAGATTCTTTCGTTAGTGGTTCTGATATCATTGATTATTTTAATTATATTTCAATATAATGGATTGTATCGTCTTGACATAATTCTAAATAGAACTTCACACTTTACTCAAATTTTAAAAGCGATATATTACAGCTCATTAAAAATTGTTCTATTATCTTTTTTACTTGATTCAAGAACTGTAATTGATTCAAGGCTTCTTTTTGTTTTATTCTTTTTAATTTCAATTGGGCTATTATTTGTAATACGTGTAGAATTATTAAAATGGTTATTTATTGAATTAAGCCAAAGCAGTTTTAAGAGAAATGTTATTATAGTTGGTGATGGCAAACCCGGAAAACTTTTAGCAACAAAATTAATATATGAAAATCCGCTTGGTCTAAATATTCTTGGTTTTGTTGATGATACAAGACGTGTTGGTGATTTTGTTGTTGCGGGTAAGAGAGTATTAGGCAGCCTTGAAAATCTTCAAGAAGTTCTGAATAATTATCAAGTTGATGAATTAATAATTGCAATTGAAAATGAGTCGTATGAAAAATTTTTTGATGTTGTTGACTATTGCAAAACATTTGGTGTTCCGATTAGAATAACATCTAATCTGCTTGATGTTGTCAATCAGAAGCTAAAGATTGAAAAGTATTCCGATATACCGGTTATAGATGTTTCACCTCAGTATAACGATAGTTTTACAATAGGCTTAAAAAGGATTTCAGATGTTGTAATTGCTTCTTTTGCAATTTTATTTCTTTCACCTGTAATGGCATTTATTGCTACAATGGTTAAATTTTCATCACCCGGGCCAATATTGTTTAAGCAAAAAAGAATTGGCAAAGACGGTAAAGAATTTAATTTTTATAAATTCAGATCTATGAAACAGCTAAAAGGTGAAGATGAAGAACGCAAGAAAATGATGATTGAGTTTATGAAGAATAGTGCAAATCAAAATGGATCAGATACTAAAATTATTAATGAAAGCCGTGTAACCTGGATTGGAAAGATTATAAGAAAGACCTCACTTGATGAATTACCTCAATTATTCAATGTAATAAAGGGTGATATGAGCCTTGTTGGGCCAAGACCTTGTTTGCCATATGAGTTTGAAAATTACGATGAATGGCAAAAGAGAAGAGTTAGTGTTATTCCTGGTTGTACAGGCGTTTGGCAGGTATGGGGAAGAAGTATCGTTACATTCCAGGAGAGTATAGTTTTAGACCTATACTATATTAACAACATGTCTCCCTGGTTAGATATTCAGTTGATGTTTCAAACTGTACCAGTCATGCTTTTTTCTAAAGGTGCTAAATAATTTTTTCTTTACTTTTTTAACTAGGATTTTTTATGAAAGTAGCCATAGTTGGATTAGGATATTGGGGACCAAACCTACTCAGAAATTTTCTCGCACAGCCTGATGTTGACCAGGTCGTGGCTTGTGATACGAGAGAAGACAGATTAAAGTTGATGAAACAGAGATTCCCAAGTATAACCCTTGCAAATGATTGTGAGAAAACTTTGACCGGAGACAGTGATCTAATAGTTATTGCGACACCGGTTGCAACTCACTATCAAATTGCTAAAAAAGCATTGTTGAATGGAAAACATATTTGGGTAGAAAAACCTTTTACAGCTAATGTTGCAGAAGCTGAAGAGTTAATAGAAATAGCTGAGTCAAAAAATCTAAATATTTTTGTTGATCACACATTTATCTATAATGGTGCAGTTATTAAGATGAAAGAATTAGTAGATAAAGGGGAATTGGGAAACATACTATATTTTGACTCTGAGAGAATTAATCTGGGTTTATTTCAAAGAGATGTTAATGTTATTTGGGATCTTGCACCGCATGATCTTTCAATAATGCAGTATATTCTCGGTCTCAAAGCAAAAGCTATCTCAGCAAATGGAATTGCAAACTATAACGGTAAAGAAAATATAGCGCATATAAGTATATATTTTGAAGATAATTGTTTTGCACATTTTCACGTTAATTGGCTTTCACCAGTTAAGATAAGAAGAATGATTGTCGGCGGATCAAAAAAGATGCTTGTTTATGATGATATGGAAAACTTTGAAAAGATAAAAGTATATGATAGCGGAATTGAGATAAAGACAACCGAAGGAATTCACGAAGCATTAGTTCAGTATAGAATAGGTGATATGTTTTCACCTAAGGTTAATCAGACAGAAGCTCTTGCACTTGGTGCACGCGAATGTATAGATGCAATAAAAGAAAACAGACAGCCGCTCACAAACGGATATGATGGATTAGAAATAGTTAAATTATTAGAGGCAAGTAATAAATCATTAAAAGGTATGGGCAGAATAGTTGAAATTGAGGAGTTCGTTCACTTTTAATTAATAACTGAAGTCACTTAAAATTATTGATATTTTAATCCCTAACTAGTTTTGGAATCTTCGCTCTCTAGCAATTTTTAGATGCTGAAAGAAACCCTAACTGACGACAACCCAGAATTTAATATTACATTTAGTTAATAAATAAAACTCAGAAAATTTATTTGGAAAAGAAAAATCTTAATAATGTTAAACTTGGAAAAGACGTAAAGATATTTGATTTTGTAAATCTATACGGCTGTTCAATTGATGATAATTCAAAGATTGGGACATTTGTAGAAATACAAAAGAATGCGTCAATCGGTAAAAATTGTAAAATATCATCTCATACATTTATTTGTGAGGGCGTTCATATAAGTGATGATGTTTTTGTTGGTCACAACGTAACATTTATTAATGATAAATATCCACGCTCAGCTAATTCTGATGGTTCGATGCAAACCGAATCTGATTGGAAAGTAGTTGAAACTTTTGTCAGAAAAGGTGCTTCAATAGGATCTTCATCTACCATACTTTGTGGGATAACAATTGGCGAAAATGCAATAGTAGGTGCTGGAGCGGTAGTAACTAAAGATGTTCCTCCGAATACTATAGTTGCGGGAGTTCCTGCTAAAGTAATTAAAAAGATTTAATTATAAGATTTGCTGCTCTGGTAGTTTATTTTACGAATAGAATTACTATTGAAGATACTAGTACAACAAAATAAATAAAACCAAGCCTTGATTTTATTTTTCCCCTGTTAAGAAATGAAGACCTATAATCATACTCCAGTGGAGTTGTCAATTTCTCTTGCTCTATTTTAATAATCGAATCTTTCATAATAAAATTTCTTAAGCTATTTCTTATTAAAGATTTCAGATTATTAATCAATAATTATTCCTAATAAAAGTATTTGAAATAGCGTCGAAAATGACGTGGAAAATCAAAAATAGTAAAAAATACAGGTAGAAATTCTATAAGTAGAGATAATTGCACACGAAAATTCAGGCAAAACCAGTAATTCTAATTACTAATTTTCTCTGATAATCATTATTCTTCTATTAGCCTTGCGTCCTTCAGCCGTATTATTATTTCCTACAGGGAATGAATCTCCTAAGCCGTAAACTTCCATTTGGTCTTGTGAAGCACCCTGGGAAACAAGATATTCATAAACAGCTTTAGCTCTGTCATAAGATAATTTTTTAATAGTGTAAGCAGAGCCCTGACTATCCATATGCCCTTCAATTCTCCATTTGCTTTTTGGTTGGTTCTGTATATAAAAGGCAATTTCATTCAGAATTACTTTAGCGCCTTCTTTTAAATTTGAAGAACTATTGATGAACAAATCCTCACCCCTTAGATTGAATTGGTAAAAGGTTTCTTGTTCTTGTGTAACTTCCGGTTCAACTTCTTTATTTTCGATGACCGGTTCTTTTTCATCAAGAGGTTTATTTTCATCAACATTAAGGAGGCTATCTTTTTCACCACTTAATTCTGGTTGTTTCTCTTCTTCTTTTGGAATTATAGTAATGTCTTTTGGTTGCTCTGGTACTATATCCGGAACTTCCTGAATATTATCCTTTTTATAATCAGAAATTCCTGTAATTGCGTATGATATGCCTACCATTGCTGTTAAATAAGAATCTGAATTATTCGCTGCAGACAGATCTTCCAGATAATCTATAGAAGTTGGATGATAGCTAAGAGAAGCATTAATACTAAAACGATCAGAAATTTTAAAGTTAATATTACCTTCTATTGCAAATGTAAACACAGATTTATCATATCTGTTTAATTGATTAAATTCAAGAATACTTCCATCTTCGCTTTTAGGGCTGAAGTTAAGGTAAGTTCCGCCGATCATAATTGAGGGAATAATATAATCATTTATGGCATATCCGAAGTTTAATCCAACGCCTAAAAATATCATATCTGTTCTAATATTTTTGGGTATTTCTCTCGGACCATCATTACTTGAAACAGAACTTCTGGGGTCGTTAAATTTAAGATTTAATCCACCGCCAAAGATTTTGAATCCTAACCTGGCATCTTGAATAATCAAAGGATAATAGTCTAAGGAAGTTTTTGCTGCCAGTCCTAATGAACTGTTTTTATAGTCAGTAAATCCATATGAAATTCCCCCGTTTACAGTTGCAATGAAATTTTGTTTAAGAAATTCATTTTCACTGCTTAGTGTTTGAGAGTTTATATTGTTTGTATAAGAAAAAGTTAAAACAACTATATGTAAAAGAATAATAAAGCGATTCATATATCACTAACTAAAATATAGTAATGAAATTAACTATAATTACGAAAACACGTCCTAAATATAATTAATGTTAATTACTGAAAAAACTTAATTATTTAATAATAACATTGAAAGATTCTCGTATAATAATAGAAAATTTTCAAAATGAAACAAACAGGTTTTTATCTTTAATTAAAATTTTTATTAAAACTTCATATACTAATTGGCATAAACATTGGCTATAAATAAAAACAGGTGTTACAGTTATTTAGTCTTAATGAAAATGGGTTTTTAGATTCAAAGGATATTAAATAATTTTTGTTGTTAGTTAGGAGGGTTGTTTCGTGCGATTTATTCTTTTAGCCTCAAAAGGATAATTTTTTTTCGGAGCAACCTTTTTTATTTCTCTTCTTTGTTGCATTTCAATAAGCAAATTAAATCAGCCATTTACCGATAATTCCCTTGCTTTTACCGATTTTTATTTTTGCAAGCGGTATCTTTGTATTACTTTTCCAACAGAAAATGATATATCTTAGTAAGGAGCTGAAAAAATGGAAGAAAAAAATAATAGAGCTGATAAAAGAATTCTGCTTGGCAGTTTGTTGATAGGATTTGGAGCATTATTCTTCCTTAAATCACTTGATGTGTTTGATTTTAATTTTACACGTATATTCTTTTCATGGCCGTTCTTTTTTTTGGTTATTGGTTTATATCTTTTATTAAATACAAACAGGAAAACCCTTGGGGGGATTCTTGCAGCACTTGGTTTTATTTTCATTCTACCTAGAATATTTCCATCGATAGATTATAATAACTCCGTGATATTTGCAATATTATTAATTGCTATTGGACTTTACATTATTGTCAATCAGAGGAAAAGAACAGAAACAGAGAATGATAAATTTGGTCAGATAAACAGAGATATTATAGATGATATTGCAATTTTCGGAGGTGGAACAAAAATAATAACTTCTGAAAATTTTAAAGGTGGAAATATTACAGCAATATTCGGTGGTTCAGAAATAATTCTTAAAGGATGTAAACTTGCTGAAGGTACAAATGTAATAGATATACTTGCTGTATTTGGCGGATCCACAATCGTTGTGCCTAGTGATTGGAACGTAGTATTAAATGTAACTCCAATATTCGGTGGCTTTTCAAACAAAAGTATTAAAGATCCGAATAAAATAATTGATACAAGTAAAACACTGATAATTAAAGGCTTGGTAATCTTTGGCGGCGGTGAATTAAAAACTTATTTTTAGTATTAAGAAATGTCAACTAATCCTATCCTAAAGAGTACGAAGAATATTCTTTTTTATTTTTTCTTCATTATTATCATTGCAAATCTCTATCTGAATCTGATTAGTTATTACAGCAAGACCAGTTTGACAATTGTTGTTATCGATGCAATAGTTTTTAATTTACTTATTGGGTTATTAGGATTCAGTTTTTGGTATTCTTCAGTTTACCTTTCGATTGAAAATAATAAAATCTCAAAAATCATTTTAACACATTTAGGCGGACGAGTATTAATTTCAGTCGTGTGGATGGCGCTTGGATATTTTATTGTTATAAGTATAGTTACCGATACTGAGCTATTCGATACTTTTTTTGTCAGTACTATCAGATCAAGATTTGTTATTGGTATTTTGTATTACTTCCTGATGACAGCATTTTATTATATAGTAATTTATTATTCCGGGTTCCAGGAAAGAATGGTTAAAGAAACCGAATTAAAAAATCTTGTTACCGAAGCTGAGTTAAGATCATTGAAGTTTCAGATTAATCCTCATTTTATATTTAATAGTCTTAATTCAATGAGTGCTTTAACTGAAATTGATCCTAAGAAAGCCAGGCAGATGATAATCAAGCTTGCTGATTTTTTAAGATATACACTTGCAAACAATGACAGACAAAAAAACACTCTTACTGAGGAATTAAAAAATATTAAGCTTTATCTGGATATTGAAAAAATCAGGTTTGAAGATAAGTTTGAATATGAAGAGGAGCTGCATGAAGAATGTGGCAAAACTGAAATTCCGAGTATGATATTGCAGCCTTTGTTTGAGAATGCGATAAAGCATGCAGTATATGAAACATTAACTACTGTAAAGATTAAATTAACTTGTGAAAAACAAGATGACTTTCTTAAGATTACTCTTTGTAATAACTTTGAAGGAGAGTCTCATAAAAAGGGCGCAGGTGTTGGTCTGAAAAATATTGAGGATAGATTAAAATTAATTTATCATCAGGATAATCTTATGGAAGTAAAAAAAGATAATAATAAATTTACTGTAAACATTTATATTCCTTTTCAAAAAACTTTAGTTTGAATTATGGCAAGCAAAATAAAGACAATTATAATTGATGATGAGTCTCTGGCAAGACAGATTACAAGAAATTATCTGACAAACCGAACAGATGTGGAAATATTAGCAGAATGTTCAAACGGATTTGATGCAATAAAAAAAATTAATGAACTTAAACCAGACCTGATCTTTCTGGATATTCAGATGCCCAAGCTTAATGGATTTGAGATGCTTGAATTATTAGATGATCCTCCGGTTATCATTTTTACAACGGCGTATGACCATTATGCAATTAAAGCTTTTGAAGTCAGCGCAGTTGATTATCTTTTAAAACCTTTTTCCGAAGAAAGATTTTCGAGTGCATTTCAAAAAGCTGTTTCGCAGCTTGGTGATCGCTTTCAGCAAAATTCTGCAATTCAAAATATTATCAAACAAAGAGATGAGAAAATTGAATTTCTAGAAAGAGTTGTTATTAAAGACAGCGGAAAAATAACAATAATTCCTGTTGAAGAAATCAAATGGATTGAAGCACAGGATGATTATGTTTTAATCAATTCTGAAAAAGGTAGATTCTTAAAGCAGAAAACGATGAAGTATTTTGAAAATCATCTAAATGAGAATCAGTTTGTAAGAATTCATCGATCATATATTATAAATTTGGATTTTTTACAGCATCTTGAACAGACCGATACAGAATCATACCGATTAGTTTTAAAAAATGGTAAGGAGTTACCTGTTAGTAAAACCGGACTTACAAAACTAAAATCAACTCTTTAATACCCTGTAACTGAATTTCTCTTTTAAACAGTCTTGACTTTAAAGCAAATTCGGGTTAAGTTTTTAACGTTTGAAAAATTTCAAAAGTAAAAATTGTCAACCATTGAAGAAAAAATAAAAAAAGAGCTCATTCAAAGATTTGGTGATGCTTATAAAGCATTTGGTTTAAGTAAATTAATGGGACATATAATTGCTCTACTTTTATTTTCGCCTGAGCCGCTATCACTCGATGAGATCACTAAACAGCTTGGAAGAAGCAAAGGACCAATTAGTCAGATAGTACGAAGATTGCGAGATAAGCATCTTATCAGAAAAGCCTGGATGCCAAATGATAATAGGAAGGACTATTATGAGGTTGAGCCCGAAATATTTGAACATGCATTCAGAAACAACCTTGAATTAATCAAAAACAATACTCGCATTGCAAAACAACTTAAAGAAAAAATAAAATCTTCCAAAAGTGAAAACTTAAAACCGATTAGTCAGAGAATGATTGAGATGGAAAAATTTTATTTATTAATGGAAGACTATTATAATGATTTTCTTCTTTCTTGGGCTAAAGAAAGAAGTAAACTTTTTAGTTAAGAACAATTATATTTTTTTAAATCTTCGTTTGAAATATTTCAAACGATAAAAACAAGGATTAACAAATGAAAAGGTTAGAAAATAAAATCGCAGTAATTACCGGCGGGGCACAGGGAATTGGAAAAGCTGCTGTTAAAAAATTTGCACAAGAAGGTGCAACTGTTGTTATTTGGGATGTTAATGAAGAAAAAGCTAACGCTGCAATAAAGGAATTAAAGGGTATAAGTGAAAAAATTGAATTTCAAAAGGTTAATGTAACTAGTTTAGTGTCGGTTACCGATGCAGTTAACAAAATAGTTGAGAAACATAAAAGAATAGATATTTTAATTAATAATGCAGGAATTACACGCGATGCATCATTTTTAAAAATGACTGAAGAACAATGGAAGCAAGTAATTGATGTTAATCTAACCGGTGTTTTTAACTGCACAAAAGCAATTGCTCCGATTATGGTTGAAAATAAATTCGGCAGAATTGTTAATACTTCTTCTGTGGTCGGATTGTATGGTAATTTTGGTCAAACAAATTATGTTGCCTCAAAGTCGGGAATTATAGGGATGACTAAAGTTTGGGCTCGAGAACTTGGAAGAAAAGGAATAAATGTAAATGCAGTTGCTCCTGGTTTTATAGCTACAGAAATGGTTGATACCGTTCCTGAAAAAATAATTGAAATGCTTAAAGAAAAAACTCCTTTGGGAAAACTCGGTGATCCGGAAGACATTGCAAATGCTTATTTATTTTTAGTTAGTGATGAAGCAAAATATATAACCGGAATAGTTCTTAGTGTTGATGGTGGTTTGGTATTATGATAAGAAATGCTCAAATAGTTGCTTCCGGTATGTATGTCCCTGAAAGAGTTATACCAAACTCATACTTTAACGAGTTGCTTGACGAAGATGTTGATACCTGGTTAGTTGAAAACCTTTCGATTAAAGAAAGAAGGTGGTGTAATGAAAATCAATCAACTGCCGATCTTTGTGTAGCTGCCGCAAATGAAATTCTGAAAGATGGAAAAATTTTTGCTGAAGAATTAGATCTTATTATAATCTCAACTGATACTCCCGAATATATTTCTCCTTCAACAGCATCAGTGGTGCAATTTAGATTAAATGCAGTAAATGCAGGAACATTTGATGTAAATACTGCTTGTGCTGGTTTTGTAACTGCGCTTGATATAGCTTCAAAATATATTAAGGCTGATAAAAAGTATAACAAGATTCTTGTTATTGGTGCTTATGCAATGAGTAAATACTTAAATATGCAAGATAAGAAAACTGTTACGCTTTTTGCCGATGGAGCAGCAGGAGTTTTACTTTCTGTTACCAATAATGAAAATGAAGGATTTATTACCAGCAGTTTGCATACTGAAGGACAATATTGTGATTGGATGGGAATATATGCTGGCGGAACTCATAAACCAATTACTCAAAAAGTTATTGAAGAGAAAGATCATTTGTTAAAGTTTGTCAAAAAATTTCCTAAAGAAATTAATCCAACAACCTGGACAAAAATGATTGAAGATGCTTGCAAGGAATTAAATATAAAACCGGATAACATTGATAAATACTTTTTCACTCAATTGAATATTAATTCAATTTGGGAAACGCTTGATAATCTTGGTGTTGATAGATCAAAAGGACATACGATAATGCAAAATTATGGTTATACCGGCTCTGCCTGCATTCCAATGGCTTTTGATGATGCGCGTAAAAAAGGTTTAGTGAAAAAGGGTGATACAGTTTTGTTTATCGGGTCCGGCGGAGGATTAGCTTTTGCATTATCAATCTTTAAACTTTAATAGAAAGTATTATGGATATTGCTTCTAAAGAATTAGTAACTGCCGGCTGGGTGCTTGTAATAGCATACAGTGCTGTTATATTATACTTTGTTATTCGTGGTGCAATAAAAATAAAAAACATCAATGATTACGCAATCGGTAATGTATCATTTTCACCGATTGCGGTTGGATTGGCATTAGCTGCTTCTATGACAAGTGCAGCCACTTTTATAATTAATCCCGGATTTATTGCTTTTTATGGAATCAGCGGAGTTATATCTTATGCTTTTGTAATGCCTGTAGCAGCAATGATTTCTTTGGTCGTGTTAACAAAGGGTTTCAGAGAGCACGGCAGTAATGTTAAAGCATTAACTATGGCTCAATGGATGGGAACAAGATATGAGAGTAAAGGTTATGGATTATTTTTTGCTTTCTTATCACTTTTATTAATTACATTCATAGTTCTTATATGTGTTGGATTAACACAAGTATTAGCTAGAACATTAAATGTTAACGAATTGACGATCCTGATCGGAATAGTTGTTTTTATTTTTGGCTATATGATGTTTGGAGGTGCCAACTCGATGGTTTATACTAATACTGTTCAGGCAATAATAATGATAGTCGTTGCATTTATTCTGCTTGGCTCCGGTTATAAACATTTTTCAGATGGAATACACGGTTTTTTAGATAAGCTTGCAGCGATTGATCCAAAACTTACACAAATAACTAATGAATCAAGTTTTCTGTTCCGTGATTATTTTGAAATAATATTTGCACAGATAGTAATTGGAGTTGCAATAGTTTGCCAGCCACATATCATAACAAAATCGCTTTTACTTAAAACCGATAAAGATGTAAATAAATATCTTATCTCCGGTATTCTTGTTCAGATGTTGTTCTTTCTTGTTGTTATAACCGGACTTTATGCAAGAATTGATTTTCCTGATTTAACTATCAATGGTGCGCCATTAAAACTTGACGGAGTTATATCTGCCTATGTTGTAAAAGAATTTCCTGTTTATGTAGGTTTAATTGTGGTAATGGGATTGATATCTGCCGGTATTTCTACTCTTGAAGGTTTGATACAATCGGTTTCAACATCAATTACTGCTGATATAATAAAGCCATTGTTCGGAAAATATTTACCAAAAGATGAAAAGAAAAAAGTAAGATCAATGATTGTAATAAATCGTGTAGTAATTATTGTAATTGCGATAATATCAATTGTTTTATCTTACGATCAAATTGTTAATCCGAATTTAAGTGTTGGAATTTTTGCACAAAATGGCGTGTATGCTTACTTCTCAGCAGCATTTGTTCCGATATTGTTCGGAATGTTTTTGAAAAATACTCCCAAGTCTGCGGTTATAACTGCTTCGCTGGTTGCAATATTTGTTCACTTTGCATTTTTCTATGGAAACCTTAAAGTGCCGTTTAGTATAGCAACAGGGCAAAATCCGGGCGTATCAGCATCCATTGCGATTTCACTTTCAGTTATTGTTGCTTCAATAATATATTTGTTTAACAGAAGGAAGGTAAATGAATAATTTTCAAACAGACTGGTTAAATAAATGGGCAACCTATACTCCAAACAGAATGTTTCTTCGTGAACATCAACGCGATATACAATGGAGTTATTACGATTTTAATAATCGCACAAATGCATTAGCCCAGTATCTGAAAGAACAATATAATATTAATAAGGGCGATAGAATTGCCATTTGTTCAAAGAACAGATCTGAGCATGTTATTTTGTTTTTAGCTTGTATGAAGCTTGGAGCATTATTGGTCCCGTTAAATTTCAGATTGATGCCCCGTGAACTTGATATTTTGATAAACGATGCGGAACCAAAAATATTTTTTTATGATGAAGAATTTTCTGATCATTTGCCAAAACTGTCTTCATTATCAAAAACCGAAGCAGTTAAGAATCTGAGTGAGTTATCTAAATTTTTATTGGAGAACAATCTTAAATCTGATTTTAAATCTTTAATTGAACTTGATGAAAATGATGCAGTTATGATACTTTATACCGCAGGAACAACGGGTCTATCGAAAGGTGTGATTATAACTTATAAGATGTTGTTTTGGAATTCAATAAATACCGGATTGCGATTAGATCTAAACTCTGCAGATCATACACAAAGCTTTGCACCATTTTTTCATACGGGCGGATGGAATGTTTTGTTTACTCCTTTTTTACATCACGGAGCTTCACATACTTTGTTAACTCATTTTGATGCTGATCTTATATTGCAATTGATGGAAAAGGAAAAAGCCACGATACTTTTTGGTGTTCCAACGATGCTTCAAATGATGGCTGATTCAGAATACTTTAACAAAGTTGATCTTTCATCTGTTAGATATGCTATCGTTGGCGGTGCACCAATGCCAATACCTTTAATAAATATCTGGCATAATAAGGGAGTTTTTATAAGGCAAGGATTTGGATTAACTGAAGTTGGACCAAATTGTTTTTCACTACATCAGGATGATGCAATAAGAAAAAAAGGATCCATCGGATTTCCAAATTTTTACTTTGATGCAAAAGTTATGAAAGAAGAGCAGATTGAATGTGTTACTAATGAAGTTGGTGAACTTTGGTTAAAATCTCCGGTTGTTACGCCAGGTTACTGGAGAAATGAAAAAGCAACAAAGGAATCAATAACTGATGGATGGTTTCATACCGGCGATCTTGTAAGAAAAGATGAAGAGGGTTATTTCTATGTTGTTGACCGAAAGAAAAATATGTTTATTAGCGGCGGAGAAAATGTATTTCCTGCAGAAGTTGAATCTTTTCTCTATACTAATAGTAAAATTAAAGAAGTAGCAGTAATTGGCATAGATGATGAAAAATGGGGCGAAGTTGGAAAAGCATATATTGTTGTGAAAGAGAATGAGAGATTAGATGAAAATGAGATTAAAGAATTTTGTTTGGGTAATCTGGCTAAATATAAAATCCCCAAACACATTGAATTTTTATCCGAGCTTCCTAAAAGTGAAGCAGGAAAAATTGATAAGAAAATATTACTTCAAATGCACAAGGATCAATTAACTAACAAATCAAAAACAAAATAAAAAGGAGAAAACAATGAAACGCATATTTTTATTGGCTCTATTTGCATCATTAACATTTTTATATGTTGGATGCGACAGCAAGAAAGATGATACTGTTGAGCCGCCCGCAGAGCAGGATAAAATTGTAAATACCTGGTATTCGGAAGGATCAGGAGTAGCCCCCGGATTAGTATCAACATTAAAGACTGTTAAGATTAAAGCAACTTTTAATTCCAATAACTCATATTCAGTAGTTGCAACGGATAGTGCTGGTACAGAAGTAACTTATTCAGGAACCTATTCAGTTTCAGAGAATACCGGAACATCTATCCGCTCAATAATTTTAAACCAAACAGTGCCTACTTCAGTTACTTCAAAAGGAATCTATGAAGTTGATTCAAGAGGTATGATGAGATATGAAGTTGTACAAACAACCCCGGAAATAACAGGAATAACACCACCAGTTCCTTCGGAAGGTTTTGGCAGCACAAAATATATGAATGTCCCACTGGGTGTAACCTGGATTCAGGGTTTTGTTCCGGCGAATCCAACTACAGAATTGTTAAATGGCACCTGGATTTCAGAAGGCACCAATGTAGCCCCTGGATTAGTTTTAACTTTAAAAACTAAAAAGATTGTTGCAACATTTAACAGCAATAAAACATATACAGTTGTAGCAACTGATAGTTCTAATGTGGATGTAACATATTCTGGAACTTTTTCTACAACAGCAAATACAGGTACATCTATAAGAAATATTACTTTAAATCAGTCTGTTCCTTCTGCCGTAACTTCAACAGGAATTTACAGAGTAACAACAAAAGACTTAAAGTATGAAGTATTACAAACAACCCCTGCTATTACCGGATTTACTCCGCCAACCGCTGCAGAAGGTTTTGGTAGTACGAAATATAATAATATTCCTTTAGGTGCTACCTGGATTCAGACATTTATTTATCAATAATTTTTTCATCGACGGCAGTTTAACTGCCGTCTTTTTTTAACAATCATTGGAGGTTAACCAATGAAAAAATTTTTACTATTTAACATCTTTTTATTTTTAACAGTTGGAAATTTTTTTGCACAGGATGATAACAGATTAAGAGATCCTGGGCCAAAAGAATTTCAATTTATTGGTTATTCTTTTACAAGAATGACAAGTTCAAATATTACTCCTACAAATGATCTTCTGCAAGGACAGGTTATAGGAAGATTGTTTGGTCAAAACTCAACTAATACTGTTCCACAAACTGCACTTTATGCTGAGCAGAGATTTGTTCCGATGTTTATTTATAAGCCATCCATACTTGATGGGTTTGCTACATTCAGGGGATTATTTAAAATTGATTATACCTGGGGTGATCAGGCTTATGGTGTAGGTAATAATCGAGGCGGTGCTATAAATGCCGGACAAGTAAATCTTCAGACACTGTTAGCAAATGTTGATATAAGACCGGATAATTCAGATTGGAATGCAGTAATTGGTTTACAAAGATTATTTGATAATGTAAGCGATCCGAATATTAGTTCTGTTCAAATGGCACAAACCAGCGGATACAAACTATCTTTCTGGGGAACTCAGGCTGTTGGTGCAAGTATTTTTGCTGATATTTCTCCGACAACAAAAGGCAGAATCAGTTATTTCCAATTATGGGAAAATGAGATAAGCAAAAATGATGACGTAACTTTATGGATGCTGGATGTTGATTCAAGAGTTCATCCGCTTATAGAAGTTGGAGGAAGCTTGTGGTATGTTTGGGATAGGGGAAAGAATGCCGGAGGTATTAGTGTTTTGGGACAAGGTTTAACCAGTGCATTAGCAGATTACAATGGTGCAACCCGGATAAGATTTCCCGGTATTAATCAAAAGTATGAAGCAAATGTTGGTTGGGTTGGAATTCACTCAGCTTACAACCGTGATTTTCTTGCTGATAGATTTTGGGCGGATGCATTTGTAGTTGCTAATTTAGGAACAATTGATAGCGTTGGAACAGTTACAAGCAAAGCTGCAAATATTTTTGGAGTAAGTGCAAATGCGAGTATCCAGTATAAGTACGGTATGACAGCAAACGATAAAATTTCATTAGAAGGATTATATACAACCGGTGATGATAATGGAATAAGTGATGGAACATTAAACAGTGTTATTACAGGAAATGTTTACGGTTCTCCGGTAGGAATTTATAGTGCACATCGTGCTTTATTACTTTTCCCCGATCCGCAGGTAGTTAACAGATACTATTCTGTTGTTCACGATATTTCCAATATGGGATTAGGAGTTACAGCAGCTTTCTTAAATTTCTCCAAAGATTTTATTCCTAATAAATTCAGTGGGAAAATTGGTGTAGCAACTGCTTTGTCTAATGTTACACCAAGCGGTGGAACTTCTTATATGGGCACAGAAGTAAATCTGGAGTTCAAATACAATCTGAAAGTATTTCTTACTCTTGGTGTAAGTGCAGGATATTTAGCACTTGGTGATTTCTTTAATGCACCATCAGCTACATATTCTAATACCCGACCAAAAGATCCATGGGTTTTATTTACCACTCTAAGCTGGTTAATGTTTTAAGGAGACGGCAATGAAAAAAATTATAATAATTCTATTAGCATTAATATTTACGAGCTGTTCCGGTTATTTATATTGGGATAAACCAGCTTTGGAATTTTCAGATATTGATTATGGTTATTCTGTAAAATATTCAGAAGGAAATCCTAAAATTGCTTATATAGATGAAGGCAAAGGAGATCAAACACTCATTTTGGTTCACGGATTAGCAAGCAATGCGGGTTTTTGGCGTTATAACATTCCGGAATTATCTAAACATTTTAGAGTAATTACTGTTGATTTACCGGGATATGGAAAATCACAAAAAGGCAATTATACTTATTCAATTTCTTTTTATGCTGAACAGATAAAAAATTTAATCGAAGAATTAAATCTGAAGAATGTTGTGTATGTTGGGCATTCAATGGGCGGACAAATTGGAATTATGTTTGCGATAAAATATCCAAATACTTTATCAAAATTAATTCTGGCTTCTCCGGCAGGATTTGAAGAGTTTCAAAGAGGTGAAGGAGATTGGTTAAGAAGTGTTATGACGATGAAAGGTGTTAAATCAACTACCGAAGAAGGAATAAGAAGAAATCTTTCCAACAACTTTTATTGTTGGGATAGTAAATGGGAATGGATGGTTGAAGAAAGAGTAAGAATGAGAAAAGCTGCTGATTTTGATGAGTTTGCTTATACGGTTGTAAGATGTGTAAACGCAATGCTTGATGAACCAACTTTTGATAAACTGAATAAGATCAAAACACCAACACTAGTTGTTTATGGTAAGTATGATGGCTTAATACCGAATCCATATTTAAATCCGGGATTTCCTGCAGATGTATTCAAAAATGGAATCGGGCAAATAAATAATTTAAAACTCGTCGAGCTTGATGATGCCGGACATATGATAATGATTGAAAAAGCAGATGAGTTTAACAATACAGTAATTAATTTTCTAAAATAATATTTACTTCGCTTCCTTCTTCGGAAGGAAGCATCTTTTCTTTTTTAATCAGATGTTTAATCAAATAGAATACAAATACAAAACTAATTTTATAAAAGTTTGTGGATACGATATAGCATACATTGATGAAGGGAATTCGTCAGATGTCTTGATTTTTATTCACGGGCTTGGCAGTTACTTAAAAGCGTGGGATAGAAACATTCCGGTTTTAAAAGATTATTTTAGATGTATTGCACTTGATCTACCCGGTTATGGCAAATCAAGCAAACAATTGCATAATGGCTCAGTAAAATTTTATCGAGAATTTCTAAATGAATTTATAAAGGCTTTGGGATTAAAAAATATTGTTTTGGTCGGACATTCAATGGGCGGACAGATTGCTTTATCTTTTGTAATAAACTTTCCTGATGTTATTAAGAAGCTTATTCTTATTGCTCCTGCAGGCTTTGAAACTTTTAATTCAACTGATGTTGATGAGCTAAAAGATATCATCTCACCAGAGTTAACTTACAATGCTTCTAATGAACAGATAAGAATTAACTACAAGGCTAATTTCTTTCAAATGCCTATTGAAGCTGAAGAAATGATATCAGATAGAATTGCAATTAAAAAAGATGAAGAGTTTTACAATCACTGTCAGATTGTGTCAAACTCATTAAGCGGATTACTTACAGAGCCGGTTTTTAATCGATTGAAGGAAATCAATATTCCAACATTGATCTTTTTTGGTAAGAATGATTTATTAATCCCGAATAGAATCCATTATAAAGCAACAACCGAAGAAATCGCATTATTGGGAGCTTTACAAATAAAGAACAGTAAACTTTTATTGATTGAAAATTGCGGACACTTTTTACAGTATGAGATACCGGATATTTTCAATTCAGGCGTTGTTAACTTTATAATTAGTGAATAGAGACTTCTAAATATTAAAACACTGCGGATATCTCTTCTGAACAATATTAAAAATTACCTCTGCTGCCTCCTGATATGAAAGTTTACTTGTATTTATAATTAAATGATAAAGCGATGGATCATCAGTATCTTTAAAAAAATGAGATTTCAAATATCTCTTCCTGCTAGTTTCTTCTTTGGCAATATATTCCATTGCTTTAGGTTTTGAAAGATTAAATACTTCCTGGATATGTTTAATTCTGGTATCTAATGAAGCAATTAATCTGAACTGAAAACAATTTGGTAATTTTGCATTAATAACCGTACTTCCTCTTCCAACAATAATTGTTTTTCCAAATCTGGATAATCCAAGAATTATCTCTGTAGTCTTTTGTACTATTGTCCACTCAGAAGGTTTAACACCAAGCAGTTCATTTACTGCATCTGATATGTGGCTGTATTTATCTTCGACAAAGTAGGCGCTGAAATTCTTTGGAAGATTAAAATCTTCAAGAACCTGAGTAATCAACTCTTTGTTAAAATATGTCCAGGGATCTTCCGGCTGTTTTGTATTTTGTTGTAAAAGGTCCAATAAATTTTTTGACACTTCATAAGAACCGGCACCGGTTTGCCTGGAAATGGAAATGCAAGGAAATATTTCTTGCTTTTCCTCAGGTTCAGCAGAATGAAGTTTTAAATACTGTTTGCATTTTTCATAAGCACCAAGCGCTAACATATTAACACCCTCCTTTTTTACAGTTTAAGAAAATGTGTTTATTTAGCAGAAATTTTGAATAACTATATTGATATTATAGAATAATTTTACACAAAGTCAATTGGTTTTAACACCGATAATTCAGTTTATTTCAAACCAGCTTTTGATTTTGTTTAATTCTTCGCTGTTTGAAGAATTATGGAAAAATTCGTTCTTACTTTTATCGTAAAAGTAATCTTTTTCCCATTCTTTTATGTTGGAAACGATCTGTTCTATCCCATTAAGAATAGTATTTAGTTCTTCATTAGTTATAGTCTGATGAATTGACATTCTTACCCATCCGGGTTTTTCGGATAGATCACCCTGATCAATTTTATCCGTGATTTGTTTCGATCGGTTTGGATCAACATGTAAAAGATAATGTCCGTAAGTTCCTGCACAAGAGCAGCCGCCTCTTACTTGCACACCAAATCTATCATTAAGAATTTTTACTATCAGATTATAATGTATGTCTTCTACATAAAATGAAATTGCACCGAGTCTGTGTTCTATGTTTCCGGCAAGTATGTGGACTTTCGGAATTTTCTTCAATCCGTTAAGTGCAAGTTTAACTAATTCATCTTCCCGTTTTCTGATATTTTCAATTCCCATTTCTTCTTTTAATTTGATACAAAGTGCAGCTTTAATTGTCTGAAGAAAAGCAGGAGTTCCGCCATCTTCCCGCGCTTCAATATTATTTACAAATTTATGTTGTCCCCACGGATTAGTCCAATCAACTGTTCCTCCGCCCGGAAGATCCGGCACTCTGTTTTTATATAGCTTGGAATCAAAAATTAAAACTCCCGGTGTTGCCGGTCCGCCGAGAAATTTATGTGGTGAGAAAAATATTGCATCCAATTTAGCTTCGGGATCTGACGGATGCATATCAATTTTTACATAAGGAGCAGCACAAGCAAAATCAACAAAACAATATCCGCCGTGTTGATGCACTATTTTAGCAAGTTTATAATAATCTGGTTCAATACCGGTTACATTAGAAGCAGCAGTAAAGGCACCGATTTTTAATTTTCTGTTCTGATATTTTTTTAATTTTTTGTGAAAGTCATCAATATCTACTAATCCATCATCATTCGGATTAATAACAACAACATCCGCAATTGTTTCCAGCCAGGTAGTTTGGTTTGAGTGATGTTCCATATGTGTAATAAAGACAACCGGTTTCAATTCATCCGGCAGCTTGATATAATCTACAAGCTGTTCCGGTATTTTAAGTCCGAGCAATCTTTGGAATTTACAGATTACTGTTGTCATTCCGGAACCGGCAGTAATGATTACATCATCTTTATTAGCATTAACATGTTCTTTAATAATTTTATGAGCTTCGTGGTATGCAAGTGTCATTGTAGTTCCGGTAACACTTGCTTCTGAATGAGTATTACCTACAAGCGGACCGAAGGTTTCACAGATTTTTTCTTCAATTGGTTTATATAATCTGCCGCTTGCTATCCAATCGGCATAGATAAGTTTCTTTTTGCCATACGGAGTATTAAATGATTCATCAATCCCGATTATATTTTTGCGGAATTTTGAAAAGTATTTTTCCAGTTCGCTCATAGTAATCCTTAAACCTTTGGTAGTAATATAATAATTTGAATGAAAGGATACATCTGATTTTTTCATGAAAACTTTTTAGGTTAAATTATATATGTAAATACAAAGGAAATTCTGATATGAAATTCAAAACGATTTTTATTCTTTCACTGAATCTTTTAATCCTGAATCTTTGTGCTCAAAACAAAAGTTATGATTTTAAAGATGTGGAATCAGTTGTTAATAATGGCATTAAAGATAAAGCATATCCCGGCGCCGTTGTTCTTATTTGGCAGAATGGAAATATTTTATATGAGAATTCATTTGGAAAATTTACATACGATGAGAATTCTTCTGATGTCAATATAAATACAATGTTTGATCTTGCATCATTAACTAAGGTAATTGCTACAACTACTGCGACAATGCTTTGTTTGAATAGAGGATTATTTAATCTGGATGATAAGGTTGTAAAATATATTCCTGAATTCGGAAAGAATAATAAAGAGAATATTACGATAAAAAATCTGTTGCTGCATAATTCAGGATTACCGGCTTTTATACGATTTTATGAAAGAGGATTAAATAATAATGAAGTATTAAATGAAATATATTCAACTAAGTTGGAGAATATTCCTGGCGAAAAAACCATTTATTCCGATCTTGGATTTATTACACTTGGAAAAATTATTGAAAAAGTAACCGGAAAAACTCTTGATAAATTTTGTGCTGATAAAATATTTAAACCATTAGCAATGAATTCTACATACTATAACGTACCAGATTCACTGAAGAAATTATGTGCTCCGACTGAAATAGATAATTACTGGCGAATGAAAACTATTCAGGGTGAAGTGCACGATGAAAATTCTTATATATTAAACGGAGTTGCCGGTCATGCCGGGCTTTTTTCAACTGCTGAGGATATCTCAAAATTAATGGCTATGTTGATGAATAAAGGAAAAATAAACGGCAAAGAATTTTTAAAAAGCAGCACAATAGAAATGTTTATAAAAAGATACGGTTCTGAGAGTACCCGCGCATTAGGCTGGGATACAAAATCCGAGAAAGGATCTACTGCAGGAAATTTTTTCAGCAGTAATTCTTTCGGGCATTTAGGATTTACCGGTACGTCAGTTTGGGCTGATCCGGTAAGAAATTTATTTGTAGTTTTTCTGACCAATCGTGTTTATCCAACTAGGGAAAATTCTGGTTTAACTAAGGTTCGTCCTGCTTTGCACGATGCAGTTATTAAAGATATTAATCAATCAGATGAGAGATAAGTTTTTCAGCAGATTATTTTTTGTATTACTTACTCTGATAATTTTTCAATTGTTCGTTTCATTTTCCCCATTGAAAAAAAATAAAGGAGAAGAGGATGTGATTGATAAACCATCAAGGGGAACGCGAAAAGTAATTGAACTTTCAGAAGAAGATGAACTCTGGGTAAATAAAACTCTTGAGTCAATGACACTGTATGATAAGTGTGCCCAGACTTTTATGCCTGCTGTGTTTGGAAAAACTTTAGATCAGCAATCAAAAGAGTTCCAGTTTGCTCTGGAAATGGTTAAGATACATGGAATCGGAGGAGTAGTAATTTCAACGGGCGATGTTGAAGAAACTGCTTCAATGATTGCTGAGTTGCAAAAGAATTCTAAAATACCTTTGCTTGTTTCAGCAGATTTTGAAAATGGTATTGGTATGCGAATGAAAGCATCTAATACTTTTCCGCATAATATGGCATTAGGATCAACTTACAATCCTGATTTTGCTTACGAAACTGGAAAAGCAACAGCAATTGAGGCGCTTATGCTCGGAGTTAATATTAATTTAGCTCCTGTTGCCGATGTAAACAGCAATCCTGAAAATCCCGTCATCAATCTTCGATCATTTTCCGAAGATAAAGATGTGGTAACTGAATTTTGTTTATCATTTGTTGAAGGATCTTTAGAAGGCGGAGTTGTTCCTATTGCAAAACATTTTCCCGGACACGGTAACACAAAAACCGACTCTCACATTGACATGCCGGTAATTAAAGGCAGTAAAGAAATTTTGATGGAAAACGAATTAAAACCGTTTATCTCTTTGATTGAAAACAAAGTTCCGGCTATAATGACAGGTCATTTAAATGTTCCCGCTTTTGAAAGTGATAATAAAATTCCGGCATCATTATCATATAATATTATTACGAAACTATTAAAAGAGCAGTTAGGTTTTAAAGGGTTGATTATGACTGATGCTCTGGATATGAAAGCTGTTACGAATTATTACTCTAATTCCGAAGCTTGTGTTATGGCGTTTAAAGCCGGTAATGATATTTTATTAATGCCTCCAAGTATAAGAGATGGAATTACTTCAATTTATGATGCCGTTAAATCAGGTAAAATTTCAGAAGAGAGATTAAACGAAAGTGTTAAAAAAATCTTAACATTGAAACGCTGGCTGAAACTTGATACAAAGAATTATAAGCAGGAAACTGATTTACCTAAACGAATCAGACTTGAGGAACATTATCATCTGTCAAAAATTATTGCAGAAAATTCAATTACAATTGTAAAAGCTGATAAAGAATTATTACCAATTGATTCAAGTAAATACTTAAAAATGTTTATTGTAGATATAACAAATCGTAAGAATATAAAAGACTCTCACTTTTCGCAGATTGTTCATGAATCGTTTTCGGTTTACTCACATATATCTCTGACCAGTGAATCAAACAGTTCTGATTATAAACTGGCATTGGATATAGCTAAGGATAGTGATTTTATAATTGTGCCTGCTTATTTTTATATACGAAGTGGTGTAAATGGTAAAACAGTTTCAGATGTGCAATTTAATTTCTTCCGGGATTTTCTTGCTCTGGGTAAAAAAGTATTAATAATAAGTTTTGAAAGTCCCTATTTACTTTCAAACTTTCCGGATGCAGATAATTATATCTGTGCTTTTAGTGATTCTAAAGCGTCTCAACGTGCTGTGTTAAATGTTCTAAACGGGACATTAGTCGCTAAAGGTAAACTTCCTGTTTCGATACCCAATACTGATTTCAGAGTTGGATATAGTTGGAACCCGGAATAAGATATAATAAATTATTAGAGCACAGATTGAACTGTTCAATAGGTTTAACAGATTAAATCCGAAGATATTTTTTAACCTAAATTGTAATGCTGATTCTTTTCAACAAGCCATTTAATGTTCTTTGTCAGTTTACTGATAAAGAAGGAAGAAGAACATTAAAAGATTTCATTCCGATTAAAAATATTTATCCTGCCGGAAGACTGGATTATGATAGCGAAGGTTTAGTGTTGTTAACAGATGATGGAAAGCTTCAGAATAAAATCTCAGATCCACAAAAAAAAATTGAAAAATGCTATTGGATTCAGGTTGAAGGACAAATAACTCAAACTGCTATTGGCAAACTAAAAAGGGGAGTGTTGTTAAAAGATGGTATTACCAAACCGGCCAAAGCAAAAATTATTGATGAACCGATAATCTGGGAAAGAAATCCGCCGATAAGAGTAAGAAAAAATATCCCAACCAGTTGGATTGAGATAAAGATTACAGAAGGAAGAAACAGACAAGTAAGAAGAATGACAGCCGCAGTCGGTTTTCCAACCTTAAGATTGATAAGAATCTCTGTTGGTCAATGGAATATTAATAATCTTAAACCAGGCGAATATAAAATAATCAACTCTCTTTAGGTGGTGAGAAGAATTTTTTCTTTATCATAAATGACAAATAAACTGTTATAATTCCTACTATAATTACAGCAACAGCAGGGATAAAAATTGCAATCAAAGATAAAGATATCGAACCGCCGGCTTCAGCAGTTGACACCATTGGATTTCCTGTACCGCCGGTTATTGCAGACGATTTTAATCTTATCATTCCTAGGGCAGCGTGTATTGTTCCTGCAACACCTCCGCCGGCAATAAGAGCAAGTGACCATTTTATCAATGGTGGAAAATCAGTTACAACAGCTCCGCTTAAAATAATACCTGCAAATACAGCAAGAGGATGACTAATTGCATCTAGAAAATTGTCGACCCAAGGAATATAATAGCTGAATATTTCCACAACTGTTGCAACGGCAAATAATACTAATGCGGGCAAGGTCCCAATCCAGGTAAAGTATGTAGATAATTCAAGATTACCTGTATAAGCAGCAATTGAAGTGATGAGAAATGGAATAAAAATTCTGAATCCAACAGCAGCAGCTAAACCAATACCTATAAAAATACTTAAAATGATATCTATCAAGTTGCCTCCGTTAATAAGAACTGAAAAATTTTTAATAACTCATATTATTTAATTTTACTTTTCCACGGAATATCCAATAAATACTAATTGTATATGCAAGAACAAATGGAATTCCTATCAGTGCAATTATCAACATTATATTTAATGTCTTCTGTGATGATGCAGCATTATAAATATTTAAACTGAATTCAGGATTGTTAGATGCTATTACAAAATTAGGAAAAACACCAAAAGCAAATAACGCAAGCAATGCAGCAATTGATGCACAAGAAGATAAGAAAGCAAAAAAGTCTTTTCCTTTTAATATCTCTCTTGGAATATTAGCAATTGCAAGCATATTTAATATAGCCAAAACAAAAAGTGCCGGAACCTCTTTGAAATGCTGAATCATATGCGGATAATAAATTAGTGTTGACATTGTTGTTGTAATATAGCAGATAATAAAGAAAATTATTGTATTGTTAACCCAGCCTCTTAATTTATCGTGTAATGCTTGCTCAGTTTTCATTACGCCATATATTGCTCCGTGCATCATAAAAAGTGAAACAGTTGTAACACCGACTAATACAGTATAAGGATTTATTAAACCCCAGAATGATCCGATAAATTCTTTATTTGCGTTTAGTGGAATACCGGTAATCAGATTTCCTACTGCAACTCCGGCAAGAAACGCTATAAGAATACTTGCAATACTGAATGCAACATCCCACATTTGTCGCCACCATCTCATTGGTCGTTTACTTCTGAATTCAATTGCAACAGCTCTGAATATAAGCATAAATAAAAGCAGCATTATTGCAGAATAGAATCCCGAAAAAACTGTAGCATAAACGTGAGGAAATGCAGCAAACAATGCACCTCCGCCAGTTACAAGCCAAACTTCATTACCATCCCAAACCGGTCCAATTGAGTTAAGCATTATTCTTCTTTCGGTATCGTCTTTAACTAAAAGGTGAAGTGCTCCGACTCCAAGGTCAAAACCATCTAGAATTGAATAGCCTATCAAAAGAATTCCGATTAAGAAAAACCATATAGTATTTAAATCAAAAGTAAATTCCATTTCTTTTTTATCCTTTATGATTTTGGATGTCCGATTTCAGACGGAATTGAATCAACATCTTCGGGTCCGTGCTGAATTTTTTCATTAAGCAGATAGATAAATAAAATGAACAATCCAATATAAATTAAAGTAAATAAAATTAAAGAAAACCAAACCTGTCCGATTTCTACTGATTTGGATAGACCCTCAGAAGTTCTCAGTAATCCATAAACTATCCATGGTTGTCTGCCGACTTCAGCAGTTATCCATCCAACCTGATTAGCAATCTGTGGAAGTAAAACAGAAAAAACAAAAATCCACATTAACCATTTTTGTTTGAACAATGTTCCGCGAGCCCATAAGTAAACTCCGAGTAAACTTAATAAAATTAGTGCCATACCTATTGCAATCATCAAATGATATGCTTGAAATACAATATTAACAGGAGGTCTGTCTTCTTCTTTAAATGAATTTAAACCGGTTACCTTAGTATCAATATCGAAGCCAATTAAATAACTTAACATTCCCGGTATTGCAATACTAAAACTCACTTCCTGTTTATCTTCATTAACCCAGCCAAACAAATAAAGCTGTGCATTTGTCTGATCATCAAAAACTGCTTCCATTGCTGCTAACTTTGCAGGCTGATATTTACTAACACCAACTGCGCTGGAATGTCCTGTAAATAATTGAAACAATGAAGCTATTAAGGCAACAACCAATGCAATTTTAATTGATGATTTAGCAAATCTGATATGACGATTCTTTATGATATAATAAGCACTTATACTGATTATTAAAAAAGCACCGGCTAACCAGGCACCTGATATTACATGTGAAATTCTATCAACAGAAGAAGGATTGAAAACCAATTCCCAGAAGTCTGTTATTTCCGCACGGGCGTTAGCACCTTCTCCAACAATATGATATCCTGCTGGAGTTTGCTGCCAGGAATTTGCAATCACAATCCATACAGCACTAAACATTGATCCCAGTGAAACCATAAGAGTAGAGAAGAAATGCATTTTTGGTCCGACTTTATCCCATCCGAAAACCAAAACTGCAAGAAAACCTGATTCAAGAAAGAAAGCAAAAATACCTTCGGCAGCAAGTGCACTTCCAAAAACATCTCCTACAAAACGTGAATACGTTGCCCAGTTAGTACCGAATTCAAATTCCATTACTATTCCGGTTGCAACTCCGATAGCAAAAGTTAAAGCAAAAACTTTTACCCAGAACTTTGTCATGTTTTCGTAGAACTTATCTTTAGTTTTAAGATATCTGCCTTCCATTATAACAAGTATGATTCCTATGCCGATACTTAATGGGGGATATATATAATGGAAAGCTATTGTGAATGCGAATTGTAAACGAGAAAGTATTTCAAAATCCATTACAAACCTAATTTGTTTGATTTGATATCACAAAATAATGAAAACAAAACTTGTTAGGAACACATTACGATGGTAATAATTAAATCAGATTTTGAAATTTATATCAAGGTTGATTATTGACGGATTGCAAATAAAATGCGGATAAAGATAAAACTGGTCAGGATTTAAAAATCATTAAAAGTTTTTCAGCAGCTAATGTAGGGGTTATTTTATCTTTAGTAATTTCTTCTTTTATTGATTTAATTGCCTTCTGAATTTTTTCATTGTTATAAAATTCATCTCGCAAAGAATCTTCTACCATTCTGAAAACCCATTCAATAGATTGATCTTTTCTTCTTTGCTCAAAAAATCCTGATTTTTTTATCGTTACTTCAAACTTTTTTATCACTTCCCACAACTCGGGAATTCCTTTTCCTGTTAAAGCCGAGCTTGTATAAGCTTGTGGAGTCCATCCTTTTGTTGCAGGCTGTAGATAATGGAGTGCATTGTTGTAATCAGCTTTTGAAATATTAGCTCGCTTTTCATTATCACCATCAGCTTTATTGATTAGGATTGCATCAACTAATTCCATAATACCGCGCTTAATTCCCTGAAGTTCATCACCGCCTCCGGCAATTAAAACAAGCAAAAAGAAATCCACCATTGAACGAACAGTTACTTCGCTTTGTCCAACACCGACAGTTTCAATAAGTATAACATCATATCCGGCAGCTTCGCAGACTGTAATTGTTTCTCTGCTTTTTCTTGTAACACCACCGAGTGTTCCGCTTGAAGGCGAAGGACGAATAAAACAATTTTTCTCCTTTGAAAGATTTTCCATTCTTGTTTTATCACCAAGAATACTTCCTTTAGTAACAGTGCTGCTTGGGTCAACTGTAAGCACTGCAACTTTATGACCCTGCTTAATCAGATACATTCCAAGAGATTCAATCAAAGTGCTTTTACCAGCGCCGGGAATTCCGGTAATTCCGATTCGCAATGAATTTCCTGAATGAGGAAGAAGCTTTGTTAAAACCTCTTGTGAAATATCGTGATGGTTTGGATTATTACTTTCGATCAAAGTTATTGTTCGAGCGAGAATATTTCTATCAGATTTCAAAACACCGTTGACATAATCATCAACAGAAAGTTGTTTGCGTTTAATATCTTTTGCTTTAGATGTTGTTTTTTGATTTGAACTTTCAGTACCTTTTACAATACGCACAGCGAACTCATCTCCTGCATTTTCAGGAGTCCAGTCCGGTTTGTATGTGTCAGGTTTTTGTTTTTTCATTTAATAAATATCTTAAATAAGAAAAATTGGAACACAGATTAAACTGATATGACAGATTAAAACGGATTTGATCTGTATAACTAAGTAAAATTCGTGTCGTCTTGTTTTTGCTTTAAAATTTCTCCTTTATCAACGCAATTATTTGGCAAAACCTCCGAGGTTTAAGATAGAAGGTTTATTAATATTTAAAATCTTTCCTTTATCAACTCCATTATTTTAATTCCTGTTTCCGGAATTTTTGTGCCGGGACCAAATATAGCAGATGCACCGTGTTCATAAAGAAAATCATAATCCTGTGCAGGTATAACTCCGCCGCAGATTACAATTATATCTTCTCTTCCAAGTTTTTTTAATTCATCAACAAGCTGAGGTAAAAGTGTTTTATGTCCCGCAGCAAGTGAGCTCATTCCAACAACGTGGACATCGTTTTCAACTGCTTGCTGTGCTGTTTCTTCCGGTGTTTGAAATAACGGACCGACATCAACATCAAATCCCATATCTGCATAAGCAGTTGCAACAACTTTCGCTCCGCGGTCGTGTCCGTCCTGTCCCATCTTTGCGATCATTATTCTTGGTCTTCGACCTTCGTGTTTAGCAAATTCATCAGTCATTTTACGAACCTGTTCAAAAAGCTCATCATCTTTTGAATATTCGCTGCTATAGACTCCTGATATTGTTCTTGTCACGGCTTGATACCTTCCACTAACTTTTTCAATTGCTGTTGAAATTTCTCCAAGTGTTGCACGCGCTCTTGCTGCAACTATTGAAAGCTCAAGTAAATTACCTTCACCGGTTTCTGCACATTTGGTAATTGCATCCAGAGCTTTCTGAACATCCTGATTATTTCTGTTTTGTTTAACTGATTGAAGTCGTTTGATTTGTGATAATCTTACTGCTGTGTTATCAACTTCCAGAATTTCAATCGGATCTTCTTTTTCTAATCTGTATTTATTAACACCAACTATGGTTTCTTTTCCCGAATCAATTCGTGCTTGTCTTCTTGCAGATGCTTCTTCAATCCGCATTTTAGGAATTCCCGCCTCAATTGCTTTTGTCATTCCGCCGTAGGATTCAACTTCAAGAATATGCTGCCATCCTTTTTTAAGAAGCTCATCAGTTAATGCTTCAACATAATAAGAACCAGCCCAAGGATCAATTACCTTTGTGATATAAGTTTCATCCTGAAGATAAAGCTGAGTGTTCCGCGCAATTCGTGCAGAAAAATCAGTTGGTAATGCGATTGCTTCATCTAAAGAATTAGTATGAAGTGATTGTGTATGACCAAGTGCTGCCGCCATAGCCTCAATACAAGTTCTGATAACATTGTTAAAAGGATCCTGTTCAGCTAAACTCCACCCTGAAGTTTGCGAATGAGTTCTTAGCGACATTGATTTTGGATTTTTAGGATTAAATTGTTTAATGAGTTTTGACCAGATCAATCTTGCAGCGCGCATCTTTGCAACTTCCATAAAATAATTCATTCCCTGTGCCCAGAAAAATGAAATCCGTGGTGCAAACTCATCAATGTCCATTCCCGCATTTATTCCTGTGCGAACGTATTCTAATCCATCAGCAAGTGTGTATGCCATTTCAAGATCAGCAGTAGCACCCGCTTCCTGCATATGATAACCTGAAACGGAAATGCTGTTGAACTTAGGCATATTCTTAGCGGTGAACTTAAAAATATCAGCTACTATTTTCATTGACATTTCAGGCGGATAGATATATGTATTGCGGACCATATATTCTTTTAAAATATCGTTTTGAATAGTGCCGGTTAATTGTTCGTGCTTAACTCCTTGTTCTTCAGCTGCAACGATGTAAAAAGCAAGTATTGGAAGAACAGCTCCGTTCATCGTCATTGAGACAGACATTTTATCAAGCGGAATATGATCGAAAAGAATTTTCATATCAGCAATTGAATCAATAGCAACGCCTGCTTTTCCAACATCTCCAACTACTCTCGGATGATCTGAATCATAACCGCGATGGGTTGCAAGATCAAATGCAACTGAAAGACCCATTTGTCCTTGTGCGAGATTTCTGCGATAGAACGCATTACTTTCCTCGGCAGTAGAAAATCCTGCATATTGTCTTATTGTCCACGGACGCTGAACATACATTGTAGAATATGGACCGCGCAAAAACGGTGCTATTCCGGAAAGATAATCCTTGTGTTCAAGATCTTTAAGATCATCATTTGTGTAAAGTGATTTTACAGGAATTTGTTCCATCGTTTCCCAGATAAAATCCTTAAGTGATTTTCCGGTTTCTTGTTTAAACTTTTCTTCCCAATCTTTTTTTGTAACAGGTTTTGAAGATAAGTCGAGTTTTATGTTTTTAAAGTCTGGTTTCATTTTAACTCCGTTGAGAATGCTATAAGCTCAATACTCAATTTATAATGTTCAATGTTGAATCTTCAGTGTTCAATGTTTTGATAAATTTGATTGAGCTGTTTTAACAATCGCTGTAATAATTCTTATTAATTCATCTTTTTTTTGTAACTGATTATTGAAATCTAATTGAACTAATTTACTTTTTGAAAGCAATCTTAACCAATATCTTATTTCCCTTGCTTCCTTAGATGCAATTGCCATTTTGGTTACAAAATCTTTTTTAGTTTGTGCGGCATTTGCCTCTTCAATGTTAGCTCCGATACTTGTTCCGCATCTTAAAAGTTGTTTTGATATTACAAATTCATTTTTATTTTTTAATAACTTATATAGTTCGATAATTTCCAAAGCAAAATCAAAAGACTTGCTTAATACAATATTATCCTTATCAAACTTATTGTCCATTAAAATCCCTTAATAACTTTTACACTGGTTGTTTATCATTGACCATTGAACATTTATCATTAAGCATTACTTAAAATTCTTTCTAATAAATTTCCTAAAATCTGATGTGCATCTGCACCGAGATAAATAAAATCATCAACTCCGGATTTTTTATGTTCTTCAATCTGATCTTTTGGATAACCGGCAAGTATAACAACTGTATCTTTTGATTTTTCTTTTATTCCTTTTACAATCGGAGGAACAAGTTCAAGATAAGTATCATCAGTTGAACAAATAACAACAGCCTGAGCTTTAGAATCAATTGCTGCTTTTACTGCATCATCAGTAGAATTAAATCCGTTTGGATAAATAATTTCAAATCCGCCTACTTCAAAAAATGCTCTTGAAAAATCAGCACGAGCTTTGAATTGTTTCAACGGACCCATCGTTGCTAAAAATATTTTTGGCTTACTGCCTGTTTTAGATTTAAAAGCTTCGGCAGATAATTTAAGCTCTTCGAACATTTCTGCAAGACGAAATTGTTTTAGCGGCTGAACTGAAATTCCTTTTTCAGCAGAAGCGCGTATAGATTTTGAAATTTCACCAATTGATGCGCCTTCAATGAAAGCATCAACTGCATCTTCAATCATATCATAACTTTTTGTATCAGCAATTTTCTGCAGCTTGTTCAAAATACTCTGATGTTTTTTATCTTCTCCGGTAATTCTGTATTTCTGAATATACTCAACCCGCTTTTTATAAATTGCATCGTAGTCAATTTTTTTAATTTTAGTTATTTCTTCTTTCGGATTTGCATACATATTTGTTCCAACAAGAACTGATTTGCGTTTTGCAAAATCTTTTTTTCTTGCTTCAGCAACCTTAGTAATTTCTTCCTGCACAAAACCTGATTGAATTGCTTTTATCATTCCGCCATTCTCTTCAATAATCTGGAATAATTTCCAAACCGCCTTCGCGATATCATCAGTAAGCTTTTCAACAAAATATGAACCACCGGCAGGATCAATCACCTGATCGAGATGTGATTCTTCTTTTAACACGATCTGAGTATTGCGGGCAATTCGTCTTGAAAAGTTATCGGAAGGATTAAATGATTCATCGTAAGGATTTGAATGAATTGAATCCGCACCGCCGACAATTGCAGAGAAAGTTTCTGTAGTTGTGCGAAGCATATTTACATAAGGATCTAAATAAGTTTGATTAAACTCAGTTGCTTTACAATGGATAAACATTTTACTGTTTGCCTGCTGAGCTCCGAATGCATCAAGAATTTTACTCCACAACATTCTGGCTGCACGAAGCTTTGCAATTTCCATAAAATAAAATGATCCAACTCCAAATGTGAATTTGATTCGCTTTGCAACTTCATCAACACTTAATCCGCGGGAGATCATTTCATTTAAATATTCAACTGCAGTTGCAAGAGTAAAAGCAAGTTCCTGAACAGTATTTGCACCTGAGTTGCAATATGGTAATCCGCTTACACCGATTGTTTTAATTGCTGAATTTGATTTGATCATCAGCTCAGTTGCTAATTTTATCTCATCAAAAATCTGATTTAGTGAAAACGGTAATACGCCTTTTGTTAGAAGATATTCATAAGGATCTGAAGTAATTGATCCTTTAATGTTCATTAAGCTTGTTCGTGTTTCATTTGCATAAGCATTAAACAAAAGAGTTATCGGCAAAGCTGAAAAACCACCTGAAATATTTATCGGCTGATTTGATAGCTCAATATCTTTAAAAAGCACCAGCATTTTTCTAACGCCGGAAATTGATAAACCATCTTTACCGACTTCGCCGGATTTAGATTGATCTGCATCCAGACCAAGCTGAGTCGGATTATCAAGAACAATATTGATCGAGTTCAATCCTCGCTGCAGATCATAAAGCAAGGCTTCATTAAGATCTTCCGGCAACGATTGATTATACTCCTGGGCAATTTCCCAATCTCTTCCGTTAAATCCTGCGGCAAAACTTCCTCGCAGATAATTTTCAAAACCGGGCAGCGAATTTAATTGTGGTAAATCTTTTATATCGTTTGAAGTATAAATCGGCTGAAGGTCAATTCCTTCATAAGTTTTTGTGATAAGTTTCTTTTCAAATGATTCGCCTTTAAGGTCTTTTTCAACCTGTGCTTTCCATTCATCAAAAGAGGGGACAGGGAAATCTTTTTTTAGGTTCAGCTTCTCTTCAAGTTTTACTTCCTGAGACATTGTTACTCCTGAATTCAAAAAAATGTTATCGTAAAATTACTAAAAAGTTTTGTGTTTATAGAGAGGAATAGTTAATGAATCCTCCCCATTAATACCGTTTTTATGAGTTATAATGAGGAGGAAAATAGCAGGTTAAACTAAGCCGGAGGATTCCAGGTTTCGTGTTTTAATTTTTTATCTTTTTGCAAACTGTTTTTTATTTCAGTTACTCTGAAAACAGTGCGATTAAAAACTCCCCGCATATTATCTATGTAAAGACGAATTGCTTCTATATCATTTTCGTCCGGTCTCTGATGTAAAGATTCGACCATATCTGTATAGATCATATCCAGTAGTTTGATTTCTTTTTCGAAATTTTCAGTTGATTTTTTTTCTTCGCTCATTTTATTCTCCTCTGATTAAAAAGTGTTCTTATGTAATTCTTCAATAGCATTAAGCACAGAATTTATTTTTTCTATTTTGTTTTTAGGATATTCTTCTGATGGTTTATAGCTCAGTGCTTTTTCATAAAGTGATTTTGCATCTGAATATTTTTTCTTATTTAAAAGTTCATCAGCTCTTTTTATACTTTCATTATAAGCTGCAGTATGATCGGTAAATATATTTTTCATTTTAAGAGCATCGCCTGATTCTTCAACAATCAGTTTTTTAAAATCGTCCGGATAGCCAATATTTTTTGGTCTGAAAAACTCAGTTTTTCCAACTCCATCCATATGTTTCAGAATTAAATCTTCTCCCAGTTTTTTCCAGCTTGTAAAAGTAATCTCAGCAGATTTTAATGAATGATTAGTAAGATATTCAATTGCTTCACCTTTAGAGTTCTTTAACAATGATAAAGCAGTTGATTCAATATTTTCCTGTTGAGCAAGAAATTTGCCTTCCAGTTCATTCTGCATTTTTTGAACATCGTTTATAACAACAGAATAAATCGGGTAAGAAAAATTTGCCACAAAGTTAAAAACCCAAAATGCTGAATCCCAGCTAAACTCTGAAAACGATCCAACACCGTGAGAAAAATTATACGGCACTTTCGTCATTGATGCATACATTGGAGTATATACAGTAAAATAAGAATCATCAACACCAAACCACAAAACTCCTCCAACTTCTCTCGGCATAAAAGAACGGGCTTGAGATACAAATGAAAAACCAGTTTGAGGTGTAGAAATCGGTCGTTCATTAAAATACATTTCACCTTCATATTCCCAAACCAATGGTCTCCAGCGATAAGGCATTTGATACGGTCCGGCAGCAATTCCTTTAGTCATATCAAGTTCAGTTCCTTCATAATGATCGCGCATTAAATTCATTACATCGTGAACTGATAGTTTTTTGTCCGGTTTGATATATAACGGCATTCTTTCCAAAGATTCGCCGCGAATGTAAGAAATATATTTATCCGCTTCTGAATTGCATCTTCTGAACAATGACCAGACTCTTGCATCACAGAATCTTATTGCACCAAAATCTATCGGAGCATAAGCTGCAGAAAAATCAAACTCAGAATCTTTTCCGTCAAAGTATCCTTTTTCTCTTGCGAATGAAATTACATCGTGTGAATACATACAGTTTTCAGGATCGTTTAATGGGAAGGTTGTAATCCTTGCCTGATTAGCGTGTCCGGAAATGTATCCATCCGGAATTTTTACTGCAACCCAGACAACTCCTTTATTGTCTTTACCTTTGCCTATCATTTCAAGAATCCATGCTTCATTTGCATCTGCAATTGAAAATGATTCCCCGCTGCTGCAATAACCATATTCATTAACAAGATCAGTCATAATTTTAATTGCTTCGCGAGCAGTTTTACTCCTTTGTAATGCGATATACATTAAGCTGCCATAATCAATAATACCATTTGCGCCGGAAAGTTCTTCTCTGCCACCAAATGTAGTTTCACCGATTACAACCTGATATTCATTCATATTACCGATAACATTGTATGTAACAGGAGCCTGTGGAATTTTTCCGAGGAATTTACCGCTATCCCATTCGTATATTTCCAGCCATACACCGTTTTGATATACTGCTGCAGGATAGTGAAAAAGTTCGCCGTAAAATCCATAAGAATCAGCAGTATAAGTAACCATAACAGAACCATCTGTGCTTGCGCCTTTGGTAACAATAAAGTTTGTGCAGGGATAAATCTTTGAAGAAAACAAAATGATAAAAAATAATAAGATTGTAAAAAGAAGTTTTTTGATCATACAATATCCATTATAAATAATTATTAAAATTATTGATGAGAAGATAACGAAAATTGGCGCGATTTGAGAATGAAAATCAATGGTGCAGTGATTAAAAAAAGAACTACTGCAGACTTGTAAACAATCACTATTTGTTTAGTCTGCAGCAGATTTTTATTAACAAAGTATTATTTAATTTTTATTCTGATCCCTTCAGAATTACTTGAAAACTCCGGAGCATACATACATTGGATTGAAGTAATTCCATTTGAGAAATTTCCTTTATAAGTAGCTCTTAACGGATACTCAAAAACATAGGTGCCGACAGGTAATTTATATATGAAAAAATTGGTTGCAGCATCTTTAGTATTTTCATAATACCATAAACCATCCTGATATTTATTTGTTGATAAAACATTTATCGGTTCTAAACCTGATGCTCTCATATCTTTTAGATGAATATATTCCATAGCTCTATCGACTCGGATTTCAATTCTTACAATTATTTTATCTCCTGGTTTTAGCTCAGTTTCTTCATTAATCGGAGTTATCTTTTTTCCTGTTTCAGTATCAATTTCTAGAAAGAGTTTTTTATTGATCTTTAACGGAGTTTCTGAAGGAGTAATTTTATCGAGCTGTTCAAAATATTGCCAATACATTGCACCCCAGGAAACAACGCTGTTATTATTTGTTACTGTGATATCACCCATTTCAGATTTTATCTTATCACCTTTCCAGGATGTTTTAAAATAACCTGTTCCTTCTTCTATATGAATATCAGGATTGTTTTCGATTTGAAGATTTTCTTCTCCGATTTTTATATCAGGTAAACGGGTTTCAGCAAGCCACTCAGTTCCTCTCAGTAAAAGTGCATAACAGGCATTTGCAGTTGCAGTTGTGGTTTTCCAGTCATTTGTTTGTTTGTTTTTAAGCAGCCAGGTCTTCATTAAATCAACAGATTTTTGATCGTTAGCAATTTCATCAACAGCTTCAATCAACAATGATTGCGTTTCTATTGGTGCCTGATACCAGAACCAGCCCCGTTCTTCTTTAAAATACATTCCCATTTCATCGTTGATAACTGCATTTTCAAGTATTGATTTTATAATTGCATCTGCTGTTTCATTATCGGAATATCTGTAAAGAGCAAGTGCAATCATTCCCTGCATATATTTTCTATTTGAAAGCCAGTATTCCTTAGCCTGTCCTTTCCAATAATCGAATGCCTCCTGATGATTTTTATCAACAGGAATATATTGGAAATAACTTCTGCCATAAAGATAAAATATCTGATCATAGCTGATATTCTTTATATCCAAAGGCAATTTAAGAATCTTTAATCGCTGATAATCTTCATACATTCTTATATCAATATATTTGATAGCTTGAAGCAACATACGAAACATAGTTTGATTTTCTCTAATGTTTTTAACTCCAAGTCTTTCAAGATGTCCGAATCCCGCAACAATATATTGAGTTATATATTTACTCTCCGGCAAACCTTTAAACCAGGGCCAGCCGCCGTTTGAATATTGAAGTTTTGATAATTTATCTTCAGCTTTTTTGAGCTCATTTGACATTTTAACAAGATCAAACAATAAACCGATATTCCTTTTTCTTGCGGATTCATTCTGTGCTTCTAATACCCAGGGAGTTTCTTCCAATAAAGCATTTTTCAATTCCTGATTTTTTTCCAGATTGGAAAGCAATGCGTCTTTATCAGTTGTTTTCCAACTGTCAAATGCTTTTTTGATTTTTGGATTCGAGTTCGCAATAAAACTTGCGATACTGTTTGCATAATAACGACTAAATATCTGTTCACTGCATTCATGCGGATATTCCATCAGATAAGGTAAAGCCTGAATTGCATACCAAGCCGGATTGGAGGTGAACTCCAATGTTAAATTATAGTTCTGTAAAGTAGTTGATTTATTATTTTTTAATTTATCAAATGTAAAATCCTTTGTCTGATTTGCATTTACAGGAAGTGGCAAAGTTTCTGTAACCAGCATTCTGTTTGTAAGAACCGGAAGAACATTTTCTTCCCCATCTGAAAAATTATCCGATTTTGCAAATACACGATAAACTATTGCTTCAGTTTTTCCGGTTGGAATTTTTAATCTCCAGCTTAATCCATCGCTCTTTTCCTTTTCTAAACTGAATGATTTTATGTTATCATTATTATCAAATAAATTATCAACAGGCTGCATTGTAAAAGCATCGAATAATTCCAAAGTTGCTGAACCAGAAATTGTGGTATCCGATAGATTACTTACTTTTGCAGTGAAATATATTTCGTCATCTTCTCTTAAAAATCTTGGTGGATTTGGCTGTATCATCAGATCTTTTTGAGTAACTGTTTCCCTGGTTATAAATCCGAGTTCAAGATCTTCGGTATGAGCGAATCCCATAAACTTCCAGCGTGTTAATGCCTCAGGAGTTGTAAAAGAAATTATTACTTCTCCGTTTTTATTTGTTCTTAATTCAGGGAAAAAGAAAGCAGTTTCATTTAAGTTTTTTCTTGGGATAATATCTTCAAACTTTTCTTTGTCATCTGTTTCAGGAATATCTTCATCACTGCTTTCACCGCCGGTTGGAATAGTCTGGATATCTACACCTAACATAAAGCTTACTGCATTAGTAGAGGATTTTTCAATCAAAGGTCGTTCTGAAACAACAACTACTTCATCAAGACTTACAGAGCTTTCTAGATAATCAGATCCTTCTTTTTTAGTTAATGATACTTTATCCTTCTTCTCTTTCTTTTTAGGAGGTTGATACACATACCGATTTCTGTATCCAAATCCATAAAATGAGAACCCGAAATTGTTCAATTGAGGATATAATAAATTGTATCTGAGATTATAAGGTTTATTAAATTCGATACTGTAAAAAAATGAACTGTTCATTATAAAGCAGTTTGAACTGCTCCAGAATAATTTAGCACCTAAACTCGAATGTATATTTAAGCCCCAGTAAATGGGCTCAAACTGATCTAAAGAAGCATCATACATTGAAGCAAGAAATTCCGCATCTGCTTTCTTGCCTTTGAAATCAAGAATTTTAAATGACCATTTTTCAGGCACACCGGGAGTTATTTTATCACGGAATGTTTCAGCAGTAATATTCTTAAATCCGAAATAGAAATACAGAAAGGACTATTTAAATATCAAAAAAAGGGATAAATTAGAGAAAAAAATATTCACCAATTGGGTGAAATAAATTTTCAACAATACTTATTCTTCATA
>Ga0116185_1000256_pt1 | contig 67877 bp, 62 predicted proteins | sample AD_JPNNA7_MetaG_FD_89754 | JGI IMG/M metagenome (GOLD analysis project Ga0116185, IMG submission 89754) | Active sludge microbial communities of municipal wastewater-treating anaerobic digesters from Japan - AD_JPNNA7_MetaG | ecosystem: Engineered > Bioreactor > Anaerobic > Digestate | place...
GCAAGACGGCTTTTCTGCACTACATTGAGTTTTTCAATAAGCCCCCGTGTATTAATTACGTTTTTTAAAATAATACAGCCTGTTTTTATCAAATTTCAACGCTTACTGCGGAAGATGGGCTAAAAAAAAGACGACCCAGGAGTCGTCTTTAAGACAAAATATCTGTTCACATCTTGGGCAACTTCCGCATTTGAACAAACGCCGTGGAATATGCCGTTTTAAGCTTATTTATCGCCGTTATTCGCTTTTTGAGCCACCGGCTCTGGTTATCTCTTTTGTTATCTCCACCGCCTTGGCCGGTGTGAGGAAAGCCCATAGAGCACCGGCCTTGTCTTTTTTCATATTCATCGTGATGCCGGCGGCAGTTTTCGTGTCAAGCTTTTCCATCATGGGACCTGCCTTTGCAGGAGGCGTACTTTCGTACACTTTGGCCATTTCTTTAAATCTTTTAATATTGTCCTCGCGCACTTGGTCGAGTTCCGCGGCAAGTTTCTCCTCCTGCGCCTTCAGGATATTCATCTTTTCAACGATGTCCCGGCGTAACGCCAGCAGTCTCTGTTCTTCGGCACGCAGGAGGTTTTCGCGCTCGTCAAGCTCCGCTTTTTTGGAGGCAAGAGCCTTGGCAAGATCCCTTTGCTCGGCAAGAATATCTTTCATGGCATCTTTCGGAGGCGCAGGCATCTCATCAGGGGGGTTCATCTCCTGTGTGTGTACCGCCCGAGCGCCGGTTACCTGCGGCTCGGCCTGCGCCTGCCTGATAAAGGATGCCGCCCCGGTAAAGAAATCCCCCTTCTCAAATATTCCCGACACGCTGGCCACCTTCACCAGAATGAAAACAGCCAGCAGTATCTGAACAGAAATTATTATCCTTTTCATTTTTCTCTCCCGCCAAATTTCAGAACGGACATCTCATCAGAATCCTTTTGTTCAGTATCATTGACATCTTTAATGTATTCTTCCTTCTGTTTATCTTTCAGATTTTCCATTATTTTTCTGTTTTTAACCGCCTCGACCAGGTCTTTTCTCTTTTGATCGACCGCTTCGATTGTTTGCAGGATTACTTGATTTTGTTGTTTTTCACTTTCGCGCAGGCGCTCTACATAGACGAGAATGGATGAGATGTCGTGTGCTTTTATGGTCTGGCTTTGCATATTGCGCAGACCGGCGACCATGTTTTCTCTTTCGCTTTTCAGTTCCTCCAGCATTGCTTTTAGCCGGTCGAGCTCTCGTTTGAGCTCTGAAAATTCATTGAGAATTTTTTCCTCAATGTTCAACCGGTAATCGAGCACTGACTGAAGCTTGAATTTAAACATGCCCTCTATTCCTTAAACAATGCCAGCAGCTGCTCTTTCGCCTGCGCGAAATCAATTTTCTCACCGATGTCCTGGCGCAAATAAGCGTTGACCCTGTCCATCATCCTGATGGCGTAATCAATCGAAGGATTAGATCCCTTTACATATGCACCGATATTGATAATATCTTCCGCCTTTTTATGAGTGGCAATAATATTCATCAGATCGTTGGCTTTTGCCTTATGCTCCGCATCAACAATGTCGATCATCACGCGGCTGATGCTTTGCAGCACATCGATGGCCGGATAATGATTTTTGTTTGCCAGGGCACGTGACAGAGAAATGTGGCCGTCGAGAATAGATCGTGCCGCGTCCGATATGGGCTCGTTGAAGTCATCTCCCTCCACAAGGACCGTATACAGGCCGGTGATGCTGCCCACCCCTTCGACGATACCAGATCTTTCCAGGAGCTTCGGCAAAAGGCTGAAAACGGATGGGGTATAGCCTTTCGTCGTCGGCGGTTCACCCACCGACAAACCGACTTCCCTTTGCGCCATCGCGAAACGTGTGAGTGAGTCGATCATTAAAAGAACATCATTGCCCTGATCGCGAAAATATTCCGACACCGCCGTAGCCACATACGCAGCCCTCATGCGAATCAGCGGGTGCATATCGGAGGCAGCGACAACCACTACCGATCTGGCCAGCCCTTCTTCACCAAGATTTTCCTCGAGAAACTCGCGCACCTCTCTGCCGCGTTCGCCGATCAACCCGATGACGTTCACATCCGCCTTTGTGTTGCGCGCAATCATGCCCATCAGAACACTTTTACCGACGCCGGAGCCGGCGAAGATCCCCATTCTCTGCCCTTTGCCACAGGTGAGAATACCGTTCAAAGCACGTATGCCCAGATCCGTGGGCACTTTTATTCTGCCACGATCCAGAGGATTGATCGGTTCGGCATAAATCGGGTATTCATCCTCCAGATGTATCGGGCCTTTATTGTCAATGGGGTTACCCAGACCGTTGATGACCCGTCCCAAAAGTCGCTTCCCCACGCCGACACCCGCCTTGTGTCCCATGGAAATAATCTTGCAGCCTGGTCCCAGTCCCTGGATACTCTCCAAAGGCATGAGCAAAACCCGTCCGTTTTTGAAGCCGACTACTTCCGCTTCCACCGGCTCATCGCTGTTGACCGGCACAATACCACATACCTCACCGATAGAAGCGGCCGGGCCGTTACCCTGAACCATCAAGCCGATGATCTCGGTTACTTTACCATTGACGCGAATAGGATTTACGCGCTTCAAAATGTTTTCGTACCTGGACAGGTTGATGGCAGGTTCACTCATCCGGTTCCCTTTCAGATGTGCTTCGACGGCAGCATCGCCGCCTTGATTTCCTTAAGCTGGCTTTCCAGCCGGGCATCTACTTCTCCGAACATGGTTTCTGCAACAATGCCGCCTCTTTTCACGGAGGCGTCTTCTTCAAAGACTATATTGCGTATACCGTCAAACGACTGAAGAAAATCTTTTTTAATTTCCATCATGTAACGAAAATCCTGCGGATGCAGATGTATTTTGATGCCTTCCGTATCCGCAACATTTTTCAGTGCTTCTTTGAGAACTCCGACAATTACATCTTTGCGCGTCGTCACTTCCTGATGAATAACTTTTTCTGCAATGGCAAAGGCAAGTTTCACCATCTGTTCTTCACCTTTTTCCAGAATGTCTTTCCTGATCTCGGGCAGCGCTTTCAGAGTGGCCAAAAGCACTTCCACTTTAGAGTCTATTTCTTTACTTTGGACTTTGCTTCCGTCGGCGTGACCCCTTTGATAAGCTTCCTGTTCACGTCTGGCCAGCTCGCCCTGGGTCATCTGAACAGTTTTAGTTTCATCGGCACGAGCTCCTGCCGCATCCGGTCTTCCCGGCTGCCTGCCTCGACCGGCGGCGGGCACGGCGTTTTTCACGGCACCGGACAAAGGCACGCTCTTGCCTGATTCTATAATCTGCCCGGCTTTAATCACATTTTTTTTATATGAATCCATCCTTCTCATCACCGCGCAGAATTACAATTCTGCCTTCAGATTCGAGTCTTTTCGTTGTATCAACAATCTTTCTTTGGCTTGCTTCGACCTCTGAAAGCCGAATCGGCGGCATAAGAGCGATTTCTTCCTTAAGCATTTCGGCGCCGCGTTTGGAGATGTTCTTATAGATTTTCTCGCGCTGGCTCTCGTCAACTATTTTCAATGCCCTGGCAAGATCTTCCGTACTCACATCCTTCATCAGTTCCTGAAGAGACTTGTCGTCAAGCCTTAAAACATCTTCGAAACTGAACATATAATTTCGTATTTGCGCGGCCAGCTCCGGGTCTGAATCCTCAAGCGACGTCATAATCCCGCTTTCTGTAGCACGGTTCATACGGTTGAGTATGTCGGCCATAAGCTGGACGCCCCCCATCTGCAGATCACTAGAGTTGCCGCTGATGAGTTCCTTGTCCAGAGTTCTGGCGACTTCCTCGATAAATTCCCGCGGCACGCTTTTGAGCGTGGCCATACGTTTGGCCGTTTCATACTGAATAGCGGGCGAAAAATATTCCAGAACTTCCGCCGCCTTTTCCGGCTTGAGATGAACGAGAATCAAGGCAATAGTTTGAGGATGTTCGGTACGTGTGAATTCCGCCAGCACTTTGGATTCGATTTCGTGCAGCCGGTCAATGATCGGGTTGTCGAATGCCGTAACCCCTACCTCGTTGATAATCGTCTCTGCATCTTTTTCACCAAGCGCTTTGACCATCAGGGATTTGGGAGCTCCGTCACGAACAATTATCGTGCCGCCCTTTTCCTTGGCCATCGTGCAAAACTCCGTGGCTACTGAGCTGACCGTTTCGGCCGGAATATTCGACACGCGCCCCATTTCTCTGCCCAGACGTCTTATTTCCGACGGCGTCAGATTTTTCATTACTTCCGCCGCAAGATCTTCATCCAGCGACAATAGAAGTATCGCCGCTTTTTCTTCACCAGTCATTACAACCCCGAAAAACCTTGAATTATTACGGCACCAACCTTGTTCACTTGATCCAGTTTCTTAAAATCTCGGCAAACTGTTTGGCATCCGCTTTGGCCAGTTGCCTGGCTGTCTCCGTGTCGCCCATCTGCTGATAAGCCCCCGCCTGACGAAGAACTTCTTCTGTCGCCCGTGCAGCGTACTCACCGGCCGGAGCTCCCGCGGGCGCCCCCGGGAATGCCGGAGCCGTTCTTGCGCCTGCGGCGACACTCTTGAGCAAGGGGCGTAAAACAAACATTATAATAAAGGCGATCAGCGCAAAAACTCCCAGATACTTCAGTACGGGCGAGAACATTTCAATACTTTCCTTTAAAGATGCGGACTCTACTTCCTCGACGCCCGCTTTCCTGAAAGGCATATTGGTGACGACAACCTGATCCCCCCTTTGCAGGTTGATACCGGCGGATTTTTTTACCAGGTCTTCCAGGGCTTCAATTTCATTTTTCGGCAAAGCCTCGTAAACCTCTTCATTTTTTTCATTTTTCTTGTATCTTCCATCCACCAGGACGGCAATCGAGAGCTTTTTTGTCTCTCCTACCGGCATAACGGTTTTACTGACCACTTTGTTGATTTCATAATTGATTATTTCGTCGAGTCTTTCCTTTTTGGGATTGTCCGACACAGCGCCGGCGGGGCTTACGGCGTTTTCGACCTCTGAATTTCTCTGTGTGCTCCTGACAACCTGCGCTTCCGGGTCATAGCTCTCTTCTGTTTTCTCCATAACGCGAAAATCAAGCTCCGCCGTGACACGAACAGCCGCTTTCCCCTGTCCGACAACATTTTCCAGCATCGTTTGTATGCGCGCGGCAAGTTCTTTTTCCATATTTCTCTGGAAGTCGATCTGCTGCGCGGTAAGCTTGGACAGCTTGCTCTCACTTTGTCTGGTGGAAAGGATCGTTCCGCGAGAATCCACCACCATTACATCCTCCGGATTCATCCCTTCTATGGAACTGGCCACCAAATTGACAATACCCTCTATCTGCGCGGTGCGCAGGCTTTTACCCGGCTTGAGCCTTATGGCAACGGACGCCGTCGCTTTTTTCTGCTGATCGGTGAAAAGTGAATCTTTGGGAAGCGCAATGTGCACGCGGCTGGACTGAATTTCGTCCAGTCCGTTTATCGTTCTGGCCAGCTCTCCCTGTAGGGCACGCCGATAGTTGAGCTGTTGCTCGAATTCGGTCGCTCCCAGCGTCTTGTTGTCAAATATTTCAAATCCCACACCGCCTCCCTGCGGCAGTCCCGCGGCGGCAAGCTCCAGTCGCAGTTCCGAAATCTTGTCCGACGGCACTGATATGGCTGTGCCGGAGGAGGAAAGCCGGTAGGAAATTTTCTTTTCGTTGAGTTTGCCGACAATATTGCCCGCATCCTCCTGAGAAAGGTTGGAAAATAAAACGCGGTATTCCGCCTGGGCCGTCAGATAAACCAGAAGAAAGATACTGGCTATAGTCAAAACCAAAACGAAGATGACGGATATTTTTTTACCTGAGCTCAGCGCCTCGAAGCCGCTCCAGAGTTTATTTAAGTATTGAATGATTGAATCCATATGCCTATCCCACTATAAAGAGATTGCTAAACTTGCATGCGCATGACTTCATGGTAGGCGTCAAGAATCTTGTTGCGCACCTGCATCATAACCTGGAACGAGATTCCCGCTTTTTCCAGGGCAATCATCGCCTCATGAATAGAACCTGCATCCTGAAGCTGAACATTGGCGATAACTTTGTCTGCATCGTTCTGGAGGTTGTTTATCTCCATAATGGTGTTTTTCAGAACCGCCCCGAAGGAAAGCCCTCCGGGTGTTTTGTCCCCCCCGGTTTTTTGTGGTTCAATCATGCCCGGTGGCTTTAGTCTTTCAATAGAGCTCCGTACTGTTAAATCGTCCGTCATATCTTTGACTCCTTACGTTCGGCAGTTATTTACCTATTTCTATTGCTTTGAGCGCCATACTTTTGACTGCATCAAAAGCTGAGGCGTTTGCCTCATAAGCACGTGAGGCAGTAATGAGTTCGGTCATCTCCAGCATCAGATTGACATTGGGCATGGTTACAAAACCATCCGCATCCGCGTCCGGATGTGCCGGGTCAAAAACCTTTTTAAAGTTGTCGGTGTCTTCGACCACCTGCCCGACTTTAACTGCATTGACTGCTTCTCTGAGCTCGCGATCAAATCCTTTTTCTACCGGGTCGGCCGCAAAGGAAATTGCCTTTCTTTTATAAGGCCCGCCTTCCGGAGTGCTGGTGGTGGAAGCGTTAGCGATATTGCCGGTGATGACATCCATTTTTTTGCGCTGCGCTGCCAGACCGCTGCTTGTGATTTTAAAAGCCGTAAAGAATTCCATTATTTCGTCTCACTCAAAACATTGCGGATCGCCTTGAATTTGCGTGCCACTATTTCCGCAGTTAAATTGTACATTAAATGATTCTCCGACAAATTGGCCATTTCCGTATCGAGATCCATTTTTTCGTCCGATGTCACTTTCTTGAAGTCGTTTCTGGAAATTCCGTCCGGCGCATTGGGAAAATGTTTCTCGTCTGTTCTTGTCAGGTTAAGCCGGATGTCCATCGCTTTTTTCAGGTCGTCTTTAAAAACGTAGTCTGAGGCTTTATATCCCGGAGTATCTAAATTAGCGATATTAGAGGATATGACCTTGTGACGCTCGGAACGGTAATCGAGCATCGTGGCCAGAAGATTAAAAGATTTTCCAAACAGCGGCCCCATATTCTCTCCTTTGCTTAACTGACTAGCAAATCACATACCATGATTTGAAGCTCAGTTGTCTTCCGCCTTGTCTTTGACCCCATATTCACTCAATTTATTGCGCATGGTGCGCACACTGATGCCTAAAATCCGGGATGCTTTCGTTTTGTTCCAGTTTACCTGGTCGAGTGTGCTGAAAATCATTTTCTTTTCCATTTCCTGGAGTGTGGTTCCTGCTTCTGCGTCAATTTCCTGGCGCGCTTGCGCGATTTGCTGATCGTCACTTGTGGGCGACACTCCCCTTTTTTTTGCGAAATCCATCAACAGATCGGCAGGCATAATGCGGCCGTTTTTGCTGATCACCACCGCCCTTTCGATAATATTTTCCAGCTCCCGTACATTGCCCGGCCAGTGATAGCCGTTTAGCATGGCTTTAGCCTGCTCACTGAGCTCCGGTGTTTCTTTTTCGTTTACCTCGCTGTATTTCCGTATGAAATGATCGGCCAGAAGAAGAATGTCCCCTCCTCTGTCCCTGAGGGGAGGGACTTTAACCGGTATGACATTAAGTCTATAATAAAGGTCGCTGCGGAAGGTTTTCTGCTCGATGCGCCCAAGTATATCCGCATTGGTAGTCGCAATCAGGCGAACATCGATGGCAACCGGCATTTTTCCGCCTAAACGGTCAACTTCCGACTCCTGAATAACGCGCAACAGTTTGGCTTGCAGATGAATATCCATTTCCGAAATTTCATCCAGCAGAAGCGTTCCGCCGTCGGCGAGTTCAAATTTGCCGATCTTTTTCACGGCGGCTCCGGTAAAGGCCCCTTTTTCATAGCCGAACATCTCGCTTTCCAGCAACTGCGACGGTATCGCCGCGCAGTTCACAGCCACAAAGGGCATCTGTCGCCTGGTGCTGTGACGGTACACAAAACGGGCAAAAAGTTCTTTTCCCGTCCCGCTTTCGCCTTCGATAAGAACGCTTGATTTGCTTGCGGCTACTGTTTTGAGCATTTCCAAAAGACCTATTATTTTCTGATTCTGCGTGATGATCTCCCGCCCCGGATAACCAGTCTCATCGGTCACTCCCTTTTTTTCCCCTTTAGACTGAGTGCCTGTCGCGAGGACGTTTTTGACGGCAAATTCCAGGTCATCGAGCGAAAAGGGCTTCATGATAAATTCAGAGGCCCCTTCTTTCATCGCATCAACGGCGGTACTCACCGTGCCGTACGCGGTAATTATAATGACCGGTGTTTCCGGAGAAATCCGCTTCACTCCTTTCAGAACCTCCATACCGCTCATCTTTGGCATGCGCATATCCGTGACGACCCCGGCGAAACGGCCGCTTTTGAATCTGGCCAGTGCCTCTGCTCCATTTTCAGCTGTTTCCACCTCATAGCCGCAACTGGTCAGAGATTCGTACAGGGCCATACGCATGGAGGAATCATCATCAACGATGAGCAGTCTTTCCACTTCCGGCATTTAAGACAATCTCCTTTATTATTGGTCCGGCTGGACAACCGGCAGGCTGATACTGACGGTCAGGCCGCCTTCGGGCGCGTTGTCCACCGAAATCAAGCCGTTATGCTCACTGACAATATTATGGACAATGGCCAGCCCCAGACCGGATCCGTTTTCTTTTGTACTGAAAAAGGGATCAAAAATTCTTGATCTGTCCGTGACAGGAATGCCTGGTCCTGCATCCCTGAAAATAATTTCCGCCATCCTCGCCCGGGCGTCAAGAAGGCTTTTGAGTCCAAGACGGGTCATGATGGTTATCTTCCCGCCCTCCGGCATGGCCTGTTGAGCATTGAGGAGAATATTAAGAAATATCTGCTTGATCATTTCCGCATCGGCCATAATGAAAATTTCGCTTTTTTCCAGACAAACGGAAATTTCGATGCCCGCCTGTTCGATAATCTGTTCGGAAAAATCAATCACTTCGTTGAGAATCCGGTGCAGCCCGGTTACTTTGAGCTGAGGCTGGTGTCTGCGCGTAAACAAAAGCAGGTTGGATATTTTGTTATCCACATTTTTTACCGATGAAATAATCATCGCAGCCCGCTTGCGATTCCTGTCGTCTGACAGATTTTTCAAAAGCAGTGACGCGTAAAGCTCAATACTGCCCAATGGATTGCGTACCTCGTGGGCGATATTTGCCGCCATCTCACCCATGGACGCGAATTTTTCCGTACGCTTGGCCATCTCCTCAAGCATTTCGATCTGTGTAATGTCGCGCACGACCAGCACATGGCCGATCAACTCCCCGGACGGAGATTTAAACGGCGAGCAAAATATCTCCAATGTACGTTCTCGCGTTTTTACCTTGATGCCCGCCTCCGAAGTGAAACAGCGCATCGGATCCGTCGCCGTTTCGCTCCCTCCCGGCATGGAATCGAATAAAATACCGGCGTAGCGGCCGGCTGCCTCCTCCTCGCGGATGCCGGTAAGTGTTTCTGCACAGGCGTTGAGCGTCAGGATTCGTCCTTTTATATCCGTAACAATAACGCCATTGATCATACTCTCGAGAATATTATGCAGATAGTTCCTGGTGCGTTCCTTTTCCTCGATTGTTGCCAGAAGCTCTTTGTTTTTGCTTTCCAGCTCCTGGTTCAAAAGAGTGAACCTCTCCTCCAGCCTCGCGTAGGCGCGCTTAAGCTCGGCGGTCGCCCGGTTAAAAGTGTCAAAAGACTGCTGCAGTTTGGCTAAATCCTGCATGTCATTTTCCTTTTTCATTTCAGGGTTTAACCATGTCTCCATAGGTGTTCCACCAGTTGAAATCTGATATATAAAAATCGACCAGACTTGCCCAGAAGGCCTCTGTACCCCCTCCGGCTTTAACCTGTTCAAAGGTGCTTTGGGCCTGTTCATCCCTGTTCATTTTCAGATAAACCATCCCGGTGAGAAACTGCGGCCAGAGCTTTAATTCCGCCTCCGTGCCTGCCGCAACCTGTGCCTTTTTGTACATCTCAAGACTTTCCGGCAGATTGTTCTTCCCCAGATATAAATCGCCTATCTGCCCGTAAGCCTCTGCAGCAACCGCCCCAAATGACTTCTCCCTGGGCAGATGCCCCACCGCCGTCAGATATTTCTGCAGGGCTTGATCGCTTTTCTTCTGTTGGCCCAGTGACCGTGCGTAGTTCATGTAGCTTTTGGCCGGATCCGGCAATCCACGCCCCAGACGGTCGGCCGCATCATAATTGGCCACGGCCTGGTCGTACAGCTCTCTCCGGTAGGCGATTTCCGCCATGTTTTTATGAAGAATCGTCAAGAGAGAGTTTTGGCGCATACTCGGCTTTGCCGCCAGTTTGTTGAGCTTCTGTAGGGCTTCATCATATTTATGCAGGATAATAAGTCCCTCGGCAACCGCGAGCGTCGCTTTGTTGATCAGCTCTTCGTTGTCGGCCACTTCCAGGTACCGGTTAAGGATGCCCAAATAATCATTCATCAGGCCCAGTTCTTTTAAACTTACAGCGATTTTATTGACCTGGTCATATTCCCCGGCCTGAAGTTCTACCGCCCCGTAACATCTGAAATAAACATAGGCGACAGCCAGATAATCCTCTTTGGCAAAGTAATCGTCGATCAGCTGTGCAGAAGCGGTTTTCAATCTCCTGGCGGCATCCGCAACCCTGTCGCTTTCCGGGTGCAGGATAAGAAACTCGAGGTAGACGTCAGCCGCCTTTCTCAACTCTCCCCTCTTGACCAGTGCCGCCGCCTTTCCGAGCATGGCCAGTTGGCCAATTTCGCCTTGGGCATTTTTCATAATCAGTGTATCGTAAGTGTCCATGGGATCACGGTAGCAGTCGATGTGATTCAAAACACGCACAGCCTTGATTCCTGGTTGTATAATCCCGATGTCGGCCATGCCCAGCATGCTTTTTTTCGCCTCATCCGTTTCGGGATATCTCTCAATGACCCGGTTGTAAACCGCCAGCGAAGCCTGGTAATGGCCTGCATCACGGTACGTTCCCGCCCAAAGCAGTAAAATATCTTTGATATTTTTATCATCAGGATACAGATTCGCGTAACAGGAAAGAACCTCGGCGGCCTCATCGTAGCGCCTCAGTGAGGTCTTGTGCTGGACGTAATCCATTACAATTTCTTTTGGCACATCCGTACAGTCCGGCCATTTAGCCCTCGCGTCACGAAACCAGACCTCCGCATTGGCTGACTGTCGTGACTTGTAAAAAGAATGAGCAATAAGATAGTAAGCTTTTTTACCGTTAACTTTACCCCGGTACTTCATGAGATACTTGATAAATCCCTCGGCCGCCTTCTGATACTTACCGTTAATATAATACATCTCGCCTATTTTATAGTATGCCTCCGGAGTATACTGTCCGTCCGGATATTTTGAGATAAGCATCCTGTACTGGGTTATCGCTTCGGGGTAATACTCGAGATGTTCATAGGTTTTTGCCAGGCGATAGCTGGCAAAATTGTTTTCCCTGTAACGCTCGGGAAAATTTCTGAGTGTGTTTTTATAAAACTCGGCGGCAATCAGCAAATGTTGTTTTTCTCCGGCAAGGCCGAGGTAATAGTGACAGTCTGCCATATGGCGCAACGCCCTTTGCCCCCAAATTTTATCTATGTCGTGACGGCTTATGAATTCTTTGAAATTTACCAGCGCCTGATTATATTTTTTTTCTTTATACTCGGTAATCGCCCTATTATATATTTCCGAATCAGAAGGAGGCTCTCCTTCCAGCGGATCCTCCGGGATGGCGAAGCTTTCCGTATCCGCCAGCTCCACATCAAAATTGGCGGGGGGGTTGGGCATCAATTTTTCATCACCCATAATCAGCGCTTTAAATACCTCCCTGCTTTTTTCCTTCTCTTTATCCTGATCTGAGGAAGACTTGCGGGAGGGCTTTTCCGTTATTTTCGGATTTTCTTTCTTCTGTGGGGGCCGCACCTGTGTTTGGGCCCTTGTGAACCCCTGCTCAATGGCTTCCTGCTCGGAAAAAAAGGCTACCAGATTGGCCTTCTGCACCTGCTTGGCCCCCTTCATACCGGGCAGGTAATAAATCTTTGCCGACTGATCACCGATAATTTCAGCAGCCACCAAATTTGAAACCGCATCATTTTTAACTTTTTCTTGTGGTTGCGCTAAAGTGGCAGGCAAAGGATCTGTTTCATCAAGTTGGCGAATAAATACATCTTTGATTTCACGTCTTTGCTTCATGGCCACGCCGGCGGCGAAAGCCTCGTCACGTGTTTCATATTTACCCGCATATACCCGATACCAGGTCCCCTTTGAGGCCACATCCGTTTTACGAATCAATCCTTCATAGCCACGTGAACGTAACTTGGCCAGCTCGGTCAGCGCTTCGGCTTCAGATTTGTACGAAGCATAGTGAATCGAGTAAATTTTTGCATCCGCCTCAGGATGCCAGCCAATCACCGCTATCAGCGGCAATAGAAAAAAACTTATCCTGACGGCAATTTTAATTTTCTGAAAGCTCATTTTTTCACCAGGTGAACCATCCCGTTTGGGAAAAAGCAAATTACATACCACTTGGTATTTACCGTCTTTCAGGCGCTAAATAACCCGGTAGGCAGTCTTTTCACCTTTTATTTCTGTTTTTTCTGTCAAAGCAGTATCTTTTTTGTCAAGATATTGACGTTTCAGCCGATCTATTATTTTAAGGTTGTCCCTGAAAGACATTAATCACATATTTTCGGGGCTTACAATTTATGTAGCATGTGGCATCGACTTTGCATTATTTATTGAAAATATTTGATTAAATCGGCTGATGACAATCATGATATCTGAAGACAGGGAAAACAAAAGAGAGTATTCGCGCGTCGAAGCCTGCATCCCTCTGGAATACAGGCTTGTTCCCCGGGGATTCGAAGAAACGATGCGTGCGCGTGTCGCCGGACAATCAGTGCTGGCGGAATTCAAGAGCTTACCCAACCCCGACGATCAGCTTATCGCTCAATGGCTGCAAAGCATCAACGCTAAATTGACAGAAATTATCCGTTTGCTGACATTGCAGCGCGACGGTTTTCACTGCCTGAATATGGCCAAAGTCAATATCAGCGGCGGAGGAATGAGCTTCAACACGGGAAAATCATTTACCACAGGGGATATACTGGAAATTAAAGTAATGCTGGGCATTCAAATGCCCGCTGCTCTTTTTTTATACGGAGAAGTCATTGACACGGCAACATCACAAACTGAATATGACACATCCGTGGAGTTCATCAATATTGATGATTTTGTCAGGGATGAAATCATCCGCTTTGTTTTTGAAACGGAAAGAGAAATCCTCAGAGAAAAAAGGAGGTAAACTCCTGGCGTCATGATTGCTATTATCGGCTTTGTCATAGTCAGCGCCGCTGTGATTGGCGGCTATCTGCTGGAGGGCGGCAACCTGTCCGTCATTTTCCAGCCTGTGGAAATTCTGATCATCGGCGGTGCGGCCATCGGAGGTTTCATCATCGCCTCTCCCATGAAAGTCATCAAAGCCACGGGCAGCTCCATAGCGCGCATCTTCAGCAATAAGCCATATACCAAGCAGGACTATATGGAAGTGTTGATTATGATCAACGGCATATTCTACAAAATCCGCCAGCAGGGTCTGGTCTCCATCGAATCGGATGTTGACGAACCTGAGCAGAGCCCTCTTTTTTCCCAATATCCCAACATCCTCAAAAACCATGCCGCCATTACACTGATTACAGATACATTACGCACCGTGATGACCACGACAATCGCCCCGCATGAACTGGAAGCTCTTATCGACCAGGAACTTGAGGCACTGCATGACGAGGCAATGGCTCCCGCACAAAGCGTCGGCACCGTCGCCGATGCGCTGCCCGGTCTGGGTATCGTCGCGGCGGTGATGGGCGTCGTTCTAACCATGGGAAAAATCAAAGAGCCGCCGGAGGTCCTGGGTGCAAGTATCGGTGCGGCGCTTGTGGGTACTTTCACAGGTGTTTTGCTCTGTTACGGTTATGTTGGGCCAATGGGCAAAAATATGGAATTCATCGCCAATGAGGACCAAAAATTTCTCAATGTGATCAAAGTGGCGCTGTTGGCTTTCATCGGCGGGGGAGCAGCTCCGAAAGTGGCTGTTGAATTCGGCAGGCGTGTCGTCCCGGTTGAGGCCAAGCCTTCTTTTCTGGAAATGGAAGACGCTCTCAGGGCGGCTAAAAAGTAGTCCTTTTTTGTTGAAAATTAGAAAAGCTCTAAACCATGGAAGAACGTCACCAGCAAATAATAATTAAAAAAGTAAAAAAGAAACACGCAGGCGGCGCCCATGGAGGTTCGTGGAAGGTTGCCTATGCGGATTTTGTCACGGCGATGATGGCTTTTTTTCTTCTTTTGTGGCTTTTGAGCATGGTTTCCGATGAAAAAAGAGCGGCACTGTCCGAGTATTTTCGCCACTACAGCATCTTTCAGGAAACAGGCTCCTCGGCCATCACTACCAAAGACGCACGCCTCACCGACCCTAATTTTTTGAACCAGACCGGTGTGCCGTCAGTCAAAAACCCGACGGGCGGTTCGCGCGGCAAAGGTCACATCGATTACGGGACAAAACAACCAAAAAAGAATGTCACGGCCGCTGATGAAGAACCGGCCAAGAAAATTATGGCAGCAATCGACGATAAAATGGCGGGAGTGAGAGATCAAGTGCTCGTTGATGTCATCGAAGGAGGCATACGTATCCAGGTTATCGATACAGAGGGATCCATGATGTTTCCAACCGGCTCATCCGTACCGACGCAAAAAGCCAGAGATATACTCAAACTTGTATCAGATAACATTCGGGATATACCGGGAAAGATCGTCGTGGAGGGACACACCGACTCTGCGCCCTTTAAAAATGCCCAGATCACCAACTGGGAGCTGTCTACAGAGCGGGCCTCTGCCGCGAGGCGTCTCCTTGAAGAGTTCGGCACCGACCCGGAACGCATCGGCCGGGTCGTCGGCTACGCTGACCAGGAACTGCTGCTGCCTTTGGACCCCCTTGATCAACGCAATCGTCGGATCAGTATTATTTTACTCAAGACAACGGATAACGATACGGGACGATGAGGGCCTCCTATGGCCAGCCTTCGACCGGTTTTCTATTAATTTTTTTAATCGCAAGCCGCATTTTACGGCTTTGCACGGGCCAGGACAGATCTAAACTATCCGATCTCATCCGTCGGTTACTTCTTTTTACTGTTCTCTTCGGCCAGACAGACATCAACAACAAACGAACCATCATCTATTTCAAAGGGAATAATCAGACTTGGCCCTCCCATGACATGGGCAATAGAATGGTTTTTTCCTGAAACAACTGTTGGTATGGCGGCCTGGATATAAAATCCGTCCGCCTCCAGATTTTTTCTGGCAACACCTGAGATCATATTGGTGATCTCTCCGACTGCATCTTTAATATTGCCATCCATGCTTTTGATATTTTCACCCAGCATGTTGGAAACAATTTTAAGAATGGCTGCTTCGCTGAAGCTGACCGCGAGTGATCCGGTAGCTGAACCGGTGAGACCAATAATGCCGGAAATATCTCCTTTGGCCAGGCTGTCCATTTTTAAATAGGGTTTACCGGCACGGGGCTCAACAAATGCCATCGTTTTTAAAACACTGATTGTCCCTTCCAGAAACGGATTGATAAATTTTACGTTCATATACACCCCTCAGGATTACCTGACTAATAAATCTTTTATTTATTGATACTATCCATAATCTTTTTAATCTTTTCGTTTAACACTTCAGCTGTAAATGGCTTTACTATATAATTATTAACTCCGGCTTTCACCGCTGCCACCACGTTATCCTGCAGGGCTTCGGCCGTGACCATGAGAAAAGGAGTTTTGGCCAGCTCAGGATCGGCCCGCACTGCTTTGAGCAATTCCAAACCGGTCATATTTGGCATGTTCCAGTCAGAAACAATGACATCAATCTTTTGTGATTTCAACGCTTTTAATGCCATGACACCATCTTCTGCTTCCACGATATCCTCATAGCCGACCTGTTTTAAAAGGTTGCGGATGACCTTTCTCATCGTGGCAAAATCGTCAACAATCAAGACTTTGATATTTTTTTCATTCATAAGCTAAAACCTCGCCTTATTTTTTATTCTTCCATGAAGAAAAATCTGCTTTAACGCTGATCAGCCATTTCAAATAACCCTTCCGTGTCAATAATTAAGCCTACGCGTCCATTTCCCAAAATAGCGCCTCCGGTAAGACCTTTTACATTTTTGAGACCCTCCCCAAGACTTTTGACAACCACCTCAGTTTTCCCGATAATTTTATCCACCATCAGGCATTTTGCCCCCCTTTCACTATCCACTACCAGGACTATGGCCTCCCAGGGATTTTTATATTCCGGCTCCAGACCAAACATATCATAAAGTCTGACTAAAGGCATCAGCCTTCCCATGGCATTTATTGTTTCTCCTTTACCGACGATATTGTTATAGGCTTCTCTCGGCGGACGCAGAGCCTGCAGAATGGAAATCGTCGGTAATACATAATGCTCCGGACCGGCTTTCACAATCATGCCGTCGATAATGGCCAGCGTCAAAGGAAAACGGGTGATGAATTTGGCCCCTTCCCCCACCTCGCTTTCTATTTCAATTTTTCCACGGAGCTTTTCGACGGCACGCTTTACAACGTCCATCCCAACGCCGCGGCCGGACACGTCTGTCACCTTGCCGGCCGTGGAGAGCCCGGGCATGAAAATCATTTTATAAATTTCCTGATCGTTCAGCCCTTCGTCAGTGTGGATCAGGCCTGCCCCAAGAGCTTTGTCGAGGATTTTGCGCTTGTCCAACCCCTTGCCGTCGTCGGCAATTTCGATAACGATGTTACCGCCGCGGTGGTAGGCCTTCAACGTAATCAGCCCCCTTTCCGTTTTGCCCGCCTTTATTCTTTCTTCCGGCATTTCCAGACCGTGATCAACAGAGTTGCGGATCATGTGTACCAGTGGGTTATATATCTCGTCGATCATGTTGCGGTCAATTTCCGTATCCTCACCGACTAGTTCCACGGACACCTGTTTCCCTGCATTTTTCGCCAGATCGCGCACCAGACGTGACATGCGCTGAAATGTCTGTTTGATGGGAATCATTCTCAAACTCGTGGAGATGCGCTGGAGAGCGGAGGTAATCCGGAAAAACTGGGAAATATCACGGGCAAGACGCTTGTCCGTGTGTTCCTGGTTTTTAAGATCCTGGGAGATCATCGACTGGGTGATGACCAGTTCTCCGACCATGTCAATGAGATCGTCCAATTTTATGGTATCCACCCGAATCGTGGCCATATCCGTCACACGGTCGACCTGTTTGCGCAGAGCCTGAGAAACCTGTTTGGGTTTGGCTATCTTCTCTTCTATGAGTGTTTGCCCAAGTTTCTTCCCGGAAGGATCCGCCTCCTTTTCCCTGAGAACTTGATTGAGCTTCTCTTCTGAGATGACCCCGTCATCAACGAGAATTTCGCCGATCTTTTTTCCCCCTGCACCAATATCAAAACCTTCTTCGATCTTTTTGATTCTGACGGTCAGCGCCGGAATATCCAGACCGGACGGAGCCGGTTCTTTACCCTCAAGCACGTCACGAAGCTCGCCAATCATGGTTTTGAGTGCGTCCGCTCCATCGAGTACGACGTCAATGAGGGGCGGGGTAACTGATATTTCGCCGTTACGCGCCCGGTCAAGCAGGCTTTCCAGATTGTGAGACAAAGAGCGGATTTTCTCCAGATTGAGGAAACTGGCCACTCCCTTAATGGAGTGAAACGGACGGAAAATGGCATTGATATAGTCTTTGTTCTCCGGGTCATTTTCGAGATTCAGAATGTTAATTTCAATCTCTTCAATGTATTCAAGACCCTCTGTGATGAAATCACGTGTTAGCGACTCATCCATAATTTCGACCTTGTCTTCACCCTGAGGCGCTGACGAAGGTATCACACCACCGTCCTTGCCCGCCTCCTTCTGGGTTGATCCCTCCGGCGCAACGCTTTTCACAGGCCCCACCAGTGAGATCCCCCTGTCGATGAGTTCCTGAATGCTTCCGTCGTAACGCCCGGTGTTCTTATAGCTTTCCACGATATTTTGCATCAGATGGATGCCGTTTTCCAATACGCCGGACGCTGCCGCCTTATCCTGGAGCGTATCCATAATGGTTCCTTCCAGAATTCGGCCAAGCACGGACACACAACCCCGCAGAGGATCTATTTTCAGCTCTTTGGCCTCGGCGAGAATCTCTTCGAGCTGATTGAGGAATTTCCCCGCGGTCGGGATATCCAGTTCAGAGCTTTCCATCACAAGAAATTCCTGCGCCAGATCATTCAACATTTTTACCAGTTTTTGATAATTCATCATCACACCATTTTAATAATTTCCGAAGCTACCTGATCAATTGAAACTACTTTATCCACGCCCCCAAGCCTGATGGCTTCTCTGGGCATACCAAAAACAACACACGATTTTTCATCCTGCGCGATGGTTCCTGCACCAGCATTTTTCATCTCCAGTAGCCCCTCGGCACCGTCCGCCCCCATACCCGTCAGAATTACACCGATGGCGTTTGCTCCTGCGTATTTTGCGGTTGATTTGAAAAGCACATCCACCGCCGGTCGCTGGTGATGCACCATCGGACCTGTTTTGACCTCGACGTAATACCTGCCGCCACTGCGCCTGAGAATCATGTGAAAATTGCCCGGCGCCAGAAGGGCTGTTCCGGGTGTTACGGAGTCGTTATCTTCTGCTTCTTTTACGTTTATTTGCGACAAGTCGTTGAGACGGGCGGCAAAGGCGGTGGTGAAGTTTGCCGGCATGTGCTGGACAATAACAATCCCCGGCGAATTGGGCGGCATTTTGGTCAAAACCTTCTTGAGCGCTTCCGTGCCGCCGGTGGAAGCCCCGATGGCGACCACCTTGTTTGATGTCTGAGCCAGCGCGCGTATGGGCTCTCCGGCACCGGAGGCCATAACCGATTCTTCTCTTTTGGTCAGGCGCACACGTGAAGCCGCACGAATTTTCTCCGCCAGCTGTGCCGACATATCGCCGACGGTGTAAGCGGCACCTGGCTTCCCGATAACGTCGACCGCGCCGATCTCCATCGCCTCGAGGGTCAGCTTGCCTCCCTGAGGAGTGAGTGAGCTGACAATGATTGTCGGCAACGGGTAATACTTCATCAGCTTTTTGAGAAAGGTAAGCCCGTCCATCCGAGGCATTTCAATATCCAGAGTGATCACGTCCGGCTTCAGATTGACGATTTTTTCCCGTGCGACATACGGATCGGGAGCGACACCAATTACCTGGATATCCGGATATTTCGAAAGCTCCTCCGAAAATATCTTCCTGACCACCGCCGAATCATCGACAACTAGAACCTTAATCTTGTTCATGTTCCGAACCTTTTCATACCTCAGCAATTTGTCAAACTACCTGTGTATGTACAACGCTACTTTCCCCCGTCTACCATATTCATGGATATACCAAGAAAAAGGCCATCGGAATCGAACACCAGATTCAATTTGCCCGGACTAGCCATACCGAACCGGCCGGATTTTTTTTCGTAAGAAGGAATTGACAGGTCGAATACTGAGCTGGCATCGAGTTTATTGACGAAACTGCCGGCAATCATGTTGAGCGCTTCCTTGGCACAGTCTTCCCTGGTCTTATCCGTAATTTCGTTCGCTCCCAGCCCCAACATATTTTCCACCATGAAATTGGCAATTCCTGTCGATAGGTAGGCACGGATATCTCCTTTGACCGACCCGGCGAACTCTATTGACGTAATCATGTCGTATTTCATCTCTTCATCGCATGGCTCAAGAAAAACGAAGAACATCTTTTCAAACACGTCAAAAATCGAATTCATCAGCATCTCTTGTGTCTTCTTCATATTGCCCATCGCTTCCAACTCCTATTACTTCGTAAAGCACCCTTTTTATTTCTTCCGGCAAAAACGGTTTTTTAATAAACCCTTTCGCCCCGCGGTCAAATGCCCCTTGCATTCTTTGCTCGGAAGCTTCCGTAGTAATCATAATCACCGGAATTTCCTTAAGGGTTTCGTTTTCCCTGAGCAGCTCCAGAAACTCCAGTCCGTTGACTTCCGGCATATTGATGTCGGAAATAATCACATCAACCCACTGTTCGGACAATAATTCCATTGCTTCCCGGCCGTTTCCCGCCTCAAGGCAAGAATCCATTTTAAAACCGGAAAGGCCGATTACTTTTTTAATAACCGCTCTCATGGCGCTGGAATCATCAACAATCAGTACGTTGAATGACATAAGGCTACCTTCCTTTTTAGAAACACTAAATGATGTTGACCAGGTCGCGTGCGGCTTTGAGATCGTCGGACAGCAACACCATACTTTTTTCAAGATCCCTCATCTTTAGATTGAATTTTTTCAACAGCTCACTCACGGCACGCTGTGCCAGTCCTTCCACGGAGCTGCCGATCCCCATCATTAAACAGGCCTCGTCGGCCATATATACGATCCAGGGCATGATTTTGTCTTCTTTTTCCAGTAGATCCGGCCGATGGTGGTATGAAATAGCATCGCGAATTTCCATCGGGAAGTTCCAGTGTTCGGCAACTTTCCCTCCCAGCTCGGCATGATTGATGCCCAAAACAATTTCTTCCGCTTCCAGAAAAGACATACCGTTTTCATAGACAAGGGTGGTGATTTTTTTCAGCTCGTCGCGCACGAATTCCCCCATGATAATTTTTCCGACATCATGCAGAAGCGCGGCCGTATAGAGAGTGGGGTCTTCACTGCCTGTGATCTGTTTGGCAAGAATCTGTGACATCAACCCAACAGCAACGGAATGCTCCCACAAATCCAACGCCTTGTCGAAATAACCGGATGCGCCTTTTTTATAGAACTTGGAAACTCCCGCCGTTTGTATGGCGCGCATCAGGTTTTTCTGCCCCAGATACATGACCGCTTCATTTATCGAACTGATCTTATGCTGTGCGCCGAAATAAGCGGAGTTGGCCATTTTCAGGACGTTGGCACTGATTGAAGGGTCAAATTTGATTACATTGGTCACCTGCATGACGGAATAGTCGGGTTTGTTCAGAAGCTGGGCGACCTTATTGCCGGTTGCCGGGAACGCCGGTATCGTCTCGATGGATTTAAGGATACGCTTGATTGCTTTCATATCTCTTTCATTTCACCTCCCGAGGAGCGGACCAGGGTTTTACCCGTGGCCACCTCCAGGCGCACGGTCCGGTTGTGATTCGCTCCTGTGTCCTCACTGGTGATCATCACATTATTTTTCCAGAATATCTTCCTCATGGCCATGATATTCTTCTGACCAATACGGAAAAAATTAGTGTCATCCAGAATACTCGCACCACCCGCCGCCTTGACAATCATTCTTCTTTTCTCAGCACCCAGATGATAACAGGCTTTGAAAAGGGTGGGAATTCCGGTATCGGCAAACATCGCCGGGTTTTCTCTCGCCTTTTTTTCGTCCAGTGTGGAATCAGGCAGCATATAGTGCAAAAGCCCTCCCACTTTGGCTACCGGGTCGTACACGGAAATACCGATACAGGATCCCAGTGCGTAGGTTATAATCACATCGTCCAGCGTATTACTGACCTTAATATCCGAAATACCGACAATCAAATCGCCCATAATTCATTTCACGTAAACGCTGGGTTCGACATAATTAAATTGATGTTTAAGACCGGTCAGACTTTCCGAGTGACCGACAAAAAAATATCCACCGCTTTTCAATACGTTATAAAATTTGTTGATCAGCACGTTTTGTGTTTTCTTATCAAAATATATCATCACGTTACGACAAAAGATAATATTAAAGTCATTACTGACTGAAAATGTATCCATCAGATTAAAGCGTCTGAAGGTGACCATCTGCTTCACTTCGTTCCTTACTCGAACAAAACCAGCGGATTTCCCCGTCCCTTTTTGAAAATATTTTTTCAAAACAGGTATCGGAACACCTTTAATTTTATCATTCGGATAAATACCTGCCTGAGCCGTGTTCAGAACTTTGGTTGATATGTCCGTTGCCAGTATATCGGACCGCAAGGAATGATTCCCGACCGCTTCGAGGAAAGTCATCGCCAGCGAGTAAGGCTCTTCTCCCGTGGAGCAGCCTGCCGACCAGATTCTGAAGTCCCCCTTTGGTCTGTCCTGTTTTTCCAAAAATGAGTGGATAATGTGCGTAAGCCTTGCAAAATGCGCTTCTTCGCGGAAAAAAAAGGTCAGGTTCGTGGAAATGGAGTCGATCATGGAGATCAGTTCGTCTGTCCCCTCCTCCGTGGTCACATGATGGTAGTATTCCGTAAATGATTTATACCCTCCCGCCCGCAGACGCTTGCTCAGCCTCGCCTTGACAAGTTCTTTTTTCCCTTCATGGAGGTAAATTCCGCATTGTTCGTAAACAAGGCGGCTGATTTTTTCAAAATCGCTGTTTTTTAATTCGTAACCGCGTAACGCCATGCCAAACTCGTCCGTCTTTGGGCTTTAAAAGCAACCCGTTGTAATAATTGCAAAAGCAAGCCATGTACCAGACGCATTATTTTTAATTTGCAACAAACATCTGGAAACGTTGCTTCAGTCGGCGCGCTGGCAGCGGCAACTAATCTTTGTATTCGGCAGAAAAATGAAATACTTAAAAATTTACCGATATTTTAGCAAAGTTTCATGTCAGTTTTATGACATGAATGCCAGTCGCAGACAAGGAGTGTTTGTTTTTTGACGGTTTTAGGCTTTTTCATATTGTTTTTTGCCTGTAGTTGCTTTATATAGGCCCTATCCGGCAGGCGGAGAGCATCATTGGTCTATCATCAGGAATTCAGATGAAAAAAGGTAAGATCTTAGTAGCGGAAGACAACGAACTCAACAGGGAAACTCTCCAGGAAATACTCTCGGAACAAGGCTATGAGATAAAAGCTGTCGAGGATGGCCGCCAGGGTATTGAGGCTTTTCTTGCCGACAAATATGACCTCGTCATCACCGACCTGCGCATGCCCAATGTTGACGGTCTGGAATTCCTTAAATTAATTAAAGAAGCAAACCAGGATAGTCTGGTTATCATCGTCACCGGACACGGAACAGTTAATTCGGCGGTTTCCGCCATGAAGCTGGGGGCCTTTGATTTTATCACAAAGCCCATCGACGACAATCTGGTTAAACTTTCCGTCAGCCGCGCGATAAATTTTGCAAACCTTCGCAATGAAAATATCACTCTTAAGGAGCATCTGAAAGACAAAGAGAGTTTTCATAATATAATCGGCTACAGCGATTGCATGAAAAAAGTCTTCGAAACGATCGACAAAGTGTCCGCCTCCGACAGCACGGTTCTGATCACCGGCGAGAGCGGGACCGGCAAAGAACTTGTCGCACGTGCCATTCATTTCAAAAGCGACCGACGCGACCAGCCCATGATCCCGGTCAATTGCGGGGCCATTCCGGAAGAACTGCTGGAAAGCGAGCTTTTCGGCCATGAAAAAGGAGCTTTCACGGGGGCGATCCGCAGTCGTATGGGAAGGTTCGAACTGGCTCAGGGAGGCACCATCTTCCTCGATGAAATCGGCGATATGAGTCCCGCTCTGCAGGTTAAAGTCCTGCGCGTTATCCAGGAGAGGCAATTCGAGCGTATCGGCGGCGTGAAAACAATCAACGCGGATGTCCGTATAATTGCTGCCACCAATCAGGATCTGGAGAAAGCCGTTTCTGAAAAACAATTCCGGGAAGACCTCTTTTACCGCATCAATGTAATCCCGGTGAACCTGCCTCCGCTTAGAGAACGCGGTTCAGATATCACTATTCTGGCCAGGCATTTTTTAATAACTTTCAATAAGCTTAAAAAGAAAAATGTGGAACAAATCGCTCCGGGGGCCATAAACTATCTGATGCAGTATAACTGGCCGGGCAATGTGCGTGAACTGCAAAACCTGCTGGAAATGCTTGTGGTCATGAAGGAGGAAGGCACCATCACCGAAGACGATCTGCCGGCAAAAATCCGCAACTCTACCGAAGGATCTGTAAAAGTGGAATCTGTGTTTGTGCCGGAGGAAGGCATCGACTTCAACAACCACATCCTCCGCGTGGAAAGAGACCTTTTGCTCAAGGCATTGAAAATGAGCGGCGGCGTCAAAAACCGCGCGGCAAAACTTCTCAACCTCAACCGCACCACCCTCGTGGAAAAACTGAAGCGCCTTGATATCAGAGACGGATGGATAGATTAGCTCCACCGGCAACTTTATTTAAATTCCCTTGCTTATGATTTATCAAGAAGGCTTTTCCGGGTCGTCGTGTCGGAATTCCTGCCTAACTAGACCTTATCGTATTTGGAAAACATCATGGAAAAAACCGCTCTTCCCTGCGTGGCCGAGCGTAAATCGGTGGAGTAGCCGAACAAAGCTTTGAGCGGAACGTTGGCTTTAACTTCGGAGACTGGGCCTCTGGGATTGACGGATTGAATTTCTCCGCGCCGGGAATTGATATCGCCGATCACATCACCTGTAAATTCCCCAGGCGTGATCACTTCCACAGTCATCACCGGCTCCAGAAAAACCGGGTCCGCAGCCCTGAAACCGTCACGAAAAGCCGTGGATGCGGCGATCTTGTAGCCCTGGATGGATGACTCGCCCTCATGGTAGGCACCACCCGTAACTTTTACCACAACATCCGTCACCGGATAGCCGCCGAGCTGACCGCTCATCATGGCCTCGCGAATTCCCTCTTCGATCGACTCATGAAATTCAGAAGGAATTGTTTCCCCGTCAACCGCCATGATAATATCATTGCCCTCCCCTCTTCTGCCGGGGGAAAGCTCCAGTTTTACCTGGCCGAAATGCCTTTTTTCACCAAGTTCCTTATCGAAAACACCTTCGGCCGTAACATGCTTCTGAATTGTTTCCCTATAGACGACACGCGGTCGCCCTACATTGACCTGAGCATTGAACTCACGGCGAAGACGATCGACAATAATTTCCAGATGCAGCTCTCCCATCCCGGAAATGACAGTTTGCGCTGTTTCATCCTCATACTTGACCTTCAATGTCGGGTCTTCATCGGTCAGTTTGGACAGCGCCAGAGCCAGCTTCTCCTGATCGGCGGCGGTTTTCGCCTCGATTGCCTCACTGATCACCGGCTCGTAAAATTCCATCTGCTCGAGAATAATCTGATGTTCTTCGTCGCACAAAGTATCACCCGTGGCTGTTTCCTTCAATCCCAGCACGGCTACCAGTTCGCCGGCCGAGGCTTTTTCAATCCTCTCCCGCTTGCTGGAATGCATCCGCAGAAGTCTGGCAACTTTTTCCTTCTTCTTTTTGCTGGCGTTGTAGACTTCAGCGCCGGCGGCAATCTGCCCGGAATAAATGCGCAGATAGGTCAGCTTTCTTCCTTCATCGAGCTGAATTTTAAAAGCCAAAGCGGCAAGCGGCTCTTTGTCGGAACTGTGGCGGATTGTTTCTTTTTTGGTTTTCGGATCGGTTCCTTTAACAGGCGGGATTTCTTCAGGCGACGGCAGGTAATTCACCACGGCGTCCAGCACCGGCTGAATACCTTTATTTCTCAAAGCCGTTCCACAAAGCACTGGGACAATTTTTAGAGATATGGTGGCCTTTCGCAGGGCCAGGTAAATCTCCGCTTCCGTTATTTCTTCACCGGCCAGATATTTTTCCGCAAGCTGATCATCGGCATCCGCCAGCGCTTCGATGATCTTTTCGCGCTCCCGGTGAGCCTGGTCGGCGCACTGTCCGGGAATGTCACTCACCCGGTATTCAGCGCCCAGCGTATCCTCATCCCAGATGAGCATCTTGCGTGTGATCAAATCAATGACTCCGGAAAAACCTTCTTCATTCACCACCGGGATCTGCACCGGTAACGGCATGGAAGTGAAACGCTCGCGCATCATTTTTATGACATTGAAAAAATCCGCACCGACACGATCCATCTTGTTTACAAAGGCTATTTTGGGGACCCCGTACTTATCCGCCTGGTGCCAGACAGTTTCCGACTGAGGTTCAACGCCTGCAACGGCGCAGAAAACAACCACCGCGCCGTCCAGTACACGAAGGGATCTTTCAACTTCAATCGTAAAATCCACATGGCCGGGTGTATCGATGATATGTATTTCCGCATCTTTCCACAAACAGGTGGTTACAGCGGAGGTGATGGTGATACCGCGCTCCTGCTCCTGAGGCATCCAGTCCATAACCGCCTGCCCGTCATGAACCTCACCCATCTTATAGGACTTTCCCGTGTAAAAAAGGATCCTTTCACTGACCGTGGTCTTACCTGCGTCAATATGGGCGACAATACCTATGTTACGCGTACGTGCTATTTTTGATTTTGCTGCCATGTTTTAATCAGTTTTTGTTTTCTGCGGCCGGTACCAGCAGATCCGGATCGGCCATGAACGAATCACGTGTGGAAATGTGTCCTTTGAGTGAATCAAGGGGCTTCCCGTCAACGATTATCCGGACGGTCTTTATTTGCGGGACATTGGCTGTCAGTGAGTTGACCAACGAATATATCGTCGCCATCTCGGCGGCACTGCCGCCTGGATGGTCGCGTACGAGTTCATGACCGAAATTGACCTGCGCCGTGCCGTCTTTATCCAGTTTAATGTCTTTTAAGGTCACGCCTGACGGGAACGTATTTACTTTTCCTGTTTTCGAGCCCTCCAGCAAAGCCCTGACTACTTCCTCGGCCTGCCCGGCCGGATTGTCCTGTTTATAAACATAATGTTTTTCAGCGATCAGGTGCCGCTCCTGTGCGTCGGAAAAGAACACTTCGATTTGCGTCTTTTCTTTCCTTTTTGTCGCCTCCATGCCTACGGGAGGAAATATGGCATTAAACAGAATGACAAAGAAAATCACCAACAGTAAAACACCGCCGGCGATGATCGCACTCAGGTAGGCAATACGTGTGGATTTTTTTTTCTGCCTGTCTTTAAAGTTTTGTGACCGCCGTTGCTTTTTTGTGGACATTTACTTGTTGCTCCTGAAAAAAACTTCGCCAATCTAGGGTATTTTCCCCCCACTGTCAAGTATAACGAAATGATAAAGTGCTATAAACCGGCAGACAGCGGGTGTCTCGCGTCAGGCCGGACCGGCGACAAAAAACAGCCCGATAAAAAATCCGGGCTGTCCTGAAACGCAGCGGATTTGCGGTGCGTTTAATAATTTTCCGCCAAAACTTCATAAAAGGATTGGGGATGTTTGCAGGCCGGACATTCTTTGGGCGCCTCTGCCCCTTCAAAGACATAGCCGCAGTTTATACAATGCCATTTGACAGCGGCCTTCTTTTTAAATACTTCACCGGCGGCAATATTGGCCGCGAGCTTGCGATAACGCTCTTCATGAAATTTTTCCACTTTGGCAATTTGCTCGAAGGAACGCGCAACTTCCGGGAAGCCCTCTTCTTTGGCTACTTTAGCACCCTCGGCATACAATACCGTCCATTCCATGTTCTCCCCTGCCGCCGCAGCTTCAAGATTGGCCTTTGTGTCACCGATAATTCCTGCGGGATAAGAGGCCTGTATCTCCAGATCCCCCCCCTCCAGGTATTTGAAAAACACCTTGGCATGTTCCTTTTCGTTTTCTGCGGTTTGAAGGAATAAATGTGCTATCTGCTCATAACCTTCTTTCCTGGCTACGCTTGCATAAAACGTATAGCGGTTTCTCGCCTGCGACTCGCCCGCAAAAGCCGCCAGCAGATTTTTTTCCGTCCTGGTTCCCTTGATTGATTTTGTCATCATTTTGTCTCCTTTCCGCTCTGAATTTTTGATGGGTATTATTATGATGATCCGCCATCATTACTTCACACAGCCTGCGGATACAACGGCCTTTTTTTATCTGTTGTTGTCCTACACCAGAATAAACATCTTGTCCATGTTTACCGTTAAAACGATAAAAATCTGTTAATTTTTTCCTGATATTGTAGTATGAAAGAACGTATATTCACAATTCCCAGGCCATCCGGGAATGATTGATATCATGAGGAGGAAAAACCATGTCGACAATTATGCCAGATTCTGAAAATGTTCAAAAAGCCATTAAATGGATTTCCGCAAGCCTGGAAGACGACGCCTCGCAGTCAAAGCTGAAGCTCATTGAAAGCGCAGCGTCAAGATTTGACCTCTCCCCGAAAGATACGGAATTCCTGATGGGTTTTTTCCGCGACCAAAAAAAATAACTGCGACCGTGTGTCTTGCGGAATTTTGTTTGCACTAAAGAGGCGCCCGGCTCAATTGAATCATGGTGAAAGGTGAAAAATCACACCGTGCGTGGCAGGTATTGAATTATCTCCAATGAGAACGGACAAGAACTGTCGGTATGTTTTGGCGCGCCCGGTTTGGTAAACACCGCACAGACAGACCGGGAGATGTTTTGAAATAAAATGCATCTGCAGCGCCCACACCGCGCCCGATCCGTTTCTTCCTTATGTGAATGATTCAAAATTTTTTGAGATGTCCGAAAGCGCCGTCTTTTGTGTTTTCGCGAGATGCGGCAACACCTGACCATTACCACCGTCCCGGAGTTCTGGTTTTTCTTGCCTGTTTTGTGCTCATCCAGCAAATGCAACCCCTTATCCTCCCATTACCAGTCGCGCTGAATATTTCTTGACAAGTTCTGTTGCTTTGATTTAGGAGTGTCAAGTTTTCGGCCTTGCTGGTCACAGCCGTCGCTGTGCGACATTTCAATTCGGCGACCCAAGCTTTTTCGATTCATTACCGGTTAACCGGTAATCACTTATAAAAAGGAGATGATGCAATGAGAGAAGTGGTTGTTGTTTCAGCATGCAGAACGGCCATCGGAACTTTCGGCGGTTCCCTGAAGAATGTGATCGGAGCGCGCATTGCGGCTACGGTCATGAAAGAAGCGATCAAGCGGGCCAAAATAGACCCGGCAATCATCGATGATGTGCGCTTTGGCTGCTGTGTCGAGCACCCCAATACGCTCAATACGGCGCGCGTCGGGGCACTTCTTGCCGGTATCCCCGAAACAGTGACCGCCGTGACGGTCAACCGGGTGTGTATTTCGGGCATGGAAGCAGTCCTTTCCGGCATGGCCATGATCCAGGCCGGCATGGCCGAAACGGTGCTCGCCGGCGGCGTAGAGCATATGTCGGGCGTGCCATACGTGAGTTTCAACGCCCGCTGGGGATGTCGTCTGCAAGACTCGGTCTTTGTGGATGCCATGATTCGTGCTCTCCATTGCGGCTCATACGTCATGCCCCTGTCCGACGACGGCCCGGTCAAATCCGGCCAGCCTTTTGAAAGCCTGAAGGGGAAGCCATATATTATGGGGCATACCGCCGAGCTCATCGCCCAGCTTTTGAATATCAGTCGTGAAGAAATGGACGAAGTCGCCCTGCGCAGCCACAATTACACCGAGCGAGCCACAAATAACGGGGATTTCAAGGCAGAAATAGTACCGGTGGAAATCCCTCAGAAGAAAGGTAAACCACCTGTCATTTTTGACCGTGACGAACATTTCCGCCCCGGTTTGACAATGGATGACCTAAGGGTACTTCCCCCCGCGTTCATTCCCAAAACCGGCAAGGTAACAGCCGGAAACTCATCGGGCCTCAACGACGGAGCCTCCGCCTTGATTATCATGTCACTGGAAAAAGCCCGGGAACTGGGTCTTGAGCCGATTGCGAAAATCCGCTCCTGCGGTCGCGGCGCCTGCCACCCCTCCGTGATGGGACTAAGCCCTGTTCCCGCCGTGAAAAACCTGCTCAAAAACGACCCGAAACTCAGCCTGGATGCATTTGAGCTTGTGGAACTCAATGAAGCTTTCGCCGGCCAATACCTGGGATGCGAAAAGGAGCTGGGCTTAAATCGCGAAATCACCAACATTAACGGTTCCGGTATCGGCCTGGGACACCCCGTCGGATCGACCGGCTCGCGCATTATGGTCACGCTGATTCACGCCATGCGTCAGCATGGCAAAACACTGGGTATGGCCACTTTATGCGGCGGCGGCGGCGTCTCGATGGCCTGTGCAATTGAGATGCTCTAAAAGATTTACCTCAGAAACGAAGAAGAGGCGCTTTGTTGGGCGCCTCTTCTTTTTCCTCTGCCTTTTCAGTGGGAAATGACTATAGCCGTAGTGAAAAACCGCGTACGCGGCAGCGGCCAAACCGAAAAGGGAATTATCTGAATAATGCTTTCGCGGTCATTTCCACAGCCTGCCTGAGACCGCAAGCTCCACCTTTCTTTGTCGCAGCGCGAATATCCCGGATGACCTTTTCATATATATCAAGCATATGCTCCAGGTGAGGACTTCCGTCGATTATGTCGGCATAAAGTTCCGGGCTCTCCGTAAGAACTTTCCTCACCATGTCCATTTTTGCTCTGAAAGCGGGCGTGGCAAACAGGTTTATCTCTTCGGGAGGTATCCCGCTTTGGGCAACCGCCATGCCCAGAGCAATAGTATTGAGATGATTGAGCGCCTGAACCACGGACATGATTCTGTCATGTTCATCGGGCGTTCTTTCCAAAACATCGTAACCGGCACTTTCAAATATATCTTTCACCCAGTCAAACCAGCTTTCTCCCCGTCCCCGGCATAAAACAATCACATGGCCTGCCGGTTCGGAAACAACCGGACCGAACAGGGGATGACATCCGACCACATCTGCAGCACAATGAGCAAGCATCAGCTCCAGAGGCTCTTTTTTCAGCGAGGTCAGATCCATCAGAAGCTGTCCTTTTTTTAAAAGCGGCCCGATGCCGCTTATCACGCCGGCAGTTGCCGCAATGGGAACGGCCACGACCACAACATCGGAAATCTGGGCCGCCCGGGCAGCTGTCATCTCGGTTTTTCTGCCGGTGACATGAACCTTGTGACCAGAGGCTTCCAAAAAGCCGGCCAGCCAGCGCCCCATACCGTTGGTGCCTCCAATAATGCTCGCCGTAACTTTCTTCACAGGCGCACCGCCTTTTGCCGCAGCCAGTGGTCGGCAAGCACCAGACTCACCATCGCCTCGCAAACCGGTACAATTCTGGGAATGACGCAGATGTCGTGTCTGCCCTGTATACTGATCGTCTGCAGGCGACCATTGGCATCCTGTGTGTGCTGCGGGCGAGCAATGGAAGGTATCGGCTTGCACCAGGCACGCATGATGATATCCTGACCGGTGGTAATGCCGGCCAGAATTCCGCCCGCCGAATTTTTTGTAAAACCCGTCTCGTCCATCTCGTCGTTGATTTCAGATCCTTTTTTCATTGCGACACCAATGCCTTCTCCAATTTCCACCGCCTTGACCGATCCGATACTGGCGAGGGCGGAGGCCAGCGCCGCATCAATCTTTTCAAAGACCGGCTCTCCAAGGCCTGCCGGACATCCGGTGACGATAATTTCCACCACACCGCCCAGCGTGTCACCTTCCGCACGTGCGGCAGCTATTTTTTCCTCCATGGCGGCCGCGGCCGTTTCCTCGGGACAATACAACTGATTTTGCCGCACTCTCTCTATCCAGCTTTGTGTCGGCCTCACATCACGGGAGCTGATTTCGATCCCGCCGATATTTTTTGTGTAGGCGACCACGTTGATTCCGACTGTAGCAATCAACTTGGCGGCAACCACACCGGCTGCCACGCGTGCGACAGTTTCACGGCCGGATGCCCTTCCGCCGCCGCGCCAATCACGAAGGCCATACTTACTAAAGTAGGTGTAATCGCCGTGGCCGGGTCGGAAAAGATCTTTGAGCTCCTCATAGGAGGAAGACCGGACATCCCGGTTGCGAATCATAAGCGAGATGGGCGCACCGGTGGTCCTTCCTTCAAAAACACCGGAGAGAATCTCCACTTCATCTTTTTCCACACGTGTAGTAGAGGCGACCAAACCAGAGGGCCGGCGCCTGTCGAGCGCCCGCTGGATGTCTTCCACCTCAAGCGAAAGACCAGCCGGACATCCGTCAATCACCGCCCCCAGCGCAGGTCCGTGCGACTCACCCCATGTTGTCACGCGAAACGCTCTTCCCGTAGTGTTTCCCGCCATACTTTCACCTTGACAATTTTTTCAATCTGTTTATTGCCGCGATCTCCCCCGTTTCCAGCAGATGCGCGTATATTTCTTCAACGACCTGAAGCGGGCTCTTACCTTCTGTCCGGGCCGTGTAATCAGCCAGCGCTTCATAAAGGGGTATCCTTTGATGCAAGACCGCAAGAGTCTCCGCCTCGATCCCTGTGTCGGTGAAACGGGGACGAGTACGTTTTTTTTGCTCGTCGTGCTTCACCCTTTCGATAATGTCTTGAGGCCTTGCTTTCAGATATATCAGGATTCCTTCTTTTTTCAATACATCTGCATTGGCAGGTGGCACAACCGCCCCGCCTCCGGTCGCCACAACGCAGACCCCTTTGTTATAAAGAGACTTTACTGCTTTTGCTTCCCTTTGCCTGAAGCCAGGCCAGCCTTCGGCTTGAATGATCTCCCTGATGGGCATTCCGGCCTCGTTTTCAATAACTTCATCAGTATCAACAAACGGTATACCGATTTTTTCCGCCAGCAGGCGGCCGACGGTAGTTTTGCCCGCAGCACGGTAACCAATGAGAATCAACTTCATATTTTTTCCAGTTCCCGCCAGAATTCCGGAAAAGACTTATCGACGCACTTTTTATCACGAATCACGATACCGGGAGTAACCAGACCGGCCACGGCGAAGCTCATCGCTATTCTGTGGTCATTGTAGGTCTCAATATCTGCACCGTGCGGTTTCCCTCCTTCGATGATCAGTCCGTCGGGCAGCTCGGACGCTTTTATCCCGATGCGGTTGAGCTGTGCAACCATGGCCGCCAAACGATTGCTTTCCTTGATTCTCAGGTGGGCAACATTGATAATTTTTGTCGTTCCTTCCCGAAACGCCGCCAGCACCCCGACAGTCGGCACCATATCCGGCATGTCGCCAAGATCCAAAGTGAGTTCGCCGGCCGCCATATCGCGGCCGGTCACTTCGACATAGTTGGGACCGCTCTCCACCCTGCAGCCGAGCTGCTCGATGATATCAAGCAGCCTGATATCCCCCTGTGCACTGAAACGGTTGATGCCGTTTACGCGGATTGTTCTTTTCATCACAGCGGCGGCAAGAAAAAAATATGATGCGCTTGATGCATCACCTTCCACATAATAATCGCGCCCGGCGTATATTTGCTGTGTCCCCACCAGGTAATGATGCTTTCCCGTCCTGATAATTTTCGCACCGAAATCATTCATCACACTAATGGTGAGATCAATATAGGGAGCCGAAACGATATTTCCCTCCAGTGACAGCTCGATACCCTTGGCTGTATAAGGTGCGCATAAAAGCAACGTGGAAACATATTGTGAGCTTTCAATATTTGCCAGTGTCAGACGACCTCCTCTTAATCCATTTGCCGCCACCTCCACCGGCGGACAGTTATTATGGCATGAAATCGTCACCCCCATCTCACTAAGCGCCCGAACCAACGGCCCCACCGGCCTTTCACAAAGACGTTTTTCTCCCGTCAAGACATATTTGCCGCGCCCAAGACAGACCATCGCCGTTAAAAAACGAATCGCCGTCCCGTTATTCCCCAAAAATATTTCACGCCCCCCTGCCGCGATCGCCCCGCCCGTGCCGGTTACGGAAAAACCACCATCCACAGGCTCGATGATGGCACCCAGCTCGCAAAGGGCGGACATCATATATCTGGTGTCCTCGGCGACAAGCGGGTGGCGGATCAACGATCGTCCCTCCGCAAGCGCGGCCGCCATAAGAGCCCTTTGCGTCAGGCTCTTCGAGCCCGGAACCTCCACTTGCGCAACCTTATTTTTTACTTTTATTACGTTTTTCACTGCTTGCCAACCTTTCATAGACGGTTTTTCTCATCAACTCCATAGGTGCCTCTCTTCCGGTCCATAATTTCAGCTGCAGAGCGCCCTGGTGGATAAACATCTCCGCACCGGACACGATATCCGCCCCCATAGCCGTCGCATCGCGCAAAAGTTTTGTATAGAATGGATTGTAGATCACATCCATCACCACGCGATAGTTGGCCAAAAGCTCCCGCTTCACCGGGGATTTCTCTAGCCCGGGATACATGCCCACGGGAGTGGTATTGACCAGGACCTCCGCCTTTATCTCGGGCAGAGATTCAAGGGGATAAAAGGGACACTCGAAGGCGGAGGCGAGCTCTTTTCCTCTTTCCACGGAACGATTCACGACCACCGGCAGACCGCCTTCTTTTTTTATGCCGTAAACGGCTGCACGAGCTGTACCTCCCGCGCCGATGACGACAAAAGTTTTCCCCGCAATTTTAGTTTTTTTCTTGAGCGCCTGCGTCAGCCCCCACCAGTCCGTGTTATAGCCTGCCAGAAGCCCCCGTTCATTTACGATCGTGTTAATGGCCCCCACGGTAGAGGCATCCGTATCAATCACATCGAGATATTCCATAACCGATGTTTTAAAAGGTATGGTTACGGAAGCACCACGGATATTCATGCCCCTGATTGCTGCCACGGCCGCTGCCGGGTCCGTCACACAAAAGGCGCTGTAGTGGCCTTCTATCTTCATGGCTTCCAGCGCCCTGTTATGCATCAGCGGTGAAAGGCTCTGCCGCACCGGATTCCCCACAAGGATAAAATTCATGGCACCCGGCGGCAAAAGCCACGACTGAGGGAAAGGCGCTTCACCGGTAAACAACTGTCGTAACTCCTTCATCGCTTTGACACTAAGTTGTCCCGGGGCTGATTTTTTCCCTCCCGGCAGAACGCCGAACGCCAGATAGCTTCCCCACAGAGGCGCGACCAGACGACTGGTCTGTCCCAGATCTCCCATGCACATAGTAATAATTTTCTTTTGCCTCGCAGCGGCGTAGCCGATCAGTTTCAAGACCTTGATATTGTCATCGAGCCGCGTGGCGTATGGTACAATCTTGACAATGTCCGCACCAGTTGCGGCACAGGCGTCAAATATTTCCTTCAATTCTTTAAAGGAAGGAGTTTTGTGCATATCATGCCAGGAAACGACAAGCCGCGCCCTGCTCTTCGTTTTTTTACAATGACGTTTCAAGCAGCCGATAATTTTATCACCTTCGGCCAGCTCAATGTCCACAAAATCCGCCCCCAGCTCAATCGCCTGCTTCAGCAGACGCACCTTTTCCGCCCGTGGGATATTTTTGACGCGCCGGATGCTGTACGGGGGCGCTGACGGCAGCGCTTCCTCCGGACGGCGGCAGGTGACAATGATTTTTGTACGGCCGGATGCCCGGCGCGCCTGCGCGATGAGCAGTTTTAAGTCTCCATCGGCAATCTGATCCATGCGCAGTTCGATTGCGTCCGCCGCCCTGGCCGCTCTATCTACCGACCGCAGCGCCTCCTGGCTGGTTACGTCAGTAATGGGAATACAAATCATAGGCCGTCCTTTGCCCTTGGATATGAACCAAGAATTTTCAAATAAATTGTTTTGTCCTTCAATTCTCTGATGCAGCCCTGAATCGCCCGGTCACGAATATGACCGGCGAAATCAACAAAAAAGAGATACTCCCATTTTCTGTCTTTTGCCGGGTGCGACTCGATTTTAGCTAAATTGATTTTCCGGCGTGAAAAAGAAGCCAGCGCCCGGTACAGGGCCCCCGGCGAGTCCGGTGTTGAAAAAATAATAGACGTCTTGTCATTTCCGGTCGGTTCACCTTCGCCCCGGCCGATGACCAGAAACCGCGTCGTGTTGGAGGGATTGTCTTCAATTCCATGAGCCAGTACGTTCAGTCCATAAACCTCTGCGGCCATCCTGCTGCCGATCGCCGCTGACGCCTTTTTCCCTCTTACCAACCGTGCGGCGGCCGCGGTGCTTTCCATCTCTCCGGTCACGACATTGGGCAGATTGGCCCGCAGCCAGGCCTGGCATTGCGCCAATCCCTGCGGGTGTGAATATACATTTTTAATCCCTTTGATAATTTTTGACGGTGAAATCAGGCACTGGCTGATGCGCAGATAAATTTCCGCCTGAATTTTAAGAGAGGTTAAAACCAGCTTATCGAGCGTGACATTCACGGATCCTTCCAGAGAATTATCTACCGGCACGACACCCCATTGGGCAGCACCCTTTTCCACTTCATCAAACACACGGGCAATTCCGTGCTGTGGCTGGAAAGCGGCCGAAGTTCCGAAATGGGCAAGTGCCGCCTGGTGCGAGAAAGAAGCTTCCGGCCCCAGAAAGGCGATACTTATCGGCTTTTGCAGATCACGGGAAGCGGAAATGATTTCCCGGAAAATCGCCGTCACCTGACGGTCCGACAACGGCCCTCCATTCAGTTCATGCAGATAATTCATCACACGGGATTCCTGGGCTGGATTGTATATTTCCATTCCGGCCTGCCCTTTTACCTTGCCGATTTTCACGGAGATCTCAGAGCGCTCATTCAGAAGGCGGATAATTTCCTTATCTTTGCCGCGCATCTGGTTTCTTAAATTATCCAAAGAATCTTTCATGCTCTCATTCCCTTCAGCACTTCAATGATCATGCTTTCACCGACACTGCCCGTGACGAAAGGCATGCCGATTTTCTTTAACAGAACAAACCGCACGACATCTCCTTTCTTTTTCTTGTCCATTTTCAGCCTGTCCGTCACAGCGGAAATATCAACTGAAGAATCGAGTCTTGTCGGCAGGCCGGCTTTCGCCACTAGTTTTTCGATGCGCTCGGACGACGATGCGTTCAGTTCACGCAACTTCACGGAAATCCTTGCCGCTGCGACCATCCCCAGACCGACTCCTTCCCCGTGAGAAAGGCTGTAGCCGGACACGGCCTCCAGCGCATGACCGACGGTGTGACCGAAATTTAGAATCCGTCGCAGCCCCTGCTCATGCTCGTCCATCTCCACAATATTTTTCTTGATCCGGCAGCAGGTCTCAATTGTCTTGATGAGCAGTTTGGCGTCTTTATTTTTGAGTTTATCCATACCTTCTTCGAGCAATTTAAACAACTCCTCGTCTTCAATCGCCCCGTATTTGATCATTTCCGCCAGCCCATTGTTAAACTCTTTTTCCGGCAGCGTATCCAAAAACCGGATATCTGCAAATACTGCACGTGGCTGATAAAATGTACCCAGCAGATTCTTCCCCTGCGGTAAATCGACGGCCGTTTTACCGCCGATAGAGCTGTCCACCTGTCCGACAAGTGTGGTCGGTACCTGTACATAAGATATGGAGCGCATAAAAACCGAGGCGATAAAACCGGTGAGATCTCCGATGACACCACCGCCCAGGGCAATCAATAATGTTTCGCGATCCGCCCCCACGGCCAGTAATCTCCCGACAACATCCATTACCGTCGAAATATTTTTTGACGACTCACCGGCAGGAATACCGACAAGTAACACATTCAACCCCGCCTGCCTCAGAGCCTCGCAAAAGGCATCACCGTACAGGGCTTTGACATTATCGTCTGTTACCACTACGCAAAGCCCAGCAGAGAAATTTTTTGTGATGAGCAACGTTATGCGGTCGAGAATATCCGCACCGATACGGATTTCATACGATGTGGACCTTTTTTTATCCAGACTGACTTTGAGTGTTTTCATGACAGACCCTCTTTGCGGGACCGCATGATGCCCGACAGTTCCCGCAGCTCGTCCATCATCTGATAGAATTTTGCCGGTTTCAGCGACTGGACGCCGTCGGAAACTGCTTTTTCCGGTTCCGGGTGTACCTCAACGATAATGCCGTCCGCCCCCACCGCCACCGCTGCACGCGACAGTGGAATGACGTATTTCCAGTTACCCGCCGCATGGCTGGGGTCGACCACCACGGGCAGGTGGGTCAGGCTCTTGAGCACCGGCACAGCGCTGATATCCAGCGTGTTACGCGTGGCTGTTTCAAAGGTGCGGATGCCTCGTTCACACAAAATGACGTTGGGGTTCCCCGACGAGAGAATATATTCGGCTGACATGAGCAGTTCCTCAATGGTAGTCATCATCCCCCTTTTCAGGAGTACGGGCTTTTTCGCCTGCCCCACCCTCTTGAGCAGGGCAAAATTCTGCACATTGCGCGCGCCGATTTGCAGCATATCAGCATACGACTCCACCAGATCCACATCGGCCGGATTCACCACTTCCGTAACGGTAGGCAGATCCGTTTTCCGGCTCACATACTGCAGCACCTTCAGACCTTCTTCCTCCATCCCCTGAAAGCTGTAGGGAGATGTCCGCGGTTTGAAGGCTCCGCCCCTTAAAATCGCGCCGCCGCCTTTTTTCACAACATAGGCACTCTCAAGCAATTGCTCCTGGCTTTCGATGGCGCAGGGACCGGCCATGACGACGAACTCCGGCCCGCCAATCTTAATTTCACCGACCCTGACCACCGTATCGCCCTGCTGTGATTCGCGGCTCGCCAGTTTGTAGGGCTTCAGAATCGGCATGGTCTTTTCCACGCCGGGCAGGGATTCCGCATATTTGAGCATCGCTTTGTCACGCTGATCTCCCACTGCACCGATGATCGTGCGTTCCACACCCCTGGATGGGTGCGCCTTATAACCCACCGATTCAATCCATTGAATGACATCATCAATCTGTTTTTCCGTCGCCTGACTCTTCATTACAATAATCATAGATACCCCCTTAACAAAAAAGGCCATGGCTTTTGCCGCCATGGCCTTTTCATACTCTTTAAACCATGGGCAGCATCGTTTCCGGTCTTCCCATGGCTGTGTTGGTTTATTGATTCCTTACCAAGTCCTCCCCAGCGACAGGCAGACCGACGCGTAATAGTAATAAAACCAGTAGCCAAAAAAGTTTCTGTTCACGTGTGAATGCCTGTTCATTACATAACCCTGTTTTTATTTTTCGGGCTTTATAATCAAGTTAAACCTCCTTGTCAAGAAAATATTTCAGTCCCCTTGAAAATAAATCGCCCGCGTCAGACCAATAAGGGGCAGGAAACAAAACTTAAAACAACCATTGATTGTACCTGTCGATGCTCATAAAACAAACACACCGGACGGATTTGCAAATATATTAAGCCGGGCACGACAACGCTACGGTAACAGATACATGACAAAGGAACAAACACAAGACAACAAATGATGGTGACACATGGCTTCCTTTGCTTTATTCAAGACATGTCGGGACCAGATCGCCGGAAACCCGACTTTATTTCAATTCAGGAAATACCTTTTGTCCGGTCGGAAAATAACCACCATAGTCCTTGCGTGGTTTTTCCCTTTTGTTTTTTCGCCCAGTTAGTGTAATCATAGTAAATCATATGCAGCAAAAGGAGCGAAGAATACCGATGATTGAAAATATCAATAAAGCGGCTGACCTGATCAGCAGGACAAACAAAGTCGTCGTGTTCACCGGCGCAGGCATCAGCACCGAATCAGGCATTCCGGATTTCCGCGGCCCCGGCGGGCTTTGGACGAGATATGACCCGGACGACTTCACCATCAGCAATTTTCTCCAATCAGACCGGACACGTAAAAAATTGTGGCAGGGAATGCTGGACGGAGGCCTGATGGACGAGGCCAACCCTAACGCCGCTCACTTGGCACTGGTAGAACTCGAGAAGATGGGGAAACTCGTCTCGTTGGTCACGCAAAACGTGGACAACCTGCATCAGAAGGCCGGCAACAACCCCGCGCTGATTCGCGAACTGCACGGCAACATGCAGATGCTCATCTGTCTGCATTGCAAGAGACGCTATCCTGTAAACATAATCAGAGATAAGTTTGCCGATTCTGAAAATGTTCCTGCCTGTGAATCCTGTATGGGTATTCTCAAACCGGATGTCGTTTTCTTCGGCGAGGCCCTGCCCCAGGATATCCTCTCGCAGGCTATGATGGAGGCAAACCAGTGCGAAGTAATGCTGGTGATCGGTTCATCACTTGTGGTGTATCCCGCGGCTTATGTACCGGTCCAGGCAAAGCAGGCAGGCGCCAAACTAATTATCGTCAACAAAGGACCGACGGAGCAGGATCACCTGGCGGACATCCGTATCGATGCGCCGGCAGGCGAAGTGATGATAAAAATGATCAACGCAATAAAGGAACTCACCACAAAGCATTAAATATTTTCACTATGTGTTTGATACTATTTGCTTATAACATTCATCCCTCGTACCGCCTGATTCTGGCGGCCAACCGTGACGAGTTTTACGACCGACCGACGGCTGCCGCCGATTTCTGGAAATCCCATCCTGACGTGCTGGCCGGCAGGGACCTCAAAGAAAAGGGGACCTGGCTGGGTATAACCACCGGGGGGAAATTCGCCGCAATTACCAATTACCGTGACCCCCTTTCCTGGATGCCGAATGCACCGTCACGCGGAAAACTCGTCAGCGCCTACCTGACCGGCCTCACGCGACCCGGGAAATATCTGGAAAAAATATCAAAAGACGCGATGCTCTTTAACGGCTTCAACCTTCTGGCAGGTGATCAAGATGAGCTACTGGTCTACAGTAACAGAGGACACATCCAAAAGCTTCCCGCAGGTATTTACGGGCTGAGCAATCATCTTCTCGACACACCATGGCCGAAGGTATCAAGAGGAAAGAAGCTCCTCAAACAAGCGCTCCATCTCAAGGGAAAAGAGCTCGAGGAGGCACTGTTTGCCCTACTTGCCGACCGCCGCCTGCCTCCGGAGCGACAACTGCCCCAGACAGGCATGGGACCCGAATGGGAAAAGTTACTATCACCCATTTTTATTAAAAGTCCCGTTTATGGAACTCGCTCATCAACCATTTTATTGATCGCCAAAAACCGGCGGGTGAAACTTGTTGAAAAAGTCTTCAACGGTGAAACACTTCCCTGGCTTACAAGCAGATTCTCTTTCCTGGAAAGAGCGAAATAACATGAAGCACAAAACCACCAACACCAATCCCGAAAGTCCATGCGTGGGCGTTGGTGCCATCGTCGTGCATGAGGGCAGAATTTTGCTGGTAAAGCGCGCCGCCGAGCCGGGACGCGGTTTGTGGGCAATCCCCGGCGGCAGGCTCAAATTGGGTGAAACACTAAAAGAGTGCGCTCGACGTGAGATCCTGGAAGAAACCGGTGTGACCATAGCAGTAGGTGAATGTATTTATGTGTTTGACCTCATCGAAAAAGATCAACATGGGGTGATCAAATTTCATTTTGTCGTCATTGATTTTGCCGCTTTATATGTCTCAGGTGAAACGAAGGCGGGAGACGATGCTGCGGACGCAGGATGGTTTTTCCCCGAAGACTTAAATCAGCTTGCGGTTTCCCCGCATACACTGAAAGCTCTTTCTTCCATCGGCTTTCTCGAGTAAAAACTCACAAGGAGGGCACTATGAAAGTAGTTTATTCACAGGGATACAAGCAAATTTACTCCCATGATCCGGCATCGAGTCCCGGCAGAATCGAATCGATCGAGTTTGCTTTGGCCGGCAAGGTGGATTATATTGAACCACAGCCGGCATCAGAAGAAGACATCGCTTTGGTTCATACACCCAGGCATATTGCCGAGATCCAACGCGAAGGAGTTTACGACATTGCGGCGCTGGCCGCCGGAGGAGCGCTCAAGGCCGCACAAATCGGTCTTTCAGAACCATGCTTTGCCGTAATCCGCCCCCCCGGCCATCATGCTTCCGCCGACAGTGCCTGGGGTTTTTGCTATTTCAATAACATGGCAATTGCACTTTTGCATCTCAAACGCAGGGATAAAATAAGAAAAGCATTCATCCTGGATTTTGACCTGCATGTCGGCGACGGCAACATAAACATCCTCGAACCAAAAGGCTTTGTCACAATACTCAATCCCGGCGGGTCTGACCGAAACGAATACCTCAAAACCGTAACAAGCGCCCTGAATAAAACTGATGCGGACATGATCGCCGTTTCCGCGGGCTTTGACAATCACGAAGACGATTGGGGCGGTCTGCTCAAAACTGAGGACTACACCTATATGGGCAAACTGGTCCGGGAAACAGCGATCCGCAACAAAGGCGGCTGCTTCGGCATTCTGGAAGGAGGCTACAACCACGCAGTGCTGGGCAAAAATGTCTGGGCGTTTATCAAAGGGCTGGACACCGTTTGATCCTCTTTTACATCTAAAGTGATTTACGGAAAAATAAAAGGGACGGGATTCTCGCAAAAGCCCTTGATGTGGCTGATAGCGGCCGGCCGGTAAAAAAGTCTGTTTATGAAGGTATCACGTCGGACAAAATATGAAAGCACCGGATGTTTGGAGGCCGGAATGATTGCACTCGAAAAAACCACTTCATGGGTAGCATACAGGGTTGCAGGCAAAAAAAGAGGGGCTGGCTATTATTCGCCTAACCCCTTGATTTTATTGGTAGCGGGGAGAGGATTTGAACCTCTGACCTTTGGGTTATGAGCCCAAAAAGATACCTTTTTCACAGATTGCCTTTTATATCCACTAAAATACTCAAACCCACAATAATCAATACTATCAGGGCTTAGAAGATTACCCTTGACATACTTTTATAAAAGTCTATATTCAAATCGAATATAGGGGACAATGTAGGGGATAATTTTTAAGGCATACAAAGACAAGGGGAAATGAGAAATGCCAAGACAAGGCAGAATAAAGACGAAATATCCGGGTGTTTATTACGTTGTCAAAAACAATGAGAAGATTTTCTATATTGTCTATTATCTTAACGGAAAGAAGATCGAAGAAAAGGCCGGGCGGCAATTCTCAAACGATATGACGCCCGCAAAGGCTTCTGCAATGCGTGACAGACGGGCAAAAGGTATTGAACTATCAAACAGTGCGCAACGTGAGCAAGATAGGGCCGCAAAAATAGCGGCGGCGAGAAAAATGACGTTGACGCGCCTTTGGGAAAAATACAAAGCGAGCAAGACAGATTTCAAATCTATCAACGCAGACGAAAGCAGATTTAAGAAACACTTAGAACCGGACTTTGGCGATAAAGAACCGCATACGCTAATAAGGCTTGATATTGATCGTTTACGTGTCAAACTGTCAAGAAAATTAGAACCGAAAACAGTGAAGAACATTTTAGAATTACTTCAGCGGGTAGTTAATTTTGGCGTGTCCCGGCAGTTATGCGACAATCTGAATTTCAAGATAGATACAATCAAAGTGGATAATATCAAGACGGAAGATTTATCACCAAAGCAATTAAAAAACTTATTAGCGGCCATTGATAAGTCAACCGATATTGAAGCCGCAAATATTATGAGGCTTGCCTTATATACGGGAATGCGGCGCGGTGAAATGTTCAAGCTCAAATGGACTGACGTTGATTTCGAGAGGGGTTTTATTTCTATTAGAAATCCCAAAGGCGGTGTTAGTCAGAAGATTCCTTTGAATGAACAAGCACGGGCGGTGCTAGAGAATCACCCGAAAACGAAGATCAGCAAAGATCAAGAAGAACCAAAATATTCGGAATACGTTTTTGTAAATACTCAAGGCAATCCTTTTACGGATATTCGAGCAAGAGTTAATGCTATCAAAGAGGCGGCAGAATTACCGGCAGACTTCAGAGCATTGCACGGGTTAAGGCATACGTATGCTTCAATGTTAGCATCAAGCGGCAAGGTGGATCTTTACACCCTGCAAAAACTGCTGACGCATAAGTCCCCGGTTATGACCCAAAGATACGCACATTTACGGGACGAGGCAATGAAGAAAGCATCTGAATTGGCTGGGAAGATTATAGAACAGGCCATGGATTCAAATGTGGTTGAATTATCCAAAAAAGAACAGGTCGAAAACTGATATAATTAAAAAGCCGGTGATAGGTTACGCGAACCGACAAGCAAAAGGAATCCCTCTTTTGTTTCACCGGCTAAACATAGGGGATGCTTGCGAGAGGAAAAGCAGTGGATATAAAAAACGCGCATTACTTTATTGAATTTGCGAATTACTCAAATGAAACAATCGAAAAAATGTATGATAAATTTCCGACAGGTATTGTAGATGAGAGTGAAAATTGGCCGGTATTAGAAACACCTATTGAAGCAAATTTACATTCCCTTTTCAAATCGTGCAGGGGGAATAATCTGTGTCTTATACCTGAAAGGATGACCATCTTTGCTAAATCCTTTCAACAATTATTGCGAAATATTCTGTATAAAATTATTGAAAATCAAGGCGTGTTAAGCGAATCAGATGAACTAAATTTTATTATCACCTTACAAGAACGAACAATCACAAAATATGAAGTGGAAAATGGCAGACTTACTGAACAGTCGGTACTAAATCCTGATGACGAAAGCGTAGCTATGATGACGCCCGGATGGTTGAAATATTCTTGCCAAAGCCTTATTGACTTTTTATGTAATGAAAATCTTAAAAGATTAAAAAATTGCCCTTACTGCAAAGAATTCTATGCATCAAAAAAGCTGAATCCAAACCAGCGTTATTGTTCGAGTTGTTCTAAAAAGGACACAAGAACAAAAGAAGAAAAAGCCTCTTATCAAAGAGCGTACAGAAAGGTACAAAAAAAGCGCAGAGAGAGAGAAAAAAAACGTAAATTAGAAAAAGAGGCTTTAAATTTGATCGCGCAAGGCATTAGGCCAAAAGAAGCGCGAGAATTGGCCGAGCTAAAAATGAAAGATAAATAATCACTTACAAGCGTAAGCCGAGCAATTCACCGTAAAAGAGCAATTGCTGTATTACGCATATATAGAATATTATTCACTTTTTTTGACAATTAAATACCATCAGGATTATGTTATGGCCGTAACACACACAGTATTACGGCCTTTGCTTTTTCCGTAACTGTGTCACTTTTGAAGGGAGAAAATTAAAATGCCAAAAACAAAAGAAAGAGAAGCCAGGCGTCGGGTACAAATTGCACCGGCGGAAGAATTGGTCAAAAAACTTTATTTAAATGAAAAAGAAGTTGCAGCGTTAACCGGCAGATCTGTTTCCACGTTGCGCAATGATCGCTTCTGCCAGAGAAATCTTCCCTATTACAAGATAGGGACGGCAAAGAACAACCGTTCAGTCAGATATAAAACGGAAGAAGTTATAAAATGGATTGAAGGCCGGAAGATCTGTTTTAATAATGACGAGGCCGTTGATGAATAATCGCATGTTAGAAATCAGACAGCAAACTGCACAAGGCCTGAAGAAAATTTTAACTCACCTAGCCAGCCAAAGATTAAGTTTCAAACAGGCGGTCGCCGCGCATTGCTATGATTCCGTAGGGTTCTATGCCGATCGAAAGACTGACTGCGGAATGAAACATTGCCCACTTCATCCATTTATAGCCTTCAATCCTGGTAGGAAAAAGAGACTCCCTCGAACAATATCAAAAGCTCATATGGAAAAAATGAGGGAAGCGAGGCACGCGAATGATTAAAAAACAGGACATATCCCGTTTTCCCATCCATGAGGTTTTTCCGGCACCGGACGACCTTATGCTTCATGACAAATTTTCTCCGAATGCAGAAGAGCAAGATGATGGCTTTGTGGCAGGCGACAAGCGTCCACTAATACCTGAGGGCACATATAATGTTTCTTGCGTTCGGATAGAAAAAGGCATCGCGCATTTTCGCTCCCTGAAATTATTTGTACATTTTAAAATAGTGGACCCGGGTGAGTTCATGGGTACTGAATTATTCATGTCGGTAAATCTTATTAACTCTCGTACTGGTAAACCCTTTCGGAAAGTCCCGCCAGGCTCGAAATATTATTCGCAATGGGTCATCGCAAATAAAAACCGTCAACCATCGCGAAACGACCGAATGTCTCATAAAATATTCCTGAATGGAATCTTTGAGGCCGTGGTCAGAACCGTAAAACCGAAATTTCCGGACGGGACGGCACAACCCGACTGTTTTCATTATTCCATCGTAGATTATTTAAAAGGGAGAATATCGTGATGAATACCCCCTATAGTTTTAGTTATCCCACAGTAATAGCTTTACTAGTACCTGTACCATTACCAGTACTAATAGTTATACCCATACCAACTCACCCCTCAGGAAAGACAGGCTGCAAAAGGGTTTGCGGGTTTTGTTTGTCAAAGCAAGGCTTATAATTTTTTGGTTTCAGATGGATGTCATTCAGAAAGTGCTTCCATCAACGCTTCCCGGTGGGCGATGCCTGCCGGGAAGAACCCCCTATAAAGCAATTGATAAAGTGGAGGTGTTTAACCTAATTTTTGCTGCACATTCTACAATATCTAATAAATTGATTTTATTTGGGAAAGCGCCATTTTTGGCGGACATTAGAACTTGAATATTCCTTATGATTTAGGCAAATAATTATGGGCGGATACGGGTCAGGACGATATTATCGCGGCTACACGAAGGCTAGGGTTGAAGATTGCCGTTCCATCGATGCCAATAATCTTGCGCGGTGGGGATTTTTTAAACCCTATACTTTTCCTTTTGGAACCCTAAGGTGGATGCGTGGGGAGTATCAAACTGGCTCATGTAACTTTTCCCTCCGCATGGATGACCCATCTCCCTCAATAACGTTTAGCTATTCCTATAACTCCCAACCGCATCCTGATGTCAAAATTTTTCTTTGTTGGTATTCACCCGGATTCGGTGGGCGGCGCTATCTTTTTATTTGTCCGCGCTGCCAGCGAAGGATGCGGACTCTACACATAAAAAGCGGAGAAATTGCTTGTCGGTTATGCCATCGGCTAACATACGAAAGCTGTGTCGAAAACCATAGATTCGACTCATTATTCAAATATATGGCGCGACGCTACAATGATTACTCGTGGGAAACGTACAAAAAAATATTCAATCACCAACTTAAAGCGACCAAATATAAATGAGCTGCTCTGTTCTTTGAAAATTAATTTGTCGGTGCGACAACGACCAGCAGGAAAAAAGTCATAATTCACGGGAGAAAACAAATCCTGAAAGAGAGGGATGATGCTGTGTGTTCAATGGAGCCAAGCCTGGTTCAATTACGTGGTCGTTTCCGGTTCGGGGTCTGCGAACTCTAGGAAGGTTGACAGAGACATACTTGGCAAGAACGGCCTGTTCTTCTTTTGTGGGGTATCTGTTTTCTTGGTCGAGTTGCTTAACCAGGCGGATAGCGGCTAGGTTGGCATCTATCTTTTGGCCTCTGGTCCCTCCGCCAATATTGTCCGTCTCTTTAATTACAGAGTTTCCAGGGTTTAGACCTGTCCGCTGTAAATGTCGCGGTTCGCTTGCAGGAATGACTTCCTTATCGCCCTCCCCTTCTTGTCCCTCTCCGGGCGATACGACTTCGCAATCTGTTCCGCTGTCTTGTAAATGAATAGGTGTCGGCTTTCCTGTCACGCCTCCTGTTCCGACATCCCCAGCATCATCAACGATTTCATCTCGCCCATGGTCAGCTTTACGCACGCCTCGCTCTCCCCCATCAGGGCGCCGTCTTCGACCAGCTGCTGGTAAACCTCTTTGCAGGGCCTTCTCGGTGATCTCTTTGTAGTACATCGGCTTCTTGCCACCGAACTCCTCAAACGCTTTCTGAGGGTAATCGGTGAAGGAAAAGCCAGCGTTGGTGGGATAAGGTTTTCATGGCTTTTGAGAGGTGCAAGAGGCGACGTAGTGTCGCTTCCTATTTCTGTGGAATCTCGAAGTGCGAATGTCTGAAGGCTGACCTTTACAAAGGACGACTAATCGCAATTACTCTTGATGTCGGAGTATAGCCGAGCGCTAACGGCGGCCTCCAGTTTATTTCCATCAGACTTCCAGAGCCCAGCTTCGATGAACAGCTTGGCTATTTCAGCGGCATGGAGCGACTCACCTGCCTTCTTCAGTACCTCTATAGCTGTGCCCTGGACACTCGTATTCGTCACTCCACCATGGCTTTCAGGAGGGCATCTCTCGTATCGGAATAAAACTGGATGTCGATCTTCGTCGCCATATCATCGGATAGGTCAAAAAGCTGCCGACGGCAGGAAACCGGCATCAAGAGTGCGGAAGCACCCTTTTCAACTGCTATCTCAGCAATGGTTACGGGGTTGTGAACAGGCTCGATAGATCCACCAAGGTTAACCTCTCCCACAATGATGAGGCCGCCGCGAACACTCTTCTTTAAGAGAGCTGTGCATAACGCGATAAGTGATGCCATGCCGAGTTTCGCGCCGGACTTGGATGCGTCAAAGGCGCGGAGTTGGGCAGTGAATTCGTGTTGACGAGGATCTTTGTCTCCGACCAGTTGCATTGCCCGGGCGTAGAGGTTTTGCTCTGCGTAGCCCATGCTTTCCTTGAAGGCTGGTGGCACGGGTTTATTGAGAACCTTGACGCCGGAACCCGGACCTTCGTTGATTTCGATACGGTAGAGCCCCGGGTGCTCTTCACCACCACCCGGAGAGATGGTCCAGACCTGCCCTGGTTCAAGGGGGTCGCCACCAATGCTATTTTCGCTTTGCAGTTCTGGTGTCGAGACAAACTTTTCTACGCCATCGGTCCCCATCACGTAGCTGAAGTGTGTATTACGGAATTCCGCCGCGCCAATACGCTTCTGCTGCTCCTTGACACGACGTCTTGATTCCATGGCGATATGGACAGCCCACTCGATGTCCTCATCGGCAACCTCTCTTTCACCAGGATAGAGGAGCTTTAGTAATCCGCTCACGGTTTTATTGACTGCATTGGTATCGCGCCCTGACAGAGCACCACCGAAGAACACCCGGTTTTGCAGTACACTCACTCTGCTTTGATTACGAAGCTGGCTCCAGCACTCGGACAAGAAATCGCTCACCAGACCGAAGTGATTCGTCAACAGTTCTTTGCTGATTTTGGGAACATCCCAGCCAGGCAGAAAGGCATGGATTCGATCCATGAAAGCAGTATCGTCTTGCATCTCGGGTGGCAAAGGACCAAACAAGTGCCCGATACGCTGTTGATGTTCAACATCCACATCGAAGTTGCCAACTAGGACGATGCTGCCATCGGCGCGGATACTTTCCTTGCCACGGCTGAATTCACCAGACTCCATATACCCCTTCATGATGTTCACGCCATCCTTCTGGTCGAAAGAGACACCGGATACCTCGTCGAAGCAAACCACATCGTATTGGCAAACCAATCCGCGCTGGCCGGTTGCGTTGTTGACGAACATCCGGGCAACCGTGGCCTTGCCTCCAGAAATCAGATGCGCATAAGGAGAAACCTGCTGGAAAAGATGGCTCTTCCCCGTTCCTCTGGGGCCGAGTTCCACCAGGTTATAGTTACGCTCGACAAAGGGAACCATTCGCAGCATCAAGGCGTCACGTTGCCGCCGAGACAATCCGTTCGGCTCTATTCCGATGGATCGAAGCAGAAACTCCTTCCACTCGTCCGTCGTGAAGGACTTGCGGGCCTCGGCCAGGATGTCGAGCACATCGCGTTTGGATAGTTGGATTTCTCTGAGCGACTCAACACCGAAAGGTCTACCTTTGCTCTCCAGGGCAATAGCCGCATCGTAGTTCAAGCTGATTTCGGCATAAAAGCCGCCTGTCAGCATTCGCTCATGTTCATTCACCAGTTCCGGGCTAATGCGGACATCAGTCAGTCGCAGGCTCGGCAGTGTTGCGATGTAGGAGTCGGTCTTCGCATCCAGACGAGCGGTAATGAGATCGATGATTTTGACCTCGCCACTTTCCCTGGCCCGTGCTTTGAAGAGCTCTTCTTCCCCGGCCTTGACCGTTCGCGATTTGAGTTGCCGTTGAACTATCTCAAGGCCCTCATCAATCTCGTCCTGCTTGATGCTGGCGCAGTACCGGCCGAGCAGAAACTCAACCACATAGGTCGGTACCGGAAATTGGCGGCTAAATGTCCGGACCAGATCCTTCCGGACCAGGTACCCCTCTAGCGAAGAGGCCGCTTTTTTGTCGATCTGATCCATTTCAATCATGCATTACCTCCACCAATTACTGTGGCGATTTGCGCAACCAGCGATCCATTGGCATCGATCAGGACCACCGTCGCTTCACGTCCCTCCATGTCCTCGTCCTCGACGACCACGGAGGCTGTTCCGTTGTCTTTAATTGGTTTGCTGCCTACAACTAAACTGGACAATGAATTGCCAGCCTGGCTACGAATATCAAGTGATAAGCCTGAAAAGTTGCCATCAACGGCAATAGTGCAGCGCAAACCCCGCCACACCACGTCGGTAAATTCCACGGATGCGGCATCTTTCGCAGATTCGCCTCGCGTTACTATCAAATGCAGCGTCAAGCACTCTTGCAGGCTTAAGCCCCCGTGGGTGTATTCCTCGCCCTTCTTGAAACAGCTCACACCATCAGCGAGGGCAAAATACTGGTTTGGATTCCAGTACCATGGGTAAAGCCGCTCCTCGGAAGTGGCCCCAGGTTTTAATAAGGCGCATCGGCCCCACTTATTATCGGCCAAGGCGTTGGGAAGCTCGATTTTTGGCAATCCCCCGGGCAGCAAGAGCCAGCCATGGTCTGTCACAACCCGAATACGCTTCCATCCTGCTGCCAAAAGCTCCCTGATCCGGTCTGTGATTTCAACAATCATGGCATCAATGTGTTTGGCAAGCTTCCACCCACGGTCGTGGCCTTCATGGTCGATGTCACCAAACTCGCACCAAGCCATACCCTGGCCATCGCCATCAGTAGAGCGCTCAAGAATCGACCATCCTGCGTCGGTCAGTAGCTTCTTCAGATGATAGCCGCCCTTTAAAGATTGACCGGTATCTGCCACATACGGCTCAAAATCAAGGCTGCCATCCTCACCGCGAATTTTGTCTCGTACCGGGGTGACCGCCGCCTTGCCCGTTGCCGTTACACTCGGCAGTGCTGCCCAAGTAGGTTCCTCGGAAATTTCAAACCCGCATGCCTCTAAAGAGGCAAGCAAACGCTTTCCAGTATCAAAACGAAGTCCATCGACGAAGAGAACGCAGTCTCCGAAACTGAAAGGTGTTGACTTTGCCGTCAGGTAGATGCCACCCGGGTACGATGCGTCATCAACCAACTTCTGGAGATAGCGGGCTGATTCTTCCGTCCACGGCAGGTAAACAGATCGAATAGCGGTGGCCACGGCATCAAAGTCGGTAGAGCTTTCGACCTGGGCCAAAGCACGGATCACACCGTCATCGGCACGCCAGCCATGATTGCAATACCCCAGCGAAAGGTCTTCTACAGACCCCGCCGTGAGTCCGTTTTGTGTAACCTCGGCGACAATCGCCAAGTGTTCCAGTGCACAGGCCAGAGGGGCTTCATTTAGTTCAGCCCAGACCAGGGAACGCCTGCGTTCGTGCTGTTTTTCCAGCTCCTTTATTTTCACTCTCGCTTCGTGCGCAGACGCTTTGGCAAGGGCCAACAAATCATGGTGAAGGTTTTTCTCCTGGTCGTCATTCCACTGAGGCCAGCCGTCGAAAGAACCGTCTCCCGTGTACCAGAAAATGGTATTACTGGGCGGGCTACATTTTCTGATTTGTGCAGGAATGTTGGGGTAGCGCTTTGGTGCCTCGCAGTAGCGTTCCCAGACGGTATTCCACGGACCTTCACGATTCGCGAGCTTAGTGCTCCCGGCCAAAATCCCTTCGTTCTGTGGGTTGAAGGCCAGTTGGGACTTGCAGACCTCGACAAAGGCTTTCCATTCGTTGTCGCCACGACTTGCCTGGAAAGCGTCACCATGATTGAGCCATTGCAGGAGGTCGCGAATCGGGTCGCCACCTGTCAACAGGGTGTTGAAATAGTCCTTGTCCAGACGCTTGCCTTTGAGCAATGAGGCATCCTCGTCGAGAAGTCGATACAACGCGAACTGCATGGCGTTCTTGGCACTGTTATCTTGGGCGACGTCCAACCCAAGCCCGCCCTGATCGGATTTCAGATAGGCCAGGATCGTCCAGTCTTTTGCATTGATTTGGGACCAAATTACGCCCCTGTATTGCAGTTCAGCAAGCGGCTTTAGATGATCTGGGCAACTTTCGACAGCCCGCAGGTCCTGGCGGCTGACGCCAGGCAGATAAAAAATCGGCGTCCGATCCTTGGGCAGTGAAACATCTTCAACTCGACCGGCAATCACACATCGCAACCAAATTGCAGGCCCAATACGCTTTTCAGGAGCATAGTCGCCCAGAACCATGAGTTCAGGCAGTTCGGCCTGAAGAACGGGTATGACGGCCTCCCATTGACGGTCTTTATCCGGCCACAGGATACAGGCCGGGGCGATCTGAACCTCCGGGTTGAAGACGGCGGCATCACGAACTGCTTTGAGGAGATGATCAAGCACTCTCATGATTCACTTCTTTGTAATTTGAAGAGTTGAGTTACTTGTTGAACGAGCTTATCTGTCCGCAAATCGATCTGATCAACGCTCCAACTATCAGTAGAAGCCAAGTCCTCATTGAGCTTGAGTCCGTTTTTATAGCCAACAGCACGACCTTGCCGATCTACACGGTCTCGCTTTTCCTCAAAGCTCTTGTTGCCAAGCGCACTGTTGAATCCGGAAATTGTCAGGTTGCCCAATTTGTGCACATGCGTCTGTTGAATTTCCTTCGCTTTTTCCTCATCGCCATCGGCAATCATGGTTATCCAAGACTGAGGGATGTTTTCTCCTTGCGGGAAAATATGCTCGATGGTCCACACAAATTGCTTGTTTTCAGAACGCCACAGATCTATCCAGGTCTCCTTGGTCATGCTCTGCTCGGCAAGTGCGCAAAGAATAAACCGGGTTACTCCTGAGTTTTCCTCATAAATCAGACCTTCCAGCTTGCGTTTGAACGCCTCATCCGTAGCGGATACAGCCTCCAGTTGTTGTTCAATGGATTGAAGAATCGCATCAGCATGCAGCCCACTGATCTTGTCGATCACAGTCATGAACAGCCGAGTAAGATCTCGGGTTGGGGGTGTATCCGTCAAATTACGACGAACGAAGAAGCGAACAAGTAGTTCGACTATGGAGGTCAGGTGGACATTCGTAAGCTCGAGTTCATCTTTTCGTACGAGCAAATACAACATCAGCAAATAGGACGGGGCACCCTGAATCCGCTCCAAACCCTTAAGCGGTTTCTCGAGACCATTGAGCGCGTCATCCTGGTTGTGAGAAATTATCAGCGAATAGAGTCGCCCGGCAGCACCGATCTTTTGCAGGCAATCCTTCGCGTTATGGTGGATGAGCTTTTCATAGATTTGAATCAGGTTGGACCGAGTCGCCACTGGGCCCAAGGGGTCCTTTTTTTTGTCATCGTCTTTCCGGAACGGTTCGTTCAGAGAGTCCTTGAACGCATTGTAATACTGACGGAAGAAACGCTCCTGTGTGGCGTAGTCATCACCGAGGTAACCCAAGAGACGATTCCAGCGCCCAAAGTAGTGATCTACCTTGCCTGGCTCAATGGATTCCAAACGGGCCAGCAGCCTGTTCTTGATGAGGTCGATAGCCGTAAGCGGCATGCCTCGATTGTTTAACGACTCGAACAAGGTATAAGCGTCAGCATGACTCGCCACCTCAATCTTGACCAAGCATACATGGCTGACCTTGTCCAGAAATTCCATAATAGTTTCCAGGCGGCTGTTTCGGTCTTTGTCCATTCCATTTATACGGTCTTGAAAATACCGATAAGCCCGAAAGATTTTGCGGTTGCCAGCGTAGGCGGGGACATCACATTCACCGATGACTCCGATCTCTGCGAGAACAGCGCGGTAATCGGGGTTGTTATTGTTCTGAATCTGCGGGATCAGACGAATCTGATCGTCCCCTTTCTTGAGGACCAACTTTCGCTTTAAATTGATCAGCTCAACGCGACGTTCATCATCCAAATCGGTTTCATGGCTTTTTAAGGCATGGTAGACCGAGGCAAAAAGCAAAGAGAGCGTCATAAGACGCTGTTGTCCGTCAACCAGTTCAAGTTTCTGGACTGAAAGCGCGTCGGTCGACTGGTTGATGCAGATGATTGAGCCAAGGAAATAGCCGGGGTCGTTATCAAGCACATCGTCGAACAAGCTTTCCCACTGACTTTTCCCCCAGGTATATTCACGCTGGTAGCGTGGTACAACGTAGACCACGCCTGCTTCGATGTCGAAAAGCTGTGAGATTGGATAGTTATCTGCGGATTTTATCATTTCGCACCTCAAAAATGGTATTTATCACGTCTGTGACGGAAAGCTTCTTCCTATCATTCCATGGCGTGTCCTACTAACTCCACATTTCGAGAAAAGCCCCTGCAGCCTATGCTTGTTTTTGGTTTTTAATAAACAAAGGCGATTTATAGCTTTGTAGTAGAGGGTCATTCTGCGGCCTCCCTTGCGGCACGTTTCTCGGCAAGGGTTAAGTGGTGGTCATTGACGCGGTCGCCTTCTTTGCCGCCGTATTGGGGCCCCAGATGATACCAGGGGGCGGATTCCACGTCTTTGCCACGGTCTTTGTTCCAGTTGATGTTTGGCTTGTCCCGCAGGACGCCTGCACCTTTCTTGCCCACATCGGGCACACTCATAAAGGGACGGATGTTAAGACGCACACCGTCGTTGAGGTCAGGATTCCAGCCAATGGGCTGTTCTTCTATTGGTTTCCAGCGGACAAAGATGTCGCAGGGCTTTTCACCTTCAAGGATCAACTCAAGTTTTTTCTTCAGGTTTTCTGCTGCGACAAGTTTTTCCTCTGCTCCGTCAACCTGATTTGCAATATCCTGTTTCTGGCGGCTTATCCAGTCTCCCAGATAAGTGTAGATAAGCGTTTCAAGGTTTTTATAGTCGAGCTTGTGATAGTTGACAAGGGCCCCAAAGCCGTCTCGCAGGCCATCCCATATGTGCCAGATGAAGGGGCGGTGCTGGAACAGTTTGCAGTGCTGGGTGAAAAACTTCTCCCGCAGCCAGGTTTCAAGGGTCTTGCCTCCGTGATCGGAGCTTTTAAGAAGCTCGGCCAGGGTGTCGTTTGACCAGGCATCGCCGTAAGCAGCAGCAAGAAGATTCAGAAGGCGGTCACTTGCAGATGCTTCGCCACGTGCAGCTGGAATGCAGACTATGCCGTCATCATCGGCGTAACTTTGAAGGGACGTGCAGCGGTTGACCCATTCGCGCTGTTCGTCGGCCAGTTCCATATTGGCATCGAATTCGGCAGGCCAACGGTAGCCAAGAAGGCGGGCAACGGCCACTTGAAGTACAGTGTCGTCAATACGCAGCTTGCCGTGGGCTGTCCACTTTTTATCTTCATCCCATATAACGGAACCGCAGGGGTGGCCGTGGAAAATCCACTGTGTTGGGTCGTTTGTATAAGGTTCGGGCAGGCCGTGGGGGTATTTTTCTTCAGCCACTTTGGTCCAGTATTCGAGGTCGAAGGGGACTTTGACAAGAGTTGCGTTGGTTACATTAAGTTTTTGGTCAATACGGCGAACGGCTTCGTTGTATTCGGGTGATGAGCAGAAACACCAGATGGCGGGGAGGTGTGCTTTGTTTATCGGGCTAATTGGGCCTACATTGCTATCATATTTTTCACCGCCAAATAATGTTACTGGTAAATCGCGCATTTGTGATATAGCAACACCTATCTTTCCGATATTTTGATTTGTTGGCCTGCGACAAGGCATTCCTATTCCGTTATAACGCCAATCAATTATTGTTGTTCTACCACCGTAAAAAACATTTGAATTAACTGTGCTTTGATAATGTTCCCAACCATCATTTATTTTTTTTCTTTCCCAATAATTTTGACGCCAACGATTATCATCCCCTGTTTTGATTCCTTGATTTGCGATTGCATATGGCTCTAATAAGCTATTTGAAATATCAGAATCTAGCGCCACCCTCGCATCCGGATTCTCCAGTTGCTTTGCCTGCTCAACACTTTTTATTTCTGCTACTGTTAATTGTTGGGCTTTTTCTGCAGCTGTTTTTTCTTCTGATACGTCAAGGCCTCGAATTGTAGGCGAGGTATCCTGCCGTGTTTTGAAAAGGCTGGAAGTCTCTTCTATTGGGCTTATCTGGCCGTGGGTGAGGGTAAGCATAGCTACAAAAGCACCTGCGGCTGCTGCCGATTCAAAGCCCTTTTCACCAAGCCTTGCAATCATATTCCATGTGTGATTTTTAAGCAGTTTTTCTCTGAACTTGCGGTATGTTGTTAAAAACAGCCAGTTCTGGGGCAACACAATACTGTTACTGCCACCCTGCACACAAAATTCCAGACAACGGTCAAGAAATACCGTCGCCAGGTCGTTTTTACCTTCGGGATAATATTTGTCGGCAAAGTCTTGCAGCACCTTGTCCTGCTTGCCTCGGGCAAGATAAGGTACATTGGTGATCACCCAACAATACCGTTGAGATAAAATATCTGCTGCTTTTGCAATCCCTTTTGCTACAACTTCTATCTCATTTTTTACATCATCTTTTTCACCATCCATAGCTTTAGTCAGCAGAGGCCCGATTTCTTCCCTCTTCAATTCAAACAGCGATCCCTTATCCATACGGGCTTCGGGATTGATCAGACTACCGAGTACCGGTGCATCTTTAAACTGCTTATAAAGCTCTTCAAGCGCTATTCGCAAATTGGTGTTGTCACCGGCCAACGCCAGCCATTCCTCTTTCTTGGCGCTGATTGACAAACCAGAACAGGCCACATTCAATTCCGGTAGCGGGCGATAGCCGCCGGCATCGGGGTATTTCCAGGCCTCCAGCGCAAGAGCAAAGGCGGCCAGTTCCACGCAGCGTTGGTCAAGCTCCAGGCCATGGATATTTTCCCACAGCACCGCATCCACAGCTTGGCGGGCATTTAAGCCTTCCAACTCCATTCGCATCGGCACCAGCATCAGGAAAGCTGCTACCAGGAAGTGGCCGGAGCCGCAGCAGGGATCAAGGGTCTTCAGGTCGGCAAGATGTTCGGGCCAGCCGTCAAAGGTTCCGGCTGTCGGTGTCCAGGCTCCGTCTTCACGTTTGATAAAACGCAAATAATTAAATGGAACACCGGGGATGGATGCTTTTTCACGCAGTTCTTGTTCGCTGTCGGCATTTTGGAGATCGGCGTTGCCAAGCCGTCTTGCCGCCCACCAGGCTCCCAAGGAGTTGTCGAGCAAAAAGGCCACCATGTAGGGCTCGGTGAAGAGCTGGGTGACGGCGGGCAGCTCCCGTGCGCCGATCTTGACCTCGGAGGCGTTGACCTCGTCCTTCTTCTTGGCCTGCCAGAATTGGTAGGCCCAGCCGAGGCTGTCGGAGGCGGTGAAAATCTCCAGCGGCAGGTCGACCACCAGACGCTCCAGTTTCTGCTGATGCTCCGGTGGCAAGGTAAGTTTAAGAACCGGCGAATCGAGCCGGAAGATCTGCGGCAGCATGCGGGCGGCAAACCGGGCGGCCAGCTCCCAACCGGTGACCACGCCTTCATCGGCGGCGAGGTCTTCACACTCTTCAAGGGTGACTGCCACTGGATCGTCCGGATCGGGATACATCAGCAAATTGTTTTCGGCTAAAAAACGGGCAAAAAGCATGCGGTGCCAGTGCTGATAGGCCACCTCTTCGGTCAGGCGTTCCAGGGTTTGGGTTTTGCCGCCATTGAGGGAATCACCCAGCTGACGGCCGTGGACACGCAACTTGCGACGTAAATCCCGCTCCTGTTCGCTCAGGTGAGTAAAGGGCGCGCCTTCACCCACACCGAGTTGTTCCAGCGCGGCACGGGCGGCGTCCTCGGCAATATCACGCGCATCCTTGATGGTGCGTTCGAGTCGGTTTCTTAATGTTTTGTCCAGCGGCTGCATTCGTTCATTCACCTGAAGACTTCTTATCGAATTACTATCGGCCCGTTTTGCAGGGCGGCCTTGAGCTGTTGTTTCACGTCGTCGACCCAGGCATCGATCTCCTCGTCTGTTTTCAGTGTGCGACGCGGTACCTGAATGAACTGAGCTTTGGGTTCACACAGTTTGGCGGCACCACTGGCAACGTTGTCGAAGCGGACGGGCATGGCCGTCACTCGGTCGGCAAACATCGACAGAGCACAGTTGTCCAGGGTGGTCAGCACGTCGCTTGTCGACTGCACCTCCACCTTGGGTCGAGCGGACTCGTGCAGGAACTGGGCGGACATGAGCTGATAGCGCTGATCCGGTTGCAGCTGCTGCCAGTTACTATCATCCGCCAGACGTTTGAGACCCTCCGCATGGCGGGAGGCATATTCGCCATCAAGCTTGTTGAGCTCATCGCGCAACAGTTGAGTCAGGTTGGCGATTAGGGGCCCGACATGGTCGGGCTCTTCGAGTAGCTGGCGCTGCTGCTCAATGGTTTTCACCTGAGCCAGGATGACCTCGGCGTCCTGAACCCCGGAGGCATGGGCCATCAGGCGCTTCAAGATAGTCCAGTTGGGCCAGCGCTTGGCGATGCGCCCGGCGAGATCGGTCCAGCTATCGATGTTGCCGCCCAACTCATCACGACGGTTGTACAGGGCAAGCAGCTGCTCATTGCCCGCAGTAAGGCGGATTTCATCGAGGGGTGCGGTGTCCGGCCGGGCCGGTTTCGGTGCCTCGCCGCCTGCCTGGTCGGCAAGCTCCACCATTTTCTGCAGGAACTGCGGTATATAGGCCAGTTCCTCGCCCTGTTTGGCCGAGATGCCAACCTTATGCAACAGCTTACGGATCTGGATGCGTTGGGCGGTAGTGACGGTAGCTGATTCTACCTTGAACATGACCTTGCCGATAATCTTGCGTTCCAGCTTCTTGGGGTCGAAGGTTTGACCTCGCTCGTCCTGCACCCGGATCAGCCCGGCCACCAACAGCACTTGCAGGCCGCCGTCCACGGCGTCTCGCGACCATCCATAGGGTGAAGACTCGAACTGAGCGCGGATGTCCGCGCCTTTTTTACCACCAGCAATGAAGCCGAGAATAGCCTTGCACACCGGGTTTTTCGCAGGTTCGCCTTCGTCACCGACGGCTTTGAGTGCATCGGGAGCGCCTTTCTGGGCTTTTTCATAAACCTTGGGCCAGCCCACGTGGTCGGCGGTATGGAACTGCGGATAGAGCCGTTGCAGCGCGTTGCCGGAGGCTTCCAGCACCATCTCCTGCAGATCGTTACCGAGGATTTCATTGCCGCCGCCCTGAAAGACGCGGGCTCCGGAGAAGGCTTCTTCGAGCAGTTCGCGAATTTTGTGTTCGGCGGTCTGCTTGGTGGTCTCCATGGCCGCACGGGCTTCGGTACCTTCCGGGGTATTAGGTACTCCGCACTTATCCAACGTGGCACTGGCGGCCTTGTAATCGATGAGGCAGTGGCGAAGGTCATCGGCCGAACGTTTGGGGATGAACACAAAAACAGTTGGAGATTGATTGCCCGCTTGCCTTGAATCGGCCCGCACCGAGTTTTCGTCAATGCTCCAGCCGTCGCGAACCCAGACGCAAATGCGCTGATCGGCATCGGTGGGAAGCTTGGCGTCAAACACCGGGTAGATGTCGCGGATAACCTTCGAGCTACCCTGGATCAGGGAGAGTTTACGCACCATCTCGCCAAAGTGCTTGCGGATACGGTCGTCGCGTTCGGCCTCGATGCGGTGGCTTTCGCTTCCCAAGGCGGAGCGCTGACTCAAGAACTCGTCGCTCCAGGCCGCACTCTCTTCGGTCTGGATGCGATATTCATCTCTGACCTTCATCAAGAGCTCGCAATTGTCCAGTAGGCCGGGCAACTTGCTGCGCAAACTACTGCTACCACGAGAAAGGTTTTCGACTAGAAGATCGGCAACGGTATCGATAGTGGCCCGGATGCCGATCTCGTTGTTCTGGCTGCCAAGCTTGTTTATAAGGAAGACCAAGCCGCAGGCACGGGCCATTAGCTGCTCATCCGGGGTTCCTTTACTCCAGCTCATGGTTTTTTCGTGGACTTTGCGCGGCAAGATGCGCGACTGGAGCAGTTTGTCGGCAGAGTCGAAATAGAGATAGTCCGCAGGTACAATATGACCCAGGGGTTCGTCCAGGTTAGTTTGAATGACTTTATGAACCATGCTGAGCTGGTTGCGAAGCTGGCTGTCTGTTCCAGTTTGATCCAATACCCGCAGGGTGTTTTCCCAAAAACGACGGCGCACAGGCAAAATGGGATAGTCTTGGGAAAAATATGAAATGTCGCCTTCTCTGTGTCCTATGGTTGTGCCTGACAGGTGCCTGGAAATTTCGCCAAGGTTTTCTTGCATTACCTGCTCTATGGGTTTTTGCGCATTGGGTTTCTTGGCCAGGATGACCTTACGGATAACCGAATCTACGTCGGCATCGGAAAGTTCTACCCGGATGGTGAAACGACCTTCAAGCTTCTTAAGATTGCTGGTGCCGGTTACTGCTGTTTGGCCGGTTCCAATAAAGAGCAGTTTGCCGCCAAAGCTTTTGCTGCACGCCTCAACCACTTCTTGGACATCCATGGAGCGCTGGCTGTCTTCGCCGATGTATTGCTGCACCTCGTCCAGCACCACCAATGTCAGCGGAAACTTGCCGTCCTTTGTCAGGGCTTGTCGAATGGCCTTGAGCATATCATCATTGGAAACATCTTGGACGTAGGGATAGAGATTGTTCAAGGTTTCTACGCAGGAAGCAGATGATGAAAAAAGATTGGGCTTGGCGTTGACGAGGGCTTTGTGAAGACCTTCGGCCACATAAAAATTATCCAGCTCTTCGTGCCAGTTCAAACCGTTTTGTTCTATATGAGCCCGTACTTCTGCCTCGATGCCTTCACGCTTGAGCCACATAACAAAACGGGCAACAGGATACAGCCCGGGCAATCCAGCGGATTTAAAAATGATGCTGAGAAGCGCCTGTCGAACACTGCCCACGGCACCTGACCCCAAGGTGCCTGATGCGGCGTGCAAGCCGCCATACCGCTTGGACCGGGTGCTGAGTTCCTTGAAAAGGTCTCGTACCTCTTGGGGAAGTTCAGCAATGCCGCGCGCAGTAGCCCCGTCTACAAAAACCGTGTCTACCCAAAGTGCACGGAGCATTTTGACTAGATGAGATTTTCCTGATCCGTAAAAACCGCTTACCCAAACGGCGGGTTGCTGGGCCTGGTCTATATTTTTTAAGTAGGTTTCAAGAATGTGCGACATACCTTTCTCGTACTGGCCGTCACAGACAAAAGTTTCCACCTCGTACCGGAGTACTGCCAAGGCTTGGCTGGTATTCTCATCGTTGACGTTGGCAACGCCCTCGTTGACCAGTTTTCGGGTGGCCGGATCTTTTTGGTAAATATCGCGATTATTCATCTTCAACCCCTCGTTCAATATTCCCTATTTGCAGTGATCGGTACGGCGAGATAGTTCCACCCGTCATAGCCATCCAGCAGCCGGTAGTTGTTGTTTTCATAGCTGCCCGGGAAAAAGACAAGCAGCCGTCCCTTGACCATCGGGGCCAACTTGTCGACGACCTCTTTCACTTTCAGAAATCCGAAAAGCGAACCGACACCTTTAATTGCCACGACGGAATCGGGTCCAATCTCGTTCTTTTGGAGGAAGGTCTCGAATTCATCGGCGATGAATTCGAGGTATTTGGGCAGCAGGGTGGAAAGCAGGTGAGGCTTCTCAAAATAGCTCTTGGCGTACCTTTGCGAGGCGAGCCAAATGGCAAAGGTATCCGTCAGGTCGAACATGGCCCATTCGCGGCCAGCCTGTCTCGTGACAATTTCAAATTCATCGACTTTGGCCCGCAGCAAGCGCTCCTCTGTTTCGTTGTAGACACAGAAGATCACCCGCTGTGCGGCAGCGGCATCATCGCGCCACGGCACGGCGATGTATCTGCTATAAGACTGAATTAACCGCTTAATCTTGCTCACGAAGCCACTCCATTTCTTCTTTGTTGATTAGATTCGGAAATAGAACTTCGATGATGTTACCCACGCGTTTCAACACGATCCAGCCTTTTCGGGAAGCCTTTTCGGCAAGCTCAACAGCTTTGTCGAAAGTGCAATCTAGCAATTTGCAGTATTCGGTTTGAAAAAGTGACTGGCCCCGCGCCCCGGTGAGATAACCAAGTAGCAAAGCGTAGGAGGTGCTTCCGGCAGTAGGGTTGGCGCGGGAGCGCACTTTCCGGGCGCGTCCATAGAGATGGCCGGATTTGGTCCATGTCGAATTGATATTTTGCGCTGTTGATTTCAGTGTCGCCTTGCTGAAGCGGCCTGGCTCTTGGGCGTCAATAAATTCCTCAAGGGACTCACGGGTAATCGTTTCGCCTTCCGGAAATTTCAGAATGAACGGTGCGGTAGACCGGAAAATGGAGTCTCGAGCGTAAGCGCAGAGCAGCGCCAACAATGGTTGTCCATCAATGTCGCGATTCCAAAAGTAGAGAAGAGCCCGGAAAAGGGTGTTGTTACGGTCAAGGGAGTAAAGATCAACGAGATGTCGATATGTGAGCGTGCGAGTCTTACCAGAGCGCTTACCCAGGCAGTTCTCATCATTTATCGCCTGCAGGTAATCGCTCTTGTCAGCCTCGGGTCGGTCTATATAGGCCAATAAGGCCCCCAGCTCCTCAAGCATCATGGTGCGAGAAGTATGAGCGCCTCCACGTTCGAAACTGAACCCGAACCGGGATAATTGTTTATTCTTTTCCGTCATGCTCACCGCTGGTCTCACTTGCTCTGCCTTTGCGAACCCAATCGTCGATTTCGTCTTTCTTGAATTTCCAGAGACGACCGATTTTGTTGGCGGGCATGGATTTTTCGCTGATCCACTTGTATACCGTATCTCGCTTTATGCCGAGATAGGCCCCAATCTCATCTACGGATAGCCATCTGTCTTCCATCATCTTAACTCCGGGGGCTTGCCGCCATCTCAAACGGTGAAAAAGCCAAATTTTAAGGTTTGGGTGGTGTATACCCATCTTCATCAGGTTTGGTCGACTAAAACAAGTTAAAACTACGTGGCGGGCGAGAAAATGTCAAGGCAATGTTTTCCTTTTTAACCGAGTTTATACGAATGAAGCCCCTGTCCAGATCTTAGATTCGCTTGCCGGATAGACTTGGGCAAATCGGCGACCCGTTGTAAATTCAGGCAGTACAGGATTTTCTGTACACCAACGCCGCACCATAACCCGCTAGTACATGCCATACCCACCGGGCCGAAAGCCTTCCAGCCGATCCCCTGCTCCCTGCGGGCGGCGGCCAATAGATCAATACTGCTCTGGAGCAAGATCAAGTCTTCCGGCACCTCGATGGCCTGGAATCCGAGGTGGAGATAATAAAGTAGCTCTTTCCCAAAACACCTCTGAATTCCAGACGATCCAGGAGAAACAGAATCTCCGGGGCTCAAATGCCTGAAATGGACCCGTCACCTAAATGCAGTATTTGGCTGCGTCATGGCCTGGAGACCTTTAAAAATCTTTCATCTTTTTATAGGAGAAAGCGTCTCAAGAGGGCATTGTCTATATGGTGAACAAAGTCGGGCCTCGAATAGCGGCTTGGCGGTGGATAGTATCGTATAGTGTTATAGGTATGTGGTGGTCGGTGAGGGGTAGAGATGTTACCGTGCGGTCTTTTGGCAAAAAAGTCTTATTTTAGCTTTCAATATAGGGGATAGTGTAGGGGAAGTAAGTTTTCAGGCAAAAATAAAGAGGCTAGAATAACTCCTAACCTCTTGAATTTATTTTGGTAGCGGGGAGAGGATTTGAACCTCTGACCTTTGGGTTATGAGCCCAACGAGCTACCAAACTGCTCCACCCCGCGACATCATGTGCCAAATCATTGGCCTTTAAACCACCACCATGTGTGTTTGTCAAGGAGTTATTTGGATAAACCCCGTCCGGGCGGCTAGAAAATGAAAACAGCGGCGGCGACGACGGTTGTATACCAGTTGTTCTTGACAATGGTCGACTGGGTGATGTTGCGGGTCGTGACGATCTTCCCGCTGATTTTGAATATTTCCTTCTTTTCATCCCAGCTTTCATCGATATCGAAATCAATACCAAGCGTGGAAGCGAGCATGGCGGCAGCCAGGTCTTCGGCATAGTCGCCTGTTTCCCTTTCGTTGAGCCCGAATGCGTGGTGCTCGCTGATGTAACCGTAGGCCTGCTTGTCGGCCGGGATAGCCAGGCCCACGGAAGCGGAAAGCAGACGTCTGGGCTCGTTACTGCAGCAACGGCTCATCACGCAGTAGGTAATCGTCCCCGGATGTAATTCCTTGATTCCCTGCGCTTTGGAAATCAGTTTGCAGCCAGGCGGGAAAATGCTCGATACCTGTACCAGATTGCATTTTTCAATTCCCGCATCACGCAGCGCCAGCTCAAACGAATGAAGTTCTTCTTTGTGGCTGCCCACCCCTTTGGTCAAAAATATTTTTTGAGGTACATTTGAATTCAATTTAATTTATCTCCATTTCATTTATTTAACGCTTGAGCGTCTATTTGGTTATGTATCCCATCAGGCGATAGGCCAGTTTGGCCGCCATAAAATCCGGGGCGACCATTCCCGGCAGTGGCGCCAGCTCCACCACATCAAAGCCGCGCACATTACAGCGGCCGGCCGCCGTTTTGAGCAACTTCAATACATCGCGCCAGTACAGTCCGCCCGGCTCAGGCGTTCCTGTGGCGGGCATAACTGAAGGGTCAAATACATCCAAGTCAATCGTGATGTACAGATCTCCTCCGAGATCTTGGCAAATTTCTTCCACCCAGTCGGGGTGGTCGAAGATATAATCCGCCCCATATGACTTTACCCGGCTCGTCGGGAGAAATTCTCCTTCCTCCACGCTCATGCTGCGGATGCCCGCTTGCACCAGTGTGCAAAATTCAGCTATCCGCCTGGCAACGCAGGCATGGCTGAAGGGAGATCCCTGATACGAGTCGCGCAGATCGGCATGAGCATCGAGCTGTAATACGGTCAGTTGCGGATATTTTTCCGCAACCGCCTGCACCGCACCCAGTGTGATACTGTGCTCGCCGCCCAACATCACCGGAATTTTATTTTGAGCGACAATGCGGCTTATTTTTTTCCGGACGGCGGAAATGGTCTGCTTTGGACCGCGGGCATCCGCCTCCACCGGAGATGTTGTGTGAATACCGGCCAGATATGTTTCTTTTTTCAGCTCCTCGTCGTAGAGTTCCATATTACCGGACGCCTCGATGATTGCCGCCGGTCCCCGGCGGCTGCCCGGCTGGTAGGTGGAGGTCAGATCATAAGGAACCGGCACGACGACAAAGCGTGCCTCGCGCATTGAATATTCTGGATAAATTCCACCAAAATTCATATCTCTGAACCTGCCTTCCTTAAACTCGTGCAACAGGCTTTGCGCGCCGTTTTCACAAATTTCTTTTTATTAAAATCGAGGGTTTCTAGCATAAACAAACGGTCATGTCCAGCACTTCGTCAATGCAAAATACCCGGCCGTATGGGGGAGGAATTTTCAGCCCTGCCCTTTGTAGCAGCTCATGTAAAAGCGACGGTTTTCGTAGTAAACAAATGAGTGATATCTGATCCAATCGCCCAGGGCGATGAATGTTTTTTTCCTCCCCCCTGCATCAAAGTATCGCAGGAGCGGCTTGTGGCAATGTCCCATAATAACCGCGTCATAGTCTCCGGAGAGCTTTTCGATGGCGAAAGTTTGCATTTTTTCCACCAGATAATCACTTTGCCCGTCGTTGAGCCGTTTACTTGCCCTGGAGGTTGCATTTGCCAGAAACCAGCGCATACGATCGGGGATCATCCGCTGTGCATGGTAAAAAGCTCTGCTGCGCAAAATTTTACGAAACAGCAAGTAGGACCGATCGGAGGAATCGACCGTATCTCCGTGGGAGATGAGCATCCTAAGACGGTCGAGTTCTATTGTCGCCCATTGTTCATACACATTCATTCCCAGGATATCCTGGAAATATTCTTTCATGAAAAAGTCGTGATTGCCTTCACAAAAATGTATGCTGACGCCTGATTTACTGATTTCAATCAGTTTGTTGATCACGGGCTGGAATTCGGGATAAATTCTGTCGGGCGTGCAAAACCAGAAATCGAAAAAATCTCCCAGTATGAAAAGGTGCTCGATTGCCGTTTGTCCCTGACCTGCCGCTTCGTCGTTGACCAGCGAGCGCACTTTACCGTCGAGCAGCTTGGAAAAAAACTCCATGATTAATGTGTAGCGCTCGTCCGCGGTATGCTTCAAATGAACATCCGATAGAAAAACCGCTTTCATATTTCCATCTGCATAAAGTGTTTTTTCTCTTTGAACCACTCAAAGTCCGACAGACAATGCTGCATTTTGCCGCTGCTGTCAAATGGAATTCACTATTTGATTCTTGTTTTGTACCGTGATTTTTGCTATTTTCACCCATGCCGCCATAACAGGATGATGAAAATGAAAAAAACGCAAAACAAAAAACCAAATAACAGTCGGTCCGCCCTGAAGCGCGCCAGGGAAGTTCTCAGGATAGAGGCACAAAGCATTTTAAATCTGATTGATAAAGTCGATGGAAATTTCAGCCGGGCGGTTGATCTGATATATGGCTGTAAAGGAAGGGTCATTGTCACCGGAATCGGCAAGTCCGGTCTGATCGGACATAAAATCGCCGCCACAATGACGAGCACCGGAACACAGGCTCTTTTCCTCCATCCGGTGGAAGGCATCCACGGCGATCTGGGCATTGTCTCACGGGAAGATGTTCTCCTGGCGATTTCCAACAGTGGTGAAACCAGGGAACTGGCGCCGATCATCAGCTCGGTGAAGCACATCGGCGCCCCGATTATCGCCTTCACGGGTGTGACCGGCTCTTCACTGGCCAAAAACAGCGACATCGTCATTGACGTATCCGTAGAGAAAGAGGCCTGCCCTTTTGGTCTGGCACCGACATCCAGCTCCACTGCAGCCCTGGCCATGGGCGACGCACTGGCGATTGCGCTGATCGACAAACGTAAATTTCGTGAAAAGGACTTCTACAAATTTCATCCAGGCGGCTCGCTCGGCGCAAGACTGAGGGCAACCGTTCGTGACGCCATGGTGGTCGGCGAGCGTATCCCGCACGTTTTTACAGGAACATCTGCACAAAAGGCCATCGAAGAGATAAACCGCATGAATGTCGGATTTGTCATGGTCATCGACAAAAAAAAGCATCTGTTGGGAATTCTTACCGACGGCGATGTCCGGCGACATATCGGCAAGGGCCTCTCCTTTGAAGGGCAAACCGTCGATGAAGTCATGACGGCCAATCCCAAAACCATTCACGAAGGGGCATCGCTTGCAGAAACAGTGGAGTTCATGCAAAAAATTGAAATAACATCGCTGGCAGTGGTAAGCGAAAAGAAAGTTCTCAAGGGATACGTCCACCTGCACGACATTTTCGGCAGAGGCGGGTCGGTCAACATTTCCCTCAATTATTAAAACAAGGAGGCGGCATATGGCTCTTTATGAATTTGACGGCAAACGTCCACAGGTTCCGTCCGATTCCTTTGTCCATCCCCAGGCAGTCCTTATCGGTGATGTCCGGATCGGACACGAATGCCTTATTGCACCGGGCGCCTGCATCAGAGCGGATTTCGGGCCGGTGATTTTGGGAGACAGAACCAGCGTTCAGGATAACGCGGTCATTCATGTCTATCCCGGCTCCCGGGTCACGATCGGCAATGACGTGACCATAGCGCACGGCGCCATATTGCATGATGTACATCTCAAAGACAGATGCACTATCGGTATGGGCGCAGTTTTGTTATTCAATGTAATTTGTGAAGAGGATGTCCTGGTTTCGGTGGGCTCAGTGGTGCGCAAAGACATGCATGTTCCGGCCGGCAAGATTGTGGCGGGCAACCCTGCCGTGATCACCAGAGACCTGACGGAAAAGGACAAAGCCGCCGCCCGTAACGGCATTGAAGCCTACCGCTATTTATGCCGGACTTATCTGGCGACAATGAAAACCATCGATTAGGTAGGAGGCGGGGTCACCCCCGCCGTCCTCCCACACCACCGGACATGCGGTTCCGCATCCGGCGGTTCATGAAACGCACTGGAGACGTGAACCTGTCTCCGCTTTCGTCCGCCAATGGGTCGTCACGTTGGTCTCGACACCAGTCAAGGCCATGCCAGCGTTCCGCGCCAGTCTCTCCTTGTTGGCCCCCACTTGCTGTGGTGCTTCTGTCTTCGTTGA
>Ga0116185_1000280_pt1 | contig 64070 bp, 48 predicted proteins | sample AD_JPNNA7_MetaG_FD_89754 | JGI IMG/M metagenome (GOLD analysis project Ga0116185, IMG submission 89754) | Active sludge microbial communities of municipal wastewater-treating anaerobic digesters from Japan - AD_JPNNA7_MetaG | ecosystem: Engineered > Bioreactor > Anaerobic > Digestate | place...
CCTCCTCTGGAGCGCCCTTCCTCTGGGGCTCTCCGGGGAGAGATTTTTATCTCCGTCGGTGGCCCTCTTCCTGCTGGATCTGGGGTTCTACATCATGCCCGTGCTGCTCCACGCCGCCATGGTGGCGCTCCTCATCGACCTGTACCACGTGCTTTCCTGGATGTTTCCCCTGCCGAAGATGGCCCTCCTCCAACGGCGGCGCCTCTGGGCCTGGGGGGGGCTCCTGGTGGCGCTGGTGGTCACCGGGGGCTATCTCAACGCCCGATGGCTCCGGCAACACGATATGACCGTCACCCTCCCCTGGTTTGCCCCCTCTCCTCCCCCCGCCCCTTTGCGCCTCGCGGTGGTCACCGACCTCCACGCCGGCGCCATGGTGCATGGCGGCCATCTGCGCCGCATCGTGGACCTCATCGTGGCCACGAGCCCCGACGCGGTGCTCTTGGTGGGCGACATTCTGGACGGCCACATCGGCCAGGCCCGAAAAGCGGAGCTGGCGGAGGAGCTCCGGCGGATCCCTGCCCCCCTGGGCGTTTTTGCCGTGCTGGGGAACCACGAGTTCTACGCGGGCATCGACAACGCCCGGGCGTATCTCCGCGAGGGTCATGTGCGGGTGCTGGAAGACGAGGCGGTGGCGCTGGGGAACCGCCTGCTCCTGGTGGGGCGCATCGACCTCCAGGGGAGGATCTTCGGGCATCGGCGTCGGCCCCTGGCCAAGCTCCTCCCCTCTTCTCGAGACGAGGGAGGCTTGCCCGCGGTGGTGTTGGACCACGCGCCCCACTTCGACGAAGCCGCCACCGCCGGGGTGGCGCTGCAATTTTCCGGCCACACCCACCACGGCCAGCTTTTCCCTTTCAACCTCCTGGTCCGTCGCCTCTTTGGCTTTTCCTCGGGGTGGCATCATCAGAGGAAGACCCTGTTTTACGTCTCTCCGGGATCGGGGACCTGGGGGCCTCCGGTGCGCACCACCGCCCGTCCCGAGGTGGTGCTTTGCACCGTGCGCTTTTCTTCCGCCACAGACGTGGCGGTTTTAGAGCCGGAAGCGCGCACTGGAAGCGCCGGGAGCTCCGGAGCGTGGGGAGCTCCTCCGGCGGTTTCCCCGGCCCCTAGCCCGGAATGATCCAGAAACCGTCCTGCAGGGGAGAGAGGAATTCGCACCCCTGGGCCCCCACCCGCACCATCTCCTCCTGCCCCACATATCCCCGGGAGGTGCGAACGCCAAACTCCAGCGTGTACACCTGTCCTTCCTCCACGGGACGGGTCACCAGATCGCCGTAACGTTCCCACCGGGGCCCCAGAAGAGCCCCCCCATCGTGGGCCCGGGTGCCCACCTGGTGCCCCAGGGCGTGCTGGAACTCCGGATATCCCGCCTCCTCCAGCGCCTGCCGGGCCACCCGGTCCACCTCCCACCCCGCCACGCCGGGACGGAGAATCGCCGCCGCGCTCCGGATGCCTCCCTGGATCACCGCGAGGGCCCGCTCCAACTCCGGCGGAATCCGGTCCTCTTCCGGTGGTTTGACATACCACATGCGTTGCAGATCCGAGCTGTACCCCTCCCGGCGCACGCCAAAATCGAGATGGAGGGCGTGCCCCGGCAAGATGGGAAGCTCGGGAGGGGCGCCGTGTCCCGCCTCCACGTGGGGCCCCGAATCCACCGCCGGATCTCCCGCCGGGCTCCAGGCGAACCCCAGGCCCCGCCGGGCCATCTCCTCGTGAAGAAAGTCGGCCACCCCCCGCATGGTCCACCCCGGACGCACCGAACGGGTGACGAGGTCGAAGAGCTCCAGCGTCTCTCCGATGGCCCCCCGGATGCGGCGCAATTCCTCCGGGGTCTTTCTCCCCCGGAGCCTCGAAATGACCGGTTCCGCCGAGACGAAGCGCCCCGGATAGGGCGTGCCCTCCAGCAGAGCCCCCAAGCGCTGGTACATGCCCAGCGTCAGGCCGTCGGCGGCGGAGCTCCACGGAGAGTAGTTGAGACCGATGCTTTGGGGATCCATCTCTTCCAGCACCCTGCGCAGGGGTTCCGCCAACGAGGTGGTGTAGGTTTCCACCCGGTCGTAGACCCCCAGGGCCTCCACGTCGAAACGGTCAAAGCTCGCCACCACGGCGACCTTCCGGCCATCCGCAGCCAGAAGAAAGGCCGCCTGCCCCACCACATCGCACCCCGCGATGAGCTCCAGCACGGGGTCACATTGTTCGGCGGTTTCCCGAACAAACGTCAACCAACAGTCGATTTTCGTCTCCTGAAGAATCCCCACCGCCTGGGTTGTCTTTTCTCTTACGAGCACCGCGCCCCACCTCCATGGAATATGGTAAGATCCATCCTAGCGAAGGCCCGGCCTTCCGTCCACTGTCCGGAAGATGCGTTGAGCGCCTCGAAATAGGAAATCTCCCCGCCGAAAGAACCGCGCCGAGCCCCTCGCCCATCACGTCACACCTCAGGGAGGATCGCCATGGAACTCTTCACCGTGGACGCTTTCACCGACAAACCCTTTACGGGAAATCCCGCAGGGGTTTGTTTCCTCGACGGCCCCCGGGACACGGCCTGGATGGGGGCGGTGGCCCGGGAGATGAACTTATCTGAAACGGCCTTTCTCCTCCGGGAGGGCACCAACTGGCGCCTGCGCTGGTTCACCCCCCGGGTGGAGGTGGACCTCTGCGGCCACGCCACCCTGGCCACCGCCCACGTCTTGCGGGAAAAAGGCGTTCTCCGCCCCGGGGAAACGGTGCGGTTCCATACGCGCAGCGGCGAACTCTCCGCCTCCGCCGAAGAGGGGCGTATCGTGCTGGACTTCCCCGCCAAGGAAATTGAGGCGTGTCCGCCCCCCGAGGGCCTTCTGGAAGCCCTGGAGATCTCCGATCCCCTCTTTGTCGGGAAAAACATCTTCGACTATCTGGTGGAAGTGGGATCCGACGCCCAGGTCCGGAGCCTCGCCCCCGATTTTCCCCGCCTCGCCCACCTCGAAGCCCGGGGCACCATGGTCACCGCCCGGAGCTCGGAGTCCGGGTTCGATTGCGTCTCCCGGTTCTTCGCCCCCCGGGTGGGGGTCCCCGAGGATCCGGTGACGGGGTCCGCCCACTGCGCCCTGGGCCCCTATTGGGGAGCGAAACTCGGGAAGACCCGCATTTCCGCCTTTCAGGCCTCGGAACGAGGCGGCGCCATGGAGGTGGTTCTTGTCCTTCCCCGCGTGCTGCTCAAGGGGCAGGCGGTCACCGTCCTTCGAGGGCACCTGGAGGCCTAGGGCTGGAGGACCGCCGCCGTTTCCGGAGAAAGAACCCAACGCCCCCCGAGAACCGCCCATCGTCCCTCCTCGGCAGGCGGAGTCTTCCCGGAGAGGGGTGCTTTCCGCATTCATTTTCCCCGTCGGGGCAGGTAGATGGGGTTCTGCCCCCCGGGGAGTTTTTGGAAAATACGTGGCGTTTTCTTCACGCACATGCTATCATGCGCCGCAAGGTGGCCTTTGCCCCCCATCTTCGACAAAGAGGTGATTTTTTGGACACACGCGGACGTTTTGTTCGGACGATCTTCGACGCGGTGCTTCTGGTTTTTGCCCTGGGGTGGTCCGCCGGAGCCCAAACCTCGGAGGACACAACCCTCTCCCCCGATGCGATCCAGGCTGCGGGGAAAGCGCTTCTGGCGGGAACCTCCGGGGACGCTCCGGTGGAGCGGGTGCTGGTGTACTACCTCCACGGCACAGCGCGTTGCCCCACCTGTCAGAACATCGAAAAGTTCACCTACGAGGCCGTCACCGCGAACTTCGGGGCGGAACTCGCCTCCGGAGCGATGGAGTGGCACAGCCTGGACGTCATGACCGACGAACATCGGCACTTCGTCGAGGACTTCCAGCTCGTGGCCCAGTCCGTGGTGCTGGTGCGGATGGCCGGAGACCGGATGGAGGCATGGAAAAACCTGGAGCAGGTCTGGCCCCTGGCCCACCAGAAAGAGGCCTTTCTGGCCTACGTCACCGAGGAACTGCGGGCCTTTCTGGAAGGAGACACCCCCCGGTAACGTTCCTTGAGAGCGCCCCCCGTCGCCCCTTCGGCGTGGCGCCGCCACGCTCCGGAAAACTTCCGGAGAACTCCTCCCCGGTCGAAGCCCCCTAGGCAAACAACGCTCCGAAGAGCATCCCCGCTCCGGAGGACAGGAGGATCACCAACCCCACATAGACCACCGTTTTCTTCGTTCCCAAAATGCTCCGGATCACCAGCATGCTGGGCAGGGAGAGGGCAGGGCCCGCCAGCAGCAGGGCCAGGGCGGGGCCCTTCCCCATGCCGGCGCCGAGGAGCCCCTGCAGGATGGGCACTTCGGTCAGCGTGGCGAAATACATGAACGCCGCCACGATGGACGAGAAGAGATTGGCGAGAAGGGAGTTCCCCCCCACCAACGCCGCCACCCACTGGCTGGGAATCAGGGCTTCGTGCCCGGGGCGCCCCAGAAGAAATCCCGCCGCCAGCACGCCGCCGAAGAGCAGGGGCACCACCTGGAGGGCATATTCCCCCGTGGAGCCGTACCATGCGGCCCGGGCGTCCGGGGTAAACCACAGACGAGCTGCCAGCACGGTGGATATCAGCGCGGCGCCCGCAATCCACCATTTGACCTGATAGACGGCGGCCCACACCCCCAGAGGAATTTTCGGCGCCGCCCAGTTGGCAAAGACCAGAAAGACCACCATGCTTGCCATGAAAAAGACCGTCTGCCACAGGGGCCGGTCCGCTTCCGGCACGGGCATGTCGGCAAAGGCCTGTTGGCGCTCTTGCTCCTCGTGACGGAAGAGGAAGGCCATCAGCACGCCGATGACCACGCTGAACCCCACGGCCCCCACGGCCCGGGCGATGCCCATCTCCATGCCGAGCACCCGGGCGGTCATGACGATGGCGAGCACGTTGATGGCCGGGCCGGAATACAGAAAGGCTGAGGCGGGGCCGAGACCGGCGCCGCGCTTGTAGATCCCCGCGAAGATCGGGAGCACGGTGCAGGAGCACACCGCCAGGACCGTGCCCGAGATCGCCGCCACCGTGTAGGCCACCCCGCGCGAGGCCTTCGCCCCCAGATAGCGCAGCACGGACTGCTGGGAGACAAAGACGCTGATGGCTCCGGCGATGAAGAATGCGGGCACCAGGCAGAACAGCACGTGTTCCCGGGCGTATTCGTGGAGCATGGCCAGCGCTTCGATGGCCGCCCCCTGCACTCTCGGGCTGTCCACGGGCAAAAAGTAGAACACCAGGAACATGGCGGCGAGAGAGAAAAACTTCTTTACCTCGTCGTTCATCTTACAACTCCTTTCCATTTTTGTGCCGCGTACCTCACATTATGTGAGATTTTTGCCACATAAAGAAGAAAAACAAAAGTGGTCTTCTTCCGCTCCAGGCCTGAGGTGCCATGGAGCCGGAACTTTTTGCGTTCTTTTCGCCCCCCTTCCCCCCGAAGGCTCCGGAGAAAGCACGTTCTCCGCCACGCACCGCAGGAGCGGAGGCCCGGCACCCACGGAATTCCCCTCACCTTTCGGGGTCCGCCTCCGGTCCCGAGGCATCGATCACACGTGGTCGTCTTCAGCGCCGGAGCACCCGCACGGAGCCCCGCACACCACCCGTTCCAGACAGGCCAGAAAGGGGAGCAGGCACCGCATCCTCAGCCGATAGAACACGAAGAGCCCTTCTTTTCGGTCCTCAATGACGCCAAAGCTTTTGAGCACCGCCAGATGTTTGCTCACCGTCGTCCGGTCACAGGAAAAGGCGTCGCAGATCTTACACGCGCAACGCTCCCCCTCGCCGAGCATCTCCACGATGGAAAGCCGGATCGGATGCGCCACCGCCTTGAGAATGTTCGATTTTGCCTGCTGATACTCTCCCTGGCGGGGGGAAGCTCCGCAGGAAGGCTCGTAAAGGTTCTCTGTCACCTCCGTGTGCCTCCTTCGTAACGCAATTTTTGAGGACGTGGGACCAGGAGCAGAGCAACGGCGATGTTCCGGGATCCAAGGAGATCCCGGAAGTACCCTGGGATCGAATGCCGGGGCAAAAAATCTTCCGGCGTGCCGGAACAATGGCTTTTTGGGATAACGTGGCGATTTTACCACATTGTTCGCAACACCGCACGCCCCCGGACGCTTCCCCATGCAAGGCCCTCCAAATGCTCTTGCGGCGGAGCATCATGGCTTCCGAAGGGAAGGAGGAGCCCCGGGAGATCGCCTGGAGTCCTTTTTTCCAAAAGAGCTGTTCCCTCTTCGCTCGGGCATCCGAAAGATGCGGTAACGGGTGTAGAATGGGACCCGAGGCATCATCCGTTCAACCCTCGAAGATGGAAAAATCAGATGGCGCAGAGCGGTGGGGCCTTGCTCGGAAAAACCTTGGGAGCTGGAGAACGACGGGAGGGGAGAAAACGCCATGCAGGTGACGCGAAAAGACCTGGACGACATGGAATCCCAGGGCATTCTCACCCCCGGCCAGGGGGAGCTCCTGTGGCGGGCGCTGCGGGAAAAGGGGGCAGGGAGGCCCCGCTTTGATCTGGCCCACGTGCTCTACTATCTCGGCGCCCTGGTGGTCATGGGGGCCATGACCTATTTCATGACCCTGGGATGGGCTTCCTTCGGCGGCGGAGGACTGGCGTCCGTGGCCGCCGCCTACATGCTCCTTTTCGCCATGGCGGGGCGAACCTACTTTGCCGCTCCCCAAACCCGGGTAGCGGGGGGGCTCCTTTGGACGCTGGCCCTCGCCATGGTGCCCCTCCTGGTCTACGGTCTCCAGGAGTCCCTGGGGCTTTGGCCCCAGGAGTTCCCCGGGGCGTACCGGGATTTCTACGTCTGGGTCCGAGGAGGGTGGTTCTGGATGGAAGTCGCCACCCTGGGGGTGGGCGCCCTGATCCTGCGTCGGGTGTCCTTTCCTTTTTTGCTCATGCCCATCTCTCTGGCGCTCTACTTTCTTTCCATGGACCTGGTGCCCCTGATCTACGGCCAGGAGTTCACCTGGGACCAACGCTTGTGGTTTTCCGTCTGGTTCGGCCTGGCCCTTTGCGGCGGCGCCTACGCCGTGGACCTGAAACGTCTCCGCCACGGCGGCGAGGACTTCGCCCCATGGCTCTATCTTTTCGGCGCCACGGCCCTCTGGGGAGGGCTCTCCCTTCTGGACAGCGGCAGCGAGCTACGACGCCTGGGATACGCCACGATCAACGTGCTGTTGATCTTTTTTTCGCTGCTGGTAGATCGGGGAGTCTTTCTCGTGTACGGTTCTCTGGGGTTTTTCGGCTATCTGTCCTATCTGAGCTACACGGTTTTTGCCGACTCCCTGTTCTTTCCCTTCGTACTCTCGGCGCTGGGGGTGGTCCTCATCCTAGCAGGAGTCCAATACCGCAAATACGAAGATCACATCAAAAAGGGCCTCCGGCGCCTTCTGCCTCCGGGAATGGCCCCCTGGATTCCCGTGGCCTACCGGGAGGACGAGTGAGGCCCCATGCTTCGGCGCGCGAAAGGAGCTTGTCCTCCTCTCGCGCGCCGGAAGGGCTCCCTTGTCCGTCGGCGCGTGTCCTTCGGACGCCAGGGTTCTTGACGACAAGACCGCACTTTGCCGGAAACGAAAACCGGCCCGTGGCGGGAGAGAAGTAACGAGCCGTTCTTTTCATCACAACGAAAGGGGGAGAATGCCGCCCCTCCCCCTTTCGTTTCCCTCCGTCATCGCAGCAGGACGTAGACCGCCCCCACCGCCCCCATCACCGTGAGTATCAGATTTCCCCCCGCCATCGAGAGCGCCACCGCCACCCCCAGCCCCACCGCCGCCACGCCGGGGTGCCCCGGCAGCGCCCCCAGGGCATCGGGAATGAGAAGCGCTCCCAGCGCCGCAGCGGGGATCTGCTCCAGCACGTGGCGCACCCCGGGGGGGAGAGACCAGCGGTGGAGCAGCACGAAGGGCGCCAGCCGGGGAAGATAGGTCACCAGAGCCATGCCCAGAATAAGCGCCAGGAGCCCTTCGTCCTTCATGCCCCTTCCTCCTTTGGCGTTCCCCAGGATCCCACCAGCGCCCCCAACACCATGCCCCCCACCAGAGCCGTGCTGGATGAAACGCCGGGGAGGTGGACCAACGCCAGATGAAATCCTCCCGCCAGCAGGGCCACCGCCCCCCGTCGGGGAAGGCGCCGCACCGCAGGCACCAAAAGCCCCACAAACATGGCATAAATGGCGATGCCCAGACTTGCCCGAAGCGTCTCCCCTAGAAACTCTCCAAGCAAAAAGCCCAGCATCGTACCCCCCACCCAGGAGCCATAGGCCGCCGCCTCCAGCCCCAGCACTTCGGCGGAGGAAGGGGGCGTTTCCCGCAGAGACGCCAGAGAAAAGACCTCATCCGTCACGCCGAAGGCCAGCAGAGGGCGCAGGGCCCCCCGAAGTCCGGGGCACCGGGCCGCCAGGGCGGCACTCATGAGAAAATGGCGGAAGTTCACCAGAAACGTGGCCAGAATGATTTCCCCCATCCCCGCCCCTCCGCCCCACAGGGCCAGGGCCATGAACTGGCTGGCCCCCGCGAAGACCACGCCGGAAAAGAGCGCCGCCCCCCACAGGGGGATCCCCCCGGTCTTGGCCAACACCCCAAAGGCCAGGGCGATGGGCACATATCCCACGATGATGGGAATGCCGCACCGGAATCCCCGCCAAAAGTCCTTCACTCCGTGCGCCATGGCGCGTCCTCCCCGCTCTCCCCTTTTCGCCCCGCCTCCCCCTCCTTCGGCTTTTCCGGGAGAAGGATCCGGGGCATACCTCCCCATTTCGTCTTTTCACAAAAGGGGGCTAAAATTTCTCCAGAATCTCGTTGTTGTTAACATAACACCGCAGGGCGCTCGCCGCCATGCAGGCGTGCACCGGCAGCACCATGACCAGATCGCCCACATGGCATCGGGAAAGGAAGTCCCGGGGCGCCACCACCACCCCGTGCTCCTGGGAAAGGCTCCGGACGTAGGCTCCCTCCAGCGCAGGGCCCCAACCGTCTCCCTCGGGGCGGGCGATCCGGCCGTAGACCCTCCGGCCATCTTCTTCAAGAAATTCCTTGGAGAGGTGCACACCGCCGCCGTAGATCACCAGTTCGCCCCGGTCCTCGTGGACGGCCACCACGGGACACGCCACCGCCATGGCGATACGGTCCACCGGCACAGTGCCGATCTGCACCTGCATGAGGTCGTAAAAGACGAAGTTCCCCGGGCGGATCTCATCGATACCCTCGAAGTTTTCCGCCAAGACGCAGCTGGGGGTATCTCCCAGAGACGCGATGATGTCCGAATGGATGGGGCGGTACGCCTCTTTTAGCTCCCCCAGGGCCCTTCGGGCCTCTTCGTGGACGGCCACCACTTCTCGGGCCCCCCGGCAGGCATAGGCATGCCCCGCATGGGACAGAAAGCCCCTAAAGGTCATGGCCTCCCCCGAGGCCAGGGCCTCCATGAGGTGCTCCATGCCTTCCCGATCTCCCGGAGTCAGTCCCGTGCGACCGTACCCCACGTCGATCTTGATAAAGACCCCCACCGGATGTCTTAGGTCTTTTTTAAGGTGATCGACGGTCTCCAGGGACTCCACCAAGAGGTTTAGACGAATTCTTTTCGCCAGGGCGTTGATAAGGTCTCTTTCGAGGACGTTGACGGGAAAGGCCACAGTGATGTCGGACCACTCCTCGGAAAAGTACTGGGCCATTTCCAAAGATGACACGGCGATTTTATCTACGCCGACGTGCTTGAACCACCTTCCCACCGCCAGGGATTGGTGCGTCTTGAAGTGAGGGCGAAAGTCCACCCCCCGATCCCGGGCTTTCTGGGCCATGAAAGCGATGTTTTCCCTGCACCGGGCCTCATCGATGACCAGGGTTGGCTTCGTAATGGGAATCATCCTTCGCTCCTTTCCCGGCTCCTCCGGGGGCCAATGGCGGCCCTTTCCGCGCCGTCCAGCAGAAAGTCCACGAGCGCGGTCCATGCTCCCCCGCGCTCGCGACCTGGAAGTTCGCTAGATTTCCCTCCATCGCCCCTCGCCGGGGCCCCCGTCAGGGTCGGATGAGCTGGGGATCGTCCACCACGCCCATGTAGGTGAACTTGCCGTCCTTCACCACTTGGACCTGCACCGGCTTCACCACTTCTCCCGCTTCGGTGAACCCCTGAATGATCCCCGTGAGACCATCGTAGTCCTTCACTGCGGCGATGGCGTCCCGGACGGCCTTGCGGTCGGTGCCGCCGGATCGGGTGATGGCGTCCACGATGATCATGAGGGCGTCGTAGGCCGAGGCCCCCACCATGTCGGGCTCCATGGCGTACTTCTCCCGGAAGCTCTTGAGGAACTCCTGCACCACGGGGCGCGGGTCGTCCCGGTTCAGGTTGGTGACGAGGACAAAGCCCTCGGCGGCGGGACCGGCGATCTCGAAGAGCTTGGGAGAATCGGCGCCTTCCTCGCCGAGGATGGCGGCGGTGATGCCCATCTCCCGGGCCTGCTTCACCACGGGGCCGGTCTGGAAATAATATCCGAAGGCCACGAGCACATCCGGAGCGCCTTCCTTGATCTTGGAGAGATAGGGGCTGAAATCTTTTTCTTTGGCGGGATAGGCCTGCTCGAAGATCACCTGGGGAGTGCCCTTCGCCGCCACATAGTCCTTGAAGCCCTGGGCGAGGGTCTTGCCGAAGTCGTTATCGGCATAGAGCAGGGCCACTTTTTTGCCCTTCAGCATGGTGTCCACCACGTAGGCTGCGGCACCCCCCTCCACTTTCCCCAGAAAACCGTTGCGGAAGGTGAATTCTCCCTCGGTGACATCGGGGTGGATGGCGTAGGCCGCCACCATGGGCACCTCTTCTTCGTTGAAAATCGGCGTCGTCACCCGGGTGGGCATGCTGTAGGACCCTCCCACCACCGCCACCACCTGATCCTGCTCGATGAGCTTCTGGGCCAGCGTCACGGATTCCTTGGGATCCGCCGCGTCGTCGTAGATCACCAGCTCCAGCTTCTTTCCCAGCACGCCGCCCTTGGCGTTCACCTGCTCCGTCGCCAGCTCCAGGGCGTTCTTCACCGAAAGGCCGTCCGCCGCCGCAAACCCCGTGAGGGGCGCCAGCACGCCGATCTTCAGCGTTTCCTCGGCTCCCGCCACGCCCGCTCCCAGCAACACCGCTCCCGCCAAAACCAAAGCACAACAGCGCCACAACTTCATCGTATCCCACCTCCCATCAAAATACGGGACACCGCTTCGTGTCCCGGGAACTCTCCCATTATAAGCCAGACCTAGAGGCCAAGGTAGGCCTCTCGCACCCGGGCATCGTGCTCCAACTCCTCCGCCGTGCCGGAGAGCACCAGGTTTCCCGTCTCCAGCACGTAGGCCCGATCCGAGATGGCCAACGACGCCCGGGCGTTCTGTTCCACCAGAAGTACGGGAAGTCCCTTCTCCCTGTTGAGGCGGCGCAGCACGGCGAAGACCTCGTCCACCAGCTTGGGCATGAGTCCCATGGAGACCTCGTCCACCAGAAGCAGGCGAGGTTCCGCCACCAGCGCCCGGGCGATGGCGAGCTGCTGCTGTTCGCCTCCGGAAAGGGTGGAAGCAAGTTGCCCTCCCCGCTCTTGCAAGATGGGAAACAGGGCATAGAGCTCATCCAGACGGCGTCGGAAGCTCTCCTCGCCGATCTTCAGTCCGTAGACCCCGGCCCGGAGGTTCTCCCGCACCGAGAGCTGGGGAAAGATCCGGGCCCGTTCGGGGACGATGCGAATGCCCCGCCGGGCACGGTGGTGCGGTGCCAGGGAGGAGATCTCCTCCCCGTCGAACACGATACTCCCCGAAGCGGGGACCCACCCCATGAGGGCCCCCAGAAGCGAGGTTTTTCCCGCTCCGTTGGCGCCGATGACGGAGACGAGCTCTCCGGGGCCCACCTCCAAGGAGACGCCGTGCACCGCCTCGATGTCCCCATAGGACACCCGCAGATTCTCCACCTTAAGCATGGCCCGAGGCCCCCTTTCCCAGATAGGCCTCCACCACCCGGGGGTCGGCGGCCACCTCCGCTCCGGTCCCTTCGGCGAGCTTGCGCCCGTGGTCCAGCACCACGATGCGCTCCGAAAGGGCCATGGCCACCTTCATGTTGTGTTCGATGAGCAGCACCCCCACGCCGGCGTCCCGCACCCCCCGGACGTGGAGCTCCATCTGCCGGATTTCTTCCGCCCGAAGGCCCGAAAAAGTCTCGTCGAGAAGAAGCAGTTTGGGGCGGAGAGCCAACGCCCGGGCCAGTTCGAGGCGGCGCAGATTGCCCAGCGGCAGGAGCCCCGCCCGGCGGGAGGCGAGGTCCGCGAGGCCCACGGAGGCCAAAATCTCCCGGGCTTCTTCCCGGACGCTCCTTGTGCCCCATCGCCCCAGAAGGCACCCCAGGGAGCCGTACCGACGCAGACCCAGGGAGACGGAGACGTTCTCCAACACCGAAAGGGAAGGAAAGGGCCGGACGATCTGAAAGGTCCGCCCCACCCCCCGCCGGGCCATTTCCGCCGGAGAAACCCCGGTGGTGTCGGTGCCATCGAAGAATATCCGTCCCGCCGTGGGGGAGAACATGCCGGAAATCATGTTGAAGCAGGTGGTTTTTCCCGCCCCGTTGGGCCCCAGAAGCCCCAGGATTTCCCCCGGATGCAGGTCAAAGGAGACATCTTCCAGGGCCTGGAGCCCGCCGAAGCGCTTGGAGAGTCCCCGCACCGAAAGCAGGGGCTCCCGGGAAGAGGCGTGGTCCTTCCGCTCCACGTCCGTCATGACACCTCACCCCCTTTTCGGCGAAAAGAAAAGAGCTTGCGCGCCAGGCTCCCCGGCCCCAGGAGTCCGCCAGGCTGAAACCGGATCATCAGGAGCAGCAGCGTGGCGTAGAGCAGCAGCCGGTACTCCGTGAGGGGGCGGAAAATTTCGGGGAGCACCCCCAGGATCAGGGCGCCGAGTACCGGTCCCCACAAGCTTCCCATGCCCCCCAACACCACCATGGAAAGGAGCATGACGGAAACGGGAAAACCGAAGTCCGAGGCGCTCACGAAACGCATGTGGTGGGCGTAGAGAGCCCCTCCGAGCCCCGCAAAGGTGGTGCCCAGCACGAAGGCCAGGAGCTTGAAGCGCACGGGGGAAACCCCCATGCTGGCGGCAGCGCCCTCGTCGTCCCGCAGGGCGAAGCAGGCGAGCCCCGCCCAACTCCGGGTGAAACCCCAGGAAATCAGGAGGGCCAGCGCCAGGAAAAAGAGGCACAGGGCGAGAAACGTGGGGCCCTTGAGGCGTTCGCCGAAGAGCACGATGCGGGGAATGTTGCCGATCCCCAGGGCGCCGCCGAAGAAGGACACGTAGAGAAAAAGGGACTCCACGATGAAATTGATGCCGATGGTGGTGATGGCGAGAAAGTCCTCCCGCACCCGGAGGCTCGGAAGACCCAGTAGGAGCCCCGCCGTGGCGGTGATGAGGAGCACCAGGGGCAGGGCGGCCCAGAAGGAGAGATCGCCCCGGGTGGCGAGCAGCGCGGCGGCATAGGCCCCGATGCCGAAGAACGCCGCATGCCCCAGGGAGATCTGCCCCGCGTAGCCCACGATGACGTTGAGACCGCAGGCCACGATGGCGTGGATGGAAATGAAGATGCCGAGGGTCACAAGGTAGCTCATGGCCATCCTCCTCCGTCACCGATGCCCGAAGAGCCCCTGGGGGCGCCACATGAGCACCGCCACCATGGCGATGAAGGCCAGGGCGTCCCGGGGCAGGGGAATATCCGCGTAGCCGATGAGCAGGGTTTCCGCCACGCCCAGAAGGAGGGAGGCCCCCACCGCTCCGGGCACCGACCCCAATCCCCCCACCACGATGAGAGCCAGGGACTTATACGCCGGCACCGCCCCCATGGTGGGATAGACCTGATTGTAGTAGATCCCCACCAGCATTCCCGCCACCGCCGCCACGGCGGAGCCCAGGGCAAAGGTCACCGCCACCACGCGATGCACGGGAATGCCACAGGCCGCCGCCATGTTCCGGTCCTGGGCCGTGGCCCGCATGGCGAGCCCCAGCTCCGTCCGGGTGGTGAGGTACCACAATCCTCCCAACACCAGCGCCGTGACGCCGTAAACCGACAGGAGGGGGCCCGAGAAGCGCACGCCTCCCAGGGTGATGTCCGGAACGGGAAGTTCCACAGCAAAGGGCAGGATGTAGGGCCCCGCCACCAGGCGGCAGATCTCCTCCATGCCCAGCAGCATGGCGATGCTGCTGATTAGGGGTACGAAGGGGGGAAAGGAGAGCAACGGCGTATAGATCCACCGCTCCATGGCCACCCCCAGGAGGGCGCACCCCCCCATGGCCCCCAACGCCGCCAGCACGAGGCTGCCGGAAAGGGAAAAAATCCCCAAGGCCAGATAGGCCCCCACCGCGTAGATGGCGGCATGGGCCACGTGCAAAATGCGCAAGATGCCGTACACCAACGCCAGCCCCAACGTGATGAGGGCATAGATAGACCCCATGGCCACGCCGCTGGCGCACTGTTCCAAGAAAAGATGCACCCTCTCACCCCCGACCCGTCGTACCTTCTTTGTCAAAAAATTTGATTCACGTTAAAAACATTCCCCTCCGTCGGGGGCCCGCCCCCTCCGGCTCATCTCGGGTTTCGGTGATAGAGACAAACATATTTTAATCAGACTTCGCGGTGAAAGGATTCCCCCCCGGGCCAAAACCCTCCTCCCCTCCCCCCCGGAGGGACCCCACCAGCTTTCCCAGCAGGCCAACCAACGCCTCGGGGTCGATGGGCTTTTCCACCCCCGCGTCCACTTCCCCCTCCGGTTCTTGCCCCAGGACCAGAAAGGGCCTGCGAAAGCCCCCCTCTTCGATCTCTCGAAGGCCCCGGGCCACCTCCGCCCCCGATCCGTCGGAGAGGTGTCCTTCTAGGATCACCGCGTCGTAGGATTCCTCTCGGAAACACCTTTTCGCGTCCTCCCCCGTGGCCACCACGTCCGCCTTCCAGCCGCCACGCTCCAGGAGGCGCCGGAGGATCAGGGCCTGCATGGGGTCGTCTTCCACCACGAGGATGCGCCGCGACGGCGCGAGGGGAAGGGAAGGGGCAACGACCTGGGGAGGCGTCACCAGGGGAAAGACCACGGAAAAAAAGAACGTGCTCCCATGCCCCTCGGAGCTCTCGAAGGCCAGGGTCCCCCCCATGGCATCCACGATCTGGTGCGATATCGCCAGCCCCAGCCCCGTACCCTGAAAACGCTTCCGAGACGACAGGTCGGCCTGGAAGAACGGGCGAAAGATGAGGGGCTTCTTTTCCTCCGAGATGCCGACCCCCGTATCTCGCACCTCGAAAAAGATCTCCGCCTTACCCCCCTCCCGCTCCCGCCCCCGCACAGTGAAGGTGATGCGCCCTCGGTCGGTGAACTTCAAGGCGTTGCCGATGAGGTTCACCAGGACTTGACGCAGCCTCAAGGGATCCCCCCGAACTCGATCCGGCACCGAGCCCTCTTCGCGATGTTCCAGGATAAGGCCCTTGCGCAACGCCGCCACGTCCAAGGTCCAGACCACCTGGACGCAGAGGTCTCGCACGGAAAAAAGTTCCTGGGAAAGTTCGAATCGCCCCGCTTCTATGCGGGAAAAATCGAGCAGATCGCTGATGATCTCCATCAATGAACCCGACGAAGACCGCACCGAGGAAAGGAGATCTCGCTGCTCCCGGGTGAGGGGCGTCTCCAGCAGCAGATCCGTCATGCCGATGATGGCATTCATGGGGGTCCGAAGCTCGTGGCTCATGTTGGCCAAGAAGGCCCCCTTGGCCCGACTGGCCTCTTCCGCCCGGTCCCGGGCCTCCCGGAGCCCCCGTTCCAGCTCCGATTGTTCGGTGATGTCGCGCCCCACCGACACGAGTTCCGTCACCTCTCCCCGGAGGTCTTTCATGGGGATACCCGACACCTCCCAGTACCCCTCTCCCATCCCTCCTACGGCGTCGTGAAAGACCCGCCGCTCCAATTTACCGCTCCGGAGGGCCTCCACACAGGGGCACCCCTCGCAGGGCTTCGGGGAGCTAAAGAGGGCCTCGTGACACCGCTCGCCCACACATCCCGGAAAGGGGCGCCGCACCGCCTCGTTGGCCCAGAGGATGCGAAGGTGGCCATCCAAGTGAAGAATCCGATCGGTGAAGCCGTCCAGGATGGCCCGAAAGCTCCGCATGCTCTCTTCCAGGGCCCCCTCCGCCCGCTTCCGACGGGACACGTCGACGACGCTACCTCCCACCCTCAGGGGGCGTCCCTTGGAGTCCCGCTCCGTCACCCGCCCCCGTCCCAGCACCCACACGGGGCTTCCCCGGCTATGGCGCAGCCGAAGCTCCAGGTCGAAGCGGTCGCTCCGCCCCCCGAGGATCCGCCGCAACCTCCGCGTCAGCCCCGGAAGGTCCTCGTCCCAGACGAGGGCCTTGGCCGCCGCCAAGTCGGAGAGTAGGGCTCCGGGGAGGAGGTCCAGCATGTGGACGAACTCTTCGTCGAAGACGACGTGGCCGCCCGGCAAGTGCCACTCCCAGGTGCCCACGCTCACCCCTTCCAGCGCCCTCCGCCGACGATCTTCCCGCCCCCCATCCCCTCGCTCGGAGGGTAGGCGTCCCGAGAGGTCGGTGATTAGGACCCACCTCCACCCCTTCCGGGGAAAGGGCTCTCCGGACAGGGCCCGATATTCCACCCGCACGGGCCGGGGCACCCCCCCTCCCAGAGGGAGCACGGCATCGAAGGATCCCCCGGCGGAGAGCGTCAAGGCCACTGCCACAGCGCTCTTCCAGGATCCCGCATGCTCCGGGGACACGAAGTGCTCCACCGTATGCCCCGTCACCGCTTCCCTTCGAAGGCCCGTGATGCGACAGAAGGCCTCGTTCACCTCGACAAATCTTCCCGCCGGGTCCAGGAGGACATAACCTTGATCGATCCCATCCACCACGGCGCGCAGGTGCCCCCAGGGAGTGCCCGGGCGCGCCGATCCCTTCCATATTTTTTTTCGATTCCCCGGGGATCCCATCTTCAGGAACTTTCTCGGGCCTGGTCGACGAGGACCCCGGGGTCGAGGATAAGGGCCAAGCTCCCGTCCCCCAGGATGGTGGCCCCCGTGGCGCCCCCGAAGCGGAAGGACCCGGGGAGGGGCTTGACCAAAAACTCCTCTTCTTCCAACAGGTCGTCCACCACCAAAGCCACCTGATTTCTGCCCGACCCCACGATGACCAGGGGGATCAGATCGAACTCGAAGCTCTTTTGCGCCAGGTCCACCGCGTGCCCAAAGAGCCCCGCTTCGGCGGGAAGGAGGGGCAGGGCCGCCCCCCGTACCCGCACGAGGACGAAGTCCGCATAGGCCTGTAGGGCCGATCGGGGCACCTTCAGCGTCTCCCGCACCGATTCCAGAGGCACCACGTAGGTCCCCTCCCCTATGCGCACCCGAAGGCCGTGGATGGACGACAGGGAGAGGGGGATACGCAAAGTAAAGCACGATCCCCGGCCCACCTCGGAGGCTACAGTGATCCGCACCCCCACGTTCTCCAGGGAAGAGAGGACCGCATCCATGCCCACCCCACGCCCCGAGAGATTCGTGACTTTTTCCGCCGTGCTGAATCCCGGCAGGAATATTACTTCGAGGATGTCATGATCGCTGCGCCGCGCCGCCTCTTCCGGGGAAAAGATGCCCCGCTCCACGGCCTTGACCCGGAGTCTGGCGGGGTCGATGCCCCGGCCGTCGTCTCGCACATCGATGAAGGCATATCCCCCCTGGGTGTAAGCCCGCAACGTCACCGTCCCCCGGGGAGTCTTACCTCCGGCGACCCGCTCTTGGGAGGGTTCCAAGCCGTGATCCATGCTGTTACGGACCATGTGGGTCAGAGGGTCCGTCAATTTGTCCAGGACGGCCCGGTCAAGCTCCGTCTCGCCCCCCTCCACCGCAAGGTCGACTTCCTTCCCCACGTCCCGGGCCAGGTCTCGCACCACCCGGCGAAAGCGGTTGAAGAGGGTCTCCACGGGGGCCATGCGCATGGCCATGACGGCGGCCTGAAGCTCCGCCGTGAGACGCTCCAGATTCACCCCCCGGGCCTTGAGCTCGTTGGCGAAGTGGGGGGAAACCTCCCCCAACCGCCGGGCCACGTGGAGAAAGGCGTTCTTCAGGCTCACCAGCTCCCCCGCCAGATTCAGGAGCTTGTCCACCTTGCCTCGGTCCACCCGGATGCTGGCCGCCGCCAGGGCATCCCCCCGATCGGTGGCGTGGTCGGCCTCCCGAGAGGCCCCCCCTCCTTCTCTGGGGGCCTCGCGCGCCACCCCCTGGGGAGGAACGGGGGCGTGCATCCCCTCCAGAAGAGCCGCCAGGGCCGCCACGCCCTTTTCCGTGGCGGGGTCCTGGGCCGAGGTCGCATGACGACATAGGGCCTCCAGGGGGTCCAGGGAACGGCGCAGGGCCGCCATCTCCTCCGGTTCCAGCGGAATCCCCCTTTCCAGGCGATCCCTCACCAGGCGCTCCCCCGCAGAGGCCAAAATCCTGATCTGGTCCTGCCCCGCCAAGCGCGAGAAGCCCCTCAGCGAACGATACCCCCGGAAGAGAGCCTCCAGGGCGCCCCCGTCCCCCCCTTCCATCCGGGAGAAGCGCTCCCGCAACAGGAGCACGTAGCCCAACATCTCTTCCAGAGCGTTTTCCAGAAAGGCCCCGTCCAGGACCACCGCGCCCTTACTCCCCGGGGAGGCTCCTTCCCTCTCCAAGCGCACCGGGGGGGAGGCCGCCGCCTTTTCCCGGAGATCTTCCAGCAACACGTCCTTCACGTCCACCACGTCGCGCACCCGGGCCTCCAGGAGCTCCCGGGGCTTAGAAGACAGCAAAAAGACCAGGATACGGAAGGACCCCGATCCCGCCGCCGACTCCACGGCATCGGGATCTTTCTGAAGGTCCTCCATGCGGGGGACGGAGCGGAAGACCTCTCCCAAAGATCCCAGGAGGCGCAACACCATGAAGGCCCGGACCACGCGCAGGGGGCATTCATCCACCAGGGCGACCTCCAGGCGGAAGGGTTGGAGGCCTCGCTTCGCCGCCTCTTCCAGGGTGTCTTTTTCGTTCGGGGGCAAGGATACGGCCTTGGGGCCCCCTCGGCGGCGGGCCTGGCCTCCGTGGTGGGAGTGAATCAGGGCGTGAAGGCGCTCTAACACCTCCCCCACCGCCACTCCGGTGTCGTCTCCGGCGCGGGCCACTTCGTCCAGAGCGTTGCGAAGCAAGTCGTGGCTCACGAAGAGCATACCCAGGAGCTGCTCGCCGATCTCCACCTTGCCATCCCGGATGTCTTGCAGGAGATCCTCCGCCGCGTGGGTCAGGCGCTGCATGTTGGAAAACCCCATGGCGCCGGACATGCCCTTGATGGTGTGCGCCGCCCGGAAGGCTTCCCCCACCGCCATAAGGTCCCCCGGCGCGGCGTCCAACTTCAGGAGGGCGCCGTGGAAGGACTCCAGGACCTCCAGGGCCTCGTCCAGGAAAAGCTTGAGGTACTGCTCCCTTTCGGTCATCACGGGACGAGCCCCACTTCTCGCAGTTGGGTCTCGAAGGAATCCCGATCCACCGGCTTTACCAAGTAGCCGTCGCACTCGTTGGCGAAGGCCCGCCGGACGTTTTCGATGTCCCCTTGGGAGGTCACCATAAACACCCGAGCCGCCTCGTGAGGATGGATGCCCCGGGATTCCTCCGCCTCCCGGATTTCTCGCAGCAACTGCTGGCCGTCCGCATCGGGAAGGCCAATGTCAAGACAGATCAGGTCGTAGGGCTCTCCCTCTTCCAGGGCGATCCGGAGGGCTTCCCGGGCTTCGGCACCGCTCACGGCCACGTCCACCGGGCCGTAGGGGTCCAAGAGAAGGGACAGGACCTTGCGGTTCAAAAACTCGTCCTCCACCACCAAAGATTTCATAGTTTTTTCACCACCTCGACGATTTTGGCCGCGATGCGATAGGACGGCAGGGCCACATCGGCTCCCCCTCGCCTCAGGGCTTCGGCGGGCATGCCGAAGACCACCGCCGTCTCCTCCGACTCCACGATGCCGTATCCCCCCGAGTGTCGGATGGCTCCCATGCCCTCCGCTCCATCGTCCCCCATGCCCGTCATGAGGACCCCCACGGTGCGAGGGCCGAAGGCTTCCCGCACGGAGTGCATCATGACGTTCACGGAGGGGATGAAGGTGGATCGGGGCTGGGAGGGGAGGGAAAGTTTGATCTCGTCGCCCCGTCGATCCACGCAAAGCTGGTACCCCCCCCGCCCCACGTACACCACCCCGGGAGTCACCGCCATGCCCCGATCGGCTTCCACCACCCGCAGGGCGCAGGAGGCGTCCAGCCTCTCGGCGTACATTCCCGTGAAGTGGGGAGGCATGTGTTGCACCACGAAGACCGCAGCGTTCAGATCCCCCGGAAGCTTGGGCAAGACGTCGTAGATGGTACGGGGCCCCCCGGTGGAGATGCCCAAGGCCACAGCGGAAAAGGGCGCGCCGCCTTTGGGAGCGTCCCTTTTAGGGGCAGGGCTAGACCGGGGCGTCCGGGGCCCTACCCTTCGAGGCCGAGAGGCCGCCGCCGCCCGAATCTTCGACACCAGCTCGTCCCGCACCGTCTCCAGGGAGCGCGAGATGGTCCCCCCAGGCTTTTCCACGCAATCGAAGGCCCCGAGCTCCAGGGCCTCGAAGGTCACCAAGGCCCCCTCTCGGGAGAGGGAAGATACCACCAGGACCTGGGCCAACTCCTCTTCCAAGACCAGCTGAAGGGCCGAAAGGCCGTCCATGCGGGGCATGTTGAGATCCATGGTCACCACGTCGGGGCGCAGGTCCCGGGCCTTCTCCACCGCTTCCAGGCCGTCCCGGGCGATGCCCACCACTTCAAGGCCCGGCTCTTCTTCCAGCAGGCGACAGAAGGTCCGCCGCATGAGGGCCGAATCGTCCGCCACCAACACCCGGACGGAGTGGCGGCTCTCCAAGGGGATCACCGGGCCTTCCGCAGGCGCCGCCCGGGCTTGAGAGGCTCCGGAGCCCCTTCGGTGGAGGGCGCAGGGGCCTCGTTCACCCCTTCTTCGGCGGAGGCTCGATCCGCCAGGGCCCCCACCCGGGAACTCTCCCGGGGAGAGAGCACCGTCCCGAGATCAAGCACCAGGACCACGCTCCCGTCCCCCCGACGGGCCACCCGGTGCACCGCCTCCCGAGATCCCTTCTCGCCTCCCCGGGGTGGAAGCAGGAGGTTTTCTCGGTCAAAGCGCTCCACTCCCACCACCGTATCCACCACAAAGCCCACGGTGACTCCCGCGTTTTCGAACACAAGGACGCGAGGGTCGCCGTCACCCTCGCCGCCGGAGTCCGCGATCTCCAGCTTCCGCCCCAGATGCACCACGGGAAGGACTTCGCCCCGGAGGTTCATCACACCCTTCACGAAGTGAGGGGATCGGGGGATGGGGGTCACGGAGGGCATGCGACAGATCTCCCGAATTTGTTCGATGGGCACGCCGTAGGGCTGCCCTCCCACCGTAAAGAGCACCAGGGGGACATGGGTCCCTTGATCGATGCCCCCGGGGAGGGCGTTCTCCGGGCTCTCCTTTCCGCCGGTGGGCTCTCCCCGGCCCTCCAGAAGGGCCTCGGGGTTCAAGAGCACCGTGATCCGGTCCTTTTCTTCGATGATGCCTCCCACGGTGGCGTTGGCCCGGGCCACCAGCGGGGGAGGCGGGGTCATGGCGCCCTCCGTCACTCGAAGGACCTCGTGGATCCGATCCACCACGAAGCCCGTGCTCGCCGATCCCGACCCCAGCACCACCACCTTGGTGAACTCGTCCACCGCCGTCTCGGCCATGCCCAAGCGCATCCTCAGGTCCACCACAGGAAGGGTGTGCCCCCGAAGGTTCATCACCCCTTTGACCCAGGGCGGGGTCTCAGGGAAAGGCGTGGGGGGGGTGTAGCGCACGATCTCCCGCACCTCGACGATGGGAAAGGCGTACTCCTGCCCTCCCACTTCGAAGGTCACCACCTGGACCCGGGGTTCTCGCGGGCCCTCCTCCGCCGCCAGGGATCCCGCCTCGGATCCCTGGCGGCGGTCCCGGCGCTCCCACGAGGTCACCCCCGTAAGGAGTTCTTGGGGATTGATGACCATGAAGACTTCTTCCCGAAAGCGAATCACCCCCGCAAGGAGCTCGGAGGACCCTTCTCCCCCGGGGCTGCGTTCCACCTGGCCTTCTTCCACCCGGAGAACCTGGGAGGTGCGGTCCACCGCCACTCCCACCCCCAGGCCGTCAAAATCGAAAACCACCACCTTGCGCCCCTCCTCGGAGGATCGAGGAAGGCCCAGGCGGGTCCTCAGATCCAGCACGGGAAGCACCTCTCCCCGGAGGTTCGCCAGCCCTTCCACGCACTCGGGAGACCGGGGCAACCGGGTGACGGCGGGAAGCCGCACGATCTCCCGCACCGCCGCCACGGGCACCGCGTACACCACTTCCCCCAGGGAAAAGGTCACGTACTGCCCGGCACCAGCCACGAGCTACACCCCCGCTTCGCTCTGGAGTTCGTCGGCGATGATGGCGATCTCCTCCACGGCCCGGGATAGCTCTTCCATGCCCCGGGCCTGCTCCGCCGCAGCCTTGGCGGCCTCTTCCACGGCGGCGGCTCCCTGCTGGGAGGCGGCGCTGATGTTTTCCACGGAAGCGTGGGCCTGGCGGGTGCACTCCTCTATGGAATTAACCACGTCGGCGATGCGCTCGTAGAGCTTGGAGGTCTCCTGAAAAAGCCGGACGAGGTCTTCGATGAGGCGCAGGCTGATGGCTCCCTTGGCATTCTCCGCACCGGATTGCCGGGACGCGTCGGAGACATCGCTGAGCACCGCCCCGATCTGGCGCTGCATGGCAAAGACCAGGTCCTTGATGCGATCCGCGTTCTCTCCCGACTCCCCCGCCAGGTTGCGGATGTCGCCTGCCACCACGGAAAATCCCCGGCCAAAATCTCCCGCCCGGGCCGCCTCGATGAACCCATTCACCGCCAACATGTTGGTCTGGATGGTGACCTTGTCGATGGTGGCCACGGTCTTGTCGATACGCCGCCCCATGTTCTCCAGATCCGACAGGTTCACCGCCGTGCCCTGGAGCATGCGAAAGACCTTCTGAACTCCTTTGATGATATCATCGATCTTGCCCCGGAGCTCCTGGGCCCTGTCGTGGCACGTGTGGATCAACGCGATACGCCTCGCCACCGTGCCCTGCATGGTGGCCGTGGTGGTGGCGATGTCCACCGAGAGCCGCGTGGCGGATTCCGCCGCCTGAGCCACCGCCGTGGCGCTGGTGGCGAGGCGATCCATGCTCCCGGCCACCTGCCGGGCGCTGGCGGAGGATTCCTGGAGGTTCGAGGAGAGTTGCTCCGCCGCCGCCGCCACCCGCTCCGAGGATTTATCGGTCTGCGTGGAGTTTTTCAGCTCGTCGGCCAGATCCACCAATTCCTGGGTGGCGCTGGCGATCTCCTGGAGCGCCCGGGATTGCTCCCGTACCGCCTTGGCGCACTCCCCCGCCAGGGTGGTGGAAATCTGGGAGCTCTCGGTCACCACCCTCGCGTCTTCCAGGAAAGCCCGGGCCTTTTCCGCGATATCCGCGATGATCGTCAGAGAGGCTTCCACCCCCTTGAGGGCCCCCAGGGCTTCGCCGTCGAGGAAGGCCAACGTCTCCCCCGCCTCGTCTCCCCGGGCCACCTGGGCGTCCGAGGCCCCCACGACCCCCTCGATGTCCTCCACCACGGTGGACACCAGGACGTTGATGCCCCCCACCACGTCCCGGATCTCCCGGGCCGACTTCTCGGAGACCTCCGCCAGGTTTCGCACCTCGTCCGCCACCACGGCAAAGCCGCTACCGTGCTCCCCCGCCCGGGCCGCCTCTATGGCGGCGTTGAGGGCCAGCAAGTTCGTCTGATCGGCTATCATCACCACGGTCTTGACGATGTCCTCCACCTGGCGAGATTGGTCGTGGAGACGCCGCACCGTCTCCGCCGAGGCCTTGTTCCTCGCGGTGGCCTCTTGAATGGCGGCGTTGGCCTCGCCGATGTTTTTCGTGGCATCGCCGGTGATCCCGCGAATGGCCGTCATTTTATGATGGGCCTCGTGGCCGAGATCCACAAAGGCCCCGGCGCTCTTTTCCACCATGACCGTGCGCCCGTGGGCCTCGGCGGCGGCGCCCTCCGCCTGGTGGGCCCCGGCGGCGATCTGCTGCATGGCCCGGTCCAGCTGCTCGGCGGAACTCGACGCCTCCTCCACTCCGGCAAGGAGCTCTTCCGCTGCGGCGGAAATGCGCTCCGCCATGGCTTGACGCTTGGCGAAGGTCCGGGCCCTCACCCGTTCCTGGGCCCGCCGGCGGGCCAGGTCACGCTTGGCCGCCAGGTCTCCGTCGCTCCCCTCTTCCCGGGGCACCAACCCCGTGCTCCGGCGGTCCTTCGCTCCCTCCCGGTTTTCCTCCAGGTGCTTCAAGGATTCGGGCACTTCCAGTCGTTTCGCCATCCTCGTCCCACTCCTCTCCCACCGATCACAGCACCGTCACGTCCCCGAGGAAAAGCTCTCCCCGATCCCCTTCTTCCCACTCTTCCCAGGGGGCCCCGGGAAGGACCCCCGACGGGATGGTCATCTCCCCCGTCTTCCCCGTGGCCTCGTCCTCGGCGGCCACCGCCAGGACTCCGCTGGCATCCACGGCAAAGGTCACCGCCAGCTCCGCTTCGCCCTGGGCCCAAGCCGTGGGGGCGCAAAACTCCAAGACCCCCAGAGGCACCAGGCGATCATCCCGACGCTGGAGCACCTCCACCGTCACCTCTTTCTGTCCCTCCCGCGCGTTGGTAAAGAGCCTCACCGCCGTCACGGGATAGACCGTGCCCCGGTCCACCAGGGGGACGAACTCCCCTCGGTCGTCCCGGACTCCCAAGGCGTGGGGCAGTACGTCCCGGAGCTCCACGTTTTCCAAGCGACCCTCCATGATCCCCGCGCACACCGCCGCTCCCAGGGCCACCACTTCGTCGGGGTTGAGCTCTCCCCGCACCGAGGCCCGGGGAAAAAGTTCTTCCATCTCTCGCCGAAACCGGGGCATACGAGAGGATCCCCCGGCGTAGATCACCCCGTCGATGCCCTCCGGGGCGATATGGGATTCTTCCAGCACGCTTTGCACCAGCCCTCGGATCTTGGCGAAAAGCCCCTCGGCCAACCGTTCGAAGGTCTTCCGGGAAATCTCCGTCTGGACGTGGATCGGACCCTCGGGCCCCGAGGCGATGTAGGGCAATAGGAGCATACTCTCCTCCACGGAGGAAAGGTCAATCTTCACCCGCTCCACCCCCCGCATGACGGAGGCCCGGGCCACGGGGTCCGCCCCCAGATCCACCCCCCGGCCTCGCCGCACTTCCTCCAAGACCCACTCCCCCAGGAGGTCGTCAAAATCCGCCCCCCCGAGCTCCGTGCTCCCTCCGGTGGCCCGCACTTGATGGAGTCCTTTCGAGGAATGGAGCACGGTGATGTCAAAGGTTCCACCGCCGAGGTCCAAGACGATGAAAGTGCCCTCTTCGACCTGGGCGGGGCGATAGGCCAAGGCCGCCGCCGTGGGTTCGTTCAGCAGGCGCACCACGTGAATCCCCCCCCGAGCCGCCGCCTCCAACACATCGTGGCGCTGGGCGTCGTCGAAGTAGGCGGGGACCGTCACCACGGCCTGGGTCACCGTCTCCTTGAGGTAATCCTCGGCGTAGCGTCGGAGCTTGGCAAACACGAGTCCCCCCACCCCTGCCGGGGAAAGCTCTCGGCCAAAGACCCGGTAGGGGGCGGGGTTTCCCATGCGGCGCTTCACTCTGGCGATAGTCTGATCCGGGCGCAACAACCCTCCCGATCGGGCCAGCTCCCCCACGAGGGCCTCGTGGGGGGAGCGGAAGCAGACCACGGAGGGGGTCATCCGCTCTCCCCGCTCGTTCACGACGAGCTCGGGGCCCCGAGGAGTCAGGTAGGCCACGGAGGAGTTGGTGGTGCCGAAGTCGATGCCGACGATCACGACGGTCCATCTCCCAGACAGGCCAAGTTCTCCCGGGCCTCCGCGCACTGCCCATCCTGCCGCAGGGAAAGGCGTAGCATCTCCCGGGCGTCCTCTTCGAAGCCGTGGTCCGACAGGATCACCGCCGCATTGTTCAGCGCCCGGGCCGCCAGAGGAGGGGGGGAGGCCTCCGCCACCCGCAGGAACAGGTGAAAGGCCTGGAGGAACTTGCCCTGTTCTTCCAACCGGCCCGCCTCTCGATAGACCGATTCCATCGAATCACCCAGAAGGGATTCCAGGGAAGATGCGAGGGTCATGGGCGAATCCTCCGCCAGAGGATCCGACAGAGGTCATCCACGTCCTGGGCCCCCCGGCTACGAGGGGCGAAGGCCATGATCGGCCGTCCCGCCGCCGCTGCCTGGGAAAACTTCACATCCAGGCGCAGGGGAGGGAGCATCATCTCCTCGCCGAAGTTTCTCCTGAGCTCTTCCACCGCCTCCCGGGCCCCCCGGGTACGCAGATCCGCCATGGTGGGGGCCACCCCCCCGAGGCGCAACACGGGATTCGCCGTGGCGGAAACTTTGTAAAACGACGCCATCATCCGGGCCACCCCCGCCAGGGAAAGAAAATCGGTGCGCACGGGCACCACCAGCACATCCGCCGCCACAAGGGCCATCCGCCCCAACCTCCCCGCCGCCGGGGGAGAGTCCACCACGATGAAGGCGTAGCCCCTCAGACACATGGACAGGTAATCCCGCAGGAGGGCATCCCCTCCGGCCTCTTCCCTCTCCAGGCCATCCAGCTCTTCGTCCGATGCCAACAGGTCCAAATCTCCCAGGCTCCGGAGCCGAGGATCGCGCCCCCCTTCCAGAAAGCGACGCAGTTCCTTCGCCGTGCCCCCAGGCTCCCCCCGGGCTCCCTCCCCCCGGACGCCCAAACACAGCCCCGCATGTCCCTGGGGGTCCAGGTCCACCAGCAGGGTCTTTCCCTTACGGGACAGCCAGGAGGCCAAATGAACCGCCAGGGTAGTCTTGCCGCACCCCCCCTTGTGGTTTGCCACCGCCAGGACGCGCGCCACGCTCAAGGCCACCGCTCGGGCATCGTCAGCACCAGAGCCACCTCTCCTCCTTCGAGGAACGCCACCCGTCGCACGTTCCCAAAACGAAATCCCTCCGGCACGAGGCGCGTCGGAAATTCGCCCCGCTTCTCCCAACGATCCACCCCCAGCACCGCCCGCCCCCCGGGGCTTCGCACCACCACCGAGGCGTCGGAGGGCCGGAGGGCGGACCTGAGGGCACTCCGGGGAAAGGACCACACCTGCCGGGCGGGGAAAAAGGGCAGCGCCTCTCCTCGAAAAAGGACCCACCCCTTCGAGGCCGGAGCCAGGCGCCCCACGGCCTCCACGTCCTCCAGGGACAAGAGGCAGGGAATTCCTTCCACCCGCACGAGCAGGGCGGCCACGCTTCCCTCCCCCGGGGAGGGATGACGCCCCTCGGAGGGACGCTCGGGCCCGGGCAAAGGAGAGCCCTCCCCTTCGGGGAGGAGGGTGCCCCGGGAATCCGGGCTCCGGGACAGGCACCGCAGCTCCTCCACCAGGCGCCGCAACGCCGCCATCCCGCGCTCCAGGCGTTTTTTCCGGTCTCCTTCGAGATCTTTCAGGGATCGTTCCGTGCCCTCCAGGTCGTGGGCCAAAATCTCCCCCTTATGGAGGACCTCCGCCAGGGGTTGAGAGGGGGCCACCGCCAAAAGCAGGGCGAATCCCGCCTTGGCGCTGTGAAGAAAGCGCCGCAGGGCTTGGGGAGCCTGGGACTCCAGGAGGAGATCCTCCGGGGCCCCGCCGTCAAAGTCGTCGAGGAAATCCTCCACCATCCGGGCGAACTCCGCCTGGTCCGAGCGAGGAATCACGTCGCTCCCCTCCCGAACAAGGGCTTCTGGTAAAGCACCATGCCCCGAGTTCGCTTCACGCGGAATCGGCTGGACATGCGGCTCACGGGCTCCGCGTGCCCCAAAAAGATGTACCCCCCGGGGCGAAGATGATGGAAGAGCTGCTCCACCATCCGCTGTCGCGCCTCGTCGTCAAAGTAGATCAACACGTTCCGGCAGAACACGACGTCGAAATCGGGGCCCAGCTGCCCCATGTCCTGGGGATCCGCCAGGTTCCCCAGGAAAAAGCTCACCGGACGCTTAGTTTCGTCCCGGAGGACAAAGTGCTCCCCCACCCGGTGAAAGTGCCGATCCAGGTAGGCCTTCGGCACGTCTTTCACCGCCCGGCGGCCGTACCGTCCCCGCCGAGCCCGTTCCAGGACGCTGTCGTTGATGTCCACGGCCACCACCTCGAAGGGAAGGCCCTCTTCCTCCAGCATTTCCCTCAGGATGATGGCCAGGGTGTAGGGTTCTTCCCCCGTGGCGCATCCGGCGGAAAGCACCCGGAGCCCCCGGCGCCCCCCTCTCCGGCACCCGGCGACGAGCTCCGGCAGGCAATCCTCGGCGAAGCTCTGTAGCTGGGGAAAATCCCTGAAAAAGTATGTTTCGTTCACCGTCACCCGGTTTATTAGGACCTGAAACTCCTTTCTCTGGGGATCGAAGAAACGGAGGTGGTTGATAAAACGCTCCTCCCGATCGATCCCCAGCACCCCCATGCGCTCCCGGACGTGGCGAAAGACCTGCATCCTCTTCTGATCCCCCAGAAAGATTCCCGTGTGCCGGTGCACGAAACTCCGGATCTCCTCAAAACACCGAAAGTCCTCCGGGGGCTTTCGAGGGCCTCCGACGCCGGGCTCTCCCCCCCGGGGTCCCGGAGGGCGCGGGAAGTCCCCGGAGATCCTTTCCCCGGAGGGATACCCCCGGCCTTCTCTTGGATCCTTCTCTCCCATGGCGCCCCATCCTCCGTCACAGGAGGCCCCCCGGGGAGTCCCCTTCGGACTCTTGGGAAAATGCGGGGCTGGATTTTATCGCTTTTATCTCTTCCATCAGTTCTCCCAGGGCCCTATCCAGCGAGGGCCAGAGGGCCTTCGCTCCCTCCAGGTCCCCCCCCTTGCAAGACGCCTCCAGGCGCTCCCCCAGCGCGGTGAGGGCGGCCACGCCGAAGTAGGAGACGCTCCCCCGGAGTTTGTGCACCGCCTTCTGGGCTTCCGCCAGGGCGCCGCGCCCCAGGGCGTCCCCTAGGGCCTGCCCCATGCCCGGAGCCCGGTCCAGGAACTCTTGGATCACGTCCTTCAGGATGCCCCGGTCTCCTCCCACTATGCGCTGTAGCCGGGAGAGGTCCACTCCGCCCCGGGGGAGATCCAAAGGTTCCGGGACCTCCCTTGACTCCTGGCCCAGCACCTCTGCAATGGTGCGAAAGAGCTCTTCGGGGGAGATGGGTTTGGACACGTAGCCATCCATGCCCGCCTCCAGGCATCGCTCCCGGTCTCCTTTCATGGTGTAGGCCGTCATGGCGATGATGGGCACCCGTTCCCCCTCTTTTTCCTCCTGGCGGATCAGCGCCGTGGCCTCCAGGCCGTCCATCTCGGGCATCTGCACGTCCATGAGGATCAGGTCGTAGTTCCGGAAGCGAGAGCGCCGCAGGGCCTCGTGGCCGTTTTCCGCCCCGTCCACGCTCCATCCCTTGCGCTCCAGGAGGATGCGCGCCAACTTACTGTTCATGGGGTTGTCTTCCGCCAGAAGTACCCGAAGGCGCTCGGGCAGCCCCCTCACCGGCTCCCTATCCCGACTCTCGGAGCGGGAGATGGCACTCCCCTCGGGAGCCACGCCCAGGCGCACAGTGAAGGAAAAGGTGCTCCCTTCCCCCTCCCGGCTCTCCACGCCAATGGCGCCCCCCATGGCCTCCACCAGGCGTTTCGATATGAAAAGGCCCAGTCCCGTCCCCTGACGCTTCCGGGCCATGGCCCCCTCCACCCGGCAAAAGCTCTGGAAGAGGTCCGGCAGGCGAGAGGCGGGGATCCCCACCCCCGTATCCCGCACCACCACCGTCAATTCCAGGGATTTCCTTGCCGAAAGGGGTTCCGACCCTCCGGGATCCCCTCGGGAAGCCTTCGCCTCTTCCCAGAGGGACACCCCTTTAGGGCGTCGCGCCGTCACGGTGAGGGACACCCCCCCTTGGTCGGTGTACTTGATGGCGTTGCTCACCAGGTTTACCACCACCTGGCGAAAGCGGATCTCATCCCCCAGGACCACGGCGGGGACGTCGGGGGCCACGACCAGGTCCAGGAATAGCCCCTTGCCCCGGGCCAGGGGTTCCATGGGGCGCAGGGCCACTTCCAGGGATTGCCTCGGAGAGAAGAGGTCCCAGTCCAGCACCAGGCGGTGGGCCTCGATCTTTGAAAGGTCTAAGACATCGTTGACGATCTCCAGGAGGGACTGCCCCGAGATCCGCACGTTCTCCAAGAGGTCGCGATGCTCCTGGGGGACGTCCATGGCAAGCATCAGGTCGGTCATGCCCAGGATGGCGTTCAGGGGCGTCCGGATCTCGTGACTCATGCTCGCCAGGAAATCACCCTTGGAACGGCTCGCCGTCTCCGCCGCTTCCAAAGAGGCCCTTAGATCCTCCTCTTCCCTTTTACGCCCCGAGATGTCGACCTGGATCCCCGCGATTTCGGCTTCTTCGGGGCCCCTAGGGCACAAGCCCTTGACCACGAGGTAGTACCGCCCAAGGTAGCGGGATTCCTCCGGAGAAGGCTCCGCCTCCGAGAGGAGTCCCGGGGGATCGCCGGGGGTCTGGGCGGCGGAAAACTCGAACTGCCGTACCCCCCCGTCGTTCCGGAGCGCCATGTCCTGCCATACCATCTCCGATGCGAGCTCCTGGGGAAAGATTCCCCAGTCCGTCTTGCCCAAAAGCTCGCTCCGGGGGCAACCCGCGAAGGCCGCGAAGGCCTCGTTGCACTCCACGTAGCGCCCCGCGCCGTCTTTGAGAAAGATCGCCGCCGGCAGGGCGTCCAGCCACCGGCGAAGCCGATCGCATTGGTCGTCCGCCCCAGCATACGTCATCGCTTCTTCCCCGTGGCCCAGGGGTCGGTTTTCCTCTGGCGGCACTCCTATCCCCTCTTTCGCGCCCGTCGCCGAGACTCCGTCTCCTCCGAAGCCCTTAAAACATCGCCCCTTTAGGAGGTCAATTGGGCAATGGCCCGGGCCACTTTTTCGTCCTCAAAGGGCTTGACGATGAAGTCGCTGGCCCCCGCCATCATGGCATCCATGACGATCTCCTGGCGCCCCATGGCGGTGATCATCACCACCGCCACCTCGGGACACTGTTCCTTCATGAGTTTTAGGGCCGCCAGGCCGTCCATGTCGGGCATGTTAACGTCCAAAGTCACCAGATCGGGGCGCAGCAGGGCGCACTTTTCCACTCCCTCCTGGCCGTTGGTCGCCTCCCCCACCACCACATGTCCGCCCTTTTCCAAGATCGCCTTTAGCTTGAACCTCATGAACGCGGTGTCGTCCACCACCAGAATCCTCTTGCCCACGGCCACTCACCCCTCGGTCTCCTATCTTTTCCGCACCCCCCCTGCCCCTACAGGGATGGGGGAAGGCCCACTCCCCCGTCTTCCGCCCTTCCCGAAGCCCGCTTCCACCCCTCCTGGGGAGGAAAGATCTCCCGCATCTCTTCGTCCCACCCGAAGGGGATAAGACACCAGGTCGATTCCCACCCCACGACCGTCATTCGGACCATCTCCTCCTGCCCTGGGTTGAGGGGACCTCTCCCCGGGCGCACGATGAGTTCTCCGTCCACCCCCTGGGCTTCCAGGCGCTCCAGCTCCAGGCGCAGCTCTTGGCGCACCATGGCATCCACATCCAAAAAGGGCCCCCGACGCCACGCCCGGCTCTCCATGAGGGACGCCAGCCGGGGCGCCACCAGGGGGGCCAAAAGGGAAAAGAGCTCTTCCGCCTCCTCCGAGTGGAGTGGCACGCGATCCAGGGATGATACGGCGATGGTACCCCAACACCGGCGCCCCGACCAGAGGGGCGTGAGCAACATGGGGCGGCCGGAGAGGAGGGTCACCACCCGGGGAACTTCCATCTTGGAGGCCCACGCCAAGAGTTCCGCCCGTCCCGAATTGGAATCTCCCCGGAGGATGAGGTAGGGGGGTTGGGCTCCCAGGGCCAGGCGAAGGGAGGACTCCACGCTCTCGCAAAGCCGATCCAAATCGTTAATTTCCTGGACTTTCTCCGCGATGTCCCGGAGGAGACGCATGAAAAGCAGCCGCCGGTCCAGGGCGTCGCGCTGATCGGTGACGCGCTCCAGGAGTTGGCAGCGCTCCAATCCCACCACCACCGATCCCGCCAGGGTCTTCAGCGCCATGGGGTCTCCGTAGTCCTTGCCGGTCACTGCGGGAGCCAGCCCCACCACGCCGTAGAACTTATCCTGGTCCCCCATCAGGAGGATCCTATCCAGCCCCTGACGTTGACAGATCTTCTTCAGCCCCGGCATGTGGGTTTCGCAGAAGAAATTCATCTCCGCCCCCGAGAGCAATCCTTCCCGAGGGAGGGTGCATCCCTCCAAGATCCCCCGATGGACCACCTCTTCGGGGGGACGACCATTTCCTGCCGGAACCCCGTGGAGCACGTAGGCCCCCGCCTGGGGTTTCCAGACCACCAGCTCCAGACGGGATGTTTGAGACATCTCCTTCAGGATGTCGCTGGCTGCGTCCAGCAGGTCGTGACGGCTTTGCTGGCGCATGAGATGTAGCGTGGAGGAGTGGATCCCTTCCAGGGCGAAGGCCTTGGTGGAAACCTCCGCAATTTGCCGCCGGTTTTCTTCGTGCAGAGCCGATATTTCCAGGGCCTTAGAAGCCACGTGGACGAAGAGGGCCAGGAAGTTCATATCCTCTTCCGAAGGGGCCCTGTCCCATCCCATGAGGGCAAAAAGTCTGTGGGGGCCCCCCATCAAGGGCAGGACCACGTGGATGCCCAGGGCGCGCAGGGCCGCGAGGTTGGCGTCTCCGAGCACGCCCTCGTGCTCTTCATCCACCATGAGGGGCGATGGGAGGATCCGGGTTTCTCGGAAAATTCCTTGGCGGGCGGGCTCATAGCGAGGCTCCCCCCAGAGGTGACGCCACTCTTTCCCCCGATCTTCCAGCACCGCCAAGCGCCGGGAGAAAACCCCCTCTCGAAGGACGTCCCCCAGGAAGGTCGCGAAGTATTCCACGGGCATGGGCTCGAAGATGGAGGCGATGGCGTTCCGGGCGGCCATGAGGGTGTAGGAAAGGCGGGATAAACGGCTTTCCAGGGGAACCACCTTTTGGTGATCATGCCAGAGCCCCACGAGGCGGGCAAAGGCTCCCAGATCGTTTCGCAGCTCCAGGGACAGGGGGGCCGAGGTCAAAAGGTAGTAGCACCACTGATCCCCCGCCAGGCGCGCCGCCTCCTCCCACCCTTCGCCGAAGGGGTCTGCCTCCTCGGGGGAGAGCGAAACCACTCGGGCACCGCCGGGGGCCAAGGGGTTTTCCCGGGAAAAGGCTCTCTCCAGAACCTGGGATCCTTCCGAAAAGCTGAAAACCGGGGGGACGAAACGCGCCGCCGTCACCACCGCCAGTGACCTCCCCGTCTCCTGGAGCACCAAGGCCCTCCCGAGCTCCATCCCCAGCCGCTCTTCCAGGAGGGAGAAGACGCCCCCGTCGAGCACAAAGGACATGCGATCGCAGAATTCCCGCAACATCAGGCTCCCCCCGATTCCACGGCCACCACCCGGTCCTCGTTCGCGTCGTAAAACAGGGTGACGCGGCTCATCGCGTTCTGAGTTACGCTCGAAATCCCCCGGAGGCGTAAGTTTACCCCGCAGGAACAGGATCCCCGCAGGCCAAAGGTGGCGTCCCCCTTCATCTTGCGCAAAAAATCCCCCAGCTCGGCGAAACGTTCTTCCCGATCCGCCAGGGCGTCGGCTTTTTCTATGTAGCCCCTCAGAAGGTCCCGGATCCCCGGGGTCCCCGGCCCCAACGCCCGCATCTCCGCCGCTAGGGCAGACAGGTGGTCCTTTAGGGCCTCGATCTCCTTCTCTAGGGCCTGGTGATCTCTAAAGAGATCCCTCCTAGGCACCCCGGGGATGTCGATGCGAGTGTCCCCTTCGCGGAAGGATCGTACGTCCTTGGCGTGGACATGCCCCCGGGCGCGGATCTCCGAAGCGGTGATGACCCCCTTACCCCCCTCCACCAGCACGCCCTTACGGGCGTTCACGGTGGACCTCAGGATGTACTCGTTCACCATGAGGGTCTCGCATTCTACCTCTGCCTCCTGGATGAACCGGGCCATCACGTCCCCTCCCGCCCGCACCACCGCCCGTCCTCGCCCCTGGATGCCGTAGCGCACCGAGACCTTTCCCTGGCGGCTCGTCACGGCGGCATCCTCCACGGAGCCCACCACCTCCACGTCGCCCCCCGCCTCCACGGCAAAGCCGCCCCGCACGGAACCTTTCACCAGCACGGGGCCGTCGTAAGAGACGTTGCCCGTGGCCGAACCCACGTCCCCCGAAATCACCAGCACTCGCTCCAGCAGAATCCTGGACCCCTTCCATCGGAGGGCCCCGCTGTATTTCGCCACCAACTCACCGTTCTCCGATAGATAAAGGCCCTCGCCGAAGTCCAAGGGCGCGGGACGCCCCTTCCGGGGAGGCACCTCCTCTCCTCGCACCGTACGCCCCGCTCTCCCCTTCGTGGGGGGAAAGCGCATCGCCACCACCGCGCCCTCCTGTACCGGCACGATGAGATTTAGATGATAATGATCCACGTTCCCCGAGGCATCCTCCACGGGGCGTCCCGTGGGAGGAGAGAAGAAAAACTCCACTCGCCCATCTTCTCCGGGCCCGGGGGGCACCCCTCGGGCCACCACGGCGCACACGGCTTCGCCTGCGGTGGCGCGGGCCCACGCCCGATCCAGGGCCTCGTGATCCACGCCGAAGACCACCCCTTCGCGGTCCAGGAGCTCCCGGAGACCTCCTCCGCCGCCCTGGAGGGGGTAAAATCCCGGAGAAAGGTAAAGACGGCAAGTCATACCCGCCTCGTCCACCACCACCCGAGGCGGAGCGCCTTCGCCCCCTTCTTCTTCCACCCCCACCCGATGGCTCCCAAGGACCGACGCCGCCCTAAAGACCTCTTCCCGGGCGATGCGAACCTCCGGGGCCACACTCCGGAGGGCTTCCAAAACCTCCATAGGTGCCAGGGGGAGGCGGCGCACCTCGATCCACACCTCCTGCGCCGTCCGGCGCAGGGCAAAGCCGGAGCCGACGTGGATCCACGCCCCCCTTTCCGGAATTTTTTCTTCCCCATCGACTTCCGGCGTCGTCATCTCCATCCCTCCTCTCGGATCAAGGAGCGCCAAGATATATTTTTTAATAAAATAACCCCAAAGTCCCCCGAAGGGGCTCACGCCCCTCCGGGGGCCGATAATCCCGGAAGAAACGCCCCCGCCGCCCCGGCCTAGGCGCCGGGAGATTCCCGCCGCCTGACCGCCAGAGCCACTTCCAAGAGCTTGGCCACTTGACGGCTAAAGGTCGCCGGGTCGGGCAGCTCCGTCCCTTCGGCGAGCCGGGCCTGTCCCAGAAGCACCTGGGCAAACTCCTCGATCCGAGGGTCGGCGGCGTCGGCGGCATGGAGATCCCGGAGCCCCCGGAGCACGGGGTGACCGGGGTTTATTTCCAGCACCCGCTTCACCGGGGGCAGGTCGCGTCCCATATGGCGCAGGAGCTTCTCCAGCTGGGGCGTCATGTCGTGGACCTCTCCCACCAGGCAGGCAGGAGAGGAGGTGAGGCGCTCGGACACCCGCACTTCTTTCACGTCCTTGTCCAAAAATCCCTGGAGGACCCGGCAAAGGGCCGCAAATTCCCCGGCGGCAGCGGCTCGGGCCTCCTGGGCCCTTTCCCGATCCTCGCCCCCGCCCACCTCCGGATCCCCCTTGGCGGCGGAGCGTAGGGGCTTGCCCTGGAACTCCGTGACGCCTTGGGTCCAGAGCTCGTCCACGGGGTCGGACAAAAGCAGCACTTCGTATCCCCGGGCCGCCAGCACTTCCAGGTGAGGAGATCCCTTGATCACCTCCACCGAAGAGCCCGTGAGGTACCAGATGGCGTGTTGATCGGGCTTCATACGCCCCACATACTCTTCCAGCGTCACGGGGTCGGCCTCTGTGGAAGAGGAAAAAAGAGAAACCCCCAGGAGAGCCGTCCGGTTCTTCTCATCGGAAAAGATCCCTTCCTTGAGCACCGCGCCGAATTCCTTCCAGAAGCTCCGGTACTTCTCCCGGTCCTTGGCCAGGGAGGTGCGCAGGGTCTCCAGGACCTTGCGCACCAGGCCGGAGCGGATAGCCATGGAGGCCCGGTCCTTCTGAAGGATCTCCCGGGAGATGTTTAAGGGCAAATCCTCGGAATCCACCACGCCCCGGAGGAACCGGAGATACTCGGGGATGAGCTCGGTGCAGTCGTGCATGATGAACACCCGGCGGATGTAGAGGGCGATGCCCCGTTTGCCCTCTCGGATGAAGAGGTCCAGGGGGGCCCGCTCGGGGATGAAAAGCAGGGCCCGGTAACTCGTGGTGCCCTCCGCCCGGGTGGTCATGCGGTAACCGGGCTTGCCCCAGTCATGGCTCACGTGGTGGTAGAACTCCTCAAACTCTTCCTCGGTGACTTCGCCCTCGGGACGGGTCCAGATGGCCTGCATGGAGTTGAGCGTCTCGTCCTCTTCCTTTCCCCGCAGGCGGATGGGCCAGGGGACGAAGTCCGAGTAGCGTTTGACGATGCCCCGTAGCACGTGGGGGTCCGCATAGTCTCCCATGCCCCCCTCTTCGTCGGCGGGTTTCAGAAAAAGCGTCACCGTCGTGCCGGGGCGGTCCCGCTCCCCTTCTTCAATGGCATAGGTGCCATCCCCGGAGGAGGACCACTTCCAGGCCTCCGTCTCCCGGATCTTCCGGCTCACCACATCTACCCGTTCCGCCACCATGAAGCTAGCATAAAATCCCACGCCAAACTGGCCGATGAGCTCCGGAGACACCCCGTCGGCCCGCTCTCGGGCGAGGCGCACGAACTCCCGGCTACCCGAGCGGGCGATGGTGCCCAGAAAGTTCACCAGGTCTTCTCGGTTCATGCCAATGCCCGTATCGGCCACAGTGAGGCTCCGACGCTCCCGATCCACGATGAGCCGGATCTCTCCTCCGGCGAGGTCTCCCGCCAGCTCGGGATCGGTGAGGCTCTCCAGGCGAAGCTTATCCAGGGCGTCCGAGGCGTTGGAGATCAACTCTCGGAGGAAGATGTCCTTATTGGAGTACACCGAGTGAACCATGAGCTCCAGGAGCTCCTTGCCCTCGCTCTGAAAGGCAAATGTTTCCCGTTCCGCCATCCTTCTTTCTCCCTCCCATGCCGTAGCGGCGCCCCTCTTTAACGGGGCTCCGCCGTCAACTCCCCCCAATTATAAGGCACCCCCGGCAAAGCTTCCATGACGAAAATCCCCGGACATTTCCTTTTGCCCCCTCTAGGTTAGGAATCTCTTCCCGGGACGCCCGTTGCAAAAAGCGATCCGAACGGGGAAAATGGGAGTAGCGCCGGGGATAAAGCCCTGGGGCACGAAAGGAGACGGCACCGTGAGACAGAGAAAGATCTTGGGGGTAGTTTTGGCGACGATGTTGGGTCTTTTGGTAACGGGGGAGGGGGCCCGGGCCATGTCCCCCACGGAGCGCATCCGCGAGAGTGCCTCCATCCTGCGGGAGATGGCCCGTCAGGACGACGCCCGGTACATGGGAAAGTTGCTTAAAGACGCCAAGGGAGTGGCCATCTTCCCCTCCGTGGTAAAGGCTGGGTTAGTCTTCGGGGGAAAGTACGGCGAGGGCATCCTGCTGCGCCGGGACCCGGCCAAGAACCGGTGGTACGGCCCCAGCTTCATCGACATGGGAGGGGTCTCCTGGGGGCTCCAGATCGGCATCTCCTCCACCGCCCTGGTGCTGGTCATCACCAACGAGCGCGGCATGGCGGGTTTCACCGGGGACGAGGTCACCCTGGGAGGGGATCTGGCGGTGGCCGCCGGGCCCACGGGGCGGAGCACCTCCGCCGCCACGGACGGCCGCCTCAAGGCGTCGATCTACAGTTACTCCATGACCAAGGGACTCTTCGCCGGCCTATCCCTAGAAGGGGCCGTCATCGACACCCGCCAGGACAAAAACCGGGAATACTGGAAGGGCGACCGGGGGGTGGACCGGATCCTGAAGACCGCCGCCACCGATGCCCGGATGAGGGCCCTCATCAAGGCCCTGGACGAAGTGGTCCGCACCGCGCCAAAGTAACAAGCTCCCTCGCCCCGAAAAAAGGGGTCCTCAGGGTCCCGGGGCCTTTCCCCCGGACCCCTGAGGACCCCACCCGAAATCCCGAAAGCCCCGCCTAGAGGGAGGAGCGGTACCCTCCGGGGGCCCTTTCCTCAAAGCGCCGCCATAGCCTGGTCGCCGCTTCCCGGGCGCCCCTGCGGAGCTCCTTTTCGTCGAAGACCGTAAATCTTCCCTCCCGCCACAGGATCTTTCCCCTCACCGCCGTGATAAAGGCCTCGGCCCCCTGGGCCCCGAAGACCAAGTGTCCCATGAGGTTTTCCCGGGTCAGGGGAGTCACGGGGCTATAGTCCACCACCGCCAGGTCGGCCGGGGCCCCGGGAACCAGGCGCCCCACTCCGGGGAAAAACTGCCGCGCCAGTTCGTGTCCCCGGACAAAGAAGGCTTCGCCGAGGAGCCCCAGGGCGTCCCCCCCGGGATCTCCCAAGAGAAAGGCCGAACGCAGCGAGGCCAGCATGTTTCCCGTCATACCGTCGGTGCCCAACACCCATCGAGAGAGGCGATGCTGGTCCAGGCGCCCCACGCCGTTTTTGGCGTTGGACTCGGGGTTGGCCAGCACCCAACATCCTAGCTCCTCCAGCAGGGGGTACTCCGCCTCGTCCAAGTGCAAGCAATGCACCAGCAGGGAGGATTGATCCAGCAGGCCAAAACGGGCCAGGCGATCCACGGGGCCCAGATAGCCCCAGTCCCGACATCGCTCCCGGTCCGATCGATCCTCGCCGCAGTGGACGTGCACCGGCATGGAGGGGGGGCGGCGCCGGGCCACCCGGCGCAGGCTCTCCTCCCCCAGGGTTAGGGAGGCGTGGAGCCCCATCACCCCTCGAAGGTCGTCCGAGCTCGCCACCGACCGGAAAAAGTCGATGTTCTCTTCCAGCTGATCTTCCACCGTCCCCGGCCCCCGGTCCGAGGTCTCAAAACACAGGACCCCCCGCACCCCCGCGTCCCGGAATGCCCGGGCCTCCATGGCCAGACTCCCCCGGACAAAGGATTGGGAGGCGTGGTGATCGATCACGGCGGTCACCCCGGCTCGGATCCCCTGAGCCAAACCCCAGAGGGCGGACCAGTACACCGATTCCTCGTCGTGGACCCCATCCAGATGCCACCAGAGGAGCTCCAGGTTGGAGATAAAGTCCGTCACCGCCCCTCGGGGGGCGATTCCCGCCGTCAGGGAGGAGTATAGATGGTGATGGGCATTTAAAAACCCCGGGAACACCGGACGCCCCCCCACCGATATCACCTCCGTCCCATCCTCTTCGCACCGGCGACGGATCTCCTCCGAAGGCCCCACCGCCTCTATGTCCCCCCCTCGCACCAGGATCCCTCCGTCTTCGAGAAAAAAGCCCTCTCCGTCCGCCAAGGTGCCTTGCACCAGGGCCCAGCGTCGATCCACCTCAAACCCCTCCCCCTTCGGTCTTTACCCTTCCGCCCGCAGTTTACCCCTCCGGAGGACCTTTTGTCCCCCCTACCTTCACTTGCCCCGTCCCTTGGCCCATCCTTGGAGGGAATGATTCGGCCCCTTTTCCACTATGTGGTAGAATCTTTCTAGGCTCGGGCCCTTCCTGCGCGGGGCGCGAGTGGGGTGTGCCCTCTTTTCGGAAGGAGGCTCCGGACCGATCATGGATGAGGAACTGCTGGCGACCTTCCTCGCCGAAGCCGCCGCCTTCCTGGAAGAGACGGAAGAGGGGCTCCTGGCCCTGGAAGATGGGAGCCAAGACCCCGAGATTATCCACACCATCTTCCGTCACATGCACAGCCTGAAGGGATCGGCGGGATACTTCGGCTTCGACTCCCTGGTTCGGGTGGCCCATACCATGGAAAGCGTACTGGACGAGCTCCGCCGGGGCACCAAGGCCTTATCTCCGTCGGTGACTGAGGGATTGATTTTTGCCACGGATTTTTTGCGCCGCACCGTGGCCCACCCCGAAGGGATCTCGTCCTCGGACCCCTCTCCGGCCCTTTCCGCCCTCGGCGGGGCCCTTGAACCCGCAGAGCCGGACGCCTCAGGAGACGGAGAGAGCGCCGCCGCCGCCGAAGAAGAAGGTCTTTCCCCCATCGCCCGGGCCCGGGGCCAAGGGCGGGCCTTTTTTGCCCTCGCCCTGGCCCATCTCACCGACCTGGGCCCCCTGGGGATCTCCCAGATGGAGTTTCTGAAGCGCCTTGACCAGGTGGGGAACGTGCTCTCCGTCGAAGAGGACGACCCCGAGGTGGCCACCCTTCCCGGCCTCTCCCCGGACGACCTGATCCTTGCCACCGAAAAATCGGCGTCGGAAGTCGCCCAGGGGCTAGGGGTCCCCGCTGCGTGGGTGCGCCCCATCGGCACTCCCCCAGCCCCGGAGCCCTCCACTCCCGCCCCTCGGGCCCCGGAACCCTCCGCCGCCGGAGCTCCGCCCTCCCAAGGCTCCCTTCCCGGGCAGGAGGTCGAGCCCCCATCAAAGACCCCTCGGGAGGACTCGGTGCGCATCCGGGTTCGCTTGCTGGACGACTTGCTGAACCTGGCGGGAGAGATGGTGTTGGCCCGCAACGCTCTTTTCCGGGAGATGGGGCGGGGCGCCGAAGACCCTCGCAAGAAAATCAAAGGCCTTTCCCTTCGCCCTCTCCCGCCCCAGGGAGACGATCCCGAGGAAGGAATCTCCTTCCGAGAGAGGCTCCGGCGCCGGTCGGCGGGCATGGATCGAGCCCTGGGACGCATAGATCTCCTCACCACGGAGTTTCGAGAAAAGGTCATGCAGGCCCGGCTCCAACCCCTGGATCGCCTCTTTTCTCGCCTGCCCCGCCTGGTGCGGGACCTATCCCGCACGCTGGGAAAAAGCGTCCGCCTGGCCCTGGAGGGGGGCGATGTGGAGCTGGATCGGTCGCTGCTGGAAGCCCTGGGAGATCCCTTGATACACCTGGTGCGAAACGCCCTGGATCACGGCCTGGAATTCCCCGACGAACGTATCGCCGCAGGTAAGGCCCCCACGGGAACCCTCACTTTGAAGGCCTGGTCCCGGGGGGGGCGGGTGCACCTGGACGTCTTCGACGACGGCCGGGGACTGGACCTGGATCGCATCCGGGCCCGGGCCCTGGAGCGCGGTCTAGCCAGCGATCGGGAGATCCGCCAGATGGTCCCCGACCAGATCTCCCGATTTATATTTCATCCAGGATTTTCCACCGCCGCATCCATCTCGGCCATCTCCGGGCGAGGGGTGGGGATGGACGTGGTACTTCACAACGTGGAGAGCCTGGGGGGCAGCGTGGACCTGCACAGCTCCGCCGGAGAAGGGACCTCCTTTCGTATCAGCCTGCCCCTCACCTTGGCGGTGCTCCCTTCGCTGTTGGTGTCCTGCGGCCCTCACCACTTCGCCCTCCCCCAGGCCCACGTGGATGAGGCCCTGCGCCTGCGCCCGGCGGAACAGCTCCGGGCCCTCTCTCCCCTGGGAGATGCCCGGGTCCTGAGGCTCCGAAACAGCGTGATCCCCGCCGTGGTGCTCCAGGAGCTCCTGCACCAGGTCTCGGAGGCCCCGTCGCTGTCCGTCGGCCCTTCCGAGACCTCGTCCCCACCGGAAGGAAGACGTCCCGCCCCCCTCCCCCCCACGCCCCACTGGCTGGTGCTTCGCACCGGGGACCGTCTCTTCGCCCTGGGGGTGGATCGCATCCTGGGCAGCGAGGAAATCCTGGTGAAACCCCTCCCTCCTCGCCTGAAGGGGTGCCGGATCTACGGCGGCGCCACCGTCCTGGGGGACGAGCGGATCGCCCTCATCCTGGACCCCGAGGGCATCGCCCACGTGACCCGGGTGGGGCGCACCCAGAAGGAGTTAGACCAGAGCGCCCTCCGGCCCTGGTCCCTTCCCCAGCGCGAAGAGCGCGATCTGCTCCTGGTGCGGGGGGCGGGGGGCGACCGCTTTGCCCTGGACCTATCGCTCATTGCACGAATCGACGAGATCCCCCCGGACGCCATCCAGCACGCAGGGGGCATGACCTTCGCCTCCCTCCGGGGGACGCCGGTGCGCCTGCTTCCCCTGGAGGACTTCATGGGGGGCGGCGACGCCCCGGCGCCCTCGGAAAAGCGCTTCGCCCTGACCCTTCGTTTTGCCCAGGGCCCTGTGGCGATCCTGGTGCACGCCGTCCTGGACACCCTGAGCCTCCCCATGCCTTCCCTGGCGCCGAACTATCCTGCCCCCGGGGCCTTTGGCACCTTCGACGCCCAGGGACACCTGGTGATAGCCCTGGATCCCTTCGTGCTCCTGGCCCGGGCTCGCCCTCCGGTACGCCCCATCCCGAAAAACCTGCTCCATCGCCGAATATTGCTCCTGGACGACGATCCCTTCGGATCCCTACTGGAGCAGAGCTTCCTCCAGGGCGCAGGGGGGTGCGAAGTCCTTCGGGCGGAGGACCTGGACGGGGCTCGCTCCGCCCTGGAAGGCGCCGATTTTCACGCCCTTCTGGTCACCCCTCGTCTGGCCACCCCGGAGGCTCTCCCCCGGCTACGCCGCCCCGATGGGGCGCTCCCGCCTTCGGCCCTGCTGACCGGATCACCCCGGGGAGCCCCCCCGCCGGGATACGACGGAGAGCTCTCCCGGGACGACCGGGAGGCCCTGCTAAAGGGACTAAAGCGGCTCTGTGCTGCGGGCAGCGAGGCGCCTGCTGATGGCAAAGACTGAACCGACAAAGCGGCTAAACTTAAGGAGGCCCTTCGACATGACAGGAAAGATCCTCTGTTTCGAGCTGGGAACGCGCACGGTGGGCGTTGATCTGGAGGAAGTGCAGGAAGTATCGCGCGCCATGGCTTGGACCTCGGTTCCCGGGGCTCCCCGGGAGATCCGGGGCATCTTCAACCTGCGGGGGCAAGTGGCGGCCCTCTTTGACCTCGCCCGAACCCTGGATCCCCAGGCCCCTTCCACCGAAGGACGGTCGGCCATCATCCTAAAACCTAGCAAGGAAGGGGATATCTCGGGCTTTCTCGTGGACCGTCTGGGCAACGTGTTGGAAGTGGGAGAGGGCTCCTGCTCCCCCGTGCCTTCCCACCTCTCTCCCCGGGAGCAGGCGGCGTTTCGGGAGCTGGTCATCACCGGGGAACAGGTCCTCCCCGTATTGGCGCCGGAACGGATCTTCGGCAAAGACCTCCAAGACGCGTAAAAGGTCCGCTAGCTCTTAGAGAGAGAGGGATGGTCATGCGAAACCTGCACGCTAAGATCACCATGGTGGTGGGCCTCGCCGGGGCCGTGGCCTGCGGTGGCGTCGCCGCCATCGCCTGGCACGCCGCCCAGCCTATCGCCGCCCTGATACCCCCCGAATCAGCCGCCCCCCTGATGGCCCAATTCCGCCACCAGATCGCCCTGGGGGCGGCCCTGGGGACGGCTTTGGGAGTCGCCGCCGCCGTACTGGTGGCGGGCAGCATCAACCGCCCCGTGGAGCGCCTCCTGTCCCGGATTTTGCGCTTTGGCCGGGGGGATCTGGATGTCACCTTCTTGTCCAGCCTGGACCGAAACGCCCCCCTGGAGCCCCCTCCCCCGGAGAACCTCCCCTTTGCCCTGACCGGTGCCGACCGGCTTAGGATCATGGCCCTGGCCCTGGAGCACATGGGCTCTTCCCTACGCCAATCCTTGGCGTCCGTGGCCGACGCCTCGGAGCGCATCGGGGCATCGGCGGGAGCCCTTTCCCTCGTGTCCCAGACCATGGTGGCGGGAAGCCAGGAGATCAACGCCACCATCTTCGACGTCAACGACGCCGTGGGGCTCATCGCCGCCCGCCTGGGGGAGATGGCCCAGAGCGCCGAAGAGGCCAGCACGGGCATCCACAACATCGCCAACGCCCTGGATGACCTAAATTCCTCCACGGAGAGCACCGCCTCGGCCTCGGAGGAGATGTCCGCCGAGGTGGAAAGCATTCTGGAGACGGTGCAGGACATGTCGTGCAACATCGACACTATTTCGACCTCCGCCATCGAGGTGTCCCAGGGGGTCACCCGCATGGCCGAGAGCGTCAAGGCCATCGATGCCGCCCTGGCGGAGACATCCCGGAACACCACGCGGTCCACCCGCATCACCGCCGAGGCCGACCGCCAGGCCCAGGAGACCCACCGCCTCATCGGGCGCCTCTCCTCCGCATCCCGCCAGATCGGCAAGGTGGTGGACCTCATCACCGACATCGCCGAACAGACCAACATGCTCGCCCTCAACGCCGCCATCCAGGCCGCCGGAGCGGGGGAAGCGGGGCGGGGCTTCGCCGTGGTGGCCAACGAGGTCAAAGAGCTGGCGCGCCAGACCGCCGAAGCCACGGAAGAAATCGAAGGGCAGATCGAGGCCATGAGAGAAGACATGGGCGCCGCCGTGGGCGCCGTGGGGGCCATCGTGGGCGTCATCCGGGAAGTCGACGAGATCAGCAACACCATCGCCGCCGCCGTCGCCCAGCAATTCCAGGCCTCCTCCCAGATCTCCCAGGTGGTGGACGTGGCGGACGCCCGCATGCGCACCATCACCAACGAGATCGCCGACTTCTCGCACCGATTCCAAAACGTGTACCAGAGCATCGAAGAGATCAGCCGGGCCGCCCAGGCCGTGGCCCACGCCACCGTCACCATATCCCTGGCCTCCAAGCATGCGGCGGAAAACGCCGATCTCGCCAGCACGCGTACCGCCGCCCTGGCCCAGGCCACCCGGGATGTGGACCACCAGGCCAAAGACATCTCCGCCAGCATGGAAAATATCCATCACGCCTCTGCAGAAACCGCCCGGTGCGCCGAAGACACCAGCGTCTCCGCCTCCACCCTCGACGAGCTGGCCGGAGAGCTGCACAACATGATGGAACATTTTTTTCATTCCCCCAACGCCAAACCTGCCCTTCCCGAAGCGGGGAACGAATAAAAAAATCTCTCCGAGGCTGGACTGTTCTTTGCCACACCCTACAATGGCGTCGTGGCGCTTCCACACATGAAGTGCCCCCTTCGGGAGGTGAGGCCATCATGGAAGGAAATATTTTGGTCTTTTTTAACGGCCCATGGGACGGCGACCGCCCCGAAGAGACGAGACGCAACGAAACCAGTGTGCCCCGGCTTTATCGCCTTCTTTCCGAAGATCCGCGCCAGCGGTCGTGCTATCTCCCCAGAGTGGGTACCGGTTCTCTGGAAGGGGCCGCAGCCCTCTACGACTTCGACCCCCACGATCCGCCCCAGCGACGGGGAAGAGCTCCGCAAGATCCGGGATTTTCTCTTTGAAAACGGACTGCTGACGGAAAAGCCCGGGGTGGAAACACTGCTGGAAAAGTAGGGGCGCTCCGGAAATCCCCACAGCACAGGCCCCGGGCTCGGCGTGGTACACCAGAAAGCCCGGGGCCCTTTCGTGGGGCGAGGGAGGATCAGGGGCGGCGGTGGTTCCAAAGGTCTCCGGGGGCCCCGATCCCGGCCTGAAGTGCCGGAGAGAGGTTCAGTAGGGGTCGCGCTCGAAGATCATGCGGTTTACCACGGGATCACCTTCCGGATCAAAGCCAAAACCTACGATAACCCGCCGCATCCCGGAGTGGTAAGTCCAAACGCGATGGTCGACCTCGTGGGGGTCGCCGATCAAGCGCGACACCTTCTCCGGGGCGTCGCCAAAGGCAATCGATCCGAAGGATACGCCTTTTTCAAAGTCCACCTCCGTCAGGAAGGATCCTTTTTCCGTGATCCAAAAGATCACGCGCCCCCCGGGGTAGCGTAGCTCCACCGCCGTCACCTCTCCGGGGTAGTCCTCCGGGTGAAAGGTCCTGCGATCCACTCCCTCGGGCTTTCCTAGCCGCCGCTCCGTCATCGAAGGCTCCGTCCCAAAATCCCTCCGGAGCATCATGCAAAACCGCCCTAACGGGTCGTCCAACCCCTCGAAGCGGAGGAATCGGCCGTGCACCCAACCCTCCCCTAGCCTCTCCGAGAGGACCTGATACCAGGTTTGGCCGTCCTCTCCCCGGGCCGCATCCACGACGACGAGCTCCTCTTGTTCCCCATCCCCCCACCGGCCGAGGCTCCTGCCTTCGGTCGAGGGACGATCCCGAAGGTTGACATGACGGCCGACGATCACTCCGGCGGCGGGGCGTTCGAGCAATTCTTCCCGCCCCGGCGCGGAAAAAGCCCTCGTCGCCCCCATGGGGACGACGAGGAGCAGGAAAAACCCCAGAAACATCGAGACGATTTTCCCCAAGAAGCTCATCTCTTTTCCCTATCCTTTCGGTCGATCATGACGCCCCGGGCCGGGAGGGGTCCGCTGGGCCAAGCCGAACTGGGGTCCCCTCCTTCCAGAGACCTCCCTAAAGAGGACCCGGTCACCAGGGGCGATAAAGCAGGGAGATGCCTTCTTTTTCGTCCAGGAAGAGGTCGAGGAGGTCCGGGTCAAAGGCCCCTCCCCGCTCGGCCGTCATGGCCCGCCGGGCCTCTTCCCGAGTCAGGACCGATCGGTGCGGGCGAGACGACACCAGGTTGTCCCAGACGTTGGCGATGGCCACGATGCGGGCAAAGATGGGGATATCGGTGCCCTTCAGCCCCCGGGGATAGCCCTTGCCGTCCCATCTTTCGTGATGGCATAGGGCCACCTCGGCGGCGGCGTCCAGCCCCTGGATGCGGGAAAGGATCTGGTGTCCCATGGTGGGGTGACGTTGGAAGGTCTCTTGCTCCCAGCGCTCCAGGGAGTTTGGTTTGCCGAGTATAGCGTCGGGGACGCCGATTTTTCCCACGTCGTGGACGATGGCCCCCAGGTAGATGCGCTGGCGATCTCCGGGGAAGAGTCCCAGGCTCCGGGCCAGGGCCCGGGCGTAGCCCGCCACCCGGGCGCCGTGCCCTCCGGTGTGGGGATCTTTGGCCTCGATGACCGATGCCAGGGCCAGGAGAGAATCTTCCAGGGTCTTCTGGGCCCGGTCTCGGAGATTCAGGGCTTCTTCCTTGTCGAGGTCGATCTCTCTCACCTGTTCGGCGATGAGCTCTCGAAGGGCCTTGTTCTCGTGGGCCAGCTCCTGGGATTTCTCCCGGGACCGCTCCACTTCCATTTCAACGGGTACCGCCAAAAGCCTGCTGGCCTGGATGTTTCGGTACTCTTCCCTGGAGATTTCCGTGAGGCGCTCCAGGGCGCCGAGGGCTTCCAGGTAGTTTCCCCTGGCCCGGTGGTAGGCGGCCATTTCCCCCAGCGCCACACCCAGAAGCTGGGAGGATTGCAGGGTCTCCGCCAGGGCGAGACCCCTTTTCAGGCAGTCTTCCGCCTCGTGCCATCGATGGGCTTGCATCTCCAGGGTGCCCCATCGGACGAGGGTCTCTGCTTCCATCTCCTTATCCCTCGCTTCGGCGCTCAGGACCAGGCTCTCCCGGAAAAATCTTCGGGCCTCGGGGATGTCTCCTTCCGCCATCGCCAGAAGGGCGAGGTTGTGCAGGCCCACCGCTTCGTAGGCTTTGTTTCCCGCCTGGCGGTCGAATTCCATGGACCGAAGGTAGTGCTCCTGGGCCTCAGCGCAGCGCCCCTCTTCGCGATAGATCTCTCCCACGTTGTTATATGCCCGGGAAAGCTCTCGCAGGTCCCCCGAGTGCTGGGCCGCTTCGAGCCCCTTGAGCCTGAACTTAACGGTCTCGGCACGGTCTCCCCCACGAGACCAGGCCACTCCCAGGGAGTTGTAGGTGTCTGCCAGGCCTCGATGGTCTTCCATGCGCTGGAATATGTCGAGGGCTTTCATGTGGTACTGGATGGAAAGCGCCGGGTTTCCCAAGCCCCGGTAGGCCCGGCCCAGGCGGTTTAAAATCACGGCGGTGGCGTAATCGTCGCCCCGGGCCTCGGCATCCTCCAGGACGCCATGGAGGAGGCGCAGGGCGCTTCGAAAGTCGGCCTCCCCGATCAGGCGATTGGCCACCTCTAGCCTGTCTTTGAACGGTCCCATGAATTCCATGCCTCATGCCTCGATTCTCGGCTCTTTCTAGGTGACACCCCGAGGAGAAGTCACCCTCGGTCGTAGAGCTCGTAGATGCGGTGCTCATCGCCGATGAAAAGATCCAACAGGTCGGGGTCAAAGGCCCTACCCCGTTCGTAGATCATGAGTTCCATCGCCTTTTCTCGGGACATGGCCGGACGGTAGGGGCGATGGGACGAGATGGCATCCCAGACGTCGGCTATGGTCACAATGCGGGCAGACAGGGGGATCTCGGTGCCCCGGAGACCCCGGGGATAGCCCCCGCCGTCCCAGCGCTCCTGGTGGCAATGGGCGATATCGGCGGCGATTTCTAACCCCCGGACCTGGGAAAGGATCTGACGCCCCAGGGCGGAGTGGCGCCGCATCTCTTCCCGTTCTTCGGGGTCGAGGATCCCCGGTTTATTGAGCACGGCGTCGCGCACGCCAATCTTACCCACGTCGTGGACTATGGCCCCTAGGTAGATCCGCTGGCACTCTTCTTGGGGCAACCCCGCGCACCGGGCCAGGGCCCGGGCGTATCCCCCCACCCTCTCCACGTGGTCTCCGGTGCAGAGGTCCTTGGCTTCGATGGCCGACGCCATGGCTAGGAGGAGCTCTTCCAGGGTCTTATGGGCTTGGTCCCGGAGCCTCAGGGCTTCTTCTTTGTCGCTTTCGATCTCCCGCACCTGGTGGGCAATGAGCTCTTTCAGCTCCCCCGCTTCGCTCTCCAGGCGCCGGGACTCTTCCCGGGTCCGGTCGGCTTCCATCTCGGCGAAGATCGACAAAAATCTCTTCCGCTGGGCCGCAGAGGACTCTCCCCTCGTGACCTTGGTGAAACGATCCATCGCGTCGAAAGCCCGGGGAAAGTCCCCTTTCCCCCGGAGGTACGCCGCCATCTCCCGCAGAGCCAGGCCCAAAAGGTACGGAGACCCCAAACCCTCGGCCCGGGTCAGGGCCCTATCCAGGAGGAAGCCCGCCGAGTCAAATCGGTGGAACCGGGACTCCATCTCGCCAAAGAAGATGAGGGTCTCCACTTCCATCTCCCGATCTCCGGCCTCCAAGCTAAGGATCAGGCTTTTTTCGAAAAGATCCCGGGCTTCGCCGTAGTTGTCCTCCGCCGAGGCCACCAGGGCCAAGTTGTGTAGGGCCACGGCCTCGTAGGCTTTGTTTCCCGCCTGACGGTCCAGCTCCAGGGAGCGGAGGTAGTGATCTCGGGCGTCGTCGAGGCGACCGCTCAGGCGGTATTCTTCGCCGATGTTGTTGTACGCCCGGGAAAGCTCTCGCAAATCCTCCGAGCGCTGGGCTGCGTCCAAGGCCTTGAGCTTGAACTGCATGGCCATGGAGTTGTTTTCCGCCTCGGACCAAATGGTGCCAATGTGGTTATACGTCTCCGCCAGACCCCGGAGGTCTTCGGCCTTTTCAAAGATGGTCAGGGCCCGCAGGTGATAGCGAATGGCCAAGTCGGCGTTCCCCAGGCTCGCGTGGCTCCGGCCTATGCGGTTAAAGGCCTTAGCTACATCGATGGGGCGCCGCTCTCTTTCGCTCTCGGCAAGGATCTCGTGGAGCAGATGGATCGCCCCCTGGAAATCGGCGGCCCTAATGAGCTGGTCGGCGGCGGCGAAGAGGTCCTTTCCCCGGTGATCTTCTTCCACGGATCATACCTCCTTTCCATCTTCTCGCGGCACGCCCCTCCGCAGACCATCGGGGAATCGTCGGGGCCAGAAAGCCCCCGCGCCGTGGGTGATTCATATTCGAGGCGATGGCGAAGGGCCCCTCCGACGGAGGGTCCCTGACCCTTCGTAGAGTGTAGCTTTTTTTTACACTTTTTGCACCCTTTTTGGTGTGGCCCCTGGCGGGGGATATCGGAGGTCTTACCCGTCGGGGCGAAAGGTCGGGGGATGATGTGGGGATAAAAAGAATAAAAAAAGCCGGCTGGAAGCCGGCGCTCCCGGCAATGGCGCTCCCGGCAAAAGAAAGCGAAAGTCGGGACAAAAGCCCCCCTATTTCCCAAGAAAAGCCCCGGCGGAGGGATCTCCTCCGCCGGGAAAAGGGGCTTTATTCCCGTGCCGTGAAGGGAAGTGCCCCGCTTCGGCGCGCCCCTCGGGGTCTTTGTCCGTGCTCCGAAAGCAGGCGCTCCTCGGAGGCTCCCCCCATCCTCCTACCGCCTCAGGAAGAAGGCTAAGGGCACAAGAAGCAGCAACGCCCCGGGGACGAGCCCCGTGGAGCACCCCCCACCGCTGGCAGAACTGGGAGAACTCGTAGGGGCCGGCGTGGGGGTCGGTGCGACATAGGGTACCGTAAAGGCCTTGAGGCAGACGTTGGCGTTGGGCACGTCCGTGGTGAGGTCTTCCCAAGCCGCGCCGTTAGCGCTCACCCAGCTCTGGCGGGGCTGGGCCGTGGCCTTGTCGGAATACCCCTCCAAAGGGAGTTCCAGGGGCACGGGGAACAGGTACCCCGGAGTGGTGAGCCGCACCTCCACCGCGAAATTCTTGCCCCCCGGCAACACCACGTCGCCGCTCATCGCCACCCGGCGATACCCGGGGATATCCAGGCTGCCCACCAGGGGCCCCGTCACCAGCGTCCCCCGGAAGCCCCCCGAAGCATCGGGGGAAACGTCGCTGTAAACCCTGACCTGATATGAGGCCGACTCCGCCGCCACGTAGAACGACACGGCCTTCAGCATCGCGTCCTCCGAAAGGGGGAAGACGTTGGCAAACCACCCCGTTTCACTGTCGAAACCGTAGGTGTTGCACCACCCCAGGGGGTCGTAGTCGTGAATGCGCTCCTGCCCTCCCGCCACCTGGGCCGCCGCCGAAACTTCGGGAACTCCGATGTAATTTACCCCGCTGTCCAAGGTGGATGCATAGGAGGCGTAAAAATAACCCCCGTCGCCGAAGGAGCTCCCCCAGCTGTTGCGGACGATCCACGCCCCGTCTTCGGCGGGACGGTGCCCCGCTGGAAAGTTCTCCTTCGGGTAGGCGTCGTCCCACCCCACGATGCACACCGCATGGTTGGAGTTCAGAGGACCGGCGTAGTGGTAGGCGAAGGTGGCGGGGTTGTAGTACGACGCCCCGAATTCGGCGAACATGCCGATGGATGAGGCGCCATAGGTCATCACCGAAGTCTTGATGGCCCGATGAAGAAGGGGATATTCAAAGGCTCCGTCCTGATATGGCAGGTAGAGGGCCTCGGTGAGGAGCACCCGCCGGGGTTCTTCCCCCGAAGGGTCGGGGGTGTCCCATCCCGACCCCATGTAGGGGGCGTCGTCCTCGTCCACGGCGCCGGTGCCCCGGGCCAGGATGGCCACGGCGCGCCAGTCGTCCCCGCCGTTGTTGTACACATCGTCCGGCGTGGCGGTGTCTCCGGTGAAGGCCACGTGATCCGCGTCCTGGTCCATGTAACCGAACCACGCCAGATGGCGCTCCGAAAGGTCCCAGGACCCCTCTCCCCAGGGATGATCCGCCCCCGGCGCGCTCCCCGAGGTGAGGAGGAAGGATTCCAGGGACCCCAGGGCACCGAAGGTCCAGCAGGCGCCCCAGTCACTCTGGTCCCGCACCGGGGAGACCCCCCCTCGGGAGCGGAGGTCAAAGCTCGCGGGGATTTCGGCGACCATCCTCCGGAGCCTTCCCCGCACATGGGACAGGTCCACCGGCGAAGGAATGCGCCCCGGGCGATGGGCCACCCCCAGGGACGAAGCGTCGTGTTCCCTTTGGGATTGCCACTGGATAAAGGCGGGAGAAAGGGGCCCCCGATGACCCGCGCCCTGCGCCGAGGCTCCCTCCCCCATCCCCCACACCGCCATCATCGTCACTGCCACTGCCATCAGCCGCTTCCCCACCATAAATTCCACTTCCTCTCTTCTTTCCGCCCCCCCTTGTCTTCGGCGGCGGCTCTTCACCCTTCGCCGCCTCCTCTGCGGGGAAAACAAAAATATGGGCGAAAGAGCCACCTCTTTCGCCCCTGGTCCCTTGATCTAGATTTTTTTAAGTCATGGGAGGAAACCGTCCTTTTCCGTCTTGGCCACCAGGACGGTGCAAGCCATGTCTCCGGTGACGTTGATGCAGGTCCGGGCCATGTCCAGGATGGCGTCGATCCCCGCGATGAGGGCGATGGCCTCCACCGGAAGCCCCGCATACTGCAGGGTGAGGGTAAGCATGATAAGCCCCGCCCCGGGGACTCCCGCCGTGCCGATGGAAGCCAGGGTGGCGGTGAGGATGATGCCAAGCTGGACGGGCAGGGGCAAGGGCACGCCGAAGGCCTGGGCCACGAAGAGGGTGCAGACCCCCTGATAGATCGCCGTGCCGTCCATGTTCACCGTGGCCCCCAAGGGAAGGGTGAAGCTCAGGATGTGGGGGTTCACCTTGAGATTTTCCTCGCTGACCCTCATGCTCACCGGCAGAGTGGCGGCGCTGGATCGGGTGACAAAGGCGGTGAGCATGGCCTCTTTTACCCCGGAGAAGAACCAGAAGGGACTCTTCCCCGCCGCCCGCACGATGAAGGAGTAAACCAGCAGAGCGTGTACCACTATGGCCAGATACACCACAAAGATGAGCTTGGCGAAGGGGCCGAGGACTCCCACGCCATACTTTGCCACCGTCTCCGCCATGAGGGCCGCCACGCCGTAGGGGGCGCACTCCATCACGATGCCCGTGAGCTTGTACATGGTTTCCACCGTGGCGTTCATGACGTCTATGACGGGTTTCGCCACCGCCCCGGCAAAGACCGCCGCCACGCCGAAAAAGAGGGCGAAGACGATGATCTGGAGCATGTTTCCTTTGACCAAAGACTCCACGATGTTCGTGGGGAACATATCCAGTAGAACGTTGATCATCTTGGGGACCTCGGGCATCTTGAACTCCACGCCGGTGAGGGAAAGCTCCATCCCCGCCCCGGGCTGGATCACGTTGCCAAAGAACAGTCCCAGCGTCACCGCGAAAGCCGTCGTCAACAGGTAAAGCACCATGATCTTGATCCCCACGCGCCCCAGGACCTTGACATCCCCCAGGGAGGAAGTGCCCACCACGATGCTGGAAAACACCAGGGGGACGATGAGCATCTTCAGGAGAGAGATGAAGATCTTGCCCACCGGCGCCAGCGTGGGCACCACGCCGGGCACCGCCACCCCAAGCACCACGCCCACCACAAAACCCATGCTGATCTTGTAGAGTAACGACATCTTCTTCCGCTCCGTCACGTCATCAAACCCCCTTTTTTCTCCTCGAGCGGCCCCGCCGCCGGCCCTGCCCCCCTAAAACCCTTATTCTTTCGGGGGAGCCTCTTCAACGCCTTGCCAACATAGCACAAGGATCGGATCGGGGGAACGCTCCGGGGAGTGATACATTTGGCCCCTCATCACCCGGCCTCGGGCACAAGGGGGACCCCGGAACATGCCGAGGGCTCTCGCCCCTTGAACCTCTTTTCCTCCGGACGGTCCGATCCTAACCCTTGAGGCCGTAGGGCCACCCGGCGGTGCCCCCCTCCAGCAGTACCACCCGACCGAACCCCTTGTTCCGGAGGATGCCATAGGCATCCCACCCCCGGACGGAAATTTTACAAAAGACCACCAGGGTCCGGTCGCCAGGCAGGGTATCTCCCTTCTCCCAGAGGGCCCCCAGGGGAATGTTCACCTGGTCGTCGAAGGGCAGGCGCCCCTGGAGCCGGACCTCATCGGGGGTGCGCACGTCCACTAGCAGGAAGGGCTCCCCCCGTTCCTTTCGGTCCAAGAGCTCCGCCGGAGACCAGGAGTCCATCAGGCCATCCAGTTTGTTGCGCAAGACATTGGCCCCGTGGGTAAGAGGATCCAGGGCGGTGCTGAAGGGAGGAGCATAGCCCAGGTCCAGGTCCGCCAGGTCATCCACGGTGATTTTTCCCGTCACCGAAGCCACCAGGGCATCCAGACGCTTGTCCCCTCGCCCGAGGCCCACGACCTGCCCCCCGAGGACCCGCCGGGTGCTTCGATCCGCCACGAGGCGCAACGCCAGGAGGGCCGATCCGGGCATGAAGTGGGGCATGTCGGAATTCACCACGGTGACTCCCACGGGATCGAATCCCGCCTCCCGAGCCCCCGCCTCATCCAGCCCGGTACGGGCCGCCGTGAGGTCGAAGATCCGGGCGATGGCGGTACCCGCCACCCCCGCATAGCGCCCCGGGAGTCCCGCGATGTGGTCCGCGATGACGCGCCCCTGGCGGTTCGCCGCCGACCCCATGGGCTGGCGCACGCTTTTCCCCGACAGGATGTGGGGCACCTCCACGCAATCCCCCCCCGCGTAGATCCTATCGTCGTTGGTACGAAGGTGCTCGTCCACCATAATGCCCCCCGAGGGCCCCAGGGTCAGCCCCGCCTCCCGGGCGAGGTCCACCGAGGGGCGCACTCCCACCGCCAATAGCACCAGATCTGCGGGAAGGTCCCGCCGGTCGGTGCGCACCGTCGCCACGCGCCCCCCTTCTCCCACGAGCTCCACGACCCGCTCGCCACCGAAGAAGGGCACCCCGTGGCGCTCCAATCCTTGGGCCACCAGGGCGCCGAAGTCCCGGTCCAGAAGCGTACCCAGGGGACGGTCCAGGAGCTCCACCACGGAGACCTCCACCCCTCGGTTTTTCAGGGCCTCCGTCATCTCCAGGCCGATGAGCCCCGATCCCACCACCACGGCCCGACGCATCGTCCCTTCCTCCAGGGCCCGGGAGATCGCCAGGGCATCCTCCAGGGTGCCCAGGGAAAAGACCCCCGCCAGATCCCTCCCCGGAAGGTTCGGGCGCACCGGCTGGGCCCCCAGGGAGAGCACCAGCACATCGTAGGGAAAGATCCGTTCCTCGCCGCTCTCCAGGTGGATCGCCGTGACGACGCGCCTTTCCCGGTCAATACGGGTGGCCTCGTGGCGCGTGAGCATGTCCACATGCTTCACCTTCCGAAAAAACGCCGCATCTCGCTCGATGCCGACGGGGGTGCTGGTGAGGTGGCGATAGTCCGACACCACGCCGCCGAGGAAGTAAGGCATGCCACACCCCGCGTAGCTGGGAAAATACCCCCGCTCCAGCACGGTGATGGAGGCCTCGGGGTCGAGCCTCCGCAACCGCGCCGCCACCTTGCTGCCACACGCCACGCCTCCGATGATCACCACGTTTTTACCCATGGTCCAATCCTCCTGGACCCCGCCGGGGTCCCCCAGATTTCGCCCCGGCCACCCCTCCCGAAGGGGGATCGGGACGAAGCTTTTCATATAAGCCATGATAAAACTACTCTTTTCCCCCCGTCAAGGCTTTTCCCAAACATCGGCGAGACCGCCCCATCCCCGGGGCCCCGGGCCGGAAAAACTCCCATCGCCGGGCGAAAAGACCCGGGCCTTCCGTTCCCTCGGGCCGCCATCGATTTTCCTCCCTTGCCTCCCTTAAGGAGGCGTCCCTCCTGGGGGGAGGAGGGCCGATCGACACCCCACCCGACCCCTTATCTCGTCCCTTGACGCCGCGATCCTCCCGGCCGAAGCCTGCTTCGTTGGAGGCCCGACCCGTCGTGGCTCTATTTTAACAAAACTGTCGCCCCGATTTGCCCCGGGGGCCCTCTTCTCCCCCCGCCCAGGATCGACCATGCCGAAGGCCCTCCCCAAGACGTCAAAGGCCCTTGACGGGGAAGGCATATTCCGCGATGCTAAGATGAAAGGCTGCGCCCCTTCGGAAGGCGGTGGCGCGAGGCGCAGCCAAACCCTCCACCGAGGAAATCTTTCTTCAAGGGGTCGCGTCCCGTCGCCATGGCGCTCACCCCTTTTCGAAGCAGGCCGAGGAAAGCCCTTTATTAGGATCGATCCGCCTGTGGATCGGCGAGAAGCGCCGTGGTCCCCCGGGGGCCTTTCGGAGCCTGGCACCGAAGAAGGCCCTCCCCCCGGGGATCTCCCGAGGAGGGGAAGGCAACCCTGGACCTATCATGAACGCAAGGAGGAAGACTCATGGACTCTTCCCGTCTTATTCGCCAAGCCCTCGACTCCGGCTTCGGCCCCCGGAGCATCCGGAAGAAGGGGCGCCTCTGCGACGCCGCCGGGCTCCGGAGGATCGGGGTTTTATGGATTTTTATCGTATTTTCCCTCTGCCCCCTCGGGACGTCGGGGCACGCCGAAAGCCCCTCGCCCCCCGCCAGCGCGGACGTGGAGGCCGCCCGCTTTCTGGCCGAGGGTCAGGCCCGGGCGCGGGCCGTGGAGGGGGCCCTGGCGGCCCTTCCCAGCGTCATCCAGGAGGAAAAACGGCGCATCATGGACCACCTGGACGAGTGGAGCCAAAGCCGGCTTCCCTCCTTGGTGGAACGGCATCAGGCCCAAGTGGCCCAGGCGCTGGAGGGGACCTCTCTGCCGGAGGACCTCTCCACCTGGGAGGTCTACTGGCGCCACTTGAAGGCAGGAGTGGGAGCCACCGAGGATCTGGAGGCCCTGATAAGGCTCTTCATGAACCACGCCGAAACCCGCCTGGCCCCGGCCATGGCCGATTTTCAGGAAACGCTGGCCCAAGAGCTCCAGGAGGAGATAAACCGCCTATTGGACGAAGCCCTGGGGCGCATCCGCAAGCCCTTTCGGGACGTGACGCTGAAATATTTCCCTTTCTATCAGGGCATGGGCCTATCACCCCCTCGACCCCGGAGCTCCCTGGGCGAGATCGACCTTCTGAGCAAGGATAGGAGAGGCCCGGAAAGCGCCCTCTTCCTCGTCACGGGGTTGATCTTGGTGGCGGGGCGCAAAGTCATCCAGCGCGTGCTACTCCACGTCCTCCGCAGCGTGGTGGGCAAGGCCTTGGCCAAGCTCATTCCCCTGTTGGGGTGGCTCCTCCTCGCCTGGGAGGTCTGGGATGCGACCAACGCCAAGCTTTCTCTGGAGGATACCATGAGACAAAACTTCCTGGAGGAGTACCGGGGCGCCGTCACGGCCCCCACCCTGTGGTCCCAAGGAGAGGAAGGCTCCCTCCGGACCTCGGTGGAACGCGAGGTGGAGGGCCTTCTCCGGCGCTTCGAGAGGGGGTGTCAGGAAGAGGCCCGGCGCATGCTCGACGTGGCCCCTGCGCTGGCGGCCTCCGACTCCCTCCGGGACTTCGTCGCCAAAGGCACCGCCCAAGGACGGGACTTCGCGGTGATCGCGGAGCAGGTTAAGGAACTGCGGGAGCTCTTCGGGGAACATCTCCTCGCCCGGACCCCCGTGGAGGTGCTTCTGGAGCTCCGGGCCCTGGCCCCCGACCTGGAAGAGCTGGCCATCCTGGCCCGGGAGGAGGACCGAAGGCTCATCGAAGAGTACCAACGGTCGGGGAAGGCCTACCTGGAGGCGGTGCACGCCATGGGGACCAGGACTTTCATCGAACTCCGCCCCCTGATCTACGCCCTAGCCCCCTCCGGTGAAGGCCCGCCGCCGTGGCTCACCCTGCGGCGAGCCTTCACCACCCTGGTGGAAAGGGATAAAAATCGGGCCGCCGCCCGGGGCCTTTTGATCCTCCTGAGGGTCGCCGTGCCGCCGGAGACCTTCTCCGAGGCCTCCCTGGCCCGGGTGGGGGCCCGGGAGGACCTTTTCCTCGCCCTGTACCGGGCGGTGGGGGGAAAGGCGGAAATCCTCGCCGCCTTGTTTTCCTCGGAAGAGCTCCTCGCCAAGGTCGCGCGAGCCCGGGACGGCGACGCCGAGATGGCCGACGCCCTGTTGCGCCAGACCACGGATGCTTTCTGGGCCAGCTGGGCCGAGGGAGACCTCCGGGACCTCCTGGCCGCCGCTCGGGTGCGACAAGAGCTCTTTCGCCTCTCCCCCGACGACGCCGTGCGGGGGATCCACCAGACCGGAGAGCTGGCCCTGATCTACCGGGAGTCGGGGCGCGTGGGGGTGGAGCTCTGGTATCGCTTCGTGGGAGGAGAGGGAGGGGATGTGCAGAAACGCTGGGCCCGAGAGGCCCTTTCCCTGGCCGCCCGGGGATTCGACCCGGACAAGCTCCGCACCCCGGAAGACCTATCCTGGGCGAACTTCTGCGCCCTGCTCCCCGTGGGAGGGCCATCGCTTTTCGACTTGCTCTCCCGCGTGGGGCAGACCGCCCGCTTTATCCTGGTCCTGGGGGCCCTGGCCCTTCCCCTTCTTTTTGTGATCTGGGTGGGAAAACGCATCGCGACCCTGCTCCGGGACTCCCGGCGCACGCCCCCTGCGGGGGCCCGAATCTACACCCCCACACCGCCCCCGGAGGCCGTGGACGCCGTGTTTTCGGAAAAAAACGCCCCCTCCCCGGCGCTGCCCAAGAAAGAAGAGACCCCGACTAAAATGGATGAGCCATGAAAAAAAATCTGCTGGTATGCACCACGGACGCCCCCCCCGGGGGGGAGAGCGTGGAGTGCCTGGGCACGGTGTACGCCACCTGCTGCCTGAGCAAATCCCTGGTGGCCGATATCGGGGCCAACGTGAGGAACTGGACCATCGGAGGGGAGCTTCCCGCCTATAGCTCCCTCATGAGCGAGGGGATTTCGGCGGTGCTGGACCGCCTTCAGCGCCAGGGGGAAGAGGTGGGAGCCGACGCCATCGTGGGATTTCGCCTTTCCACCACCTCCATCGCCCAGGGGGCGGCGGAGATCATCGGCTACGGCACGGCGGTGCGATATCGCCAACAAGCATCCGTAGGATAAAAGCGCACGTCGCAGGGGCAAAGGCGTTTCGTCCCGACGAAACCCTCCTGCGACGACAGGGTGCGGCGTAGGGGCGAGCGTGTTTTCCGCCCCTACAAAATTTCATTACAATAACAGGGCATGGCCGTGGAATGTGAACGATGATGCCGGATGGAATCTGCGCGCTCCCGGCCGATGCCTACCGAAGGTGATGGGTGGGTGCCGTAGGGGGCGCAAAGGCGTTTCACCCCGACAGGACCTTCCTGCGATGACAGGGGACGGCCGTGGGGGCGAGCGTGTTTTCCGCCCCAACAGAATTTCGTTGCGATAACGTGTTGTGGTCGCGGGGGAAGCCCAGGTTTCCCGTCCCGACAAAACCCCATTGCGATAACAGGGTATGATCCCGGGGCGCAAGCCCCTGCAGCACTTTGAGAAAGGAGCGATTTCTTGTGTCTTTTTCCCGCCTTACTTCCTTGGGACGGGCGATCCTAGGAAGCCTTCGCCCCGACGCCCGGGCCATGGAGTTCCTCCGGTACCTGGGACCCGGCATCCTGGTCACCGTGGGGTTCATCGATCCGGGAAACTGGGCCTCCAACGTGGCGGCGGGCTCCGAGTACGGCTACTCCCTGCTCTGGATGGTCACCCTCTCCACCGTGATGCTCATCTTTCTGCAACACAATGCGGCCCATCTGGGCATCGCCACGGGGCTGTGCCTTTCGGAGGCCGCCCGGACCCACCTCCCCGCTCCCGTGGCGCTGCCGGTGCTCCTGTCGGCGGTGGGGGCCGCTGTGGCCACCGCCCTGGCGGAGATCCTCGGAGGGGGCATCGCCTTGACCCTGCTCTTCGGCATCCCCCCGCGCCTGGGCTGCGTCGGAGTGACAATCCTCGTGGCCTGGATGATCGTCACCAATTCCTACCGCCGCCTGGAGCGGTGGATCGTGGGATTCGTCTCACTCATCGGCTTCGCCTTCGTCTTCGAGCTCTCCCAGGTGGAGATCCCCTGGGGCCAAGCCCTGGAAGGGTGGGTCGTGCCCCGCATCCCCTCCGGATCCCTGCCCATCGTCATGAGCGTCCTGGGAGCGGTGGTCATGCCCCACAACCTCTTCCTCCACTCCGAGGTGATCCAGAGCCGCCAGTGGAACCGGGAGTCCGAGGAGGTGATCCAGCGCCAGCTCCGGTACGAGTTTCTGGATACCCTGCTTTCCATGGGCATCGGGTGGGCCATCAACAGCGCCATGATCCTCGTGGCGGCAGCGGCGTTCTTTTCGGCGGGGCACACCGTCACCGCCCTGGAGGAGGCCTCGGCCCTCCTCCAGCCCGTACTGGGCCCCGCCGCCGCCGGAGTCTTCGCCCTGGCGCTGCTCTTCGCGGGGCTCTCTTCCTCCCTCACGGCGGGCATGGCGGGGGGGAGCATCTTCGCCGGGATCTTCGGAGAGCCCTTCGACATGGGAGACCGACATAGCCGCATCGGGGTGGCCCTCACCCTGGGGGGAGCCCTCCTGGCCATCTTTTTCATCACCGACCCCTTTCAGGGCCTGGTGATCTCCCAGATGCTCCTGAGCATCCAGCTTCCCCTCACCATCCTGACCCAGATCTTTCTCACTGCGTCCCCCCGGGTGATGGGTCCCCACGCCAACTCCCTCGAGGAAAACATCGTCCTGGGGATCATCGCCGCCCTGGTGATTCTGCTGAACGGCATGCTCTTTCTCTCGTTTTTCGGCCTCTTTCCGGGGTAGGCCTGAAACGGGGCGATCCGCGCCGCCCTCCGTCTTAGGGTGCGACGGGCCAGAAGGTTTCCCCCGTGCGCCCGGATCGGGGCCGATCGGAGCCAGACCGCCGGCAAAAGCCCCGGGGATCGGCGGCGGCCCCGGCGGAACGGTCACCGGTAGATGTCGAAGTACTCCTCCCCCCAGTGCTTCCTTATGAACTCATCCCTTCCGGAAAAGGTCCGGTCCCTCTGATATTCCCCGGGGTTTTTCCGGTAAAAGTCCTGGTGGTACTCCTCGGCGTCGTAGAACGCGGGAGCCGGGAGCACCGGCGTCACCACGGGGGCGGAAAAGCGCCCCGAGGCGTCCAGCTCGCTCCGGGAGGCCAGGGCCTCTCGCCGCTGCTCTTCGGTGGTGTAAAAGATCGCCGTGCGGTAGGAGGGGCCCCGGTCGTGGAACTGACCGTCGGGGTCCGTGGGGTCCACCTGGCGCCAGAAGGCCTGCAGGAGCTTGCCGTAGGTGATCACCCCGGGGTCGTAACGCACCCGGATCACCTCGTAGTGCCCCGAGGTCTGTCCCTTCACGTCCTCGTAGGTGGGGTTTGCCACACTTCCCCCCATGTACCCCGAACGCACCTCTTCGATGCCCTCCAGCACATCAAAGGGAGACACCATGCACCAGAAGCACCCCCCCGCAAAATAGGCCGTCTGAAGCTCCTGGGTTCGTTTCGTATCTTCCATGGTCCAAACCTCCTTAGGTCTCCATGTGCGCCCCCCGGGGGGTGTTGCCCCCCCCTTCCGGTGGCCCCCCATGGAGGGGTGCCACAAAACTCCCCGATCCGCCCCGAACCGCCGGGGCTTTTATCCTTTAGCAGATCCCCGAGAGGACGGGGGCCCCCGGGCCGACGCGCCGCAGTCCCCCCCTTTTTGAGGGACCCCCCCCGAGGACTTTTTCGTCACAGCCATGGCCCCGGGATCGGCTCCCGGGGCCATGGCTGTGACAGAGGGGTCGTGGCGACGAAGCGCCCTACTCCAGGGCCGAGCCCCCCATCATGAGGGCGAAGACCTGAGCCTCGTTCACCATGTGCTCCACCAGGGTGTACTCGTCGGGTTGGTGGGCCACATCGGCCTCTTGCCCCCATACCACGGCGGGAATCCCCGCCGCTCGGAAAAAGGCCGCGCAGGTACCTCCTCCCACGCCCCCCACCGTGGGCTCCACCGCGAGCACCTCGCGCACCGCCCCTTCCAGGAGACGCACCACGGGGGCGTCTTTGGCCGAAGGGGCCGCCGCCTGGTTTTTCTGGGGATATTTTCGCGAGATGGAGACCCCCGAGAGGGCCTCGTGCTCCTTCTGCACCGCGTCCACCACCTTGAGGACCTCTTCCAGGGGGACGCCGGGGAGCACCCGACAGTCGAAACAGAAGACCTCCTTGCCCGGCACGGTGTTGATGTTGGCCACGTTTTGGGCTCGACGGGTGGGCTCGAAGGTGGACTCGGCGGGGTTGAAGAGATCGTTCGTCTCGGGAAAGGCCTCGTGCAAGGCGCGGTCCAGCGCCACGGAAAAGGCGTTGGCGGCCCGGCAGGCGTTGTTCCCGCTGGAGGGGCGGCTGGCGTGGACCTGGACGCCCTCCACGGTGAACTCCATCCACAGGATGGATTTTTCCGCCACCTGGATGAAATTACCCTCCTCGTTGCCCCCGTCGGGGACCACCAGCAGGTCATCGGGGGAAAAGAGCTTTTGGCCGATAAGGTACTGGATGCCGAAGGTGCTCCCCATCTCCTCGTCCGCCACGAAGGCCAAGCAGACCTCCCGCTCCGGCACCAGGTTCAGCCGACGGAGGGCTTCCAGGGCGTAAAGGCTCGCCACCAACTCCTCGCCGTTGTCGTTGCTACCCCGGCCGTAGACCCGCCCGTCTCGCACCACGGGTTCGAAGGGGTCCGAGTGCCACAGGGAGCGATCCCCCTCGGGCACCACGTCGGTGTGGGCGATGAACCAGATCCTTCCGGGATTTTTGCCGGGCACCCGCACCACCAAGTTGGGACGAATTCCCCGGGGAGCCCCGGAATCCGGGGCATCGTAGCGCTCCACCGCCGAGTATCCCAGGCGCCGCACCAGATCCTCCAGGTACGCCACCTTCTCTTCCTCTCCTTGCCCTCCCTCATGGGGGGAGACGGCGGGGCGCCGCACGAGCTCGCAGAGGGTATCCACCATTTCGCCTTGCAGGGCCTTCACCTGTTCCCGCAACTTCTGCCGCATCGTCCCATCCTCGCTTTCTCGCCCCGACCCCATGGGCCAGGGCCCTTTCCGGGGGTAGGGCCCCCGGGGCCACGCTAATCTTTCATGAAAATATCTCGACACCCCACCAGGTAATCCATGCCGGACCAGACCGTGAGCACCAGCGCCACCCCCATGGCGGCGAGCCCTCCGGGAATGCCCAGCATCACCATGCTGATGGCCACGATCTGGCTCACCGTCTTGGCCTTGCCCCCTCGGGAGGCGGCCACCACCACCCCTTCGGCGGCGGCCACCATCCTCAGCCCCGTGACCAAAAACTCCCGGGCCACGATGACCACCACGATCCAGGCCGGAAGGCGCTGAAGCTCCACCAGGGAAATGAGCGCCGCCGTGACGAGGATCTTGTCCGCCAAGGGGTCGATGAGCTTGCCCAGATTGGTCACCATGCCGTGCTTGCGAGCCAGGTAGCCATCGGCGGTGTCGGTGAGGGCCGCCAGGATGAATACCACCCCCGCCAGGAGGTCGCCATAGGTGGCGTCCACTCCGAAAGACCCCAGGGGCTTCACCGGGGCGGTGATCTTCAGGGTCAAAAAGACCATCACCAGGGGTGCGAGAAAGACCCGGGACAGACTGAGTAAGTTGGGCAGGTTCAACGCCCGCATGAACCGTTCCCCCCTCTTCGCCTTTTTTCTCCACGGCCAAGGCATCGCCGTCGCGCCACCGGGGAAGGCCCTCCGCTTTCCCCGTAGCCTAGGCTACCACAAAAGGGCGTCGATGACACCATGGGGAAGGGGAGAACCCCACGAAAAAGGCGTCCCTGGTCCCTTGGAACTCCCGAAGGGGAAGAACTTGGCTCCCCGCGCCAGAGGCTCCGGGGCTACCGGAGGACCTCTTTCATGGACGCGGCAAAGGTTTTCACCTCTCGAAGCATGGCGCCCCGGTTTCCCCGGTGATCGTGGATGCGGGAAACGAGGGCGCTCCCCACCACGAGGCCATCGGCGTGGGGCGCCAGGGCCCGGGCCCGCTCCGGGCCGTCGATACCGAAACCCAGGGCCAAAGGAACCCGGGTGTGACGCCGCACCCGCCCCAGATAGGTGGGGACGGTGTCGCGGATGCGGGCTCCCTCCCCCGTGACGCCCAGGAGGGAGACGCAGTAGATAAACCCCTCGGCCCCCTCACCCACGGCGGCAAGGCGGCGGTCGGAGCTGTTGGGCGACACCATGCGCACCAATATGACCCCTTTTTCGGAAAGGGCTCTCTCCAGGGGAGCGCTTTCGCCCCGGGGCAGGTCGGGCACCAGGACACCGCTCACCCCCCCTTCCCGGGCATCCCGGGCGAAGCGATCGAAGCCATAGGCCGCCAAAGGGTTGACGTAGCTCATGATCACCCGGGGGGCTCGCAGGGCGCCTTTTACCGAGTGCAGCATC
>Ga0116185_1000281_pt1 | contig 64058 bp, 105 predicted proteins | sample AD_JPNNA7_MetaG_FD_89754 | JGI IMG/M metagenome (GOLD analysis project Ga0116185, IMG submission 89754) | Active sludge microbial communities of municipal wastewater-treating anaerobic digesters from Japan - AD_JPNNA7_MetaG | ecosystem: Engineered > Bioreactor > Anaerobic > Digestate | place...
AAATTTTTCCATATTGTTTCATAGTGTCCCTTTGCTTCCCAATGCATGTTAAATCTAACACGACATTGACGCAATTCACATTGATATGCACGACCAACTTTTGTTTCGAAAACGGGTGAATATACTCTCTCCCACTTAAAGCCAACATTATGATTTTTCAGATATTTAAAGAATGCTTCAGTCCACTCTCTGTCTTCGGCAGTTAACATATCCAACGAACCGTTAAGAGTTTTAAGTGTGGTATCTTCCTTTAATTTTAATGTGCTTTCAGTATTATCTGACCTGTCAAGTGCTTTGAGCAGACTTGGTGCAAAGATTGATACTGTGAACAATCCACCAAGATTTCTTAAAAAATTACGTCTTGAACTCATTATTCTTCTTTATATGTTTGTGGAGTTATTTTTTCTTTCGGCTCTACCGGAATCCATTCATTATAAAGCGGATGCTGGATGAAATCTGAAAACTTCAAATCGTTTATAACACGCCTGTTTCCATCCATTACAATTACCCTGTCAACCCAATAATAACTTCTTTGTGCGGTTAATGTGTAATCCTCTTTTTCACTTACTGTATGAAATAAACGTGTCCATGTTCTTAAACCGTATTTGTTTTCCCAGAAGTCCATACTGTCACCTTCAGGAACTTGAATCCAAACCATACTATTGACATCATCAGCGCATTCACGTTCAAGTTTTTCAGCTTCTTTTATTTCCTTTTTTGCAAGTTCCATAAGTCTGAAACTTATCATTCCCAATTCAATCTGGGTGAACATATCGGAATATCCATTTACAATGGCTTCATACCTTTTTTCAAGTTCTTTCAAATCAGAATTTGCAATTCTTTTTGCAAGTTCAATAAATAAGTACATATTCATTTTTTCATGTTTTTATAGTGTTCCCGCATCTTGTTTAATACGCTAAAATGCGCTTCTTGAATTTTATTGAATTCTTCGGGAAAAATATCTTGTGGTATCTCAATATTTTCCACAGTAAGATAAAAACCAATATCTGGTCTTAATGGCGTAATTCCATTTCCAACAAACATTCCTTTATGACAATTTTCATCAAGCCACATTTTCTTTCTTTCTTCCAGATATTGACCATAATTGAAATTTACATTAGGACTGACTTGTGCTGTCATACCACCCTTATCTTCAAATGCTTGACAATCCTTAGTATAACATCCAACAAAGGAAATGAATATGTTTTTATTGCAGTGCAATCCACCGCCATGATGTTTGCACTGTTCACATATCCACCCATCGGGTTGCGATTGATGTGCAATTACATCAGCTAAAGAGACAATTTGCGGTGCGTTTGTATAGCTGTTACTGTTACTATTCATGCTATTTCTTTCTTACTTTTCTTTTAATCCAACTCACTCCTTTACTGGTAACAATTCTGAGTTTATCAACAGTTACTATCTTGAATCCCTCATAAAGCCTTTCATCATACTCAACAGCATTTGGTGTGAATCTGGTGTGTGCATGCTCAAATATTTTTTTGTAGGGTTCTTCTTCCGCACCAAATCTACCCATCATTTCGGGAACGACAATCATTTCTTCATCAAGTTCATTACAAACATCCTGCAATTTCTTATTGTCAACAGTAATATCCAAGTCACCAAACCATACCTTGCCAGTACTTGGAATGAAGATATTTGCGTTGAAACGCACATCGTGCTTTGGATATTTTTGGCAGTATCCTGACTTTGACCCGGAAATCATCCTGCCAAGCATTAATCGATGCTTTTCAAAAACATCAATTATTTCGTTTTCAGTTCTCGTTTGTTTTTTTGATTTTGAAAATCCCATAAGGGACTTCAATGAACTGATAATTTTTAATCCAGTTTTTTCCGCTTTCATTTGTATAAATTAAATTGTCTTGAATTTTTTTTACTGTTTCAATTGACGGTGGGTCATGTTCAAGTGTTACATACACCTTATCACCAACTTCGATTTTTTCATCAGATATAATAATCTGATTGTTTTTGTATGATATTATCCTTTCCATATTAAATGATTTTATCAACCAATTGGTAATTCAAACAAGTCTCAGAATCCCACCACAGGTCGTGGTCGAGAATTTTATCGAGTTCTGCCACAGGAACTTTTGTGTATTGAGAGTAAACGTTTTTAATCATTTTCATGAGTTCATCATTATTCTTCATGTCATCTTTCAAGTCTCTGTATTTGCCAAAGGCACAACTTGATAGCTGATGGATGAGCATATAAGAATTTCTGGTCATCCACCTTTCAGTTCCAACAACTGAAATGAAAGTTCCTGCAGATGCAACACCGCCTTCAACAATAGTGATTATGTCTGCAAATTCTTTTAATCTGAGAATAGTGTCCATTGTTGAAATACCGGAGAAAATATAGCCACCGTAGCTATTGATATGTAAATAAATTTTTGGTCTGCCGAAGCCGTTTTTCAATGCTGAACACATAAGTTCATCCACTTTATCCTGCAATGCCTTATTTAAATCAAGGCAAGACTTGTGGTCAACATCTGAATAATAATAAATGTGATTTGAATCTGATTTTACGACAGAAACTTTCTGGTCATCGCCAGAATCATTAGTGCCAGCTTCTGCTGCTCTCCATACTTTTTTATCCATACTTAAAGTTCATTTAAAATGTTCTGCATTTCATCCTTAGTCAAAATGCAGGAAGAAAATATTAATGTATAATCAAATGCCCGGAATTTAAACAATACATCAAATTGAATAAAAATCGGGTATGTTTTAACTTCATGGTCTTTGAAAAAATCATTCACCGCATTATCCAATTCTTCTTCAGTAGGAGTAAATGCAGGAAGTGCACGTTCACGTATTTCTTCACGCAAAAGCTTACGTAACAATTTTTCGTTTTTAACAACTTGCCTTATCATTTTAATCTATCCTTTCAAAAATACTTGGATTTATTCTGACAAAGGCGGGGGAATAGACTGCTTTTTGATAGTCATCAGGGTCAATTGATTCTGCGGTATAGGTTGCACTTTTATCTTTTACCCAGACTTCATTGTTTATTACAATAACAAAATCCCCAACGCTATGTCTTGCTATTTTACTCTCAGGTGCTTGCGCCAATGGAGTTACAAATTCAGCGTTTTTTATCTTATAAATCTCAATTTTAGTGCTGTATGACATGTCAATTCGTGAATTTATAGTGCAAATATACGAAAAAAAAATGAAATAGCAAGCAAATATTCGTCAAAAATTTTTGTATTTATATGAAAAAACAATACTATGGATAAAAAAGACATTAAAACAGGTGACACTCTATTGGTGAATAGAAATAATTTTTTAAGCAGAACCATTCGTAAAGTTATGAAGAAATGGGGTAAAAGACAAGGATATCCAACCAATATTCTTTATAGTCATGCAGCACGTTTTGTTTGGATTGCCGATACGTTATATGTATTCGGTAGTGTAGAAAACGGCTATCAACCTTGGGATTTCGATAAACATTATGATTGGGAAAATGATGATTTTGCTGTTATGAGGCGTAAAACCCCACTTAGCGAAGCAGAAGAAAAACAAACCATTAATTATGTTTTGCATCTTGATGCCGTTTCAGTTAGTTATCAATACTGGAATTTCATTCAATGGTTATTACTTGTTTATCTTCACATTGATACTTTCAAAAATGATAGTGATAAATTTACTTATTGCTATGAAAGTGAACATAAAGCAAGAAAGAATTTAAATCCTGAATGGTATATGGGTAGCGTTGCACAAACCGATATATTTGAATTACTCTATGACCAAAATTATGATTTGCTTTACAAATCTAAACAATAAAAGAAAACCCTCAGATTTCTGAGGGTTTTTTATTTAAGGACGTTTCTTTAGGATTAGATTTTTAATATTTAAGACAATTAGCACAAGTCCGTTTAATACACCAATTCCCCAAGTAACCGTTCCCTTCCAATCAAAAGGCTCATCTTCTTGAACTATTTGAACTTGTACTGGTTGGCGCATGGGCATGTGGCTGCTTGGTCTTCTGCTTATAGTCCTTCTATTGGTATCAATAGATGTCGTTGGTTCTTCTATGGCAGGTGCTGGTGCAGCAAGACTATCAACGCTAAATGCAATTTCCTGTACAGCTTCTGACTTATATCCAGTAAATTTTGGCAGAAATATTAAACCAATAATTGCTACTGCCGATACAATTAGCATCACCCTCACCCATTTTACGTGAAGTTGAAGTCCTAATGCAACTTTTTGTCTAACTCTGCCCATTGATTCCGTTTATTATAAATACGTTGAATCTTTGGAAGTCATCTTACCATATTGAGAATTGTGAAGTAATTTTAATGCTTTACGGTTTTCGCCCTCATGAAGTTTCACCCAAAATAATTTAAAATTCCAAACAGCTTCTTCTCTGGTTTGGAAAACATGTTTCCATTCAGCACTTGAACCATGATGTGAAAAATTAAATGAAGATATGTCTTTTTTATGCTCGAACTTATGGTCTTTTGTCAGGTAGCTTTCCTGATAAAAAACCACCCAGCCATTGCACCACCATTGCAGGTTATATGATTCACCGCAATCTTGAAACAACCAGTACATAATTGCAGAATCTTTTTCACCAAAATTTTCATTTTCGATGAACTTACCACCGCCACAATATGCAAGTAGCGGTACAGGTGCTGTTTTCAGTGTTATCAAGTCTAACATAACATTATTTTTTGAAAATGTTTACTATTTTTTCTTTGAGTGTAACTTCATGTCTGTCTTTTCTGATGTAGCTATTCCAAGCAGTGATAGAAAGAATAAATATGATTACGGTAACGATTGCAACCTTAATTAGATGTGGGACAATACTAACCCATTCTTTGAATTTTATTTTCAATCTGAAAAGAAATTTTTCTTCGTGATTTTCAGGGGGAATTTCATTGTCAAACATTTCCCTGTTTTTCCGTATCATTTCTTCAAGATTGCTTCCCATAATCTTTTTTATTAAAGACTGGATTTTACTTGAAATGCTGCATCAAAAATCAGACCCGCCAAACGGATATGGTTCAGCTTCAAACGTTGATTTGCCTTCAAACACCACACCGCATTTCGGGCATTTTTCAACATGTCCTTCACAATCATGACCACATTCACTACAATTATATGTCGTGATACCGTAGTGCCCTTGGTCTAAGCTCATTGATTTTACCCTTATATGGGGTTTATTTTTTTCTGTTGTCATCGTCAATCCATGCGTAATTTTTCCAAAGATAGCCACTTAAACTAAACTCTTTGTTTGCCTGAATACAAATCTGTCTGATTTTAGCTGTTTCAAGCCAACGAGTCTGATAGTCAATTGTCACGGGAAACCACAGAAATTTTTCAATAACTCTTTGGCTTCCAAGTAGAGAGTCGTTATAAATTTCACCAAATCTCATATCTTATTTGTTTTTAGATTTTTTCTTTTCAACGTATTCTTCATATGTTGGATATTCACCATCAATCGGTTGTTTTTGAATTACACTGGCAACAAATATACCTCGATTCAATCCAGCAGTAAATGCTTCATGCAAATCTTCTTCAGAATATGAATCATTATCCTCTTTTCCCGGAATTATTATTGAACACCAGTGTGTTGGTATGAATTCTTCATTTCCCTTTTCACCGACCTTGCTACCGAGACCATTAAAAATTCCATCAAAAAGGTCAAAAATATTGGTACTGTTGTTACTCCAATGAGCACCTTTTGCATCAATAGATTTCAGATATCCGACAATAGCATATTTTTTACCGTCTTTTTCCATGTAAAGCAACACGGGGACATCGAATTTTGGAAGATTTAATTTGTCACTTCCTTCGGTTTTAATTTCTTGCCAATTCCACATATATTAACTATTTTCAATATTTTCCACAAGTTCATGATATTCGTTTGCCGTGCCGATAAAATTCATTTTCAGTCTGTACGGCAAATCTTTTGTTGTTATGTCACTGACATCGAATTCTTCCCAACCACTTGCATGAATCAGTTGAATGATTGCTTCTTTCATTTTAAGAATTTCCAAGCTGCGCTGCAAATATTTTATCTGTGCTTCAGTGTCTTTGATTGCCCACAGAAAAGTGTGTTCAGGGTTGTTATCATAAGGAATTTCTTCCTTTTTATTCTGCATTTCACTCTCAAATGATTTAACCAGAGAAAGACTAAGGAAGTCTCTAATTTCCTTCTTATCCAAACAATTGTGTATTTCTGAGTTTTTCATATTTTTTTACTGTTACATTTTGGACACTCAACAGTGATGATTTCATCGTACCAAATGTTTGTTTCAATGAACCCACTATCGTTGCAAAGGTCACATTTGGGTGCTGGTGATTCGGGTAAAACTACCCGTAACACAACCAATAGGACGAATATTATTATAGCTATAAACCAACCCATGTTATTAATATTCTATATACATGTAATACCCATCCTTGCTTATATTCTCTTTTGGCTTTACACCATGCTTTGAAAGGAAATATCCTTTAATCATTTGTGTTTCATCCCTGTCGTTGAAAAGGGATGACATAATGCCAAGAACACCATGTTCCGCATTATATGTACCGTCTTCATTTTTCTGAACAGCAATGCCACTGGCATGTTGTCTTTTCTTTTTGAATTTCCAATCCCGGTGAAACAGTTCATAAAGTTCCTGCAAGAAAGTTGTTGCTGAAATAACTTTGATGTCTGCAACCATTTTAACGAAATTACTGGCAGGTTTTTCCCCGAATTCTTTCAAGATACCCTGATAGATACCTTCAAGTATTTTACCATCAAGGTCACAGAGTATTGCACCCCTTCCCGAATAGTATTCAGGACGTGTACTCATTCGGTTATTGCGAATGATTTCCTTTAATTTTTCTAATTCTTCCATATTTTTAGTTGTTGTCAACACTTTCGTTTCTTTCATCTTCCTGAATATCCATGAAAAGCTGTTCTTCTGAGATTGGAATAGCATTCAGTTCTTCCGGTGACATTTCATCCGGTTGTAGTTCATCGAACGGGGGTTCTTCAAACTCAGGATATGGCATGCTGTTTTGTTCTGCCATCATTTCAGCATATGCACGTTCATCTTCCATCTGCTGCTCTATTTGTGCCTGAAGATACTGATTATATTCATCCTCTTCCTCAGGATATGGCATGCTGTTTTGTTCTGCCATCATTTCAGCATATGCACGTTCATCTTCCATCTGCTGCTCTATTTGTGCCTGAAGATACTGATTATATTCATCCTCTTCACGTCTGCGTTCTTCTTCACGTTGCATCATTATTTGCTGCTCGTATTCTTCACGCTCACGTTCTTCCTCACGTGCTCTTTCTTCTCTTTTTTCATCTTCTCTTCCCTGCCAATATGCTTGGTCTGCAGGTTTGTCTGAATATCTATCATGCTCATAATTGCGTCTGTTATGCGATTCATCACGCTTACCTTCTTTATAGGCTTCACTTTCTTCATATGTGTAATAGTTTCTATACATATTATTTTAATTAAAATTGTTACTTGCTTACTGAAATGCTGAAATAAACCCTTTTCTTTTTCTTGCCTTTGGGAGTACTTAATTCAGCAGTGTGTTCAACACGCCCAACATTTGGATTATCATTAGCCAACTGACTGGCTAATGATTGGATTAACTGATAAGCTTCCAATTTGCTGATGCTTACCATGTAGCCGTTGAGACCTTCTTCTTTTCTTGAAAAATCAAATATTTCCATAGTTCAAAGATATGCTAATTTTTCAAATACACAAAATTATTTAATAACCATGTGATGATTGAACACAAATTCCGGGTCAGTTATGCATTCATATTGAATTAACTTCCATAACGGATATTTTTCACCGTGTTCTTTCAACTCCTGTTCAGTAAATGCTCTCTGATGTGTTTCTTCATCCCATGATTCACTGAACTTTCCCGTTTCAATATTTAACCACACAAACCTTTTCACGGCTATTTTTTTTTACTTATACGATAAAAAAATAAAAATGTTACAAAAAGTGGCGGTTATTTACCGCCACTTCCCTTCTTCACGATAGTTCCCCATCCTTCCACACCACGTATATACTGCCAGTTTCCTTTAACTGAAAACCAAGCAATCATTGGATAGATAAGTGGTTCAACAAATGCAACTGCAAGTAGTCTAAGCACATCCCTTTTTCTTGCATACTTATGAAATGTCAGTTCTTCAAACAATACTGACCATGAAGACATAAATATTGCAAATGAATATATGAATAAGTATAGCAATAAGAAGAAACTCCAATTTATTGCGCCAACTGCTGCAAGGTAAATGGTAAATCCAATACCAACAAATGCAAGAAGCGGTGCTAACCATTCAAAGAACAGCCAGAACGGATAACCTATCGTTCCTAATTTTCCATAAGTACTGTTCATGAACATAACCTTATGTTTTCTGAGTGCATAAACCAAACCACGTGCCCATCTTGCTCTCTGGCTTTCCAGTGATTTATAGTCAGAAGGAACTTCTGTCCAACAAAGAGGGTCAGGGATATAAGTAACCATATATTTCTGTTTCTTTTCAGACATATATCTTCTCATACGAATTACCATTTCCATGTCCTCACCAATTGCTTTGGCATCATATCCACCTGCAGCTATAAGAACTTCTCTGTCGAACAGTCCCATAGCACCGGATATAAGAAGTAGTCCATCAAGCTGTGACCATGCCATACGACCAAGCAGGAATGCACGTGTGTATTCAAGTGCTTGCCATCTTGGTAAGAACTTCTGCGGAAGATTGATTTTCTTAATAACACCATCCTCAACATTGCAGGAGTTCATAATTCTGACAACTCCACCTGTTCCAATAACCTTTTTCTTCTTTTCTTCCAGAAATGGTTTTACCAGTTTGGCAATTGAGTCTGGTTCAATAACTGAATCAGCATCCATAATAAGAACAAGGTCATTACGGGAAATATTTACACCTGCATTGCTTGCATCAGCCTTACAACCACCATTAACCTTATCAACAACAGTCAATTTGGAAAATTCCTTACTGGTTGATTTATATATACCTTTTATTCTTTCGCAAGGTATTTTATATTCAAAGAAGTAATTACATTTTTCCAACTTGAAAGTATCTTTTAACAGTTCAAATGTATTATCTTTCGAACCATCGTTTACTATTATTACTTCAAAATTACGATAATGCAGATTCATCAGCGTTTTTACACTATCAATGATGTTTGCGCTTTCGTTATATGCCGGAGCAATAATTGATACTGACGGTGCTAACGGTGAATTAGCCACGCTGTTATAGTCAACATAACTGTTTCTTTTCAAATAATTTCTGAGTCTTTTGACTGAGAAATATCCCAATCCAAAATAACTGAGGAAAAGAATCAGTGTGAATAAAAATACAAAATTTATAAAAAACCACATAGCTTTAATTTTTAATTGATTTTGTTATCAAGGACGTGTTTAATAATGATGTTGTAATCCTTATAATCGGAATTCAACATTTTTTCGAGATATACTCTACCAACTTCACCCATACCATTGATTGCTTTTACTGCTTCAATTTGTAATTGAGTATCGTTTTCAGAGTCAACAACTTTCTGCAAAAATCCAAGTGATTTTGGATTTCCTATTTTACCAAGTGACTTGACAATTTCAAGCTGATTCTTATAATTTTCTTCCTTATACCTTTTCTTTAATGAAAAAGCAAGTTCATCCAATTTTAAATCACCTGCAACCTGAATTGCAAGATGCCTTATATTATCCAGTGCATGATAAAACATGAATTCAACTTTATTTGCATTTTGAGCCTGTTCATATTCACGTATCATTCTGAGACAGAACATACTTACAGATGAATTGTCAGAATATAACCATTGACCAAAATCGGGGACTTTCATATTGGCTTCAACCATGAGTTCATGTAAGGTAATTTGTTCCCACAGCGAAAAGTCATGTTTCAGATAATCCAAGAACAAGAATGGATTTTCTTTGAAGTCTGAAAGTCTAACCATTGCAATCTGTGCTTCCATTCTCAAAGTATCGTTATTCGAGTTGACATATCTGATAATCCTCTTATTATAATCGGTAATTTCAAGGTGTGACAGTTCTTTCATTGCTTTGATTTTCTTGTGCCAATGCCAGCTATAAAGCTTTCTTTTGGTTTCTTTCAGCAATCCCAAATCAAGATAAAGTTGTCTTAATTTCGCCAACATATTCTGAGGCATTACCAAAGCAACGTCAATTATCTGGTCAATCAGTATGTTTCTTTTAAAATGATTATTACAGATTTTTTTGAACTTCTTGAATTCTTTCTTATCAATTATCTTGTCTTCAAGTGCATCCAATATAAGTTTCTGATAGATAACCGTTAATTTTTCTTTAGTTCTGGCACGTCTTTCCATTCTTCTTCTATTTAATAGAACAAAAATAAGTATGGAAACCATTGCAATAAAACAAAGAGCAATTGAACCTATCAGCAAATTCATAAATGCAAATGAAGTTCCGAGCATTGCAATTTGGTGAAGAAAGAGAACATCGGCACTGTGTCCCGTTAGCGCATTCATAATAACTGTGTTATATTTAGTCTGCATAACGAAACTACCAATGAATAGTATTATTACTACTAAAATTGGTATTAATATTTTAATTCTATTCCACATTACTTATTAATATTATAGATTAAACCAATTCCAAAAGCGTACCTGTTTCTCCACACATCCTGTTGGTATTCCTCATATGAATAAGTGAAGCCAGTAGCAAGTCTCATTCTTGAATTAAAAATGTTGGTAGTGTACTTGATATTAGCAGAATAAGCGTAGAATCTTTGTAAATCAGATTGAATTAAAAATGGTTCATCTTGTGCAGAACCCATCCCAACGCCAAGCTGCAAATAATTTACGTCTTTAAAGAAAACTCTTCCGGTTAGTGAGTATGATGTTGTGATGTCGGGTTCTTTTAAATAAAGGTATGTTTTACCCTCAACCCAAAATCTACCCATGTACTTTTCGAGACCAGCATTTACAAACGTAGCATCATTTCCATCGCTAAAGATGTAATGATTAACGCCACCAGAAATTAAAAAACCTGCAAATAATTTTTGCCATAACTCAAATACAATTCTATGATTTGGGAATAGCAAATCCTGACTGTACGCATAGTTAAGCCAAATTGATGTTGACTTACTTTTGCTGAAACTTTGCCAGTAGTCCAGTTCGAACTGAGTTTTATTCTGAATCTTATCAGTTAAAACTCCATCAACCTCTTTGTATAGATAACCGAGATTGACCTTGCCATAAATAGCGGTAAGATTTCCTTTATATCCAAAACCACCAGAGACTATGTTGTAGTCCCAATAGTTTGGCTTTGAATATACATCGGTCTCATACCCCGTCAAAAGCTGAAAGTGTCCTTTCGGCTTCACATCATCTTGTGCACTTAGTGTTGTTCCCCACAGTGCGATGAAAAATAAAATAACTGTCCTTTTCATCATTATTAATTTATGTTAAAAAATATATTGCAAATATAACTTTGCGATATTTGTTTTGCAAACACATTTACACGAATGAACGTATTTTTTACACTAATGAAATTTATAACATAATTTCTAATGCTTCTTTCACTGCTTCCTGCATATCCCAAAAGTCATCCCACGTTAAATCAAGTTTGCCGTTCATTGACATCCTGACATCCTGATGGCGTTTGTTCCATTCATCCTGTTTCTTGTAATTCCATTTAACAGGTCTGGCTTTTTTATAAACAATAATTACCAGTTGAACGCCTTCAATGGTTTTACGAATCTCTACACGTTCTTCTTCCCCGGTGATATGCTTGGCTTTCCATTTATTCATATCTTCCTTACTCATGTTCGGAACATATGTGCCAGCCACACCAGAATCACTTGAAAACATTTCATTATGTTCTTCAGTGGTGCGAACCTTTTTTGGTTTTTCGAAATCTAATACGTTTTTCATATTATGCCCGAATTTTTGACAATAGGATTTGATGCAAATTCTTTAATGTTGTCGCCTAAAAATGTAAGCTGACAAAACATTAAGTTTCCATCGACATTTTCTTTGCACAGTGCAATTATTTTTTCACATGTGCTTTGTAGCTTTTCAAAGTTCTCTTTGGTAAATGTTTCCTGATTTTCCATATCTTTATTTATTATGATGCCCACCATTCATATTCTGAATTGCCAGTTTTAAATCTGACATAATCTTCACGTTCTTCTAAAATCTCAGTCACCGGAGTTGTTAACCAATAATCCGTGTCACTGTAAGTTCTGGCAGTTACACTTCCAACCATCATTGAGCAGCCAATTGTTGGTCTGTTACTGACGACTTCTTTAAATGTGCCATCTTCGTTCCATGCAATTGCCTGTGACATTCCACCAACATCACCTGCACCATCCCGTGTTCTTCTTAATCTTGCCATTTTATAGATATTTACTTGTTATACGTTTGGTGCATTCAGGACAACGATTGCGTAAATCAGCAATTGAAATGCCTATTTCGATTTTTGCAAATCTTTCTTCCGGTGTTAGATGCGATAAATCCGGTTGTTCATAAGGTGAGTTGTGATTATATCCACGTGCAATCATTTCTTCAACAAGTTCATCGTGGCGTTTTTTCATGTTCTCTGGTTCGATTTGAACTACTGGTGAGATACGTTTGGCAATGCTGTGCTTTTTGACAAAATTATGTCTATGCTTGTGAATTTCGTTATGTTCACCAAGTAAGTGTTGTCTGCACAGTAATTTTGGATTTATGCCCCACATTCTCATAACAAACGTTTTTTATTTATACGAAAAGACTTCCAAAATGTTACAATTCTGGAAGTCTTTTTTGTAAAAAAATGAAATATGTTATTTTTTGCTCTCCAATTTTTTCACATTTGTGACCTGCATTGGCTGCAGACCATTGAATTTAATGGAGTATTCATACAAAACAGCGTGTTTCTGTTTTGCTACTTCCAATTCATCGGCGTGATAACGCAATCCCTTCCAGATTGGTGAACCTTCAAGGTTGTTCTTAATTTCGGTGTCTTCGATAGGTGAATAAACTTTTACGATTTCCATGTTAAATATATTAGATAATTGTTATTCAAAATATTGTAATTGCAACATTGAATTAAGATATCCTACAACATCAATTTCCATGTCGCACTCATAACCACCACTATAATGGTCATAAGATGTGATATATGTTAATTCAACCACAAGGTAATTGGTGTATGGAATCCTGAAATTTCTGTAATTTTCTTCAGGTTCTGGTTTGAAAAATCTAAACAAGTGCTTGAAATCAAAATCCTTAAACAAGTCTTCAATTCCAGAATTATCAATTTCTTCCTGAAGTAAAGCATCTGCTGTTTTCAGACTGAAATAAAGATATTTCTGTTTGTCTTTGCTTTCATCCAGATTGAATCCAAGAAACTGATGAAAATTTTCAGCCAGAATTGGTTGATTCTTTGCTTTGGTGTTGGTATTGATTGTATATTCAGGCAAATGCTTGAATACGTTTTCAGGTTTTCTTGGCTCAGAATTCCTTAATTCATAAATCAGCTTTTCACTAATTTCATAAAGTTCCACGCCAAGTAATACCAGATGTTTTGTTGTACCTTCTCTCATTTTTCATCAATCTTTATGTGCATTCCACCACGCACAAATGTAAACCAAAATTTGCAAATAAGCAAGTTTATTCCAAACATATATTCGTAAACTAAATTTTTTCCCCATTCTTTTGGCTTATGGAAATTTTTCTTTCCAACAATTTGAAAGCGTCTGAAAAAGAAACCAAGTTCCCATTCACGCCACATCGTGATATCATTCATTATCTTTGCAGTCTCGTCTTCAAATTTTTCCCAACGATGACGAAACACAAATCTGATTTGGAGTCTGCCGATGTTTAAATATTTTACAATTCCTGCCATAACTTATTCAATTACAAAATAATAATGAAATTCACCTTCAAAACCAAACTTATCCAATACCGAAAGTCTTATTTCGTGTTCTTCAAATTCAGTTAGTTCTGGGACAAGTATTGGACTTTCATGATTGCTGGCTCTTATTTTTTTTCCAACAATTACTTGTTTACCATCCCTGCCATTAAAATAACAAAAAACATCGCCATAAATGCCAATGGGCATTTTTCTTCCCGTTCCAACTTCCCATTCAAAATATCTTTTGTATGGTACACGTAATCCGTACATGAAATATTTGTCCATATTAATTTTTTCTTACAATTCCTGCGTAAAAATTACCACCAAGTCCGTGTCTCATGATTTGAAAACCAATACTATCCAACACGTAATAAAGCTCATAATCCCAATCGCATTCAGTTAGTTGATTGAAAAATTGAGTATAACCACGTCCGGTAGTGTCAACATAACCCCAACACCTGTCGTTTTTATTATTTTCTGTCATTAAAAACAGGGTGAAAAGAAAATGACCACCGGGTTTCAATGCTTCATATGCTTGCTTGAAATAGATGAACCTGTCTCTCTGGGAGCAATGCTGTAATACATTAACCGAATATACAACATCAAAAGCATCTTTATTTAAAAATGGTTGTGGAATCCCGCTTTGATTTATTTCAAAGAAATTTTTGTATCGCTTCAATGATTTGGGTATAACGTAATCAATACCCAAATAGTTACATTTGTTCTTGATTTCGAAAAATAAACTGCCATAACCGAAACCAATTTCAAGCACATTTAATTTTTCGGGAGAGTTTGCAATGAGGTCGTTCAAAAATGGTAGTATTCCCACAGTCTTACTCATTTCCAAATTTCTGGCGTTTGCTTCTTTTATATTTTTACTTTTGCCACCACAAATTGAAATTAATGGAAAATATTCCCTACAATCTGTCCAGAATTGTTTGTTATCAATATTATTTGGACTGAATCTTTGAACCGCTTCGTTCTTTATAATGGTACGTGCAGCATTGCCTTCAAGACGCTGCTGTTCATGTGCCAAGCCTTCTTCTATAAAGGTATTTATTACTTGTGTTGACACATCATCAGACGAACCAACCAATTTTCCCTTTACAGTATATTCATTTGTCTTATACGTGATTCGTTTAAAATAATCTAACGATTCTTTATATGTCGGAAATTGATATGCCATTAGAATATTATTTTATATGCACCCCACATTAATAAAAGATGCATTGTGTTATCGGTTACTGTATAAATTACTGCATTAAATCCTGCACGAAGTTCATTATATTGTTGCACACTTTTATATGCATAAGTATCAAGACCTTTGAGATATTTCAGGTATGTATAACCAAGTGCAAATTTGTCAATAAAGAAATGTGAAAAGAATACTGCGACAATCCAAATAGGTGTCCAATTCCACATGATTAAACAAACCGCAAGTGTGTATATGATGCAATGAACTGTTGCTGCAAGCCAGCCAATAGCTGTATTCTTTGCTTTATTCTGTGCCATCCATTCATTTTGAACAAGATAGTCACCGACAAGGTGTCCAAGTAATAGTTCAAACATCATTTACACATTTCTTTAAGTTCTTTCCAAGTAGGCTGAGTACCAACTGGTACATAAAATTTTATGCCGATTTCTTCAAAATCACCATAACACAATTCAGAAACCCCTTGTTCATCTGTAACTAAATAGGCTTCATCGTAATCTGCACCATCCATAAAAAAATGGTCAACGCTTGATGAACCAGTAAAATGATATTCGGTTTCACTGAGTTCATTAATAATAAACTTTATAAGGTCAAACCAATCTTTTATGAAGTTTCCTGAATCAAAAACCTTTTTTTGGTTGTTACCGTAGGAAATCTGAACAGACTCATAACCTAAGTCTTTTTTATTTCCCTCATCGTAGTTTATTCCGTAGACTGCCATAGTTATGCGTTTTCTGCAATATGCATGATTGTAAATTGTTCCGTCATTGGCACACCATTACCAATTGCTACTCCATCGAATGGTTTAAGCCATTTGACAATTTCCTGTGTTTCACCTTCAACAACAGCATTATCACCAAACATACTGAGTGAATCTTTATATCCCTCACGTGGGGGAAACACTACGTGTATCCTGCCAAAATTGTGAGCCACTTTCACAGTTTCAGGCATGGTTGCCTTCACTTCATCCGTTAATAAAATATGTACTGTCATATGATTATTCTTTTTCCCAAAATTCAACATAGTCCAAAAGATTGTCAGGTGCACCATAGCAATGACATTCATCCAACCCATCATCAGGACGCACTTTCTGTTCATCCCACATTTCGTTAAGTTGTTCTTTCGAAAAGAAAACCCAAGGAAAGAGTTTCGTTGATACTTGATTTACGTCAATAAAACAATTTTTCGGAAGTTTATGGAATGTGTAGTATGCGCACATCACGGCAGCACCTGCAGATTCAAGATGAACCGCAATAAGAAGAAATGCGCCAAGACTAATTTTCATTTTTGCAAGGTGTTCAAGCCTTTTAAGGAAAACCTGCATTTGAAATCCTTTAATCAGAGGTTCAAAATGCTTGTAGATTTCAGATTCTTTATCTACTTCATTAATATCTTTTGCGAGATTTTCATCTTTCGACAACATGATTGATAAAAAAAAATTGGTTAAATCCTCATCCATTGCGGTGCTGGGACGATTCTTGTCAAAAATGCTGGTGAGTCTTTCCTTATTCATAGTGCTTTTCTTTTTGCAATTATACGAATATTTTTAAGAATTGTTACAATTTTTCTCGTTTATTTCTTTCATGACATCACTAAAAAATATTTTGTCACTAAAAACAATATTCATTTTTTCAAGGCTTGGCTGTTTATTGGCAGCATCAAATTCTTCTTTTGTTACTTTTCCAAAATCAGTGCTCTCACCGAAAAAATAAATGGTATTTGTTTCATGGTCAACTTCCCATCTACCACCACCAATTGTCTTATGTTCATCCCTGTCTTTAACAAGTTGAGCGTGAAATTCAACCTGTCCCATAATCAGGTCGCCATCATTGATTATGAATTTTTTTAGTATCATTTATTTTAATGTTGAATTAAATCCGTTTACAATTTTTGCCATAAATTCACCGACTTTTTCAGGATTGGTAAGTATTGAAACGAGCAGAATAATTCCGACAACTGCAGCTATTGCAACTGCAATTTGAAACATCCTGCCCACATTTGCAAACATGCTTGGTACTGGATGACCATCGGTATTATTTTCAAAGTCGTAATCAGCTTTCATAATCGAGATTTTTTAGCATTTCGCCATAATATGCAGCAGCATCATCAAGGCTTGCTGTCCACATGACTTCATCAAGTTCATCACTAAGCAACAGCACAATACCCCTTTTCGATTTTTTTGTGATATTTTTCAGCAATTCAAAATTATTATGTGTCCTATTTTCACCAAGAAACACTCTCATTGTATTGAGTGGTTTATCTATTTCGATGATAGGATTTTTGCTGTTGTTTGGCATCATCACTTTATATTGAGGATTAATGACATTATTATCAACATCGTAAATGAAAGATGTCTCATTTACAAAGCGAATCTTATGGATAGAAATCCCATTCGAAAGTAATTGATTCTTGCAAATTTTAAGCAAAGTCGCATCAATTTCTTCAATTGGATTATTATGGAGAGTAATGGTGGTATAGTCTTCACCAGTAAGCGGTTTCTTGCGAAAAGTAATAAATGGAAATTTATTTACGAGCCGTATCATTTTCATTGAATTAAGTCCATAAACCAATCATAGTTTTCCTGTGATTTATCACCAGTTGCATTATCGCAACGGTAAAACTTCACATATAAATCAAGGCAACCCTCAATAAGCAATGCGTTAATAAGGTTTGTCGCACGTTTATTTGCCTGATACCAATCCCCATGTCTTCCACCCTTCTGCCATGCATTATATGCGTCATCGTGACGTTCAATTACTTGTAGGACATCCTGATGATATGATAGTCGTGTTCTTTCTGCAAATCTTCGGGCAATCATACCATGATGATTTTCACCAGCTTTTGGAATATTCTGATTTACTTTGTGCTTGAAGGTATCATGAAGAATTGCTATAATGCGCAAATCTTCATAATCTTCATCGTCTTTATAGAACTTATCGACATTTGCCAATACTTCCCCTATATGATAAATAACTTTCCCTTCTGGATGACCTCTACGTGGTTTTCCATATAGTGCGCCTTGTATAAAATCAGCATTGCCAACTATTGCCGTTTCAATGCCGTTTTCTGGTTTAATTATGTCTTTAACTAAATCGCTCATGTTTATTTATACGAATTAAATTTCAAAATGTTACAAATTACTGAGTTTTTTTATGGATTTCTTAATAACATCAAATTCCATCCATGTCACCGATAGGTGTTGTACTGCATTTTTATGCCAGACACTAATATCAAATCCTTCACCATTCACCCAATCAGTGACTTGTATGAGTGCATTGGTGTCAGCAGATTCTTGCATGATTGCATTTACTTTATCAACCTTGAGTTCTTTTTCCATATTACATTGCCCTAAAATTGGTTACATAAAGAAGCTTACCCTTGTGATACACAGCGTCTACATATATTTTCACATCGTATCTGTCAACATATTTTGACACCACATATTTTTGCAGTAAATCGAATAGTTTCGTGCCTTCTACTGTTTTTAATCTATGGGAATGCTTTTCGTTTTCAGCGATGTATGAGCAATATGTAGAAGGAGTTCTGCCGTATCCGGCACGTCTGATGATTTTCCAAGTCACCCTTAGAGTTTCACGTTCCATTTCATTTAATTTAAAATGGTTGCTACAAATCTGTCGTTCAGAAACTTTTCAAGTGAATCGTAAATTTCGGTGTGCTTTTCCCAAAACATGACTGCAACAATTAATTCATCTGTTGCGTCTTCGTCATTATGACGATGTTTAATACTGAATTTTTTTCTCAGTGGTTCGGCTAATTTGGGATAATCAGAGAGTTCCAATCCCTGTTCAATTATAAAATCAATTACTTTTTTCATCGCTAATCGAGTTTAGTGGTTAATACTGTTGCTGTCAAACTTGGACGTGTTAAAGCAACGTATTTGATTTGATTACGTTCTTTAAGCACCCAATTCTCATTTATATCGTTTTCCATGACGAATACGTGTGAATATGTTGAACCCTGAGAATTATGAACAATAAAACCATCGGCAACATATTGATGAATATCCTTAATCTCTAAATCATACATCTGTTCTTCACCAACACATTCAATTGATGTAATTTCATCATAAAAATAATAATTCTTGATAATTTCCAACAATCGTTTGTTTATTGGTTTCCCATTAAATTCATATAATTTAATGATATTATTTAGGTTTTCATATGACAAATGTTTAATATGGTTTGGAAAGCGTCTGAAATCTACGGGATTCAAACCCTTATTTTTAACAAAAAAACCGTTTTGACTTAAATCCGATTTAACCATTTTAAAAATTTCATCTTTGTGCGGAATAAAATCGATATTAGTTTTAATTGTTGGATGGTACTTATCCAACACATCTTGTTTTCTTTTTAATCGAAAAGAAATGTGTTTTTTGAATATACTTACTGATGTACCAACAATAATCAACCTAAATGATTCTTTTTCTTTTCTTATGATAGATATTATTCCGAACTCCAATAACATTCCCTGAACTTCCAAAAGTAATTTTTTTGAATTATTCACCAATATAATCCGTCCCTGTTTAGAAATATGTCCATCGCCATCAAATAATCCTGCAATGAAATTAGATTTCATTTGATATGTTCCATTCAATATCGATGTTGGTGTTGATTTTTCCTCACCTTTCACATAATTCAATCCCAATTCAAATAGCTTTATTCTCCAAACTTTCCCAGAATTATAATATTGAATACTATTTGAATTATTCTTTTTAGTAATTCCATATTTTATATTATTTTCAAGATAAAAGTTTTTAATGAATTCAATATTTTCCTCATCATCTAATCCAATAGTTAAATCAATCCGATACGGGTCATGTTTTCTATTACCTGAATATGACCCATCGGCAACAAGTAAACCTAAAAAGTAGTTTATGTCTTTAGAATGACTTAAATGTTTTCTGAATTCACTTCGATTAATTGGAACGTAATCTCCAATATTAAACTCACTTAATGGTTTAAATTTATGATGTGAATCTAATATTCTATGGTCTTTAGAACATCTGATTTTATATCCTGATTTAGTGGTAATTTCAAACGATTTTTTTATACCTGAATCAAACTTATCTATTACTATCTTATACGTACCCGACCCTACGCCAACAGACACATAATCACCAACTTTAATGTCTTTTAATTTTATGTTACCTTTATTGGTTAACACATTACTATTCTCCGATAAACATTTATGACCAGTAATGGCATATCCATAATCCAAATCCTTTACGATTACATCGGGAGTGCTTCTATACTGTCCGTTTTTATATTTATCAATGGTTTTCATAAGAATATTGGCACGTCTGAAATCATAATATTTCGTCCACATCTTCTTATTTGCTTTACCCATATCCCGGAAGAAATCGTGCATATCACCGTACAAATGTAAATTGTTGTGGTCGTTTGCGTCAATAATGAAAACATCTTGAAATCTATAATGACGATTGGCAAGGTCTTCTCTTAATTTAACATTATAACCCTTGATACCATATCCATTTTCTACCAGTCCCGACTTTTCTACTACACGATAATCGGCAGAGTTTTCAATAATATTATATCTCTGTTTTGCATCTGAAATACTTCTATATGCCATTAGAATATCACCAACCTCAACAATATCTGTTTTAGCACCAAATAATTCATCTCTAATAACTTTATTTGATAACATAACAGTTTCATTCTTCCATGCAATTACTTTACAGTAATCAGTATCTTTTTTATATTCCTCACTGGTATATTTTTCTAAAATGGCAGTACGAAATGCTTTTTTATCGAGCGTAAAAATAACTCCTTCACCCAAATCATTCATGTTCGATACCCTTTGAAATCCACCATCAATCCTATTTAAATTATTTCTCAAAGCATCATATATGAATGCCAGTGGATTGGTGTCGTTCTGTCTTTCAATTTTGGTGAGTTGATGTAGTTCTATTTCGGCTTGTTTAAAAACAACACTTTCTTTTTCACCTACAGGTGGAATTTGTGCTGGGTCGCCCATAAATAATACTTTAGTGCGACTATTTTTTGTTTTTTCAAGAATTAAATCATAGAGTTCCTGATTAATCATCGATGCTTCATCAATAATTACAAAATTATAATCAGTAATTCTTGGTACTGCAATAGGATTAAATTTGGGGTCATTTGGGTTAAAATTATCCAAATCCACATCAGGACGTAAGCCAAGAAGTGCATGTAATGTTTGACCTTCCTTACCCGTAGTGTTCATCACAACCTTTTTGGCTTTATGTGTCGGTGCAGAAACAACAACACCACCATAATATTTTTCAAGAATTTTCTTAATCATCGTTGTTTTACCAGTTCCCGCATATCCAGCAAGTGTAAAAAACGTATGACCATTCTTCAGCCAAGATTTGATTTTCGTTAACCCCTCGAACTGCTCATCATTAAATGTGATGACTTTTCCAGATGGAAGCAACAATTCCCTATCAGAATACTTTTTTTGCTGTGCTCCATATTCATGAAGAAGTGCTTTTATGTCAATATCATCACTCATTATGCACTTGCTTTCGTTAAAAGTTTAATAAGTTCCTTCAAATCTTCCAAATCTGTAAAGCGAATATCTGGAATTTCGTAAAATTCAACAAAATATCCACCTTCACTTTCTGCATCTAAATTGTCAGACGAAATGAGCACGCAATGCTTATTTACCTCATAAACAAAATAATAAAACTTTTCCTCATCATCAACAACAGGCGTGTTGAATTCTTTTTTGAAACCTAATTTTGTTAAATCATTTTCTTTTATATTCATTTTTTTATGTATGTTCGTTTCTTCCATTCTTCCCTAATTTTTTTTCTTTCAGCATCATTCACATTTAGACTTTCAGTATATTCATAAAGCAAATTACTAAATTTTAGTTCAAGGTCAGAGTAATTTAATAATGCTTCTTGTACTCTTTTTCCCAATCCTTTCAGTTCTTTTTTCCTAAGAGTTCTTGCTCCATAATAATAACCATTGTATGCAATATTAATTCTTCTTTGATTATGAACTCTTCCTTTAAAAAACAATAAGGAAAGCATTGCATCGGTTGGTATATCAACATCTCTTTTTTTTGCTGCTTTAACTGTGCTCCAACCATTATCTCCCATTATGATTAAACCAACGTTCGGTGGCATTTCTTCCTTATTTGCAACACCTTTCAAACAAGCATAATAAAATCTGTTACAATAGGGTAGATATTTTTCATATTTTTTTCTGTTCAAATCGCTTAAAAAATCTTGCCGAGAAACTTTACACTCATATATGTCTAATAAAAATCTTGTATATGATGGTTTTATAGTTACAACATCTGCAATGCCAAATGCAGATGTTTTGTCATGTAACCAGACACTTCCCAATGGAACTTCAACAAAATTTGTATCTTTTGCTGCTGCAAGATTAAAACACAACTCCCTATGCGTGGTAATTGGTTGTTTTATCGCTGGCTTAGTGTTTTTATTTGAACTATATGATGCCCTTCGTATCCCCACGTTGTTTCCATTTTTCAAAGTACAAATATATGTGAAATAATGTAAATAACAAGAATCAGAAATGCTAATACTCCAATCTTTTTAAGAATGTTTTTCATATTTTTTCTAATTCTTTTTTATTATCACTATCATACACAGACTTATAGTAGCGTCTCAATTTTGAAAGAGACAGTTCAGAATTTAGTTTATATATCGTTTCGGCATACGAATCTTCAAATACCAAAATCGCCTCTAATTTCCATTTAAATTGCTTATGGTATGTGGGATTATTAAATAATTGAGCAAGGTAATCCAGACAAACTCTAAGTATGTTAGTTTCGGAAATGCTTTTTTCTTTTGACTTTTCCCACTCATTGCCACAGACATTGCAATGATTAACAACATATGTATCAATTGACATTGAACCACTGGTGTGAAATAAATTACCGCCAACGCTTCCGCTTCCCTTAACCTGTCTTATTTTGTTGACAATATTATTATTGTTGTCAGATTTTTTTGTTTTACAATTTGGACAAATCCCATCATGTCTTTGACGAAATTCTTCCAAATCTTCACGCTCATTTCTTGCAATAACATTACATTTTGAAAGAATGTTTTTTTTATCAGCACTCATTAATTTTTTTTGCTGCTTTGATGGAAAATTAAATGTTTTACGAATATTCATAATCATGCCAATTTTTTATCTGTTATTAATTCACGAAGAAATACGTTTTTCACACCACCGAGAAAACGCACCCATTCTTTGTAATATTCCGGGAATAATCTTTCATGTTCTTCTGCAGATTTCAATCTAAGCTCAACCCACAATGCTGGATTGTTTTTTTGCGCTTCATCTGCAGCTTGTTGATACATCTTAACCTTCAACAACCAGTTTACAAAGTCTGGATAATCTTCCCTATTAAATACTCTTTCATCCGCAATAAAACAAAGTGCAGTGAGTGCATCATTTAAGTCGGGTTCACGAAAATATGAAAACGGTATGTCATTTTCATTTAATGCATCACCAATTTGATTTAAAGTACCTTGTGCAATACCTTCAAAATCTCTCTGGTCATTGGTTGTGCCACCGTTAAGAATAATCCATGTTTTATGCTCCTTCACAAATTCCTGAAAAAATCCTGCATCACTATATTTAAGTGCATATTCCAATGCAGCATGTCCCGCCTGAATTGCCTGTTGAATTGGACTTATGTTGTAAGGCACAAAGAAGTACATCCTAAGTGCAAGTTGTTTTTCTCCATTAATTTCTTCCATCTTTCAAATTATTATAAGTAAAATCGACACAGCCATCTGTATCGTGAACAATTATTCTTACATCACGATTTTTAGCATAGCGAACCGCATATAAAAATGCAAGTTCCCTATGCTTAAAATTTCGTAATGACCTTTTACCATATCTTTTATGCACACCCCAACGGTTTCGGGATGAAATTACATACCAAAGTTTTTTTCTTTCCACTTTAGCATCAATCCCTGCAGTTAATGCGTGCCATATACTTTCATTTCTTTTCATCACCTATGAAATACATTGGTTTTTGTTCTTCCTGTAATTTAACAATCGTATTTGACAAGTTTTCATTCATTTTCAACAGTTCTTCAATGATTTGACACTCGCCAATATTTGGGTCTGCAACCATTCGATACACTGTTGCGTACATGGGATTCGTTTTGACTTTTTTATAAAACTCAAACGAAAAACGGCTCAAAATCGGGTCGTTTTCCCAAAACCATTTTTCCGTATCAATTGCTTCCGACATTTGCTATTGGATTTGTGTTAACACCAATAATTGACGCAGCTTTCATCATACCATTTGCGGTTGGCAACCAAGAAAGTAAAGCATCTTGCCCTTCATTTACAAGCATTGCACTTACAACATTTATCACCCATTCGACTTCCATTTGAAAACAACGATAATACCAATAATTATCAACATTACTAATATGATAATTGGCATCAGCACCTGATGTTGTCCATAATTCAACAAGTTGTTCCGGGAGCAAGCCACGACAAGCATTAAATCCAGCAACAGAACCTTCAAGTTGCTGCTTTTGAGTTTCTTCAGTATAGTCTGCAGTTGCTGCAGCAATACCTTCGTCAATAATTCTGGTTAAAAATTCATTGTATGTCATATTCGAATATTTGATTTGCAATTATACGAAAAAATTTTCAATTTATCATTATTGTTTCAAAAAATGTTTTACCTTTTCGTCATAAGCATATATCAGCTTGTCGTTTATTTCTTTCTGGACGAGATTCATACCACCGCCCCTGTTGCAAACAAAAAGGAATTGGTCAATAGTAATGTTACCGTTATCCATACAAAACTTTACAAGTAATTTATACACACCCATGTAGGTATTAAGTATGTCTTTGGCATTTTTCTTTTCATCAGCAACCAAACCTTCAATAAGACTATTCGTTTTGTCAACATCGAAATTTAATTCATGCGATGATTGATTGTTTTGCTTTATCACTCTCGAAACACACCCATCCATTCCATATGCTCTTACATATCTTCCAGCAACATCGGTTGCTGCCAGAATATCATACGATGCACCATTTGATTTAAAGTCTTCACCGAATACCAATTCTTCGGCAACCAATCCAGCCATGTAAATAGCTATTTGATTTTTAATAAATGTCTTATTATCAATCGAATTGTGATTAATTACGAAGCCATTTGCAAAACCTGACCCGTTGATGATGATTTGCCTTGGCGGGGTTTTAAACAGAACACTATACACCAGAGCATGTCCAATTTCATGTATAATATATAGCATTTTTTCATCAACAGTTTTATTTTCACGAATCGAATCAATGTCAAGAACCACTTCTTTTTCATATTTTTTTCTGTTTATTTTCGCAAACAAAATTTTATCTTTGACATCAAGTGTAAAACCATCAACATCATTAATGAGTGCAAGATATATGAAATGAGGAAGATTGCTACCAAGAATATTGAAAACAGTAGAAATTGCGGGACGCACGCCTTGTGTGGGGAACACACCGTTACGATATATTACTTCAAAAATATTGTTGGTTAGTTTGACTTTTATGTGATGTTCTTTTTCAACCCTATCCAATATCTGATAGCAGTTCTTTTTTATGATTGCATAATAGCTTTGTTTATCCAGACAGGGATAAATTATGTGATTGTTACCAAATCTGGCAATTTGTTCTGGCTTAAATTTCTTCGCCAAAGCATTTTTAATGTGAATGATATTAATGCGTTTGCTTAATTCATGATAAATATCGGCATCACGTTCACTATCTTCCACTTCATCTGCCATTGAAAATGCTTCATCAAGGTTTCCCGATATGAAAATTAAAAGTTTTTCATATGTTTTACCCTCATTTATGTTATCACTTTTTAGATGTTCTTCTAACATTTTGACTCTCATTTCTGGGAGCATTTCCATGATAACATCAACAGGCATTTTTATTCCAAGAAGTTTTTTGAAACGACTTGCAGTCCAGAATGAAGTATGGAAACGATAATCTTTTTTCTTTTTTGCAAGCGTTGGTGTGTCACTACTGGCTGTTTCAACATTTCGTGGGTCGCCATCACTTGCTTCTTCCTCATCATTTCTTTTTTGGTCTTGCCAATACATTTCTTCCAGAAGAAGTTCCATTACATCTGCTCTGCGCTGAGAGTTGCTTTGAAGCTTACCATCTGAGAGCAACATCCAAATATCATTAAAATGTTTATTTTCAATCATTTCGCCATGTTCATTAATGGTGCGATAACGTTGAATTTCATCAAGCAAGAGAATTGATGGCTGTGACATATCAACGCCACTGCTTTCCAAATAACTTTCAATAGTACGATTGTATTCGCTTTTGTTGTCCATTTGAATTTCAATGAATTTATCCATGAATCCCAAATGTTTAACAAGAGTACGAACTAAATCGGTTTTACCGACACCAGTTATCCCCCACAGTGAAATAATTAAAGGCTTAAACTGTATTTCGGGTGTTAAATACCAAAGGGAAATGTTATCTATGATTTTATCAATAACATTATCTATTCCTATGAACTTTTCTTTCAATGCAGCTTTAACTTCTTCAAGTTTCTTTTTTCTACTCTCAATCCGGTCAAGAAATTCACTATTCATTGTCATTATCTTTATTTCTTTTGAATAATTTTTTTATTTTTCTACTTATTTTTAACACTCTTTCGGTTTGATTAAAAACTTCACCAATTTTTATTTTAAGTGAAACAAGTTCAGGAACACCATATTCAGGAAAACGCATTGCAATGCGAGTAATTTGATTGTTTGCTGCTGCTTTTCTCCTAAATATTTTAGCATATCCAAACGATGACCATTGCCACACATAATCATCATCCCAATGATGTCTACCATCATGATAATAATCGCCATCTTTGTTTCTAACAACAAACAAATCGAGATTATCATTACCAATCCACTTTTTCATTTCAATTTACTTTGAAGTTTTCTTTTAAATAATTGAACAGTAATTTTACCAATGGCTTTTTCTACTTCTTTGCCTTCGACAATTTCATCTTTACCTTCCCTGTAAACATCCTCAATCATTGCCTTGATGATATCGCCCATTGATTCCATGTTTACATCTGCTGGGAATCTTTGAAGTACGTGTTCAAGACGCATTGGTACAACCCATTCTTCGGCAATTGCTTTTGCATCTTCCAAAACCTTGAGCTTTTCAGGATTTACTTCACGTTTGGTTTTGTTTTCCATGTTTTCATCTGGCTTGTATTTGCAAATAACCCTCTCACCGTTATTTAAACGCATTTCAGTGAGTGGTCTACAAACGATACCTTCACGTTTCTTTGGCTCAGTAATACCATTACGAAAAGCTTGTACTGATGGCATATCTCTATATTTCATGAGATTATCAAGAGTCACTTCGATTTTGTCGTAATGAGCAAATTCGATATTGAACTTGTGGCATACGTCCTCTGCATTTGGTACGTTCAACCAGTTATCACCAACCTTTACATCAAAGCCAATGAATTTATTGTCTTTGCCATAAGTGTGTGACATTCCCTGTTGTTTACCACCATATGCTTCACCGAAAATAACCACGTCAATATCCGGGAATATTTCTTCAAATTTTGCTTTAAGAAATGTTTCATCGAACAGTGCAACAAATTTCTCATGACTTTCACCACCACTAAAGAAATAGATTTTCTTTTCGCTGTGCTTCCAGCCAATATGACTCGAAGTTCCATGTATCTTCTCAAGCGCATATGCCTCTTTGAAAAGCATTATCGTTTGTTCTTTATAAAGATTGGGGATGTGTAAATAGCCCATAACTAATTGATTTTAATTGTTTTTTATGCTTTTCTCTTTCCTTTTCTTTCAATTCTTTACCGTTTCTACCAAGATGCCATTTTTTACAAACACTACATTTATAAGGTACTACCTTGTGAATAACATGGTCTTGAGAGTTGACGAATTTAGCAAATTCAATTGCATCATCCTGCGTTTCAAATGCTTTTTTTGGCTTATACACAGGTTGCAAATTTTCATCATATCTATCAAGCGTCTGGCACTCCATGTTTTTAAATTTAAAAAGCCAATTTTTATCTTCATCAAAACAGGCAAAACTTAGGTTTACGAAATTTTTCCTACCGCCATTCCTTCTTTCTGGGCATTCAGACCCTTTCAGGCACGTTATCTGGCATTGAACACGTAGCCACCGTGTTAGGATTCGTGATTAGAGTGGGATTCGAACCCACGTGTATGGCATTGCACTACTTTTCAAAACTCAATTCTATTAATATGCAAACTTTAAATCCATTACATCACCACTCTGTCATCCAATCATCAAAAAAGTAGCATAATAATGCAATTTATTGCGTGAATTACCTTTGCATTCTTCTTTTCTATTGATTACAGCTAAGAAGTGCTACTTTTGTATTTTCAAAGAACTTTGAGCGCAGGGTGGGAGTCGAACCCACATGTCCAGCGATTGGTGCACCGTTTCGTTCTGTCAACCACACCTTCCCGATGTGTGCCCTCACCATTAAGCGACCCACGCATTTTGAAGTTGTGGCGGGATTCGAACCCGCACTGGCATTGTTGAGACTGTTTTGCCATTCAAGGGAACATGATATCAGGTATAGTTCTCAGTTAAGATAGTCGAGACATTCACTGCTTACGATGTGCCTCACCCTCGAAGTGTTACCAATTCCACCACACAACTTACCAAATTTTACTTAATTTTTATTCCTGTTAAATAAATTGGTTTCAGGTTCAACTCCGGTTTTAAATGCCTCAGTTGCTACAACCGGATTAATCACAACAATTCCCAATTCAGGACGTTTTCCCACAATCCATTTCTTTGGTATTGTGGTTCGCATGTTTGTATGCTCCCTATTAATATCAATCAATTTTTGCTGTTCAGTGAAGAAACCTTCCCTTTGCCCCTCAATTGTTACCATTAGGTCTTTATAGAGACTTGCATCGAATTGCGGGTTGTGTTCGGTAATCCACTTCATAAGTGAACCATCACCCTGAGAATAACGTCCTTCAATTAAAGGAACATAAATTTCTTTGAACGCTTCTTTGTATTCATCAGCAACACCTGCTTTTTCATGCAGAATCTGCCAAAGTTTACCATAAAAAGCCTGATTGCTTTCCTGTTGCTTGTTAGCACGGTTGCGAAGCCTGATTTCATCATTACTTACGCCAACCGCCCAAAGAACGATTGACAGACCGAGTACTACTAATACTCCCAAACTGATTAAGAATCCTTTCATAATTATTTCTGTTTTTTAGTTTTGCAATTATACGAATTAATTTTGAATATATTACAATAAATTTGAAATATATTTAATGTTTTTTTTGCTCATCTTCATTTCTTTCTTAATGTATTCCATCAGCTTATTCTTTTTTTCTTCATCTTTTTCTTTGAAATACACTTCAAGCAATGCCACCAAGTTTAAGCTTGGCGATAATTTGTTTCGAATATCTGCACCAACAGTATTGGCTTCGAAACATTCCATTTCGATATATTCGAAATCATCCAGACTAATTTCGGGTGGAAGTGGGGGTAAGTGTTGTTCATAATATCCCCTCATTAATTCCATTGTCACCGTTTCCGGTTGTGGATTGGGAAGTTCATGCGTATATAAGATATACGTGCCATCATTTAAATCAATGGTAGCAAATTCTGATGGTGATTTTTTGTACCTTAGTGCTTTGAATTTCATTTTATTATATAATTAATTAGTGTTGATGTTGAGATATGAATTGGTACACACTGAGAATATGGTGCATATGTGATTTGAACCCATTGATAATTTTTCATTTGATTTCTTCTTTCTTTATTTTCAATCTTTTACCTTCCTTTTTCAATTTGACTATGAGTTTTTCTTTGTGCTCAAGTCCAATTCTTTCAGCAGCTAATTTAGCATCAACACAACTTTCTAACCTCTCATCATCATATGGCTGTCCATTAACGATTGCATTGCCAACATAGAGATTTTGAAATGGTTTACCCATTCCTTCTCTTAACATGAGTTCGACAATAACACTCAATTCTTTTGTTTCTTTGTCGAGAACATATGTTAATTTATATGTGCCTTTAAATGTCATATTAATTTATGCTTAGTGGTAATTCCCAATTAATGCCTTTTCTTAATGCGGTGAAATATCCATTCACCCAATGAATTCTGGCACGCAGGTCGGTGTGACAGAATTGTGAGAGTATGTTTCCGTCTTCATCTTTAATGACGGAATGATAGCCTTTGAAGGGTTTAAATTTGTCTTCAAAATCATCGGTTTCGATGTGAATCGTTGCCGGAAAGCCGTTTTCTTTTAAAAATGATACCATATCGTTTTTTTTACAAGGTGAACCGGATGAAAGTGTACAATTTCCCATGTGGTCTTCGTATTTACATTTACCTGAATAACACATTTATTGTTGTTTTTGATTAACCATTTCTCTTTGTATGTATTGCCAGAACCATCTGTGAAGCATTTGCGGATATATTGCAAGATTTGAAAAACCATATAATCCGCAAGAAAAAAAATCGTGTGCTTCGATAATAATTGTTTCTTTTTGATAATAATCAACTCTTCGAACACCCACATCAAGCGTATAAGCAATTGGTGCTGATTTAAACGCTTTCATCATATCCTTTATTGTCTCAGGATTAGGAAACAGGGTGAATTCACCACAATAATTTTGAAGACCAACAAGTTTATTATCGTAAACAAATGCACGCCATTCACTTTCAATACCAGTCAGATAATCGGAAATCTGATAATTTCCAGCCGGGACTTGAAATTCCTTAGAAGTATCAATTATTTCCGAATATCCTTTTATTTTATCGTTTGATTTAACGAATAACTTAACGGTATTTTTCAATGTCATTACTTCAACATCAGTACAATCAGTTATTCTTCTTTTTGAAAATAAAGGATATACACGCAATTCCTTTGGCACATTCATTGGTTTAGGGGTAAGTCCATAGAAATGCTTAATAAATGAACTCACAAATTCAACAGTGCCAACAGGTACATAATGACGATGAAGCGGTTTGAATTTAAAATCAACGCCATCTTCGGTAGTATCAAAAAAACGATACTTAATTTTTTCCGCATTTTGTAACCAATTGCGAAATCGAATTGATTCCATTAATACGTACACAAAGTCGTGTCTGATTTCACCATTGATTTTTTGAATTAAGAATTTCATTATCTGAATGTTTTATGTGTGAAAAATTTCCTTATATCATCACAGATTGTGGGTGTTAGACCAGCATAATTATCCACTTTAAAGAAATGGAATTGTTGACTTAGAAGCATGTCCTTGTCGTCATCAAGTATGGCATATCTGTAAAAATCAAAATAATGCACATCAAACCACTTCTCACAATTATCTTTTAGCCATTTACTGATTTCAGTTCCACGCTCATATCCAGTATATGGTGTTTTATCTATTATATTAAAAGTAGCACCACAATAGGTAAAAATTTCACGTATTTCTTCAATGGTTCGTGTATTACGCATTGATGCCGATATTACAACAGCAGTATTTGTTTCTTCACAAAGCCAGTTAAGCATACTGATTCTTTTCGGACAACAATTTCGTTTAAAATATTCAAATGTTGTTATTTCTTTTTGCTTTACCAACTTACGAAGAAGCTTTCTTGCTGTCTTATATAATGGTATATTATCGTATTTTTGAATATCTTTGAAATATTCATCATAGAATAGCTGACAGTTTAACACACCATCAAAATCCAAAAAGAGAAGGTTTGTTGGTTTCCGTTCCATTATTCTTCAATCGGTTTAAGATACTCCTTTTCCAATTTTTCGATTTCGTCAATCGTCTGGATTTTAGCAATACCACAATAATTCTCAAAGGTTTTCTGCAGGTCAGCTTTAAATGCTTCAATTTCCCCCTCATTTTCAAAAATGAAATTTCCTTCAAGTTTCCACATTGAGGGGTAAATACCAACTGATGGGTCTCCGGGTTCTGTAATATAGAATCCCTTGATTTCAATCATCTTGCTGATTTTTTCGATGATTTTTTTTGACAAATCGTCCATATTCTTTTTTTTACTTATACGAAGCTATTGTAAAAATGTTACAAAAACTTAAAATTTTCCACGTCAAAGATAGAAAAAGATTTTAACTTTCCAAAAAAAGTATTTATTTTTTAGTGGAAGAATTATGTCTATTCGTAAAAAAACTGCCTTATGATTGCAACAATTTCAAAAATTTGTCGTATAATTGCTCAAAGTTTAACAAAAATTATTGAGCTTATGATACGTAAAATCGCATTATTAACAGTAGTTTTCTTCACGTCAACTGGTATGATTGCAGATAACAATCACAATACCGAAATAAAGGAAATGCCTGTTTTTAAGGAATTACTCTATGATAATGTATGGGGTACTATTTATCATGCTGAAATTGCACAGTGTGATAGTACACCACACATTACTGCAGACGGTTCACAAATTGACACCACTGATGCAAGCGGTCATCGTTGGATTGCTATTAGTCAGGAAATGTTAAATAACACATACCGTGCCGGACTTGTAAGTGAGGACAATCCACGTTTCAAAGGTAAAATACAATATGGCGATACTATATGGATTGAAAGTCCATATGCTGAAATTAATGGCTGGTGGGTTGCTCGTGATGCAAAAAACGCAATGTATCGAAACAGTATTGATTTCCTTCAAACAAAAGGTGATGGTTCACTCTATAATAATAGTTCATTGTGGTCTGGTAAGTTTGATAGTATTAAAATTTATCAAATTAAAAGCCACAAGTATTTAAGCTTACAAGATACATTATTTAATATGTAAGAAAATGCAAAATGGTTAATTGGAAAGATGAATTAAAAAGATATATTGCAAGGAAGGTTAAAGAAATGACTGGTGAAGATGTGCCACTTGACCATATTCACACGATTGAAGTTCATACCGACCTTGATTACTCATCGATGTCAATAAAAGACTTGTCGAGCATTTATGCTTTTGCCATAATGAAAGAAGATTTTGAAGATGCAAAGAAAGTAGCAGATGAACTTGAAAAAAGAAATATTGAAATTAAAATCGAGACCGATGAAAGCAAACGTGCTGGCTCGATTAATTTTTATTTAAAACCGCAAACGTCAATTCCATATCTCGACATTAAAATAAAGGTGTTGCCTGATGGTATGATGATTGATTTTGAAAAAGAAAATTTTTAATAATTAATAAACACGGAAAATTTAACAGTAGAAACTTTTAAAGAAAAGGTATTTGACTATACGCAAGGCGAGGAATGGTCATTCAAAGGTACAAAACCCGCAATTATTGACTTTTATGCTGATTGGTGCAATCCTTGCAAAATGGTTGCTCCAATACTCGAAGAACTCAGCAATGAATATCCGGCAGTTGACTTTTATAAAGTCGATACCGATGCACAAAACGAATTGGCAGCTACTTTTGGAATAAGAAGCATCCCTTCAATATTATTTATTCCGGTTACAGGACAGCCACAAATGGCAATGGGTGCTCTTCCGAAAGCTACATTTCAAAAAGCGATTAAGGATATTTTTGGTGTTGAGTAAAAAATTTTCGACTTTTTTGTAACATTTTAATTTTTTTGTCGTATAATTGCAAAAAGATTTGAAATGGCAAAGAAGTCGAAAATTAATGTTAATTCCGATGAGCACAAGAAAATGTTGCTTGATAGGGATTTAAAAGACATTAAAGAGCGTATTGCTTGGGGCATAACCCCCAAAAATCCCACCAGACAATTTGCTGTTGGCGAAAGAGTTCAATGGGGTGCTCATAAAGAGACCTACATTGTTGAAATCGGTGAAGATAATCTCTATTACAAAATCGTATCAAAAAATGTTCAGCGTGACAGAAGTAATCCACCTGCTGATGAATATCATTGGATGGAATGGCACGACCTTTTTAAATATCGAACAGGAAATTCAATAACAACTTTCCGCAAAGAAGAAAAATATCACATTCGGTTGTGTAATGCCGGAGTTGATTCTTTATTGGGTATGGTATATCGTGCGGGTGTTGATTTTGATGTTGACTACCAGCGTGACCATGTGTGGAGTCTCGATGATAAAGTTGCACTTATCGACAGCATTTTCAACAATATCGATATCGGCAAATTTGTATTGGTAAGGCGTGATTTCAGTGTCGAAACCAAACTTCTGGAAATCATTGACGGTAAGCAAAGACTTACTGCACTCAAAGAATTCTATGAAGACCGTTTCCAGTACAAGGGTTTTTATTTCTCAGAACTCTCAAATTCGGACAAAGATAAATTCGAAAATCACGGAATTACTTACGGATATTTGGAAAATCCAGATAAACGTGCTATATTTGAAACGTTTATTAAACTCAATACGTGTGGTAAACCAATGGATGTTAAACATATTCAGAAAGTTAAGAAATTATTGAATGAACTTGACAAATGAAAATCGTCTGGAAAATCCAGACGCACCAAGACTTTTTTTAGACATTGACGGTGTTTTGGCAACCACTGCTCAATATTATACTAATAGGAAAAAATGGCATCCTATGTATGATTGTTATCGTTTTGATGAAAAATGTGTTAAGGTTTTTAACACCATTATCGAAAAAGTAAACCCAATTATTATATTGTCAAGTGACTGGAAAGACCGATACACTATTGCACAAATGAATGAAATATTCGAATGGAATGGTGTAAATACTGTTGTTTCAGACATAACATCATCATCTTGGGGAGTTATGTTCACAAGCATGCAGCAACTTGAAGAGTGCCGTTCATATGAAATCAATGTATATGCCAACAGATATGAACTTACTAATTGGGTCGCTGTTGATGATTTGAATCTCAAGCTTTGGATTCCTGAAAGATTTGTTCATTGCACTCGTGTAAATGAAGGTATTAAACAAAGCGGTGTTAAAGATAAAATATTAAAAATTTTAAATAAATAAACAATGGAATTTACTGATGTAATGCTCGACCTTGAAACAATGGGAAATAAAAGCAACGCTGCAATTGTTTCAATTGGTGCTGTTGAATTTAATATCGAAACGGGTGAAACTGGACGTGAATTTTATGATGTGATTGATTTACAGAGTTGTTTGGATAAAGGGTTAATGATTCAGGCAAGTACCATTTATTGGTGGCTACAACAAAGTGATGAAGCCAGAAAAAGAATTTGTGCCAATGGTGGTGACCTTTCACTTGTACTTCAACGTTTCACATATTGGATGGAAGATTGTATTGATAAAGTAAAAATTTGGGGAAATGGTGCAAGGTTCGATATTGGATTGCTTGAAGATGCTTATGTTGCTTGTAATCTGAAAACACCTTGGTACTTCAGGTCTGAAATGGATGTTAGAACACTGGTAGCATTTGCGCCATATATTAAAGCCAATTATTCGATGATTGGTGTTGAACACGACCCTATTGATGATTGTAAACATCAAATCGGATATTGTGTAGAAATTTGGAACTTAATAAATAAAAAGCTATGAGTTTTTTTGTTGTTGATGTTGAATCTGATGGTCAGATAATCGGAAAGCATAGTATGGTGTGTTTCGGTGCTGTGAAACTAACTCCGGCACTGGACACCACCTTCTATGGTAAAACAAAACCAATTTCAAAAGAATATGTGCCAAGCGCACTTGCTGTCAGTGGTTTCAGCCGTGAAGAACACGAAACATTTCCTGACCCGTTCATAACAATGGACGAATTTGCCAAATGGCTTGAAGAAAATACCGTTGGTCGTCCGATTTTAATATCAGATAATAACGGCTATGATGCTTCGTGGATTAATTATTATTTTCACGTATATCATCACGGCAATCCATTTGGCTGGTCTTCCAGACGTATTGGCGATTTGATTTGCGGTGCAAAACATGATTTGTGGTATAATTGGAAGCACATGCGAAAATCACCCCACAACCATCATCCAGTTTCAGACGCTATGGGAAATGCGGAAGCATTATTGACTTTTTTTAAAGAATACGACATAAAAATACCCAAATAATATGTCATCATTTAATGGATTGTTTTCAATGCTTTCTGTATTTATTGTAAAATATTCGTGTGAAAAAAACGCAAATAAACATTGAAAAATCAATAATTAATGATTATGTGTCTGGTTTAACTAATAGTGAGATTTCAAAAAAATATTTATTACATCGGACAACGGTTCAAAGAATATTATTAAGGGAAAATGTCTTATTAAGAAAACAAACGGAAACATCAAGAAAACATCATATTTTAAATGAAAATTTTTTTGAAGACATTGATTCCGAAGAAAAATCATACATATTGGGTCTGTTATATGCTGACGGCTATATTAACAGCAACGGATTTGGCATCACATTAAAAGAAGACGATAAGGAATTGCTTGAAAAAATATCGACAATAATCTATGGTAAAATTATTTTAGGGTATAGACCAAGTAAAACTTATTCACAAAAATTAAAATATGTTTCAAAACCACAATATAGATTGGAAGTTACTTCATATAAAATGAAAAAAGATTTGATTAGTCATGGTTGTATACCAAAAAAATCGTTCTTTATCACATTTCCTAATTTTATTGATATCAATCAATATAGACACTTCGTTAGAGGATATTTTGACGGTGATGGGTGTTTAACCATTCCGCAAAAAAACCCCAATAATGTAACATTTACAATTACATCAAACACGAAATTTTGTGATGGTATTGTAGATTATATAAATAATGCACTTGGCGTGAACATGAAATCGTGCAATAGATATGGCAATATTGGCGTTGCACGATTAACTGGAAGAAAACAAGTTAAATTACTTTTAAATTGGCTTTATTCTGATTCAAAAATTTTTATGAAAAGAAAATTTGATAAATTCAAAAATAATATTATATTTACCAAATAAAACAAATTCATTATGGATAATTTAAAAAACCTCTTTTACATCATACCAGTAATGCTCAATTATTTTGTGGAGTCAATGATAATTAGTATTTTTGTCAGCATCGTTTGGAGATTACTTCTTGCCCCCGGATTGGATTTCTATATAGGTTATTTTCAGTGGGTAGCCATGATTTGGATTGTGAAAGTTGTCTTTTTTGATGTATTTAAGCTAATCGGTGGAATCATGGTTATGCCACCACAAAATGAAAATAACGATGACACAAAACACGTTTAATCATGAAGTACGTACAAACATCCCCAAGAAGACCCGTTCAGTATGTTGATGCAGATACTGAAACAATATTATTTGAAGTTCACGATAGAAGTTGGGTAAACGTAAATGAACTTTTAAGTGCAGCATCTGTTGACAAATTATTGCAGAGCGAACTCAAAGGCAAGAAACTTCCAAGAAAAGTTCTTGTTATGGCAATTGGCGAATTTGAATTAAAAGACGAATAATGAAAATATTTAATCATCAATACAAAGGATTTGGAATACATCCAAGCGAATGCCGGGTGTATGTCGAAAAGATTGACGGAATATATCACATTTGCTTCGAAGACCTTGGAATTGGTACATCAGTTACCAATGCAAGCGAACAGTTGGCAAGCGAAATGATTATTGACCTCAATGTTATGCCGGATATTTGTAAGTTTTATGAAACATACGACCATCCAGAAGGTAGAACATTCGATGAAATAACATATACTTGGATGGGAATTATGGCTAAACATCCTGAATGGAAACCTTCCAAGAAACAGAAAATCTTCAATTTCAAGTAAAATTTTAATCAAAATTGTAACATTTTTATTCTTTTTTCGTATAAGTGGGTAGACGAAAAAACGTAAAAAGATGAAAAGGCTATTTATTTTATTGGTAATCACGCTGTTAAGCATTACTGCTTTCGGTCAGGATATTTTTAATGAACCGTCAGTAATTACGAGAGCAAATCCGAATAATTTTGAAACGTTGCTTGACAACCACTATGGATTTATTGCAAATGGCACATATTACATTTTGGCATATCCGGTAGAATATGAAAGAGACGTAGTTGGAAGAATTCCACGTATTTCAAGAGATTTGAGACTGTATTCGTGGACTGATGGTAAGTGGGAGATTGCTTCAAAACAAATCATATCGACTGATAACAGATTGATTATGAATAACAAAAGTTATCACGATAAGATTGTGAAAAAGGATTATTATGGTTTTTCAAAAATTGAAAGATTTAATGACACAATCGTTATGTTAATTACTTATCAATATAAAATTGAAGACCATGCGCCATATTCACGAACATCTGAAATCACAAAAACATATCTTTATAATACGATAAACATTTTCGTTCCAAAAGATAATGGAAAATATGAAGTATATGTGTTTGCACCAGCAGAACCTGCAGATAAAAAAACTGTTGTACCGCTTTGGCGAATTAAGGGTGATTCTTGTATAACCAAGTCAGGCGATAATTTTTCATTCACGTTTGATTTTGGAAAGTTGACGTTCAATATAGCAAAATGATAAAAGTAATTCCATTTATTCAAACAACGGGCAGTGAGAGGTTTAAGAACTTTCTCACTGTTCCATTTACAATTGACATGCTTGCTCCGGTATTTGGCGATAAATCTTGCGATACAATATTTGATGGATGGCAAGGTAAAAGTATGGGTAATTGGCATAAATTTCAAAATGATGGTGAAATAATACTTGAATTTTATTCAGATTGTTATGTGATAAAAAAACCTGTCAGTAAGCTGAAAATTGGTGTATATCAACTTCCACTTCCTCGCACGATTAACGATTTCATTAATGATATGAATAGGTTTAACATATCAATTTATTGGAGTAAATGGATTGACATCAATTTCGAACCAAAAGAATATTTGAATGAAGAAGGTATTGCCAATTATTTTATCGACTTGCTTACTAAAATGGGTAAGTCACATGAGTTATAATAAATTTGTTTTTTAGAAAAATTTATAGTATATTTGCAAAACAAATTTTTAAAACTATGTCAGAAGAAAAAGATTTAACACAGGAAGAACCTCTTAATGAGGGACACTACATTGAAGCAATTGACCGGGCATATATTGTAGCGAATTTTATTGAAACCACACTTATCGAACATGCGGTCTTCGAAAAACACCCCGAATTGAAAGAAAAAGCGGAAAAAGCACAACAACTTATTCTGGACGCATATCAGGAAATTGGCGGTCTTATTGTAAAGCTCTTTACGCCCGAATCTGAACTTCCTGATTTCTTGAAAGATAAGAAGGAATAGTCATTTTTTTCATCCAAAAGTATTTATTAAGAACCAACATGAATTACGTAGCAAAGATATTGACAAATTTTCACCAAAAAATCCCTTCGATGAAGGTAGATTTATCAAGGTCTTTGAGCAATTCAGACTCCCCGATACCCAGAAAAATTAAAATTTCTGGGCATTTTCGTTTAAATACCGAAAAAAATCTCGAAAATCGGCTCTCTAACTCCTTGATTTTCTGAATAATAACTTTATTAAAATTATGAGTATGGATAAAATTAAAAAATTATTTAAATTTGCTGTAATGTCACTCGGAGTATTAACTGTGGTTGCTTTAATGGGATTGGTTGGTTCAACCAATTCAATAGCAATTGGTGGAAAATCAGATAATTCTTCTGAATTGGTTGCATCAAATTATGAATTAAATCAAATTAGTGATGTTTATGGCGATTTCATGAACGAATTGTTTCCGGTAATCACTGGTGAAAGTATTGATTTTAAGAATCTCCCTGCAGATTCAATAAGGAAATATTTAACCAAAATCACCGATTTGTATCCAAATACCGTTCCTGTTAAAATAATTGATTCGATTGGTATTGCACCGAATATATCATCACCATTTGGTTGGAGAATACATCCTGTCACACGTAAAAAGAGTTATCATCAAGGTGTAGATATTGATTTGCCGTTACACACTAAAATCTATTCAACGATGAGTGGTACTGTAACATCAGTTAAATATACAACAAAAGAAACGTATGGTGAAGGTTATGGAAATTATATTGTTGTTAGAAATAAACTTGGCTTTGAGACTGTGTATGCGCATTTGAGTGCAATATACGTAAAACAAGGACAAGAAGTGACAAAAGGACAATTAGTTGCAAATCTTGGAAGAACAGGTAATGCAACAGGACCTTGTTTACATTATGAAGTTTTGCAAGGTGGTGAAAGAAAAGACCCATTGGACTCACTATTTATGAATTACCAAATAAAATTACTTGCAGCTAATAGTAAATAATATATGAGAACTCAGATTACAACAGCGCACGAAGAACAATATTCGGATGGAAGCAGGACACTCGGTGTCCTGTTCAACTATTCCGAAACCGTTGATTTTAAAGAAAGTATTATTTATATCTTCCACAATGGCAGATATATTTTCTTTGACACCATGATTGATATGATGAATTATCTCCTTTATGGTGACAGAGATAATAATGTCAAAAGAGCATACATGGAAGAAGACGATTTTGATGCACTCTATGATGCCGATTATATCAACGGTAAATTTAGCGAGAGATTAACTTGGCAATAAAAGTATTTATTATGGATGATAAGTCCAGAAATTGATATTAAAGCCGAAAAAATGTGGAATGAAATGTTCCATGTTGATAAGTTAAATCTTTTAACTGAAAATCGATTTTGGGAAGGTTTTGGCGTATATAGATACAATTACATACCGGAAGACCTAAAGAACATTTTAAGACGTAGAATCGAAGAAAAAGAGGCAAATTTGCCAAAATTATAATCTCTTGACTGCTGCCGGGAAAATTTCGATTCTATTTGGGTCAAATGCTGTATCATAACCCTCATCCCACCAAGAGGTCATTTCTTCTTTATTGAACATCATCGAATTTTCACTAAGCTTTCTTGGCAACCAATAAACGGTTACTTTTGCACCTTGCTTATTAAGTCTTTTAATTCTTTCATAAAAATATTCGAATTCAATATCATAACGCATTGCGTTGATGCTGGTGGTTACGTTTTCCATAAGATTATCCACAAAATTTCCTTCAAGCTTTTCAACAGGACGTGTTCTATGTAATATTATGTCAATCTCTTTAAATCCTTTCATCATTAATTGATTAACACCAATCAAATCAGTTAATCCACCATCACTCCATAAACCCATGTGGAAACTTCCAGTTTCATTATTCCAACTTTTCTTTACAAGTGAAGTGAAGAAGGGAAAATTGGCACTGCACCACATCCAATCTTTGAAATCTTCATATTCCACATCCTGTGAACTAAAGTAATGAATTTTTGAAGGGATTTGCGCATAGTTCTGAGTACCAACCAAAATTTCTTTGTCCTTACTACGCAATTCACTAAAATGTTCTTCAGAAAAAAACTTGTCAATCGTATTCCTTAACGCATTTGAAGTGCATATACTTTTTTGACCCAAAAGAAGTGTCATTATTATCGGTAATTTTCTCAACTTACCTTTTTTTGAAAGAGGCTTACCTTTATACCAGCATTTATCAAAAATATCATAATCGTTAACCGATGTATATCCTTCTTTCAATCTTTCCCATTCACCCAATGCAGCCAATGGTGCTAATAAACTGCCAGTTGATACACCAACAATTAAATCATAATCTCCATTAATTCTGGCGAGTGTCCCGCCACCAAACGCACCCCAAGAGCCACCGCCCGATATAAGTGCTGCTTTTTTCTTTTCCATATCATTTTTAAATATCATCCCTTAATTCAAAAGCAACTTTTGGGAAGGTTTAAGCGTATATAACTACGAATACATCCCAGAAGACCTTAAACGCCTTATATGGTCTAAAATCAAAAATAAATAACTTTTTTTAATATTTATATATTAAAAAATATTAAGTGCCTGCCACATATCTACAAACCATAGTGCATGTAGTTCCCTTGGAATAATTACCAACTATACCTGAAATACTATTGATACATATTCGACTTCTTCCACCAGCAGTACAAGCATATCCTTGTTTATTTACTCCTTGATAAATCAAAATATTATCATTTCTTCTTATAATTATAAAATTCTGTCATTGCATGTGGAGCAGTTTTACCAGCACTTACACTTAATGTTGATAAACTTTTGGGTGGCGTAACATTGCCATCAACAGCCTGTGCAATAGATGTACATGCAACGCTATTTGGACATGTTATAATTCCGATACATCCTGATGCTGGCATTGCCATAATTACAGTGTATTAATTTTAATTAATAATATTTATTTCAAACACATCAGCACCAAATAAATCATTAAGATAGTCTCTCACTTTTTCATATACCTTTTCTGGTGTTATTGTATAATATTCCTCTTCGGGAACGTTCAATTTAAAATCGGTGGGTAATTCGATTGTCTTAACATAATCGAATCCACTCTCAAACAATTCTCTTGTTCTAAAAACTCTTGGTCTTATTTCGATTGTTGTTGTGCCAATAAAAAATAATGTTTCAAATTTAACTATTGCTCCACTCGCAATGACACTACCATCGATTGCAGTTAAACCACTTAATGTGATTAAATCTATTTTTGCCATAATTAACAGGTTTTTAATTTTTCTATTTCAAGTTTTAACTCATTTATTTGTTTTTGTTGTTCTTTTACCGCTTCAATTAAGACAGCAGTTAATTTATCATATTTTAACCCAAGTTTTTCATCAGTAATACCGTATTTAACATCTTCCTCACTTGGTTGTGAATGTGATATGACTTCTGGTAATATCATTTTTACTTCTTGTGCTATAAGACCAATACGATTTTCGTTTAATTCATCATCACACATATTATAACAAACACCACACAATTGGTTTACAATTGAAAGCGCATTGGATATTGGTTGTATATTAGTTTTTAATCTACAATCCGATGACGCAATAAAATCTGTCGCAAAACCACAACCAGTGACACAAACACCATTTGTTATAGTACATAATTTTGGAGAATTATCATAATATAAAGTAGCATAAGTAGCACCACCATTATAACATACTTTAATTACCGTATCAGCACCAGTAGAAATACTAACATTACCCCAATTGGGACTACCATATCCACCAGTAATACGAACATCACCACCTGTACCACCACCTGCACTACCACCACAAATAATAGCAGCACCAGCAGTGCCACTTGATGAATTACCACCAATAAGATAAGCAGCACCACCTGTCGAACTTGAATTACCACCACCACCACAAATACAAATAGCACCACCCGTACCACTTGTTGAACCACCACATCCGCCACGAACAACAATAGCACCACCCACAGATGTTGAAGCACCCTGATTACCAAGTATGGTTAATTGTGAACCCACACCTGAAGACACTGCATTAAAACAAACAATTCTTTCAGCACCAGTTGCCAAACCAGCATTTCCACAAAGTAAAACGCCAGTTGTGGTTGTCGCTAATCTCTCAACATAATTTTGAATTAAGGCTACCCTTCCATGTACATCACCTAAACCAGCCATTATACATACAGTACCACCTGTTTTAGTAAAACCCCCACCAGCCTCAATTTTAATATCACCAGCTTTTGTTGTGTTAGTGCCCGCTCCGCATATACATAACGTACCATTACCAACTCCCATACATATATATCTTGTTGCAGTACCATCAAATGCTAAAGCACTACCATTAAAAGTCAAATTAGGTTCACTACATATTGTTCCAGAAGAAGAATACGTACCCACTCCATTATTTGTACTACCTGTCCATTGAAGACCACCACCCGATGAAGCACCAGACACCACACAACCATCACTGTTTAAAAATAATGTTGGTTGAGTACCCGAACACGCAGGGACTGTAACTAATTTCAAACAACCCCCTATTGTGGTAAGACCAGTATTTTTACTTACATAAACATTGCCACTACCTTGCGAATAACTATTGAGGTAAAATGTTGAATAAGAAGGAATACCAATTTGATTACCATCAATTTGCGTGCCTTTAACACTATCCCAATAAATTGAAATACCGGGGTCACTACATGTGCTTCTTAAATATACATTCGTAATGCCTGTTAGATAAGTACCACATGTTATTGAAGCGCATTTTGATTTTATTGAACTAAGAAATTTAATGCTCATGTTTCTTTGTATTTTATATAAATACAAAAAAATGGGGTAATTTTCTGAAATTACCCCACAAATTTAAATTTAAGATATATATGTAGTTAAAGTTGCCTTAATAGATTCATGAGTTGAATTACCAAGTTGGTTTGTGTTGCGGATTGTAATGACACAAATTCCAGTGTTTCTGCGGGTTTCTCCTTAATATTATTCCAATAATATTTCGATAATTCAGGTGCAGACAATAGGTCAACAGTTTTCTTTAATTCAAGAAAATCGGATATTAACATGAGTGAAGTATTATCAAACCCATTGAATTTCCAAACATTAACTGTGTCAATAACACCCGATTCCCAAGGCTTAATATTTAGCGTTCTTTTCAGCATCAAAGGAAGTTCATTGTTTGTTTCAAATCTATCTCTATGAACTAAAAATCTTTTAATTAAAAGCGGAATGTCGTATGAAATTATATTATGACCGCAGAGGATTGGGAAGAAAGGGGGTGAAGATTTTGTTCCCTCACTGGATAATTGATACAATATATCCATAAACGGCTGAATTACATGGAATTCGTCCTCATTTACAAATTTCTGTATGTGTCTTTTCAGTTTACCATCAACATATACCGTTCCGGTTGTAATAGCAACAATGCGTGTATATTCTGGAAAATACGGTGCATTATCCTGATAGATGTTTTCGGGAAACACCATTGTGTTCAATACATTCGAATCCAAAGGTGCGTTATATTTTACCTTGGAAATGTATTTCCAACGCTCAAACAAGGGTTTATTGCCTTCTTCAAGGTCTTTAAGTGTTGGATAAATTAGAACGGCTTTTGTATTCACAAACAAAGTTTCATGAATAGCATCTTTGCGAAAAACGTCTTCGAATAACTGTTTTGGCATTATTTTATGTTTTAGTGATTACAAATATATGAAATCTTTATTCAATATTAAAGAGAAAATGGAAAAATTTAACAATTGCTGGTCTATTTTTCTTTTTGAGTTCGGCATATATCATGCGCACATCTTCATAAGAATATGATTTTAAGACTTTTTCAGAGTATGTTTTATCATCGTGCTTTAGAATATATAAAATATATTCCCATTTTTTAATCTCTTGTTTCGTTTTTTTGGCTTCTATTTCGGTGAGTAGTTCTTCACCAATTTCTTCGAATTCAGAAGCAGCACGATTTTTCTTTCTTTCAGTATCGTTTTCCAAATATTCAGAAAATGCTCCATAATTTTCATTATCGTCATCAGAATCGATAGACAATATGTTTTTATCGAGAGTCATATTTTGTTTATTCACTTGTAACTACGGTTGCACCTTCAACACCACTACTACTATCATTAGTGAACGTAAGATTTTTTGGTTTTCTGCCTCTGGTTTCTTTTTTCTTTTCCACAAAGTCATCGCTGTTCCTTTTAAATGACTTTTGTTTGAGTTCATCTAACTCTTCAAAATATTTTTTTGCTTCTTCTTCAAGCTTACCTTTCATTTCTTCCATTTTATTGGTAAACTCTTTTTCCTTTTCAGCGATTTTTTTGTTGGTCTCAATGATTACTTCAACAAATGTAACTAAATCATCTATCAAAATATCATTCTTTTTGGGGAAGATTTTAATTATTGTGCCCTCAGTAAGTTTACTAAGTGTTTCATAGCCAATTTCATCATTTTCATCAAAAACCCATCCCTTTGGTATTCCAACTTCAAGTTCATACCACCCCTTAACAGTGTTTCGGCTTATTGAGATTAAATAGTCAATAATTGGTTGTAATGCAATATCAATTGTTTTCATTTAATTATATTAAGTATGAGAAAAGAATTGTTAACGAAATTAACAGAAAAACCTTTTCAATCGTTGTTAATTGAAATCTGGTTTCCCTGTTTAATTTAAATCTTCCATACATCTTTATGATTAAATCACCAAGGATATAAACCATAAAGATGATGGAAGCAATAAATAATGCCTGATATATTTCAGATAATACGTCAGTTATCATTGTTGATTATTCTCCGTGTGTCTGACCGGGATGAACTTTACCTGCTGGTGCTCCCCCTACTGGTACTTGTTCCGGCATTGGCTGCTGGGGTGGCATTTGCTGAGTGTTTGGTTCTTGGAAATACTGTTCAACCAGTCCCATTGATGCGTTTAGGATTGCAAGTCTTTCAAGTTGAAATGCCATTGCATCAATTTTTCCTTTGTAATTTGTGTTTGGGTCTTGCGCAAGACGTACTAATTCAAGTTCTTCATAATACTTGTCATTTCTGAGTTTGTTTAACAAATCGATTTTCAAATTCGCCATTTTTCATTTTAATTAAAATAAAATTATTTTTGTGTCGTAAAAATAGTGATAATAAATACGAAATGCAAGGATTTTTAGACGATTTCCAAAATATTTTTCTCCTGATTTATTGACACATCGAACACATTATATATCTCAATGAGAATATTTATAATGCTTTTGCTCTTCTGTTTGTCTATTTCAAAAATGTTTTTCCAAAACTTCTCATAATATTCCAGCGATGTATCTTGATTTACACCATTTTTTATATTATAAAATTGATGATAATAGTATTCGTAAAAGTATTTTTTCAATACTTCGTTTTTACTGAAGTCAATACCTTCTTTTAAGAACTCATCACATACTTTTTTAAAACACCAGTTATAGTGATTGCGTATATCTTCATCAGCACTTAAACTTTCCTTATCAATATAATAATGATGGATGTAATATAACAAATTTAAAGCAAAATCCTTATATATTTCTACCCTGTCTTTGACTATTATATATTTTTGAGAAGTGCCCATATTATTTTAAAGATTTTATTTCCGAAACCCATCTATAAGCACCAGATTTTCTATTGGGAATATCTAACGCTTTTTGAATTGACGATGGGTCTCTATTAATTTCTATCGATGCTTCTTTAATTGAACCAAACCTATTAATAACATTACCGTTCACATCTATTTGATAGATAATTTTTTTGTGAGCCATAACATTTAATTTTGGCTTATTGTCCACATATGACCAATAAAAACCCCCGGCAGTTGATGTCACGCCTTTAAGTGTTTTACAAATATTTGATGCGGGAATTTTCGTTATTCTTTCTGCTTCAGCAATTGATGGAAATTGATTAACAATCGCAATATTTGTATCGTATTGTATAACACGTTTTGAAGAATGAATATTATTTTTCATTTTTTTTGATATTTTTAATTTAATATCATCAGAAATATTATACGATTCTCCACCATCAGTACTGTTTACTAAATTACAACCCAATTCACGATAAAATTTAATATAAAATTTTTCTCTTTCAACCCAATTGTTAATATCAACCACTTCTAAAATCTCTAAAAGTGGTTTTTTACCTTCCTTCAATAAAGAAAATATCCAACATTCTTTATGTGTTCTTTTCTTTTTTGATTGAGGTATGTGGTACACCAATAATCTTCTATTGGGGTTATTTGATTTACCAACATACCTCACATTGTTTTCAAGGTCTTTTAACACATAAATATATGTTTTTAATACTTTGTTCATGTTAGTGATTTTAACATTTCAATTAATTCGGGTTGTGGATGAATATCGCTTTTGTCACTTCTAAACGATGTGTGTGACCATACACCCGGTTTTCCTGAAAGTGCTTCTTGCGAAATATCAAACATAGTGGAATTATAATCAAGGGGAATGCCAAATTTTTCATTCCAGAATACTAACAACTGCCTCACCGCTTCAATTTGTTCTGCAGTATATTTTTCATACCCAAAAAATCCTTTAAATCCTTGTTCATATACCTGAACATTTTGTATTGGACGCACACCAAGATTTGGAACGTTTTGTTTTAATTTCTCGTCCCATTTGGCTGGATACCACTGTCTGTTGTAACGCATCAATCCACCCCAAGCATCGATTTCAATACCAATTGATGCCATGTTTAACGCCTTATTATTTGCTGCTTTTGAACCGATATGATGTGCCCAATATTTACTCGAAAAACACTGATATATCTTACCATCCCAGCCAACGATGATTGCAGTTCCTATTCTTTCAACAGTTTGTCTCCACCATGCGATATCGCCATCAACACCCTGACCAGATACTGTATGGTGCAATACAATTTGTTTCTTATCAGTTTGTTCTCTGAAATATTGATTATCAGGAAAATCAACCTGAATGATTCCGTTTAAGTCTAATTTAAGAAGTTCTACACTTTCTTTATTTTTTTGACTTTCAGCTTTTTTTAAACTATCGTTTAAAACACCAAACAAATTAAACCAACTCATAGTATTATATTTTTCTATAAATACTTCAGTATTAAGTAAAATAAAAAGGGATGCTATTTACACCAGCATCCCTCAAATATAATTAAAATTTTTCTTATTCGGAATAGATTTCGACAAGCCTGTTGTATTCTTCTTTACTGATTCCACCAAGTTCTTTTCTAATTTTTCCTATCCTGAAATTATTCATAAAAACCGCAACAAATCCACCCAATACAAGAACAACCAACAGTATTCCAAATATTATTGTTGGTATTCCAATTGCAAGTTTACTCCATTCCAGAATTGTTCCCAACATACCTGCAAGAAATAATGCAACTTCAACACCAATAAAAATATTTTTCAACCACTTATCTTCTTCCTTTGTCTGTTTCGAAAAATATTTAAAGATAAATCTCGTCCAAATGTTTGGAAGAAATTTATTATATGCTGCCCAGAATTGCTCTTTAGTTATTGTTGTTCCCATATTCTTATGAAATACTCGATTAAAATCCACGATTCTTCTTTACATTTTTGGTATCAACGAAATTTTTTGGCTTATAGTCAAGCAAATGCTTCATTTTATTTACTTGTTCATTTACCACTGGCTTTTCAACCTTCTGTTCGCTTTCATTTATTTTTTCTGCCTGATTCTTCACAGCAAACACATCTTTGCCATTGGTGAAGAATTTATGTGTTTCAAGTGCATTAACAACTGCTTCATTAATTGCAATTGATTTATTAACTGACCTACTGTAAAGTGAGTTGCCAAGTCCGGTAAAATCAAGTTCAAATAAACTTTCCTCAAGTTTTTCAACAACCTTAACTTCATTCAATGTAAAATCAACAATACGGCTCTTATTTAAAGCATCACGATACCTTCCAGTAATCATTGATTCTTTAAGTCCTTCTCTTTCATTCCAACCACTCTGTTCCTTATTGAATTGAACTTTATCTGATGTGGTGTCTTCAACAGGTTGTGGGTCTTTATTATACATAGGTGCTTTTGCACGGAATTTCATTTGTTCTTGTCTCATCTTATAGATGTCTTCACCCATATCAGCCTTCATACGGTCTTCAAAACGTTTACCCGGTTCATTATCATAAACCAAGCTGTGCTGTCCAAGACGATACATATCAACCTCATGTTGTTCCTCATCTTTTAAATTACGTTTTGGAATTTCATCACCTTTATCATTTGCTGAATCGCCAACATTTTTAAGTGCTTCGTCACCTTTAGCATCAGTTGCTTTAATTTCAGCCTTTTCAATATCTTGTGCTAATTTTTGTGGGTCATTACCAACATCAGTCTGTTGGTCTTTCCATTGAAGTTCTTTTTCAACTTTAATGACTTGTTTAGTATCACTGTCTTGCATGTCTGATTTGAAATTCTTTTCATTTTCACTACCAAGACGGTCTCTAAGAACCAATGCTGATGGTTTTCTGTCTTCGCTCATTTTTACTAATTTATTATGGTGAATTGAAAATGCTTCCAATTCGTTATTTACTTCTTCCAATAATTTATTGGCAGATTCTAATTCTTCATTCATACCACCACTTGACCTTGCGCCAGTATCCATGTTACTGCTTTGGTCGCCAGCAGGTGTTGCCTTGTTAGACATCGATGTTCCGTTATTCTGTATCATAGTTTGTGTATCTTCATTTATGTTCATAGCTTCTTTCCATTTAGCATAATCATAATATACGTCATCTTTGAAACTATATACAACAATATCTTTTCTTCCGTCAGCATATGTTGCCGTTTCAAATTGATATTTACCATCACCAATTATAAATGGTACTTCACCTGCTCTTGGTTGAATGTCTACAACATCGCTACCAATAAGAGCATTTGGTAATAAATACTCGTTTAGTTTCGGATATACTTTAGGATTGTGTTCAGAAGGTGGTAATCCTTTCATTGGTTGTGCTTCCCTACCTTTTGCAGTTTCAGCAGGAGTCATTACTGATTTCTCATCAACTTTTTCTGGTAATCCTTTGTGTTTTGTACCTGCAAAATCTTCAGCATCTTTTTTTCTCATACCAGCAGCAGCTTTTGCCACATCACCACCAACTTCGTCAGGACTTAATTCGCCCTTATGAATAGCGTGAACCATTCCCATGAAACGCTGTTGTGCTTTTGACTTAGCTTTTTCGTCTAAATTTGGTGTATCCATAGTACCCGACTGAATATCTTTTTTTATTATCTTCCTATCTGTTGGACTCATCTTGTCTAAACTTCCAAATGCTTCACTGTGTTTTTGAATGTAGTCAATATCAGATTGTTCATTTAACATTTCGATAAATTCTTCAAAGCCACTTGGGTCAGTTAAATAATTACTTTCTTGAATAATACTTCCACCGGGGAAGATTGGTTTCCTCATCACATTCGATTTTCCCTTTGTTTTCATCAAATCACCACTACCCCACGCAGCAGGACCGGCATAACCAACATATCCGGCAGCACCACCAGCACTTCCAGCACTTGTGGTTTCATTCATTTCACCTTCAATCACTTCAAGATTATAACCAGTACCTTCAAGTTCAGCTTTAAGATTTGCATATTCTTCAGGGGTTGCGGGTCTGCTTTCAGCAGCATATCGTGGGTCAACAGCAGAGTGCTGCCCAATGTGTGAGTATCCTACTTTATATTTACCAGCAACATCATGATTTTCTTCTGGAAAATATGCAAATACATCTGGATTTTCCGGGTCTTTTTCGTTCACCAAAAACTGAACTTTTGTTGCAGGTTCTGCGTTTTCAGCAACACCATCCTTTGGTAGACCGCTTGGGGATAATTCTTTCTGTGGTTTTTCTGATTGCTTCGGTAAACCACTTTGAGCCATTTGTTTTTCACCAGCTTTTTTTAACTGGTTAATGCCACTCCGGTCTCTCCTTTTTTTCTCTTTTGGAATCGCCATTTTATATTTTTGCAAATATTTCGGACTATTAAGAACATAATCATTGAAAATCATATTCATAATAGTTTCATTGTAATGATATCCATATTTTTCTTCACCATTTTCAGCCATTTCATCGTAAACGGCAGTTAATTTGGGGTCAGAAAATACTAACGCTTCCATCTTTGCCAAGCTAAAAATTTTCTTTTTTAAAGATTGTTCTTTTTCAGTTAGCAATTCATCAACCTCATTTAATTTAATATCCGGTGCAGTTGAATTCATGGTTCTTTTAAAATTTTTTTCATAGTTCTGTGATTGTTTGCTCACAGGCTTTTTTAATGTTGGTTTAAAGCTAATATCTTCTTTAATGTTTTTCATTACTTAATGTCTGTTTTCCAGAAGTCTCTTTTCTGCCATAATACTTTGTAAACCGCCTCAATTGCATTCTTAATTGTAGCAATCAATTCATCACGTGATTGACTGTTAGAATTACGTAGCACCTTTTTCATTTCTTTATCTAAAGAATCGTCAACGAATTTTTTAATCTCATCATTTACAATTCCCTTAACATCATTTACATTCATATTATGTCTATCTGTTGTTTATAAATACTTAAATAACTTAAAAAAATGACTTTAAATAAAAAGGAACGCACATCTTATTCAAATGTGCGTTCTTTGCAACAAAATTAAAAATGTCCCCCTCTCACGGGGTATATTATCTCGTTAGCAAATAAACCGCACCTGCTCCGGCAGCAGCACCAACACTAACATATAGTATTGTCTTCCCATTTTTAAATATGAAATTACCAATCTTCTGCCAACCGTTTGGGTCAAGATATTTCTTATCAACGTTTGGAATTATATAGCTTTCGAGATTAACTACTTTAAAATATGGATTTGAATTACTTACACTAAATGTTACCGGATATCCCTTCTTTTTATTATCTTTCCAGTAAAAATCAACAAATTGTTTATTAGGCAATTGAATCGAATTAAACGTCAAAGTTGGCTTAGTATCCAAATGCGCAGGAAGCACATTAAACGCATCAATATCATATCTGAAGATACTATCTCTGGATGCCAAATTGTTGAAATTGATTTTTTTATTCGTAGTATCAACTACTGCAGTACCGCCAGCATCTTTATCCATCAATGAATCAATTTTCACATTCGTTTGAATGAGTGCAGCAGCAATAATAGAATTTTTCTTTTCGATTTCTTTTATCCTAACAAGCAATTCCTTTTGAAAATCGGTTAACTTACCATTAATTTCTTCAAGTTTTTCAATACTGGTTTGAAATGATTGCTTTTCAGCGACCCATTCCTTGTGTTTATTCTGATAATATGTTATACTATCATTCAATACGTCAACAATATTGACTTCCTCATCATATTTATCTTTCCAATGTTGAATTCTCTGATGCTGAAAATATACAATCGCCAATAATGCCAATACCAATACTACAATAAATGTAGTTAACTTATTACCCTTAATGAGTCCTAACAATTTCAACCAAATACTTTTCATAATTATAATTTTTTATAAATACTTATATTTTCATAAAAAAACCTGACTCATTTATCAGGTTTTCAATTCTTTTTTATTGCTGAATCACATTATCACGCCAATACTTATAAAACGTATCATAATATGTTTCAAGTTTGCTCACAATTAAATCATTGTCTGGGTTATCAGGTGAAAAATCTTCCAAATAATTAAATTCAACACCAGATGTTCTTTCATCAGGAGTTACTTTATAAACGAATTGAATAACACCATCAACAGTACCACCCCAAAAAACCAAATTATCATATACTTGTAAATCTTGGAACTTAATGTTGACATTCATATCATCAAAAAAATTCCTAAGTTTTTCTTCTTCAATCTCTTGGTCGTAAGCGGTTTTTTTATTCAGTGCTTTTTTTTTATCTTCTACTTCAACTTCTTCGTTTAATCTGCGAGTAATTTTGAGCATATCACGCATGGTTAAATCTTTTTTCGGCTTCTGAGTTTCCTCATTGACCACAAATTTTTCACCACGCATTCTGCGCAATAAAATTCTCATTTGATTTGGTGTGGTTTTATCGTTCATACCTTAACATTTAATATAAATACTTTTTAATCTGCGGAATCTTCTGGTTCTGTTAACTTTGTTTCCCTATTGTCATTGTCAAGCATTTCGTGCCTTTCATTAATCACCTTTTCAAGCAACTTTGCAAGCCAATCCCACGCTTTACGTTTATCCGCATCAGTAATTCGAAGTTCTTTTTGTTTTTCTTTTGATGTTTCATTATTGCTATATGCATACCAATCTGCTTTGTCTTCTTTTCCACCCTTTTGAAGCTTATTTCCCGCTTCATTTGGTGGAATAAGCACAAATTGTCTTCCAACGCTTAAATTACCATCCTCATCTCCAACATCCCAAACATATTCTGGATTTTTACAATATTTATTGCTTATTACTCCGTATTGATGTGTAAATTCAATTCTGAAATACAATACCATGTTCTCCCAATCACCCCCAGCTTCAAATAATTCAGCTTGTACTTCATATTTAATTGGTTGGTCTTTACGAAGATTCTTTTTTACAAAGAATCTTTTCTTTTGACCTGTACTAATATCGTTTTCAAAATCAAAATGAATTTTCTGGAAATCCTGCGCCTTTTCTTTAGGGTCATGCCACGAATCTTCAGTAATGGAATGATAATCAAAGATTTCTTCATTTTTATCTTTGGTTATTGCAGAAATTTCCTCATTTATTATTTGAACCAGTTTATTCATACTTATATAAATACCTATTCGCTATCAGTTTCGCCTTTAAGCATGACATTAAATTTCTCAATATCAAATAGTGGATTAATATCGCTGCTGTCTTGAATATAATTGCTCCTAAACACAATTCCTCTGAATTTAAGGGTGTCCTTATGAAAATAATGGAACTCCATGCAGTTTTTAGGTATGTTAAATTCTCTTGAAAGTTTCTTACATAATTCAACAGTACTTATGATTTGTTCCTCAGTAAAATTTTCCCAATAGCTATATCCAAGATAGTTCTTTTCAATCACATTTTCTTCATCACAGATTTCGTTCAGCCAATTAATGTGTTTACCGCTTGGTGTTTGAAACAGCGAACCCATGTTCTCCAACACAATTGATATTGATTGCTTATCAGCTTCTTTTATACCAAGAAAATCGCTATGAAATTTAGGATTGTAATGTTGATAAACAACACCATCCCTTGTTACAGTAAACGTATTCCATCTTTTCGTTTTACCAAATTCTTTGTGCTGAAGTCTGGTAATATGATAACTTCCCTTTCTTAAACTCGTAGCTAAAACAATCTGATTTTTTACGTTTTGAGTTTTATAGTGGTTAATTTCTTTAACTCCATATGTAATGTTATCTACTTCCATTATTGTCTGGTACTTGCTTCACACTTCTATTGGCACTAAAATCCATATAAACAATTTCAACACCACCTTCTTGTAATTTTTGTATTGCCAATTTAAATCCAGCACCGAATTGTGGATTATTAAAATCGGGTTCTTTGTCGCAAAAAATTCTTTTTATCCCGGCATTTACTATCATACCTGCGCACTTTGCACATGGAAACCAATTCACATACATATCAGCACCTTTTGTTGCCTGTCCATTACGTGCTGCATTTAACAATGCATTTTCTTCTGCATGCAACACCCAATCATATTTTTCGGGTCTCTGATGCCTTTCGTCTTTATCGTCATCACAGCCTCTTGGAAAACCATTATACCCCATTGATACGGGATTTTTGTCAACCACAATAACCGCACCTACTTTCGTACTTCTATCCTTACTCCACTGTGCAATGTGGTCAGCCAATTCCATAAATCTTAAATCCCAATTCGTTTTGCTCATATTCTTAATTTAATTTCCACAATCTGTTATTCTTCAATTTTTTTGCTCTTTTTATAAGATTTTGCAACGCATCGTAGTCAAAATCATCACTCGTAAATTTCTCAACAAGTCCATCCAAATCACTTTTGGCAAGCGCATCAACGATTTTTAACGCCTCTTTTAATATTTCACCCTTTTCCTTTGACTCAGAATATGCCATTTTATAACTATTTGATATTCAGACTCGCTAATTTTAGCGAATGCTTATTATTTCATATTTTCAAGTACTCTAAATGCATCATCAAATTTCTCGATAATTTCAACTGCTTCGTGATATGGTGCTGCAATATGTCTTCTTTTACCATGCGTTACAAAGATATTTAATCTATCCATATCTTGCAAGAATTCTTCAACAACTTTATTTGAATTTGGTATATTTGCTCTGTCAGCAACAATTTCTTTAAGTTGTTGTCCGGGGATTACTTGGTCTCCCGGTGCTAATTTACCGTTACCATATACGAATGAAAGTAACGCACGATACCTGTCTTTCTTCTGATATATCTTTTCAAATTTTTGTTGATTCAATTCAAATAATGTGTGTTCAAAGTATTCTCTGAAATATATGCCACCAATAATTATCAATTCATTGAATATTACAATGATTATAAACAAGAAAATATTTTTTGTGTCTTCACTTTTATGCGTTTCTTTTGACACGTTCAATTCCGTTTTTAATTCGGTAAGTTTAACATTCAATTCATTGTCAATTTTACTCATTTCAGCTTGATTGTCTGAAATTGCCTTAGTGTTTTTATCGATACTTGTTTGATATTCCCTACGTGCCGTTACATACCCCAATGGTGTTTCGGCTAATTTTTCACGCAAGTCATTAGTAACGGTTCTTAATCGTTCATTATCGATTTCATATATTTTTTTCTTCTCCTGATATATTGATGTGAGGCTATCTGTTTTTGATGTGATTTGTGTTTCAACCGCTTCGTTTTTAAATACACTTGTAGATGCCAAATTTTTTGACCCGGCAATTGATAGATAAAAGCTGAGTGCAATAATGGTAATTGCGGTAGTAAGCCATCCGACTATTTTTGGATTTATTTTCTTGCGATTAGCCATATAATCGCTGGAAAAATTTCTAACCAAATATCTTTTAGTTACCTCAAATATTGTAAGAAAAATAATTGCCAATAAAAAAGCAATTGCTGTTCCCCAAAATCCGTCAACGAAATGTAATGAAATGGTTTTTAACAGTGCCGGATATACTAAAAAATATGCAAAAAATATGGCACTTGCATTACCAATGAAAGAAAATCTCCACAACCACTTATCTAATCCCTTGTTGTTACCTTCAAAATCCTTTGTGCTAATTTTCTTTCTTAATTCATCGTATTTTTTTAAATCCATGTTTTGTTTTCTTTACCAATAAATAGTAAAAAATGCAATTTATTCTATGGCAACAGACGATATTCCATCCTCATTTAACTCCACGTTAATCAGATAGTCAGGATTGATTTCGTGATTGTGTTCAATAACCAAAACCTTTTTCATGTTTTTCTTAATCATCTGTAAAATCTCAATGAATTCTTCAACACTGTTCTCATCCAGCTTACCCATCACTTCATCAAGCAGGAATATTGTTGGTTTAGCTTTAACATTAATTTGATTTAGTGCAAATTTTAATACAACACTTGAAAACGTTCTTTCCTTTCCACTGGCACTAATACAATCAATAATTGCTGTCGGTCTATCATTATAAGCAAGCTTCGGTCTTAAATCATCAACATCAAGCCATACTTTGAATGGCGCAACAACTAATATATTTTGAAGCGTTAAATTTATCTTCGGTATGATATAGTTTGCAAGCATTTGTCTTGGAATGCCATCCCTATGAACACATTTCTTGTAAAGGTTCATTATCATATCACGATGTTCCTGAATTTTAAATTCAGTGATGAGCAATTCGTTATTCTTTATCCTAATTTGTTTTTCACCAATACTTGTCTTCCTAATTAAAACGTTTTCTTTTTCACCAGCTTCTTCGGTTTCAAGTTCAGTTATTTTTAACTTAGCAGCAGCAATACCTTTTTCAATCTTTTGATTTTCTTCAATCTGTTTAAGACTGTTTTCATGATTATCAATTTTTTGCTGAAGCATTGTTATTTGCAGTTCTTCAACTTGAATTTTCGTTGGAATTTGGTTGAGTTCAGTCTGAAGTTCCTTGCGCTTTTCGACATCATTCTTGTCATTGGTTAATATTCCAATCTCTTTAAGTATTTCTTCCATTTCAAGAGATGCTTTTTCAATCTTTTTCAAAATTTCTTCATTCTCTTTCTTTTTTGTATCGATAATACCTTGTGGTTGCACCTTACTTGCAGTTTTAATCGTTATTTTATCTGCAACTTCAAACATAAGCTTTTCTTTTGCTTTAACAACATTAGCAATGTGTTCCAAATGTTCAGGTTTATTAATTTCCTGACCACATTGGCTACAAACCTTACTACTCTTAGTTTCAGCAATTTCTTTCTTATATTTTACACCCTCTTCTTTTAATCGAAGAATTTCGCCATTAATTATTTCAAGTTGATGTTCAGCATCACGAATATCCTGTTCATTTGACTTGATATCAAGTTTGAAGTTATATTCGTTTGTTTTATGTACTTCCTTTTTATCGGTTAATTCTTTTAGCTTTATTTCGTCATAAGTTTCTTTTAGAGGAACAATACTTTCTTCTATGACGCTTTTACGTGCCTTTAAATCATCGATTTCTTTCTGGTGAGTACCAATATCTTCTTTGGTCTTATTAACGTCCAGCGTGTAGATTTCGGGGTCTATTTTAAATAATTTCTTTGTGAGTGTTTCTATGTACTCACGACCCTTTCTTATTCTTTCCTGTACGTCAGGTAATTTTATTGTTTCAATATTGGCAATTTCTTCTTCAAGAATGCGTATTTCATTGTTTAATGTAGTATTTTGCAGTGTTGTTTCTTCAACATTACAACTAATTCGACTTTTTTCATTAACCCTTTTCTGATACGCTTTTAATCCCTCAAGCTTTTTGTCGAAAATATCCAATCCACTATCATATAATAATGAATCAATAAATATTGCCATATCATTTGACAATATTCTGTTAAGGGTATCTGATGTTGTCATAACGATACGCATAAAATTCTCATATGAACCGATTATTGATTCAATTCTCTTCTGCGTTTTTATACGTCTGTCCTCATCAAGTTTTTCCAGAATATTATCTTCTGTCATTTCTTCATCGGGTGTGGCAAGCGCATAATAGCTTAATGTAGTTGGTGCACCATTAACTTCACCACTTCTTGTTTTAGTAATTTCGGTTTTTCTCTTAATTCCAAAATATTCACCACCTGATTCAATAACAAGATATGCTTCACAGAAATTAGCACTGTTCCTATTGTTGACGAAGCGCATGTCACCATATTTCATTCTTGTTTCGGTTTCCAACGTCTTACTGAAAAGAACATATGTGAGAAGCTTCATTATTGTTGTTTTTCCTGCAGTATTTTTACCAGTAATTTGGAATAATCCTTCCATTTCTCTCCAATCAACTTCCAAATTGGCGTATGACATGAAGTTTTCACCACCAAACTTCACAATATTCCACTCACCGCCAGCATCATCAGATAAATCAATCTCATTTAATATTTCTTCATCCAATGCAATAACATCATTAATTATTTCTTTTTCAGTTCCTATTTTTTGAAGGAATTCTTTGAAAATTTCATGTTGTACTGCTTTGGTTGTTACATTTTCCAACGTAACATTTTCATTTACTTCAATCTTTTCGTTTTCAAGAAACTCGTTCTTGTGTGAAATGACAATATTTTTATATTTTGATTTCGTAAACTCAACTGTTTTTCTCTCATTCTCCTTATTTCTGGTTTCCGGGAGTGTACCCCAGACAAACCTTACTCTCATAAACTTGGTTGGATTTTCAATCTCAAAATCTAAGTCGTTAAAATCAGTAAATGGTGTAATCTTAATGTTCTTAAACGACCAGTCATTTTTTATTTGCATAGGGTCGGCAACCTTATTTTCAATGTCCCACATGAAATAGCCATGAAAATTATCATCACCTTCACTAAAATCTTGTGCTATTAATGAGCCACAATATGCTTTCGTTTGAGCCGAATCCAAAAACTGTGCTTTGTGAATATCACCAAACATTGAAAATGTGCCTTTAAAGTCACTGATTTTATAAAGTGATTTGCTTTTCATATCAAAACCAGTTGTAGATTTACATCCATTTACGGGGTCATGAAACAAATCAATGATTGTGAGTTGTGATGCATCTAAAATTTCAACACCAATATTATCACCACCAATTATTTTTATTTTCTTTGTCTTCCAAGGATTATTTTTCATGTCACCATGATGCCAAACCGCCCAAACCAAATTGTCATCTCCATAGAATCCGGTCTTATCATAATAAAGAACATTGGGATTGTTAAGTGTTTTTACAATTGCTTTAACACTATCAACACGCTTCAAATTCTTTTTACGACAATCGTGATTGCCTCTGGTTATGCGAACCGGAGCAATTTTACTCAGTGCAGTGAGTAATTCGTGTGCCATAATTAATTGTTCACCCTGAAGGTCAAGATAGTCATGAACCAAATCACCAACAATAACAATCCTGTCTGGCTTTTGAGCTTGAAGTGATTTTATGAGATTATTAAATACTAATTGGTATTCTTCATTTCGAGTTGGAGTCTTACGTATGTGAATATCCGCAAGATGTGCTACTTTTTTTATCATCAATTAAGTGCAATTATATAAAATTATTTTATCGTTCTTTCAATGCAATATCTAACAACAATCGAGTTGTCATTTAATATTTTAAATTGATAAACAAACATGTTTTCTTTTTTTTGCATAAAAAATTCAATCAAATCATTTTCGCTGTTAAATGGTTGGTCTCCGATTGAGTATGTTTTATCTGAATATTTAAAAATCGGTAAATTCGGTGCAAATACGTTTCCTCTTTCTGATAGAAAATCAATAATTCTCATATATCTTTTATCGTTCCTATCAAAATCTACAAGTAATTTAAGATAATTAATTTCGGTTTTATTGTCATTCACATATAACGACATTATGTTTTCACACAACACGATTTTTTTCAAAAGACCAGTATACACATTACTTTTTCCTTCATATGAATTGGTTCGGCTTGATATTTCATATTCGTAAGAATTCATTGCCGATAACACTTCACGATTTTTTCGTGCAAAATCGACAACAACATTACCAGTTGCGAATATTTTCGGGTCAATTTTTACTTCATAATCGAAGTATTCAAGCATTTCAATAAGATTTTTAAACTTAGGGAATTGCATTGAAAGAAGGCTGTTTGCAACTCCTTTAAGGATTAACGATTCTTTTACGAATTGTTCATTTTGGGTTTGTTCGTTCGTTTTCATAAACAATAATTTTAAAATAAGAATAATTTTTCACAAATATATCTAAAACCCCCAATAAATGCAAGGATTTTTAAAATTTGTCATAATGTCATTTCAAAGAAAAATGTTGTGACAAATTGTCACAATAAGTGAAATGGTATTGCTTTTGTAAATACGGAAATAAAAAAAATTACATTTATTTATAAAAATTTAAAAGCTATGTTACCAATATTAAGAAATTCAACTCCGACCCTTACATTATTTGACAGATTTTTTGATGATGAATTCTTCAGACTTCCAGTTTGGAATGATTTAACAATCAGAAATCCATTGCATGACGTAATTGAAACAGATAAAGAGTATGTTGTTGAATTATCATTGGCTGGTGTGAAGAAAGAAAACATTTCAATTAATGTTGAAGATGATGTATTATCAATTAGTGCGGAACGTAAAGAAAGCGACCAGAAATATAACAAAAAGCAAACATTTTATGGTAAATATGTAAAGTCATTTACGTTGCCAGAATCTGTTGATAAAGAAAATGTTCAGGCTTCATTTGAAGATGGAATATTGAAACTCAGCATTCCAAAAATGGAAGTTGAAATCAAAAAAGAAGCGAAACAAATTGAGATTAAGTAATAATGTTAAGAGTCCCAATGCGCAAAGGTTCGTCATAATAGGCGAACCTTTTTTATTCATATACTAAATTAACATTATTTTTCTTTAATTTGGTCTTCAAGTAATTAACTCTATTACTTACAGTATCGCTTGAAAGATTAAATTCTTTCCCGATTTCGCAATAATCATATCCTTGAATATACTTCATATTCAACAACGTATAATCTGCAGACGATATTTGATTTGAAATATGCATCAACGAATTGCAATTTTCGAAATCAACGGTGTTTGGAGAAGTAAAATAAGACGAATTTGCCACAAATGCTCCATCATTACTGCTTGATGTGTATGTTACAGTATCAAAACCATCACCAGTGTTACTGTTATTGCTTACAGAATAATTACAAGAAGTGCCATTTATAGTAAATGTACTATCAAACGATGATGTGAAAGAAAGCGGTATGCTTGCACCTGAAAACGATACTGTACAGCTTTTTGCCCAATCACACATATAATGTCGTGTAATTACTATAACCCACGATTTAAAACTTGACTTTTCTGGATTATATTTGTCCAGACTGAGAAATATTTTAATTAAAATAGTTGAAACACAATCTTCAAAGTCTTCTTTATTTTGAATCTTCGGGAGTTTGTACTTAATATAATCTTCAATAATCTTTTTATATTTACTATAAAACTTTTCTTCAGCTACTCTGTTTTTATTTAAAACTTCTTGAATTAGAGTAAGCGTTTCCTGATTTTCTCGCAACATACGGCTTCTGCAACTTATTAATAAAATAATCATCGATGGTTAAACCCCTTGCTGTTCGAAGACTCTTAATCACTTCATCAACACCTTTATTCCTACGAAGTTCATCTAAGTCTTCTTCAGTCGGTAATTTAACAATCTTGACCCTATCTTCACAGCCTACATAAATAGTGTAAAGCATGTAATATAGTTCCACTGCATTTTTATATGCATCAGGGTCTAATAAAACAACAACATCAGGCTTTAATTCTTTCAGTTTCAAAAATAATGTGGGTGATAATGTTTTTCCAAGCATCGGTATAATATTTGCCGGGAATGATAACATCTCAAACGCACCTTCAACAAGATATACAGTAGAATCCCAATTTACAAGACCCTCATTGAAAATAATCTTACTCGTATCAGAAACAGGATTCAGATACTTTCTTTTCTTTTCTTTGGGGTCATAAGTTCTTCCAACAAAATAATTTATTTCACCATTAGCATCATATGACGGTATTATGATTCTTTTAGCGTATTTTCCGGTTGTACAAAAACCAAGCCGAAATTTTAATATCAATTCTCTCGATATCTTTCTGTCAGCAACCATGTACGTATATGCTTCAAAATGCTCAAGATTACCACTTTCCATTTGCGAAAATGGAATCATTTCTTCAGGTAATTTTACAGGTGCATATACTTTTTCATCTTCGTTTAAATCATAGTCATGAAAAATACCCGCATATGATTTATAAACATCATAATCAATATGAGAACCAAACATTTTAACAAGTCTGCCTAATGAACCAGAAAAACGTGGTTCATCGCACTTCCAACATCTGAACATTCGCTTGGCTGTGTTTATTTCCAAGTTAAATTTGCCATCTGGATGTGACAAGCCTTCTCTTTCCTGACAACGTGGACAGTTTACCTGCAACTGTTCTGATTGCAGATAACCTTGAACATCACCAAAAATGTTCTGAATGATATTATGAAATTCTTGTCCTCTAATCACAACACAAATATAATAAAAAATTGCTCCAAAACAAAGATTTTAGAGCAATTTACGTATTAAAAATTATTGAACAAAAATTATGCCTTGTACTTTTTCTCTTTTCCCAAGAACGGAAAGAACATAACCATTCTTTCCATAAATGCAACGGGATAGATAATAAAATTCGGAGTTCCAAATTGCGAAACACCCGGATTTCTCAAATAATTAGCCTGTAACTCATTGAAAAGTTTCACAAGATTTACTTTCACAGCATCTTCATCCACAGGTGTATCAATAGGTACTTTGGAAACACCTTTCAGTCTCTTGTTTTCTTCAAAAAGTTTACCATAATCTGCTTTCAACTGTTCGTTTTCAGCAGTAAGCTTAGTAACTTCTTCCGTAAGCCAATCAACGCCTTCTACTTCTTTCTTTTCTTCTTCAAGTTCAAGCACTTCATCGCTTGTTGGTGGAACAAGTGGTACGTCACTCAACAATTCTTTCACTTTTTGTTTTGCTTTCAAATCACGTTCTTCTTCCGGTGTTAAAGGTTTTTCTTCAACCTTCTTCACTGCAGGTTTTGTTGCGGGTTTAGTTTTTGTATTTTTACCGCCTTTTGCTAATTTCACTAAGTTTGATTTTGCCATTTTATTCTATAATTAAGTTTGAATTCAGATGTGCGATAAGACCCAACTCATCATTCCAGATGAATGCGTCTGCTGCTTTAATTGCACCAACAAAACCTTTCTTGTGATGCCATTCTTCTGTTCCAGTAAGACTTGATAGATACCTGATGGTAACACCCAAATCTTCATTTAATGTTCTTTCTTTGGTGTCAACAACTTTATAGTTCACATTTCTTTTCCTATGAATGTGACCAAGATGCCATTCATGGAAAATCGTTTCGCTCCACATTGGTTTAGATTCAATATCTGTTGCCATAAGAAGCGGAAGTGAACTTTCTTTTTCCTCACTTCCATGTGTGAACCCAAGTAACACCTTACCGAAACGATAATATTTTCTTGGTGATGCACCATTATACATGGTTACTGA
>Ga0116185_1000319_pt1 | contig 60470 bp, 59 predicted proteins | sample AD_JPNNA7_MetaG_FD_89754 | JGI IMG/M metagenome (GOLD analysis project Ga0116185, IMG submission 89754) | Active sludge microbial communities of municipal wastewater-treating anaerobic digesters from Japan - AD_JPNNA7_MetaG | ecosystem: Engineered > Bioreactor > Anaerobic > Digestate | place...
GATGACGGAGGCGCCAAATCCATGGACTCAAATGAGTACAGACAGTCTTGCCAGGGGCATACAGACCCTGGCTGACAGTAGCAGGCTTGACTCCCTGGCATCGATCCGCCCTGGCATGAAATGCACTGGTCCACAAAACCACATCCCGTGCCCGAAGAAAGCAGAAGAAAGGTACCGATCAACAGAACACGTCCCCACCCATTGCAAAAGATCTCGCTCATCGTTCGTATCCTCCACACGATTCATCTGTTTGGAAAACTCACCCTTGATTAAGGCACCTCTATTGAACAGGTATAAGCTTTTTCATCAAAGGGCGCAATCTCGATAAGAGAAATCGAGATGCTTGGAAATATCAATTTAATTTAGCAATATTGCCATAAGAAATATACGAACGCGGATAACTGCCCCTAAACCGGCATACCCCATAGCGGGTACCAGCGGGACAGGTCTTTCTCGATTGGCAGCTCTGCCTCAAGGGCCGCCCTCAGGCGGAGTTCCATCTGAACATCCCTCTCCTTTCCACGGGGAACGAAAGGATAGTAATTTCCCTGCTTGAAGTTGAATATCCAGTAAGCCCTGAAGTCCCCAGAAAAGGGGTATACGGCGCACAACAGCTGGGGGCCAAAACCCTGCTCGGTCAGTATCTGGGCAGTCATTTGCACCGTGGCCACGATGTCTTCAAATTCCGGATCCCGCAGGACTACCCACAGGTAGCCGTACTCATCCTTGCGAACCTCCCACTCAGTCCCGCTCTGCTTGGCGCCGATCCTCAGCAGATCCTCTATCTCGGCTGCCACCCGCTGGTAAGCAGAAGATTCCACAGGCTTTATGCACACGCCGGCAGTCCCGGCGGCTTTCAGCCCCATCTTGGCCTCCATTGTAATGGCAGCCGTGGAGATGGCGAATTGCCGCTCCACCTTTGGCTCGGGCAGCTCAGATCTGCCCAGGATCACATCGAATAGGCCCATATCGAATATATCCCCCCTCACCAGCAATCTGTCGAAGGCTTCACAGCCGGCACCACCCAAAAAACGCCGCCTGACACCTCACAGCACCTCGCGCTGCAGCTTCTCAAGGGCAGCTATTCGATCTTGGATCGGTGGGTGAGTGGAGAACAGGTTGAGCAGGGCCCCGGTTGGGATTATGAAGAAGGCGTTCATGCCCTCCACCCGGCGCAGGTCCTCCTTGGGCACTGTCGCCATGCTCCCGCTTATCTTCATGAGCGCGGAGATAAGACTTGAGGGTTGCCCGGTTATGATGGCTGCACCCCGATCCGCCGAATACTCCCGATATCGTGAGAGAGCCTGGATCAGCAGGAAGCTGACGATCCACACCAAGATGGAGACCAGCCAGACAATCATCAGATTGCCGGATTCCCTGTCATCCCTGCTGCCGCCCATGAAGAAGAAGTTTTGCACTACCATCTGGGCAACCATGGACAGGAAGCTGGCCATGGTGATCACCATAACGTCACGGTTCTTCACGTGGGTCAGTTCATGGGCCAGCACAGCTTCCAGCTCGGATCTGTCGAGCCGGCGCAAAAGGCCTGTGGTCACTGCCACCACAGCATTATTCTGACTTCTGCCAGTAGCGAACGCATTGGGGAGATCGGTCTTGACGATGGCTACCCTCGGCTTGGGCAGGCCAGCGATGGCGCACAGCCGGCTTATCGTCTCGTGAAGTTCAGGAGCCTGTGACTCCGAAACCACCTTGGCCCCCATGCTGGAGAGTGCTATCTTGTCTGAGAAGAAATACTGGATAAATATCATGCAACCCATCAGCAGCAGCATAGTCATCCTGCCCACGCCCATGCTCCATAGCACGGCCAGGAAGAGCAGGTAGAGTGCCGCCAGCAAGAACATTGTGAGAAGCATCCTGGTCTCCAGACCCAAATCCCGGCTCCATCGTTTCATCTGATATACCCCATATCTCCAGGGGCTGCTTACCGACAGACAGCCCCATAAATTCAGTCTCTTGTCGTCTTCTGGTTTAATGTACTTTTGCCCGAGGCAGAAATGGACCCGATAACCGCGCTATCCGGTCCTTCGACAGACTTAAATCCGCGCCGGCCCTGCATGGTTTTCATGGAGCCTGAGGCGAGCAAGGAGAAGAAGGATCAGAAGGGTCTCTACGACCTGGCAATCCCGCTGGGTATGCCATTTTCAGTGATACGGGAGCTGGTCGAGAAGTTCGACTTAGACCTGGTCAAGCGCAAGGCCAAGGTGGATATGGTGGGCGAGGTTGACGAGCGCGAGATCCTGGTCCTGAGAGGAGACCTAAATACGGTACTTGAGGCAAAGGAGCACATGTTCGCCGCCCTGGATCGCAAGATATCGGACTGGGAGAGGGACGAGCGTGGGGCGCGCCACCGGGAGATCTTCCGGCCGCTCTCTGCAGAGGAGAGGGAGAAGAAGAGGCTGGAGGAGGAATCCGGCCAGATGCCCCAGTAGAGCCAGATCCGAATTCCCATATTACGGCAGTCCCATCATGAGGTGGGCCTGGGGTATGACAAGAACAGAATCGGCGAAGGCCGAAGCCGCATCTTGCCACCGCATGAGCTGGGCTGGGGGAATACGCCCCCTTCCGGACGCGGGCTGAATTACCAGGGAGTCTGGCTTGGCTATGCCATCGAGAGCTTGCATAAGCTCGCTGTCGCATGTCTCCGGAAGGACTACCACCTTTGCGATCGTATAGATACGCCGGCGGACCGATTCCCTTATGCAGCCGAGCTCGTTCTCGTGCAGAGCTGGCCACTGGTCGTCGGGGCAGCAGGCGTGGCTTGGCAGCTTCAGATCTATCGCAGCATAGTCGATCCACTCGGCCATTGAGGAGAATCGCTCGCAAGAAAAGCCGTTGGTCTCGAGATAGACTGCTATCCCCTCATCTTGACACCGCATTGCAAGCCCCTTCATGAACCGATCCTGACAGAGAGGCTCTCCGCCGGTCAGGGAGACGCTGTGCAGTGCCGGACCCTTCAGCGATCTGATGCATCTCATTGCCAGGTCAGCATCGAGGGGATTTTGGAGCAGGCAATACTCGCCCTGACCTGGGGTCGTCTCCACCCGGCAGACGTGGGTTTTGGCCATGGCGTGCCTGCTGTCGCAGTAGCAGCAGTTAAGGCTGCATCCCGCACCTCGCACGAAGATCTGGCGACGGCCTATCAGGGGACCCTCCCCCTGCACGCTGCAAAATATCTCGACAAGGCTGCCTTCTGGTGGCGTCGTCTCTTCCGACATCGGATCGGCCTCACATGTACTCGGTTGGATCATCTGCCCCAGCTTCCCTAAAACCCCTCTGTCGGTGCTGACAGGACTCGCACCTTCCGCAATGCTTGGATCCTTCGAGATAGCAGGACCAGCTCATCTCAAGAGGAGCCCCTACCTCCAGGCCTTTGCGCACGATATCAGCCTTGAACAGGTGCAGCAGGGGAGATACGATGACCGGAGGGCGGCTGAAAGAGGCCACCGATCTCTGAAGCAGAGAGTTGAACCGGTCCACGAACTCGGGGCGGTTGTCGGGATAGGACTGGGCCTCCTCGGCATTGAAGCCCACGTAGATCTTCTCCGCCCCCAGGTACTCTGCATAAGCTGCTGCCATCGATACGAATACCAGGTTGCGGCACTGCACCCAGGTTGATGGGGTGGCTGAGGCGTCGAGCACAACCTGCCCGTCCATCGGCAAGGCTGCCTCCCGACTTGTCAGGGCAGACATGTTGCGGAACATGTCCACATCCACCGAGAAAACCGGTGCGTCCAGGAACCTGCCCAGCCGCTCAACGACCATCCTCTCCTGATACTCTGCCTTCTGGCCGTAGTTGACGTGAAAAAGCCAGACCGAATTTCCCTCTGCCCTGGCGATGGTGGCGGCGATGGTGGAGTCCAGGCCACCCGAACACAGACATACTGCCCGGTTCACTGAGAGTCCCCCTCGATCATGACCCACTTGTTCTTCCCCTCCCACAGACGGATCGAGACGAGCGAGACGCCATGGCCCTGAAGCTCCTGATCCAGATGCCTGTATATGCGATATGCCAGGTGCTCTGCGGTTGGATTGGGCTCGACCTCATTCAGATCCCGGTGGTCCATCTCGCTCACCGCCGCCGCCAGCATCTCCTTAACCAAGAAGAAGTCCATCACGAAACCATCCTCGCCCACTGGCCCATCCAGGACCGCCTCCACGCGATAGGTGTGGCCATGAACCCGGGCGCACTTGCCAGGATATCCGGGAAGCCGGTGAGCGGCATCGAACTCCGTGGCCAGGCCGATCTTCATCGCCCTTCCTCCAGCCTGCCGGCTCGCCTATCGATCTCATCGAGCTGGTCCAGCATCTTTCGCAGAGCAGTGCGCACTGCATCGGAGAAGTTGACGAACTTCTTGCCGTCACCCACGTGGCGGTTGACATCATCGATTATATGCTTTGGAATCTCCACAGTCACCTTGGGCAATGTATTCCCCCAGTATGCCGGCAAGAATATTCAGGGAATATAAAAGCCTGCCTGAGACATGGGGCAGCCTGTGAAAGATCACAGTCATTGACTGAAAACAGCGGATGAAGCAAGTCCATTTCACGTGGGATCAAGGTCGATATGCTGCTGGCCATCTGCTCAGAGCATGGGACTATTCGGAGATGGGCTTCATAAGAGATTAGATCCCGAAGATGGGGCCAGGGGCAGCATATCCGGCTGGCGGACGAAAAGGGGGTGCCCGACCAAGAGAGCGGCGGCAGTGGTCTCGCATCAGGTCAGATCTCGAACCGTCGGACCAGCTCAGGTGGAGCTTTGGCCAGCACCTGCAAGGCCCGGGCTTCCATGAAGTGCAATCCGCCGGGCATCACCAGGATATGAAGCGGAGGGCCGAAGTCAATCTCGACGAGCTGGGACAAAGTCCCTGCCCGGACCATACAACCGTCGGAGCCTGCGCGCGCCACGCCCACCCCAAGGGCCTGGCCAAGCTCGGTCTCCCCGCCGGCAACAGCGACCTCAAGCAGGCACTCTATGCCCTGATTGACCGTCATGAAATGATCTTCCTGAATGTCGAGGTACAGCAAGGTGTGCAAGTTCTGTCTGCGGTTCTCCGAGAAGACCATGTACGGGGTCTCCGGAACTATGCGCTTTCCCCTCGCCTTGTAGGGAAATGGTATCGAGGCTGACCTGCCGAACCGGTAGTTCTGCAGCCCGGTCAGCCCAGGGACAGCCGAGGCGATTGTGGATGAGTGGATCACACGTGTCGGTATGCCCATCTCCTCTGCCCGAAGACGCAGATCCAGGTGGGTGGTCGATATCATGGGGTCACCGCCAACCAGGAACGCCACATCCTTATCCCGGGCCTCTGACAGCCAGCCGGGCGACTCCTCCACATCAGACCGGCTCAACAGGGTGACAGGCCTGCCGTAAAGCTGAGAGAGCCGCTTCGCGCTGGAGCCCATCAGCCGTGAGGTGTAGAACTCGGCCAGTACCAGATCCGCCTGCCGCACAACCTCAAGGCCCCGGACCGAGATATCCAGCTCATCGAACAGCCCCAGGCCGACGAAGAACAGCATGGTGGATAGACCATATTTGGCAGGGAAAAAGCTTTGCCTTTAAGACAGCCCGGCCAGCAGGCCCCCTCGTTAAGGCTATATCCGAGGCTGGCCCAAAAGCCTATTTCATGATAGGCAGGCAGACACAGGTGGTGGATTGTCGAGAGAGCATGGGGCTGGCCAAGGGTGGCGGGCTGGCCCAGAGGGGAACGCTCTCGGAAGCAGCCCGCCCGGATGTTATAGCCATAGCCATGTCCCCCGGCCGGCGCCACATTACCAAGCCGGTTTGCGAGATAACCTATGGTCTGCGCAGGGAGGGCATCCAGACCAGCGTGCTGGTGCTGGAAGCAGGTACGGGAGTTCCGGAATCGTTTCCCCAGGCGTCCCGGGGCTACGGTCCCACCTTCGGGCTAAACCCCACCGAGCTTGAGCAGGTCGCCAGGCACAAGATCGCGGTGATCCATCTGGGCAACGTCAAGTCCCACGTCATCCACAAGGCCAAGGAGATACTCTCCCAGGTGGACATACCGGCCGTGGTCGTGGCCCAGTGCCCGGTTGACTTCGAGGACTTCGCAAGGGAGGGCATCAAGACAAGGCTGGTTATGCCGCCGAAGAAGAACCTGGCCACAGCTGGAACCGTGGTTGATATAGTGACCGGTGTGACCAGGGGTGCCACATGCGGCCGCGTCAAGCTCAACACCCTGGCCAAGGTCCTGAACAAGCACCTGGCAGCAATGGGTGCGGGTCCGCTTCAGAGAGGCACATCCCCGGACAAGACCCTGACCAATTGATCGGCCTGCATTATGGATGAAATAGTCAGATAAACAGCACATCGATAATTTATCGACGATTGGGCCAGAAAGGAGCCGCGCTGGACATGAATGGATCACATATGAAGTTCGCCATCCTGCTTGGAGACGGTATGGCTGACCAGGCATTGCCGGAACTGAGCGGAAGAACGCCGCTTCAGGCAGCATCCACAGGGTCCATGGACGCTCTGGCAGCCAGGGGGAGGCTTGGGATGGCAACCACCGTCCCCCCCGGATTTCCCGCCGGCAGCGATGTGGCCAACCTCTCGGTGATGGGATACGATCCCCGCCGATACTACAGCGGCCGGGCGCCGCTGGAGGCCGCCGCCATGGGAGTCCCGCTTAAAGATGGGGATATCGCCTTTCGATGCAACCTTGTGACCGTCCAGGATGGACGCATGGCCGACTACAGCGCCGGACATATCAGCTCTGCTGAAGGAGCGGAGATAATCCGCTCGTTGCGGCACCTGGTTCCCGGCGAGAGGCTGTACCCTGGCGTCAGCTACAGGCACCTGGCTGTGCTGGAGGATGGAGCGAAAGCCAAGTGCACCCCACCCCACGACATAACCGGCCAGCCCTTCAGGAAATTCCTTCCCAGGGGACCCGGAGGAGAGATCCTGAAGGATATCATGGACCGGGCTGCGCCGATCCTCGCAAGCCACCCGGTCAACAGCCGACGCGTTTCCGAAGGCAAGCGTCCGGCAAACATGATATGGCTTTGGGGACAGGGCCGGCTCCGTCCATGCCCCGCTTTCGCCAGCTGTACGGCCGGGACGGCGCGGTGATCTCGGCAGTAGACCTTCTGAAGGGGATAGGGATCTATGCAGGGATGGAGGTGGTGGATGTTCCTGGGGCCACCGGGACAATAGATACCGACTACGAGGGAAAGGTCGAAGGGGCCTGCAGAGCTCTGCACAACGTGGATGTGGTCTATCTCCACGTGGAGGCCCCTGATGAGGCAGGCCACGCCGGAGATCTCGATCAGAAGATAGAGGCCATAGAGCTGTTCGACTGCCGGGTGGTCGGCCCGATGGTAGAGGCTTTGGAGGCGTCAGGCCACCCTTGGCGCGTGCTGCTCATGCCTGACCACCCAACCCCCATACCGCTCCGAACCCATACCGCAGAGCCGGTGCCATTCCTGATGGCAGGAGAGGGGATAGCTCCGGACAGATGCAGAAGCTTCGACGAGGTCGCTGCCAAGGATGGCGGATTTGGCCTGGTCGAGGGCTTCGAGCTCATGGGGAGGATGCTTGGGAGACACGACTGAATCTGGACGTGAGCCTTCAAGGCGCAGAACACAGGAATCGAGGGCATCAACATCATCCAGGGCCTCGGCTGCATCGCAGCTGAGGGAGATGGACGATTTTCGCATCTGCCTTGGAAGACGAGCCAGGCTGGCCCTGCGATGAATGGATGCGTGGGAACGCCTGATCGTCTCCAAGGGCAATCCTGCAACATTTCCGCACGGGGATAGCCTGATTCTCGTTGCCGAAAAACGACTTCTGGAAAAAGCTTTTCCCCTTGGCCAGACAAGTAGTCATGGGGCAATATCATGAATGAGGTTGAAAGCCTGCTTCGAGCGACCTTCGGGGAGATGATCCAGGTGATGTCTGCCCGAACCGTGGTCGGAGATCCTGTGACCCTGGAGGACAGGACGGTTATTCCCCTCGTGAGCGTGGGAATGGGTTTTGGGGCTGGTGCCGGGGCAAAGGAGTACGGGCAGAGCGGCGGTGCCGGCGGCGGAATCGGCATCAAACCAGTGGCTGTCGTCATCATAGAGCCGCAAGGCGTAAGAGTGGAACCGGTATCCTCTGCCCCGCACTCAACTGCTGAGAAGCTGACCGAGAGCGTGCCCAAGGCCATAGAGGCAGTCGCCAATTTGCTGGGCAAGAGGAAGAAGGAGCCAGAAAGCCCGCCTGAGGAGAAGGAGGTCGAGGAGAAACGGCATGTGAGCGTGCCGGTCACGTGACCGCGGCATGTCCGACCCGCTGCACATTCTGCTGCTGGCCGCTGCCTTTGCAGCATTGATTTTGGGGCTGGCTTCTCCTGTCGAGCTGGCGGTCCTTGCAGGGGGCGGGGGCGAGTCCTGGCAATGGAAGATCTCGGTTTGCTGGCTGTTCGGCCTTGTTAGAAGGGACCTGAACGGCGGGAGGGGCTCAAAGCCCAGGGCGGCAACAAAGCCTGCCAAGAAGTCCGGCCGCACGTCACCGATGCCCGGGCTTCTGAGGGACGGAGTGGTGCGTGAGAGGCTGCTGGCATTCCTCGGGGCCACCCTTGGGGCGGTGACTATGGGACGATCTCGCCTGCACCTTCGGCTGGGCCTCGAAGATCCGGCTGATACCGGATCGGTTCTTGGTCAGATATACTCCATACTCCCCCTGATCCGAGCCTGGGCACCACGCATGGTGGTGACGCTGCAACCTGAGTTCGAAGAGCAGATCCTTGAGGCTGAGGCCGACTGCCGGGTGCAGGTGGTGCCGGCCCGAATACTGCTGCGCTGGTCCAGGCTCCTTTTTGACACACGCACGTGGAAGGCTGCAATACGGATCTTGAGGCGAATTTGAAGAGCGATTTTTGGAGAGATAAGGGGGAGGGGCGTCTGGTGCATGCCGAGCCAGCAGTGACCGTAGGCGACGTCACTGTGATCCCGCTGTCCGAGCTATCCTGGCGGATCGTTCTCGGAGAGGAGGCAGCCGGCATGACGGCCTCAAAGTCTCCGGTGGCGGTTGTCGTGCGATTCCCTGACCGCATCGCAGCTTTCCGGATGGATGGAAGCGAGATCAGCCAATCCGAGATGCAAGACATCCCGGATCTCGAAGACCTGGAAGTCGATCTGTGAAGCCAAAGCCTGCCGTTTAGAGATCGAATCGGACTGCCAACCTGCATTTGAAAGAAAGGAGGTCGTAGGGAGGAGCCACCGCCAGGGTTCGAGATCGCCCACATAAGAAGCATCAGGTTCTGATCTGCTGGTTGATCCTCGAAGACGGCATTGCCGCAGCTGTCCGGACGACCGGCTTTAAGCATTTGATGTTACATCCGGATCCAGACGTTTGCACAAACGATAAAATTCATAAGCTGGCAGCAAAGGAGTACCTCGTGGCAAAGGAGGCAGAGTATGGAAGAGATCCTTGCAAGAACAACCGATCCGAAGATGCGGGACCAGATGGAGAAGGTAGCCCAGCTCCATGGCTACCTGAGCACGGGGGCCTTTGCCGGCATACAGATGTTCAACATCGCTGAGAGGATACTGGGAACCGGAGACGGCGACCGTCTCTTCGTCACATGTGAGACATACCATTGCCTTCCCGACAGCTTTCAGGCACTTGGCAGCTGCACCATAGGCAACAAGGGGCTGCGCATCCTGGACTACGGGAAGATGGCAGCCACCATAACCCGTCGTGCTCCAGCCGGGTCCAGGGTAAAGGCAGTCCGTGTGATACTCGACCCAGCAAAGACCGTTCGTTACCCCCGACTTCATTCCTGGTACATGAAGACCGAGAAGGTACCCCATCCCGAGGCCATATCCCTCCTGATTCAGGCAGGAGAAGGCGTGTACTCATGGAGGATCATCGAGCATGTCGTCCCGGAGAAACCGCAAAAAGTGATAGTGCTTTGCGAGAAATGCCAGGAGAGCTTCATCCGGCGCAAAGACGAGGCGCTCTGCCCCAACTGCCTTGACGGCGAGAGGGCCGGCGGCATATGAGGGGACTGCCCGGTGCCCGGGCATTGCATCACCCACCAGGTGGAAACCCATTGCCGATAGCTGATAGTGAATGAAAATTTGGAGAAGAGGTCTCCGACATGGATAGGGAGAACTGGCATGCCAGGCGCATATCAGAGCCACAGATATCGTGGAGAGAGGAACGGCTGGAGGAAGAGCCGTCGTTCTTCTCCACAAGCTGCCTGGAGATCAGAGGCGACCAGCGCAGTGTGGTGGAGGTGGATGTGGCGGTGGAGCAGACCATCTCCATCTATCTGGACGGGCAGATAGCTGGCCGGGTTCCGGCCATACCTGCGGAGCTGAAGGAGCTGGCTGTGGGCTTCCTTGTCGGGGATGGGCTTGTCGGCAGCATAGAGCAGGTGGCAGAGGCGAGGTCGGATAGGGATCGTGTCCTCTGTAAGACCCGCAGTATGCCGAATGTGGCAAGAGGGCAGGATGACCGGCCCGGGCACATTCTACGCCGCGTCATATCCGAGGCCCGCATATCTTCTGCCAGCCTCCTCGACGCTGTCGACCAGCTCAACCAGCGCGCACGGCTCTGGCGGCGGACTGGAGCAGCCCACGCAGCCATGGTCTGCGATATGAACGGAGGGGTGCTTGTGTTCTGCGAGGATGTCAGCCGGTCCAGCGCCATGGACAAGGCATTGGGATCTGCCCTGTTAAGAGGGCTGGAACTGGCCGAATGCGCTCTCGTTACCAGCGGACGGCTCTCGGAGAGCATGGTCAAGAAATCAGCCAGGGCAGGCGTCCCAATCCTGGCCAGCAAAAGCGCACCTATTGCTGGTGGAGTAAACCTGGCGAGAGAGATCGATATGACCCTGGTGGGCTTCGCCCGCCGGCCCAACGTGTACGTCTACAGCGGCGTACGCAGGGTGATCTGAGATCGGCCCCTGTCAGCCAATTGCCTGGCATTAAACGTTTTCGCTTAATTTTTCCCGAATATACGAGCTATATCGCAAACTTCATAGCCATTCCCGGGATATGATGATGCCGGCAGTCTGCTGAGGCAGGATTGGGCTCATGAGAGAGGTGGTCTTTGAGGTCAGGGAGGATAGAAGCCAGGTCTATCTTCCGGAAAGGTGCATTGGGTGCGGGACTTGCGTCGCAGCCTGCCCCAAAGGGGAACTCGTTATAGGCTCGGTGGGAGCGGTGGCCAGAGGGGTGATAGACCGGGATTTCCTATCCAAGGGCATGGCAAAAAACTGCGTCTTTTGCGCCGTATGCGCCCGGGTCTGCCCGAGAGGAGCCCTGGAATTCCGAAGGGACGGAAAAAGGGAGATCGATGATGGATACCTGCATTCAGCGCTTTCGCCAACCACAGTCAACGATTATTGCGTGCATTGCGGACTGTGCGAGGAGGTCTGCCCACAGAGATGCATAAAGGTGGAGGTTAAAGGCCTTGCTCAGGACGGCAGCCTCAATCTGGAAGGCGAAACGATCGTTGATCAGGACAGATGCGTTCACTGTGGATGGTGTGCAGCCGTCTGCCCAACCCGGGCCATTTCCGTAAAAAAGCCATTTTCAGGGGAATTTTCCAGGGACGACGGGGCCTGCCAGGCCTGCAGGACCTGCATCTCGGTCTGCCCGGCAGGAGCCCTCTTCAACCGGAGATGGGGCCAGGGAGAACGGGTCGAGAAGGTCACCCACCGTCCTGGTGCCTGCCTAAGCTGTGGAGCCTGTGCACTGGCATGCCCGGTCTCTGCGATCACGGTCTCGAAGACCGGAATCATCCCGGATGTGAAGGGCAAAGGGGGACTGCTGAAGAGAATATCCGGACCGGCCATCCGCCCGGCCCTCACCTCGATCCTTGTGACCGATGAGCAGGCCTGCCTTGGATGCGGCAACTGCGTCATCGCCTGCCCGGTCAACGCCATGTCCGACGCCTACCTGGCAGCAGGGCATCTGAACGAGGTGGATGAAAAGCCCCTGCTTGAGGTAGAGAACGGCAGCATCAAGGTCGTGAATCAGGACCTGTGCGGGTCCTGCGGCACCTGCTCCATTATCTGCCCGGTGCAGGCCGTTCGGCTAAAGAGCAGGGAGGCGATCTGAGATGTCTTCGCTCATAATAAAAAACGGCTGTCTCTTCGATCCGCTTAACGGAATCGATGGAGAAGTCAAGGATATCTTCATAAGAGACGGCAGGGTGGTGACCGATCTCAGCGGGACACAGCGTCGAGGTGCCCAGGTGATCGACGCCGCAAAGAAGACGGTGATGCCTGGAGGAGTGGATTCCCACTCCCATGTTGCAGGGGCCAAGGTCAACGCCGGGCGGCTGATGCGCCCAGAGGACCACATTCGTACAGTGAGAGCCCGAACAGCCATTACCCATGGCGGAAGCGGCTACACAATCCCTTCCGTCTACAAACAGGGCTACGACTACGCAGGCATGGGATACACCACGGTCTTTGAGGCAGCCATGCCGCCTCTTGAAGCCCGCCACACCCATGAGGAGATGGGAGCGACCCCAGTACTGGATATGGGGGCATACATGGTCCTGGGCAATAACTGGTTCGTCATGCGTTACCTGAAGGATGGCGACATCGACCGGACAGCGGCATACATCGCCTGGATGATGCGCACCCACAAGGCCTATGGGATAAAGTGCGTAAATCCGGCGGGTGTGGAGAACTGGGGTTGGGCAAAAAACGTCAACTCCCTGGACGAGCCTAACATCCATTTCGATATCACTCCCAGAGAGGTTATCCGGGGACTTGCCGAGGCCAACGAGCTCCTCGGGCTTCCGATGTCGCTGCACCTGCACACAAACAACCTGGGCCACCCAGGAAACTGGGAGATAACAAGGGAGTCACTGAAGATCACAGCCGGCCTGGCCCCATCATCCCGGGCACAGGTCCCCTGGGCAGAGACCAGGCTGGACAGCAGGCGTCAGCAGACGGTCTACCTGGCCCACGCCCAGTTCTGCTCTTTTGGTGGGACATCGTGGAGGGACTTCCAGTCCGGCGCGCAGGGCGTGATCGATTACGTCAACTCTGCGGAGCATGTCGTCATCGACAACGGGGCGGTGCCGTTTGGGCCAGCTACCGCCATGACCGGGGACGGCCCGGCAATCCACGATCTGTACATGCTGTCCGGGCAGAAGTGGTCCAATACCGATGTTGAGCTTGAGTGCGGGTCGGGTGTTATACCGTTCGTTTACGCCAAGAGCAGCCCAATCAGCAGCATACAGTGGGCAATGGGTCTCGAGCTTCTGCTGCGAATCAAGGACCCATGGAAGACGATTATGACAACAGATCATCCCAACGGCGGCGTCTTCACCGAGTACCCCCAGGTGATGACCTGGCTTATGTCACGCAAAGCAAGGGATCAGACCGCCTCGGAGTGCCATAAGTGGGCATACGATCGCTCCAGCCTCGGCGAGGTGGATAGGGAGATGGACCTCTTCGAGATGGCCGTCCTGACCAGGGCCAATCCGGCCCGGACCATCGGGATCTCATTTCGGAAAGGTCACCTCGGAGCCGGAGCCGATGGGGACGTGACGATCTACGATATAGATCCGTCCACACTCGATCCTGCCCACCACCAAAACCTCGCTTCCGCCCTGGCTCGCCCCTACTGCACCATCAAAGATGGGGCGGTGATAGCCAGGAGAGGGGAGGTGCTGGCGGTCCCGGAGGGCAGGCGCTTCTATTGTCAGCCATTCTCAGACCAAGAGGAGGAAAAGGAGATGCTGTCCGACCTCAAGGAGTGGTTCAAGTACTACACCGTGGGCTTTGCCAACTACCCGGTGCCGGATAAGTACCTGAAAAGGCCTGCCCCCATTGCCGTCAACAGGCCGCTGGAAGCCCTGGCCAGGAGGCGATGATGACCGAGATAATCCTTGAGGTAAAGGGGCCCATCGGTCTGACAGTTGAGGCCGAGGCCGTCTGCCCCCATCGTCTGTCAGGGCTGGCCCCCGGGGAGATGGAGGCACAGCTGGTCTGGCAGGGGCCGGCACAGCTGCCGCTCTCCGACTTCTTCGAGGTGGAGGTCAGGGAGGGAGAAGGCGAGGTCAGGATCGCCATCGAGGGTGATGCATCGAGGATCAAGCGAATCGGCCAGGGCATGCGTTCCGGTTGCATAGAGATAGATGGGAGCTGCGGGATGCACCTGGGCGAGGAGATGGAGGGCGGATCGATCCTTGTCAGGGGCAATGCCGGCTCCTGGGCAGGGATGGAGATGAGAGGAGGCCTGCTGGAGATCGAGGGGGATGCTGGAGATCACGTGGGCTCTGCACACCGCGGTAGCTGGCGGGGCATGAGCGGCGGCGAGATCAGGATCGGAGGTTCTGCCAAAAGCCAGCTTGGAGGGGGGATGATTGGGGGGAAGATATCAGTTGCCAGGGATGTGCAGAACTTCTGCGCCATCAGGCAGAGCGGCGGGCTGATATTAGTTCATGGGAGGGCTGTGCGAGGTGTTGGGGCGGAGATGACCGGTGGAGTGGCTGCAGTGCTAGGAGGTATCGAGCGCTTCTCCCCAGGGTTCGTTGAGACTGGGATGGAAGAAGATCCTGTTCTTGGCGGGGAGAAGCGACCTGGGACGTTCATCCGCTACTGCGGAGACTACGCTATAAGCAAAAATCCAAAGGGGACGTTGTTCGTCCGGGGGTAGGGGATGGGGTTCATGGAGGCGACGCTAAGCCAGTATTTCTTAAATTGCAGCTCAGGAGAGGGTTGTGAGGGTATGAGAGAGGTTCTTTTGAATACGGGCAGTACGATTGAAGAGGGGCGGCTGGCGAAGGGCGGAAACAAGCTGGGTCCCGAGTACGTAGAAGAGTGCGCAGTCTGCGAGATCAGCCATGTGGACTATGCAGAGCTTGGATTTCCGGACAGGGTCAGGATCTGGACACCGGATCGAAAGCATAGCGTGGCGGTCCATGCCCGTCCTGCCCGGTCGCTTCAGCCCGGACAGATCTTCATGCCCAGGGCGATCTGGTCCAACCTTGTGGTGGACCCCGATACGTTCTCAACCGGCTCCCCACTATACAAGGGCAGCCCTGTGATCATAGAGCCTACCCAGGAGGACGTATTGAGTGCGGCTGAGATAGTGCGAAGGCATTACTCACGGGGCAAGAGATGATGTTCAGGAACCTGGTATGCCCGGTCTGTGGTGCCTCCTGCGACGATATCCAGGTGGAGATGACGGCAGAGGGCATCGTGGCGAAGAACGCCTGCAAAATGGGCAACGCAAAGTTCCAGGAGCTGGCAAGCCCTCACCGGATACGCCAGCCATTGATATGTCAGGGCGGAGAGATGCTGCCATCCGGATGGGAGGAGGCGCTGGACCGGGCGGCCGATATCCTTGCAAGCTCGAGCCGGCCCCTGATATTCATTGGCAGCGAGACCTCGTGCGAGGCGATGGAGGTCGGGCTGCACCTGGGGGAGTATCTGGGCGGAGTTGTGGACTCCAACTCCACAGTATGCCACGGGCCAACAGCCATGGGTATTCAGGAGGCAGGGCGGGTCGGCGCCACCGCCGGCCAGAGCAAGAACCGGGCCGATCTGACAGTCTACTGGGGGTCCAATCCCCTGGAATCCATGCCTCGCCACATGTCCCGATATGCAGTATATCCCCGAGGCTACTGGACCAGGAGGGGGCGGTTCGACCGCACTGTTATAACCGTGGACCCAAGACGCTCCCTGACAGCGGAGAACTCCGATCTGCATATCCAACTCAATCCAAATACCGACTTTGAGCTGCTCTCCGCCCTGCTTGCATTGCTGCATGGCCAGCAGCCCCACCCTTCGGCAGAGGAGGTGACAGGCGTTGCGATCAGGCAGATGGAGGAGATGCTGGAACTGATGAAGGGCTGCAATTACGGAGTGATCTACGCCGGCCTTGGCATGGCGTCCTCCTACGGAAAGCACCGCAATGCGGAGATGGCGTTTCACCTCGTGCAGGAGCTGAATAACCATACCAAATTCGTCATCGGAGCGCTGAGAGGCCACTGCAATGTGGCTGGATTCAATCAGGTCGCATCCTACCTGTACGGCTACCCATTCGGCCTCGACTTCAGCAGGGGCTATCCTCGCTACAATCCGGGCGAGTTCACCGCCGTGGACCTGCTCAGAGAGAGGGACGTGGATGCGGCCCTCGTGGTCTGTGCCGACCTGGTCTCCCACTTCCCGGCCGACTGCGCCTCTTACCTGGGCGAGATCCCCATGATCTGTATCGATATCGCGTCATGCCCAACTACAATGCTGTCGGATGTTGTGCTGCCCGGGGTGATCGACGCCATGGAATGCGACGGCACATTCTACCGCCTGGACGATGTGCCCATCTACTTCCAGCCATTCACGGCCTCGCCGTTTCCTTTTACCGCTAGCAACCAGCATACACTCCAGCAGCTAATGGAGCGGGTCAGGGGACGAAAGGAAGCAGGGAGCTGAGGAATAACAGCGGCGTGCGAAGAGTTACAGTCGTGCCTCCGTCTGAAAGGTCGGCCGTATCCCTGATCAAGCCGCATCTCTTTTGCCCGCGCTGGACGAAAAAAAATGAGGCAAAGACCCGGACAGGTCCATCCCGCAGATGCATCCAGACCGGGCACTTAGGCTGGCTGAATCGAAGCCGTTTTATTTTTATGGTTCGGATATCTATCCATGGCCAGTCATCACGGATCGGCAGTCGAGAAGTCCAATTCGACCACCGCACTACCGCGGTCTTTCCGTCAGACTGTGCATTTCTACATGATAGATTACAGGACTGCCATCGGCAGAGGAATCGACGTCTTCATCATCGCCCTCAACCTGCTGGTCTGCGGGATATTCGTGGCCAACACATATCCCATATCCGACGATTTCCGCAGTCTGCTGTGGCAGGCTGAGCTGGTGGCGGTCTTCTTCTTCATACTGGAGTTCTCCGCTCGCCTCTACGGCACGTACGACCGCAGAGGCCACATGAGAAACGTCTACACGATAATCGACTTGGTTGCCATCTTCCCAACCCTCTTGGAGCTGGTCCTGCCTGCATTCGGCTTGGCCGTCTCCGTGGGGTTCATCAAGACCATCAGGGTCTTCGCCGTCTTCCGAATCTTCCGGTTCTTGCGCTTCTTCGCCTCAGACCATCTCTTCTTCGGAATCATCGCCGCCGATCTGCTCCGCGTGGCCAGGCTGACGCTGACCATACTCATAATATTCTTCGTATCCTCCGGCCTGTTTTACTACGTTGAGAGCCCTTACAATCCCGACGTGCAGGACTTCGGCGCTGCCTTCTATTTCACGGTGGTGGCACTTTCAACCGTGGGGTTCGGCGACATCACCCCGGTCTCGGCGGCGGGAAGATTGGTGACGGTTCTCATGATCATCTCCGGAATCATACTGATTCCCTGGCAGGCCAGCCAGATCGTTAAGGAGTGGCTGAATATATACGGACGGAAGAAGGTTGTCTGCTCGAACTGCGGCCTATCTCATCACGAGTTGGATGCCTCACACTGCCGGCATTGCGGGCAGGTTCTCTTCATCCGTGAGGACCTGTGATCGAGATTTAGGCTTAAGAATTCCAAGACGAGCCATAATCTGCCGATGTAGCACTGATACAAAAGTCTCAAGGCTGGCCGAGGATCGACTTGGACCTGCATAGCTTCTCTTTGTGCAATCGGTGACAGCCGGCCTGTCCCCCCCGTGTGGGCAAGACGGCATGTCATCGCCATCAGGCAGTACAATTGCCAGATAGGGACCTGTGCTCCGTAAGATTATTATACGTCGATCGACGTTATTGATCACGGCGCAAGCTGGGACCCCGGATCGGCAACCGGACATCCCCGCTCTCGGCACCCAGCTCATGGGGATGGTGGCGATCGGCCCTGAAGGCCGCCGGGAGGGCGATTGAGATCCGTGTATAAGAGAATCTGTCTGCTGGCGATCCTTGTGGCTGCTGCGGGCAGCTCGCCGGCTGCTCCGGATCTGGCAGGCCACTGGCTGATGAATCTGCAGGTGCAGAGCAGCAATGGAGAATACCAGATAGGGGAGGCTGGCCTTCTGATACTTCATCAGAACGGCTCAAAGGTCACTGGAAGGGCCGCCCTGGGAGACAGATCGGACGGCCTGGTGGAAGGCAGGTTCAAGAGAGGCCATGCCGACCTCACCCTTACGTTCTCCGCGGATCAGCCGTCGGTGGTGATGATGCTTGGAGTCGACCAGAGCGGAGAAGGGCTGGCAGGCCGCTTCTCAGCAGCGACCTCTGACGGCGGGGTCTACAGGGGCAGCTTCTCAGCACACCCCCAGGCAGCTGGATCCGTGGATACACCAAGCTGGCAGGACAGGCCGACCAGGAGGGAGAGGATGTCCCCGGAGTATATCTCCCGCTTCGTGACCTACGCAACGCCCACATCAACGGTCATGGACGACCCGGAGTACCACTACAAGCAGCAGCAAGGGTCGATGGTGAGGAAGACGTATGTGATAAAATACGATAGGAACTCCCTTCTCATGGTCAGGAACAAGCCGTTCCTTCATCAGTGGTGGCTCTGAGGCGACAGCTGGAAAGCCGCTTTTGCCGAAATGGCCGGTTGTCTGAAATCCGGTTCCAAGGGACTCGTGGGCCCAGGGCCAGGAAGAATCCCTCTTATTGCCTCGTTGAGCCCTGGACGATCCCAACGCGTTGGCCTCTTTGCTGAAGTCGGTCCAGCAGATCTGATGCGCCTCTTCTGGCCGCCGTGGTCGCATCTTCGTCCTTCCGAAGGATAAGCTCGAGCACATCCCCCTCAGAAGTCTCAGTGGGGAGGAGGGCCAGTGGCAGCTCTATTCGCATCTCCTCGCCAGGCTGCCCAGCGACATCACCCGCCCTCCGTCTGCCCACAAGGAGGACGGCTCTTCCGCCCTCAATCCGGTCAACCGTGGCCCTCATATCTGATCTCCTCCGCCAAAGAGGTACTTAAGGATCCACATCAGCAAGTCCCATATGCTGGTATGAGACGTCTGCTCGACATCCGGACTGGCAAAATCGTCCCTCGGCATCTCGCCGTCCGGCTGCTTGCTGCTGGTGGTGACGGTGAGGCCCTTGCCGTCTGTGGTCACGACGATATCGCCGTCCTGATCCGTCCTGTAGACAGCCGATCCCTGGGCGGCCAGGGACCGCAGCACCCGGAAAGAGGGGTAACCGTAATCGTTGCCTGAGCCAACGGTGATGACGCTGACAGACGGCATAACAGCCCGGAGGAATGCCGGCTGAGAGCTGTAGGGGCTTGCGTGATGCCCGACTTTCAATACCTCGCTCTGCAGCTCGCGGTGAGAGTCCAGAAGGCTCTGCTCGGCTGCGGTGCCGACATCAGACATGAGCAGGAAGGAGACGCTGCCAAAAGTCGCCCTCAACACAAGCGAGTCCTCGTTGAGTCCCAGGCCATAACCTTCAGATGGAGGGGATAGCACCTCTATCCGGGCGTCCGGGCCAAGGGGTATTATCTGGCCGGATGCGCCCGCTTTGAGGGGGATTTCCATCTGATCGGCCAGTGAGAGAAAGCGCGTATAGCTGCTGGTTGTATGGGGCTTGCCGCTGTCCAGCACCTGGCGCACCGGAATGTTCCGAAGCACAAAGCTTAAACCACCAACGTGGTCGGAGTGGGGGTGGGTAGCCACCACCAGGTCCAGTGAATCGGTCCCAACTGAGGTCAGATATGATACCACGACAGGGCCCATCTCGTATTCCCCGCCATCGATCAGAACATTTTTTTGGCCGCACTGGATCAAGATGCAGTCCCCCTGTCCCACGTCCAGGAAATGGACGGTCATGTTGCCGGCAGCATAGGCGGCGCCTGAGACGGAGGCTGCCGCAAGCGCCAGAAGCATCGCAAGCAGGAATGTTCGGACGGAATTGATATGGCGGGAATTCACGGGTGCAGACCTCCTCTGGAACTGAGCCAGGCATGGCCAGGGTATTATTTTATTTTTTCGACAATCGACAATATTGTGAAAATAGAGCGTTTCTGAGACTGGCAAGGCCCCCATGCAAGTCCATCTGGCGTACGCCCGTCGCTGCATTGCGGGGAGCGGCAGAGAGATATACCACTGCTGACCACTACCGCGCCAGGTGTTGCAGGGTCCCTTTCAGAGGCCGCAGCATTTGAGGTTGCGGGGTTTGCCAAGCTGGCCAAAGGCGCAGGACTTAAGATCCTGTCTCGCAGGAGTTCGCGGGTTCGAATCCCGTACCCCGCATCAATGCATATCGATTTTAGATGTATAACACCAGCAGAATCTTTATGTTGGTGACAGGATTCTTTTTCTCGGGCTGCTTTTGGGATGATGCAGAATGCCAAAGAAGCGGTTGGATGTGAATTGGGATAGAGAGGCTGGGACCGAGGGCTTCAAACCTGCATTGAAGCGTTTCGAGAGATACCTCAAGGCCAATGGACTCAGTCCAGCCACAATCGAGATGTATGTATTTCGCGTAGGGAAATACCTGGAATTTGTGCGTAGCGACACGCCTTCAGATGATGATTTCTTGACGTTTCGGGATATGATCCAAGAGGCGAAGCTATCCAGGAGTACCATAAATAATTACCTATTCTCAATCAAGAAGTACTATGAAATGCTTGGCAGGCATGTGGAGTTCATATTTATAAGGCCAAAAAACATAATACCTTACTACTTCGAGGAGAGCGAGATTGCCAGGATATTCATCTCGTGCTATAATATAAAGCACCTGGCTATGCTTCAAACCATGTTCTATGCCTCGCTGAGGGCAAGCGAACTCTGCGATTTGGATGATGGGGATCTGGACGTGAAGTCATTGACCATCCGAGTTCGTAATGGCAAAGGCGGGAAGGATGCCATGGTTTATATCACAGACGATTGCGCAAAGACTCTCCGCCGCTATCTTGAGGTACGTGCGCCTCTCGTAATCGATGGCCGCAAGCCGCTATTCTATACCGATTTTGGTGGGCGATGGGAACGACGGGGTGTCTATCGCATGTTCATGTACTATAAGAAGCTCGCCGGAATCGAGAAGCATGGTGGTGTACATGTCTTTTCCCGCCATAGTGTGGGCAGCCTTTTGATTAAGCGAGGCTGTGATATCGTCACCATCAAGGAACTGATGCGACACTCAGATGTCAACACTACAATGCGATATCTACACGTTTCGGATGCTACAAAGAGAGAAAAATATGAACAATTCCTAAGATTATGATGATATCCACTGAAGAAAGGGATTCCGGTTTGCACAACTATATAAGGTTTTGCTGAGCATGTTGGTGTCAAGTTCACATGGCATGTCTGCAGAGGGTCGCATCGGCCTGGAACGCGCCCCTTCTTGGGTGAGGGGCGCATTCGGCCTCCCGCTCCAAACCCGCTAATACATTATCCAGGTTCTGTCCGAAAAATCGTGCGAAACCGGCGTGTTGCAGGATGTAACTACCACAATCTTGGATCAATGCTACTCAGTCGTCTTTCAGATACTCACATTCACCGGGGAAATTTGCATACAGCATCGCCTTTTCCAGATCCCTCAAGACGTTCTCCCTTTTCGGCTTCAATTCGTCAACCCGCTCAGTTATCTTTGCAGCAATTTCCATATACTCTGAACTCTGAATAATGAAATCGTTCTTTGCGGTTGCCGAAAGGCAGACTATAAAAAAGAATAACGGCCTCATTTCTAAGGCCTAAGAATACAATTGAAGTATATCTACATTACCGTTTTCCGGATAGGCAACTGCAGTATTCTCGAATCCATGCGGATTAAGCACTGTGCTATATTCGAAGTCGCTCTCTCCAGATGTACTTGATGCCGCTGCTATGAGATCGAGCCGTTAGCATCCCATGTAGTAGAACACTCCTTGGCCTGCGTAAAGTCCAAGTCCTCCTATATCGTCGTCCCCCAGTAGCCCTGCTCCATTAAATCCCATAAATCCGCCATTATTCAGTATCGCATTGGCGACTACGCTACCGCAATAGTACGCAGGATCCTCTAGCGGATAATTCGATGCAGATGCGCGAAGATTGACCTTTTCTCCACCAGCCATAATAACACCATATCCCGCCATTACAGGACCTTCATCGAACGCTGCAGTGGTAAATGCATATCAACAGGTTCTACACAGTAATCTCCATTTTTGATTACAGTGCTCGATGTTGCGGTCGCTATTTGGCTTGAAGCCGTATCTTTGGCGGCAATACTCGAACCCTCCATTTCCCCAATATATCTGCCGGCAATAGCCGATTGGCCCCAATCAAAATCGCCGGCGCCAGTCCAACCATCGTATTCATTAATATGCGCAGGCGTGAGGGAATCTCCGTCGTAGTCCTCGCTGGCAGAAGCCTGTAAAGCATTTGTCGCTTTGGCTCCAGCCTGATCTGAGGCTTCTTCATTGACAGTGATCTTCTTCCCTACTGCATACTCGAAGGGTAGTGGTCCGATCTTGGCCACTGCCCAGCCCCCTATTATTCCTGGATTCGTCCTACTCGTCCCTTTTGAAAGGTACGTGAGATGCGTAATAACAACTGCGCATGATGGTTTTCAGGGCGTAAGATTGGCGAAACTAAGTGCGTATTACGCTGCCGAAAAGTTTATGATGGTGGGTTACAGTACAATAATTTGCAAAGATGTACATTTTGATACGGAGGTGGATATAGTATCGAGGCGGAAATCACCTCACTTCGCCCTTCCCCTCCGTATCGCCCAGCATATCCATGACCGGGAATTCGATTGGGAATGAGCTTGAGAATTCGCTGGTAATATCTTCTCGAGCATGTGCGTGGGGGTGGAGGACGAAGACCTCGTAGCGGAGCGGCCCTCACGTGTGATGGGGCCGCGAAGTGAAGAGGCGGAGTCCGAGCCGGCTTCGATTGAAACTCGGTAACTATCCAGATCAATTGAGGTCATTTCTGTCCCAAGAGTATGCTTCCAGGGTTGTTTAGCATCGTATCGTCTTGGGCCAGCACCTTGCTCAGATCCATTAATGGTTCTTTAGTTTCCAGCGTCGAAATAACCCGGATATATGAGCACGATTTCACCTCCAGCTGAAAGAAGCCATGTTGATTAGATCCTGCAGATTCTCTAAAAACATGATGATGGAGATAACTTGAATACCATGAATTCGCCTGACGCTAGCCTCTAAAACGCAATCCATTTATATGAAGAGATTCAATCATTATTAATAATCATGAAGATGTATTTTCTCCTATGCATAGCGTTACTGGCATCGATGTACCCATCATTATGCAATGAGATAGCCTATGTTCTTGGACAAGACGGGCAGAGGCCGATAGGTCAGGGCAATATAACCGAATATAGGACCACTGATACGGTCTCGTTCACGGTTTCCGATTCCCCGAGAGGACCGTCCACGAGTTATAAGGCAGTCAGAAGTCTGGACTCAGTTTTTACCGAGATCAACCAAAAAATCGATAGAGGCAACGATCTGGTAAGAGATGAGGGCCTCAGACTGATCGGAAATCGATCAGGACCCCAAAGAATCGACCAGATATGCTCGATCTACGATCAAGTTGTGGAAAATTGGACGTTCGCCAGCGACTGGAGGGGTTTGGAGCAGTTCCAATATTCCAACTACACCCTCAGAAAGGGAATGGAGTTCGGGACATACGGCAAAGGGGATTGCGATGATTTCTCCATATTATTGGCATCTCTTATCGAGGCGGTTGGAGGGACGCCACGAATAATCTTCGCCCACGGCCAGGGCGGAGGCCATGCCTACGCAGAGGTATACCTCGGCAAGCGAAATGATAAAGATGTAAGCAGGATGCTGGCCTGGCTTCAGCAACAATACAATGCTGAGATCAATTATCACGTCGATCAGGAAAGTAACGATGTCTGGCTGAATATGGACTGGTGGAAGGATGTCGGTGGAGCTAATCATCCTGGAGGACCATTTTACCAGGCAACTGAACACATCCCAATATACATCCAGGGGGATCAGCCAAAGACGCCACTCTCATCGATAGAGAATCAACTTCCTCTGGCGATCTTCGGTTATAGCCCCGTGATACCCGAAGTAGGGGGTGTTGTGACATTTAACGCCTCAGGCAGCAGAGATCCCGATGGACGGATCGAAGATTACGAATGGGATTTCGGGGATGGCACCATTGCCCGTGGAATTCTACAATCGAAATGTCCACATATCTACTCATCCAGCGGAACATTTCCAGTCAATCTAACAGTAATCGATAACGATGGCGATAGCAAGACCAAGACGGTATATATCAATGTGACGGAAACACTTCCAGAGGCGTTTTTCTCGTTTCATCCTAGCGAACCGAGAGTCGATGAGGTCATAGTCTTTGATGCATCTCAGAGCAGAGGCATAACGGGGCAAATAATAGACTATGATTGGGATTTTGATGATGGATCAATTGGAAAACGAGTTTCGATAAAACATCGATACATAGACGGCGGAAATTACAGAGTGAATTTGACTGTTACGAATAGCAATGGAGCGAAAGATACTGCAACTAGGAATGTTACCGTAAGATCAAGAGATGAGACCGAGGTGGCACCAGCATTATCTTCAGAAGAAGCGAACACTGCAGCATCTTCGGCAATGGCTCCTGCAGCCCAAGCAACCGAAGCGCCTACACAAGGAACTTCTGCCACTTCAAGATTTAGGGACGTATGGGAATACCCCAGTACAGGTGAGGAGCAGCCACAACCACTTTCGTCCGGAAGCGTCGGGCTTGCGCCGTCTCCCATGTTGAAGCGAGTTATACTTCCCCCTGGAGATACACCTGTCACCATTCGGTCTGAAGCAATCAGGGGATATCAAGTCTACTTGGATGGAAACTATATTGGCATGGAAGGCACCGAAAACGATCCCTCGGATGGAATATTTAAATTCGATGTAATAGGTAACAGAAACCATAACGTGAAGGCATATGATGGAAATAGTTGGTATGATAAGGATGTTTATTTCGCAAAGGGAATTCTTAAAATAATATATCTATCCTCGTGAAGATATGCGCAATCATGAAATTTGGGCGACGGAGAGGTTTTTCTGCAGAAGAACTTCGACCGAACGCACAAGAAGAACAGGATTTTTCTTATTCATTTCCCACTAGACTTTCATTCTTTCTTTAGAACAACTAAGAGAATCGCGTTCTTCCTGTTCTTAACACAAAATAAATAAGTTTAAATAATATCCTTTGGTTATGGGGTGGACCATGCCGATAGGCATGGCGGGGCCCCATTACATATTTCACAGTCCTTATCGAAGGGCATTCGCTACTTGGTCGGATATCTCAGATGCTGGGATTCTCTGCACGAATGCTCCGACAGAGTATGCAAGACTCCGCGCTATGGACTCGTTAGTGCTGTTTTAAGACTCGTGGTTGTGTCTTGAGATTTTCTAGTATAACTCTCCTGTAACTGTGTAGTAGTCCAATCCAGCATTCGCGTAATTCTTCTTGAAATCCCGCCATTGGGCGGTGAAGAAGTCGATTATCTCATCTTCGGAAGTTCTATCAAAGAGAGTTACATAGGAATTTACCCGCAGAGTAGTTCCATCCTTGGTTAGTGTGTAAGTATTGTACCAGGAAGCTGCATTGGCTTTCTCCATGGCGATAAGCAATCCTGAGTCGTCGGCACGGACATTCTCCTTGAGGGTCCAGTAAGAGGTCATCAGGATCATCTTAAGATTCGAGGCCAAGTCGAACTGCACTTTATACCCGCTTGGATTTTTCGTGCTTATGAATTCATGACCGGTTGTGGATGACTGATTGGTGACTATGTAACCATGTCTCTGCAGAACATCGGCGAGCCACGATCCAGTGAATACATTTTCCTGACCAGAGGGGCGACCTGTTGTTTGTGTGCTTGTCTCTGTGCTTGTTGTCTGATCCACTGTCTTCTTTTCGAAGACACTTGGATCACCCATATAGATCTTCACCCCATCTCCATCTTGCATACTAGAATGCATGAGTATCCCAATATGCTTTCGACTGGCTGGATTATCCAGAACCTCATCTACAAATAGACCTCCATCGGTCTTTATGACGACTCCTTTGCCAATATACATATTCCCAAAGACCTGGAAGCCGTCAGGAGTTGAACCAGGCATAGTCCGATTTATAAGTGGAGCAAAAGATTCCGATTCTGGTTCCGGTTTTACCAGAGAGATCTTATGAGCAGAAATTGCATAAATATCTGCGAATAGAGTATTACGGAAATATATTCCAACTATGCAGAAATCACTCGACGATAACTCGATCCCGGGTCCCAAATTTTGAGAATCCACAATTGGCATCCCGCTACCAGTATCGACTCCTATTAGAGTAACAATTTTCGATATGTTTAGTCTTTCATAGTATGTACCACTATGGATTTCGATCACATCATCCTTCTCGGCAGCATTCACCGCTGCTTGGATACTTGAGTAGTCGCATCCATTCGAACATACGGTTAGAGTAGCAGCCTGCGCAGATCCCAATAGCAGCAGGGCGATGATTGCGAGGATCAGCTTCATCTTCCATCCCTCCAGATGCCTAATTAACGGCATTCATACTAACTGATTAAAGATTATAAACCTTGCGAAACGCGAGAACACGGCTGAGCGAACATAAGAGAACATGATTATTTCCCCACTCTTTCTCTCTTTTTGCCATCCTCTCTTCTTTGGAACATCCAAGAGGATAGTATTCTTCCTGTTCTTAAAGAGATCATGGGGGATGCATGCAAAAAAATGCTATATGAACGCAGAATGGCATATTCTGATGTAGTAGTTGGATCTTGGAAAAACGTGACAAGCTCTGAAAGAGTTTGTATAACTATTTATAATTAATAATTATTTGGAAATTTTGTTTACTGGTAAATATCCGGGGTACTCGAAGTCAGATGCTTGTTCATCGATATAATGCCGAAATAGATGGCGTGGGCGTTCACTCCACTATTGTGGGGAGTTTTTGATTTCTTCTCATCGCCATCCATAGATTCTTATATGTAATAGAAAGAGCTATAAGCTATTACCTACATATAAGGTTTCATGAAAGCGGATAATGCGAAGTTAGAGCGTTTGCTAAGGAGGAAGGAGATGATCGAGAAGGAGATTGCTGAGCTGGAAAGCAGAATCGAGAAGCAAGCGCGTGAGAGTGGAAAAGAGGTTCTTGAGATAGAGTCAACTAAAGAAGAAGGCTCGTATGTCCTTCAGAAGGTTAGGTGTGGGAAACCAACATGCAAGTGCGCAAGATCCGGAGAGCTTCATGGCCCCTATTGGTATCTCTACGCCAGGAAGGACGGAAGGGAAGTCTGCAAGTACATCGGAAAACAGAAACTATGAACAGTATCTGCCAATCCAAATATTGAATAGAGCACTTCCCCATAACGGAGAAATGCCCAATACATTCTTATAGATATCCTCTTTCAGTATCCTTCAGCGGTCCATTCTGCGGGGAATGGTGGTCCATGAACTTCAATGATCAGTTCTTCAGAGCATCTTGGAGCATATGTCATCATCATTAGGTGGATCTTCAGCGCCAGAGGATATTTAAGGGCCATTATCGCTAAGCTTGCAGCTCCGGGTATCTCTAAACTTGGCGGTCGGGGGATTCCCATGTTTTCGAGCAGATTGTTCAGAGTGTCCACCACATCCTCAACGCTTTCGGCTTTCTCTAAGTTAGGATAGTATGTGCTTATGATCCATTCAGCGGTTTCCTGGGCATAATTCCATGAATCCAAGGGCGAAGATTTGGCGCTATTCAATGCGTCTCCTCTTAATATGACTTTGAAGTTGAATCCCGATTCTTCTGTTTTCTCTATGATGAAATCCTCTTTGGACCCGGAACCTTCAATTTTAGCAGAGACTATCCTTGTGCTTACGCTGTATAGGCTGTCTGTATGCATATCTCCGAATACCCAATAGTCGGGATCTTCTCCATTCCTAACTTGATCAATGGGTATTGACGCCTTTGTTAGAGTCTCTCCGTCTATGTCTCTGATACGTATTGTATATTCAGTCTTGTCTTTCTCGACTAGTACCCGGTATAGCTCTCCAGTCGCCATTTCAGGAGAAATCCAGACATTTGTCTCCGATGGTGGATGCCATCTATTGCCATCCCATCTCCACATATCCCATTGAGTTTCATCCACCTCGACGTAGGCGATGTTGCTCCGCTGATTAACTGGGCCGAAATTATCAACGTGGATTAGCAGTTTCATATGCGGACCATGCAATGATCCCCATGCCCCAGCTTCTCCACCCCATGCATCATCCATTATGGCAATTTGAAATATCTGAGTGTCCTGAATCAATGCCTCTATCTCATACTCTTCAGGCAATGGATCTGAGGTCTTGATGAATGCTGCGCCTTCTTGGCTGGAGATTATCGAAAGGCCTTCTTGGGTGACTGATGTTGAACCGCCATTGAGTTCGACCGTAGTGAAGTATGGATCGACCCCTTGGGAGAAATCAAAGATCCTCTCCCCAGATCCCTTTGATGATCCTGATGCGATTATCCCCAACACACAAACTAAGATCATGAGGAGGACTACTGGCTGACTTATCTTCACTTTGTTCACCTCCATGTAGGATTGTTAATTATTAATAATAGGTTTTCAAGTATATAGATATTCCTAAATGCATATGATTGATTCTCTATGAAATTGCAAATAAATAATCCTAAAAGAAGAAAATAGAAAGTCGTATTTTATATTAATAGTTATTTTAAATTAAAGAACTATTATTGGGACGTAGATATCGGTAGAATTTGCCCAAGCAAGATTGGTCAAGGGCGGGCTTGCCTTATCGTGACTCATATTGAGGTGGCATCCACTTGGATATCCATCCGTCTCGATTCTATTGAAATACGTTATACCGTCGAAATTCCGGTCTTCTGTACCTTTTCTGTAGCGGGATACAGAATTCCAAATGCATACATGTAATTGAATTCTGTATTTTCTGTAGTATATAGGATATATATATATATATATATTAGATACGATAGTTTATGGGTTGGATTATATATTCCAGTCATTTTCAAAAATGCTGCAGAAAATGCAGAAAATGTATGATGATGTGCGATCAGAATTCTGTACTTGGATACAGAAGAGTGCAGAATTTCTGTAGGATGCTGGGAGATATTGAAATTGTGCTGCATATAGAAGTATCTACTCAGAACTTGAGCGCTGAACAGAGGGGCGAGGAACTGATGCGAGACTCAGATGTTCACTCTACGATGCGATATCTGCACGTTTGACTGCTCCCGCCGATGAATCGGCAGGTGTAGTCATAATGTCGCATAAGATGTCGCAATGCCGCCATTTGCCTCTGTATAATCCTGGCGTGGCAAATTGGCGGCGGTGCGATCTTGGCCATTGCCCACCCATTGTTATTAAAGTGCAGATCTGGCTTCCTCATGCAGGCATGGGATCATGCTTCGGGAATGCGCAAGAGCACTTACCACCTGTATCTTTTTGAGAATGCACATAGGAGAACTCTTACGTACATGGTTTATTGCGGGAATGCTTGTCTAGCGCAGCAAATCACAACAATACGCGCCCTTTTATAATTTAGCTTGGAGAGAAGTTGCTCGAATAGAGACGTATGGGATTGTATGCGTCATTTTTCGTAAACCGGCATGTATGAATGGTGATGAAATGTATCTGGCGGATCTGAACAGATAGTCCATATGATCCACATGAGAGAATGTGTGTGCAATGTATGAAATCCTGCATGATCATAGCTTTTATGATTAAGATTTGCAGATCCATGCAACTAAGGCCAAGGTTTTAATAAGATTATGATCAATAATTTTAGTGGAGAAGCATCTTGTATGAAACCATATATGGGATTAATTGTCCTGTTCGCTCTATTAGGAACAGGACTTGCACAGAATGTGGATATAGGTGATGTGGAGGCTTTTAAGCAAGCTTTGGAACAGGATGGATTCACCGTACAGCAAGGTGGGCTAGGTTATTTTGATTTTATGAAATTATATAATATGGGAGTATTGCCCGCTGCATACGGAAACAATCCTGCCACAAAATACTTGGTGTATCTAGTTCCACCAGCATCAGGTCATGATGTCACTGGAAAGATTTCTGAGATAATTCAAGCACTTGGAGTAACCACAAAGGTAACTCCTTTCTGGAGTCTTCGCCCAGATGAAGCCGTTGTATTCGTTGGAAGAACACCACCGGAGTGCAGATACTTCAGTCTTGACCAATTTTTGATGGAGAGGACATATGGAAATGAGACACGATGGATCTTTGCACCTTTATGCGATACAGTGAACAACCTGATTATAAAAACTGAAGGAACTCCTGATGGATCTCTGGGAAATCCCTACAATCAAACCACCATAGCAGTTAGCACGGCCGATAAAGGCATCGATCAACGCATCCGTGCGGCTGCTCAATCAGCGGGATACTCAGATGGCATAATTAACACCCAAGTGCTTCCCTCAGCTATGTTGAACATGGGTGTGGAGGACAACAACTCCGATACATTTGCGGTATTCATCCGTGGATCTCTATTCGCAGATGAGCAAGCTGGCGACGATTATATCGCAAATAAACCCGCTATTGTTCTCCGTATAACTCCTAATGAATCTACGGAACTAGATCTGTATGATATGCCGGAGCTAAGAGTCCGTGGAACGGGAACGACGGAGTTTGACCTCATGGATGATCTCGAACAGCTAAGGATGGCGATCCTTAACAAATACAGCAAATTGAATGCCACAGAGCTTCCAACTAGTATAGCACTGCCAGATGGGGCTGATTGTGTTCAGAGGGGAATCGACGGCTATGGCCCTACCAACGATGCCTGCTATCTATGGTCAGTGAGCCAAACTGCATCATCGGCGACACCACCGTTCCCTGATCTATCGCAGTACTATAGTTACTTGCGAGATTCACCAATTACTTTGGGAAACGATACCAATGAGTTCATAATCGTCTATGGAGTTAACCACGTAGCCACAGGAAAAGTGACGTACGAGAACTTCGTCACATACGGTGCGGATGTGTGGAATGGCGTTGGAATGATCACTGACTTGGATTTCAATGGAACTGCTGAGGCGTACCTCCCTGACAATCCTAACGCGAAATATCTCTATGTCTACAAGATTGCCAGAAATTGCAGTGGAGACACAAATTGCTTTGAGGTTCCCTACAATGCAGAAGGTTACGGCATAGATCTGGATCAGCCGCTCTTTATTGCTTGGAGGCTCTATCTGGAAAAAGCTACAAAGACCGGACCATCCTACTCAGAGATAGTATACGACAGGGCCATAAAGTTCGATCCAAAGGAATAGGGAAAGGATCTGGGGTATTGAATCATACCCCAGCTCTATTTATTATATAAGACAAGAAGAACGCGGTCGTCAAAGCGGGATCTCAAAGAGCTGAATCGGTTCTGCAGTTCCAGAAGTATGGTTAAAATAGCTGGCGGGTAGTACATCAATACGGAAAAATGTGGGCGTCAGAAAGCGTCTTCTCGGCAATCAAGCGCATCTTTAGCGAAACCGTGAGAGATACATCAACGGAGCAAATGTTCAACGAAGTGCGGAGGATGCTCGCGTTTTATAGCATAATTTTAAGCGTATAGCTAACTATGAAAACTCAATAAAAAATTTTTATTTTATCATAAATCCACAATTGAATTGATCAACACAGCATGAGAAGGGATATAAAGAAGCTGCAGAGACAAGTAAAAGATTCCGGTTCGACCTGTGGAATTACAAAACATTTCCCAGATCGCACTGGAGAAGGATCAGGACTACTAATGGCCTGGAGAGAATCCACAAGGAGCTGAAACGAAGAAGTCGGGTATCAGGGGCTTACTCAAATGATCAATCGCTCCTATGAGTAGCGGTTTGCATCATAATTGATATAAAATGAAGACTGGATAACGGGTAAAAGGCATTTACCATTAGAGGATTGAGTAGAATCAGGATAGACGTCCACTACGAAATTTACAGCAATTATGGCACGCTACCGACTGTAAAGTGGCAGTTTAAAAAGGAAAATGCCAGAGACAAACTACAAAGGCATTATCAAAAATTGCAAAATTAATGTTATGGAGCACTAGGGCTAAGCCTCTTTTTGGGCAAAAGATGCTTGGGGGTTAGAGCTAAACTATTTGAGTTCAAAGGCAATTTAGTATTTGGCGAGAAGGTGATAAAACTAATGCCCGAAAATAGACTCCTAACAAGATTGAAAGGGGAATCAATAGACGTTGTATACACAGTTCCTGTTATTGATCGCCTCTTAGAAGCAGGCGAACCCGGTGTGACCAGCGGCATATTAAAGGACGAAGACTCAGACTGCATAATGTTAGAAAAGGAAAACGGCATGATCGAGTATGTGATGAAGATGGCCATAATAAGAATTGTCCCCAGAGTCCGAGAATAGGAATACTCGGGCATTGAAAGCATAAGGTGTGGCTTGAAAGTTTGTCCAAATTGCCATACCACCAAAGATGGCTCCGGCGGCCCTTCAGGACTTGCTGAGTCTGCCAAGCAGATCCGCAACTTCTCAGAATTACCAAGAACAGATTGGCACCCCCACAAGAGTTGGGGGCCCTTGCAGAAAATGCCTTTGAAGATGTCCATTCTGGGAGCGCATGTTGCCTAACATCAGAGTCGACAGCTTATTCACCAGGCCGACCGCAGGACTGCTAGTATATCTCCTGGAAGATGGAGCCAAGACCTGCATCCACCTGCCTGCTAAGTCTCAGTTGCGGGAATTACCAGATCTGCCCAGTGACCAACGGGACCGTAAAGATGACATGCCTTTATATAGAAGTTTAAACAATAGTAAAATATTGGATTAAGATCTGTTGAGGTTATTAATGGCTGGACAATTCAGTGGCACACCCATATATATTCTCAGAGAAGGCAGCCAGAGAACTGCCGGAAGAGATGCACAGAGATCGAACATTATGGCGGCCAAGGCCGTCGCTGGCGCTGTGAGGACCACTCTCGGCCCCAAGGGCATGGACAAAATGCTCGTCGATACAATGGGCGACGTTGTCATCACAAATGATGGCGTCACCATTCTCAAAGAGATGGATATTGAGCATCCTGCCGCCAAGATGATGGTGGAGATTGCCAAGACCCAGGACCAGGAGGTTGGGGATGGTACGACTACAGCCGTTGTGCTAGCTGGAGAACTGCTGAAGCAAGCTGAGGATTTGCTGGAGCAGGAGATTCACCCTACGGTAATTGCGGCAGGATATAGGGCTGCGGCAGATAAGTCAATAGAGATTCTCAGGGGCTTAGCCGTAGAAGTCTCGGCAAAAGATAAAGATCTTCTCAGGAAGATCGCCATTACGGCCATGACCGGCAAGGGATCTCAATCGGCTCGTGAAGATCTGGCAGACATCGCGGTTAATGCGGTCCTGTCCATAGTTGACGAGGACGGGACTGTTGATATAGACAACATCACCGTGGAGAAGAAGGTTGGAGGCAGAATCGCCGACTCAATGCTAGTGAGTGGAGTGGTCATCGATAAGGATCGGCTTCACCCAAACATGCCCAAGTCGGTCACCGCTGCTAAGATCGCTCTCCTCAATGCCGCCGTGGAGATAGAGAAGACCGAGGTTGATGCCAAGATTCAGATCACCTCCCCAGATCAGCTGCAGGCTTTTTTGGATCAAGAAGAGAAGATGCTGAATGGCATGGTCGATAGGATCGTTGCCACCGGAGCCAACGTGCTGTTCGTCCAGAAGGGCATCGATGATCTTGCCCAACATTTTTTGGCCAAGGCGGGTATCTACACCGTGCGCCGCGTCAAGAAGAGCGATATGGATAAGCTGGCACGTGCCACAGGAGGAAGAGTCGTCACCAGCATCCATGAGATCTCCAAGGATGACCTGGGCAAATCGGGCCTTGTCGAAGAGAGGAAAATCAGCGATGAGAAGATGACCTTCGTGGAGGATTGCGATAATCCCAAGTCGGTATCCATCATTCTGCGGGGCGGAACGGAGCACTTGGTCGATGAGCTGGATCGGGCCATGGAGGATGCTCTTCGTGTGGTGGGCGTTGCTGTTCAGGACAAGATGTTTGTGGCCGGTGGCGGAGCACCTGAGGTAGAGTTGGCGATGAGGCTCCGCGCCTATGCCTCAACCGTGTTTGGACGCGAGCAGCTGGCCATTGAGGCCTTTGCCAATGCCATGGAGGTAATACCTAAAACCTTGGCCGAGAATGCTGGATTGGATCAGATCGATTCTCTGGTAGCTCTCCGAAGCCAGCACGAAATGGGCGCGAAGGGAGCAGGTCTGGACATGGAAACAGGAAAGCCGGTAGAAATGCTCACGATTGGAGTGGTTGAGCCTCTGCGGGTCAAAACCCAGGCGATCACCTCTTCAGCTGAAGCAGCCATCATGATCCTGCGGATCGATGATGTCATAGCTTCTAAGTCCGGCGGGCAGGGCGGCATGTCCGGCAGAATGGGTGGAACGGGTGGAGAGGACGTCGAGTAGAGTCCTAAACCCATTTCCGCGTCCTTACCATGAAAGCGTTTCGAAAAGGAGGATGCGGCAGGCTATCCTCCTCCCTCGGCTTTCTGGATTGTATATCCTGCTTTGGCGAGTATGTGCATAGCATCTGAGATTTTTATCTCGGTTGGTGAGGAAGTACCAACACTCTTATTTCCTTTGGATTTAGTCGTTCTCAATGCATTTTGTTATTATAGCTTATCCAATTCTTGCCCCAGAATATCCAGGTTTTCGTATACATACCGATCCCCCTGAAAAAGTGGTAAATGTATCGAATTATAATAATGTATTTAGATAAGTTTGCTACAAGATTGTGTGTCGAAGGGATAGATAGATATAATAAAAAAGTTCGATTAAGCTATGAAGATAGTCCAAAATTAGTTAATGCTGGTATCTATTCTCCAAATCTCAAATCAGGATTCTGCTCTGATGTAGAAATATCAATGAATCAAAATTTTTCATAAAATATTTATACAATTATCTTTGTTGGCAAAGATGATGACAATAAAACGAAAGAATGTGAATATAATAAGAAATTAAACGCTCCTCCAAAATTAACAAGTCTCATTCCAGATAAAAATAGCTGCGGGGTATTCAAAATAATCAAACGCGAAACGTGTTCTATTTCTAATCTCATATCAGCTGCAGGGATCAGTTTCAGATGGTTCAAATTCGACATAGGAAATTACTGGCAAAAAGTTCAGATTTCCCCCGATGTATATGAGGATTATACAGAGATAAACAAGAGGTAAGTGCCTAAGTCGCGATGCATTTCCAAGACCGGCAATTGGACTTATAAGTCAATCGATAAAAATTACGATTCGTGTATTCAATTTTTTACAAGGGATAGATCAGTTGTGGCATATGGTGTATAGACCAGCCCAAGAGGATTTCCTTTCTTGAGCAACTCAAGGCGTGCAGCATGAATGGCATGACCGATTGTCTTATCTCCAGCAAGGAATTGCTTGAGGCATTCTTCCGCAAATTCACATGCCAATTGCTCAAATATTGTAATTTCAGTTCCGATTACTCCAGCACACCCTCTTTCGACAAATGATTCAACCAGATTGTACGCCTGCTCCGGGTCGAGTGCTGCCGTATGGCAGCCATTGATAAAGACGAGCGGATGCGGAGGAGCTGGCCAGGCAATCTTGGGTCCCTGGAGATCGTATCCGGCAATATTTCCATCATCAAACTGGAGATAGGGAAGCTTGATATCTTCTCTGTAGCCGCCATGGCAATAGAAATATATCAATTGCGCTCTTGTTGATTTGAGATCATCAAGTATTTGGTTTCGAGTCAACGGGTTATGCAAATTAATGTTATCCCTTATTGATTTTAATCTCTTTACATGATCGCCAGTCATCTTTAGAGACTTGTATTCCCCGCCAACTACGATCTCCAGGCTATCCTTAAAAGAGATCTCCGTGGGCATTTCCCCTTTTCTCAATGATACGGGGAATCCCAGATAGTGCCTGAATCCCCAAAATCCACTCGGACATACATAATCGAGCTTATCATAATTGGGGCATCTTCCCTTGAAGCATTCCGTCTCTTCAAGAGGCCTATCGCTTTTTAGTGAACGGACAAATTCGTCGCAGAGTTTCAGAGGCGTATCAGGGTTATTCGTGCCGAGTGGATAGTCGTAAAACAATCCTGCGGGCAGTATGAGTTTAGGGGATTGCCTGAGGGCAATTTGAATTCGTCCTCCAGGAGAAAGCATCAGCTTGGACAGTTCCTGGTCCTCATCCTGAGATAGATCACGTATCATGCTATCGTAAAGTATCACACCGCGTTCCGCCAGGAAAATCAAATCCTCCTCGAGCCGATCCAAGTCATAATTCTGATATCTATATTCCATTGCGTTATTAAATGGATCGCCTGATCCCCAAGATACTTTTCTCAAAGCGTCCCTGGCTAAATCGGCACTTGTTTTCAGATCTCCAGCATTAATGGTTGAGGCACTCTTAAAGCCGTCTCCACCGTTTGCGCCAAAGAATGTGAATGTATGTGTATCATCGCCGTTGCTGTTGAGCATCAAACTCAGGCGATGACTCTCTCCAAGTGCAGTCAAATGTTCAGCGTGCATGATCTCGGCAAGGGCATAATCTACAACAGACTCGAGCGCATCCTGAGTCGATTCGGGATTGTAACTCACAACTACTCGAACCAGTCGCGATTGAATGAGGATCTGGTTGTAGTAGATGCTGCAACGAAGACTGAATCTGCCTGCCCGATTGGGGGTTCTTACCGGAAAAAAAAGGCGTCGACCCAATATATCTTTCGAAACATTATCCGGTATTGCTGGTTTCTTTCCTATAACCAGGGAAGTTCCACCTGATTGAAGAATCAGTTCGCCGATATCGGATCCTGGAAAAATCTGAAGCTCATCCTTGAATGGAAATAGAGCCACGACCAATCTGGCGCCCTCTGGAATGTCTTTCGTCAAAGGTACGGCCTTTTTCTCTATTGACTCCTCCAATAATTTGCCCACTTCCAGCCAGAAATAGTAAAGTTTGTCGACAAATAGGGGCGTATTCGGATCGAGCTTATCGTTAGGCTGTGATTCAAGGATAAATCCAGTATTGACTATCCGGCTCTCGCCAGTCTTTGTAATGGACTTTCTCGGTGCAGGTCGATATTTAGCCGGAAGGGAAATCTCCTCGCTATCTGCCTGCTGGGGCGGTACCCACCTTTCTGGTGGTCGTCCAACTGACGATTCCTCTGCGGACTTACTCAATTCACTCGATTTATCCACTTTTTCGGTTTCATCTTCACTATACGAGTATCCTCTTGGCGGTTCGTATTCCATATCTGCTTTATATTTTGTCCGAATAGACGTCTCTTCGCTCTCGGCGGCCTGAGGCAGTTTATGCTCGGATTCTGAGATGGTCCGACCAACTGACGATTCCTCCGCGGACTTGCTCAATTCACTCGATTTATCCACTCTTTCGGTTTCAGCTTCACTATATGAGTATCTTCTTGGTGGTTCGTATTCCATTTCTCGTCGATGCTTGGTCCGACCAGCTGACGATTCTTCTGCGGCCTCACTCCACTCACTTGATTCATCTGCTTCTTCGGTTTCAGCTTTACTATAGGAGTGTCCTCTTGGTGGTTCGTATTCCATTTCTCGTCGATGCTTGGTCCGACCAAGTGACAATTCCTCTGCAGATTTTGTTGGCAGTTTGCATTTCAGTCCTGCTTTATGTTGTGTCCGATTATATAGTATAAGCGTAAGCACTAAGGCGATCACGAAGATGGCTGCGGATTGAAAGTCTGCCAGAAGTATCACGATTCCAGCTGCCAAAAGGGTAGCTCCAAGGAATAATGCGACCAGATGGCTAATTCCGCGGCATAAAGCTGCGAGCAGTCCCAATACCAAGCCGCAAATAACACCAGCGATTGCGCTCAAAATAGCCGTTTCTATCGACATGGGATGACTTCTCTCAGCGTGCTTAATGCTCTTGATTTAATTGAAAAATTATAGAAGCTTTCTTTGTATTTAGCGTTTTCTAAATTCAATAAAAGTTAATATGATGAAGTCAAATTAATATGCAATGTCTGCATACAAGACTCCTCAGAATTGAAGCGACACTGCAAACGCACCTATTTATTTTTAAAAGTATATATAATATTACACAAATATTTTTGCTTTCATTTATCGCAATTCCATTTATCGCATGATTGATCAAGAAATAGGGATGAAGAAGAGAATGGGATTAATCCTCCCCAAGCTTCATCTCCCACCAGGTAGCGGATCTGTTCCATCTGTCCTGGCGTCCATTGGCGAAACTGTTACGGCGGTTCCAGGAGAGATTATCCAGTCCTTTGCCGGTGCTTTTCGCCTTCCGTCCAAGAACCAATCGTATCTGAAGCTCTCTTTGCTAACATGGACTAATATTATTAATGTCAAGAAGTAACCAAAGAATCCAATCGCCAATCCGATTCCGTAGGCACCGAAAAGATCAGTGCCTTCTCCGAAAAGGCCTGTGATTGCAGCGCCGCCAATTATTCCAATTAATGTGGCCAAATCGCTCCACTGGACGTCAGCTTTGCGATATCGGTTGATAAAGTACACGTACCAGCCGATTATCATGCCAAAGCAGGCTGCTCCAATGGGCTGAATCAACGAAGTCTCTACCATATTGATTCACCTCTTTCCAGAATTTAGGTGGTCCGAACGGCTACCGAGATTTTTGCGCCAACTGATGTGGAGAAACAGGGAAAGACCTGAAGCGACCAGGAAGAGCGCCACAGCCAGTGAATCTGAAAGGATTAGCATTAGGCCTGATAAGAGGATTGTCGCCGAGCATATTGCTGAAGCGTCCAAAATAGGGCGCTTGATTCTGCCGTCTAATAAGCCCACCAGCCATCCCCATACAAAGCCTACGCACATGCTTCCGATCAATGCTGTCACTGCGAGAATCTCTCCTTCCTTAATGTTCCAGATAGTCAATCTTGCTAGTTCCTCCAATTATATTTATTGATTATACGCCCATTCTTGTATTTAGTGTTTCCTCTATCGGATAAATTTCATCAAGCTGAAAAGAGACAATGAATAGAATCCAGAGGACTTTGGCCCATAGAATTTTGAGAGCCCCCACTATCGCAGGCAAATTGTTGACAGGTCCTTTTCAATGTACCATGATCAGCCAATTCCCCACAAGAATAAACCTGAGCCGTTGATATTATTATATAATATAAGTCCTATCTGATCCGACATGGGTGATCCAGTCAGCATTCCCACACGTAAGGAGCATATCACAACATCAGGGTTTAAGTTATATCTCAAATTAAGGGTGAAGAGCGAAAAATCATTGCATGAAGGCGATCTTCTTTCGAGAAGCGATTCTGCAATTTCGTGATCCACGACCCTCTCGTCGGTTATCTCGAAAGCCACAGGCTTTCTTGTTTCGACATCCACCGCGATGAGCACTTTGATTTAGCCTCTGCGTTTTACACCGTGTTTTTCTCTTATCCAGTCTCCTCTGGTAGTGACCTTCATCCCAGTCGAATCAACAGCTACAAGTATATCGTTTTTCAGGAATCGGAAAATTGAGTTCTAGTTTCGTGATTCTCTGCTAGAGAGTCGTGTAATCGGCTGATCTCAATTCAGGAACGAATCAGCTTAACGCTTGCATATAGCCTTCCAATTGGCGGTAAGGAAGATGAAAAAATGCGCACATCAGGCTGCTGAATTAGATGAATGTCTCTGGATACTGAAAAGGGCGGCCGTTTTTGCCCAAGTTCGTCTCCTCCAATTCCTTATCCCAATGTTTTAGGAGACCCGTGGAGAGATAAAACTGCCCATTCTAACGAGTTTCCAATTATATCCACGCCAATTTCGCTTACTTTTATAAATAATGTATAAATAATAATTTTATCAAATATAAATAGTTAATCAACACAGCACTTTATAGGATTAATTAACATATCAAGCAAGGTCGTAAGCATTATCAGGAAGCAGAAAAGCGAACTACTGATGAAAGACGCGCCTTGTTTGGAGTGTCTAGTTTAATAATATTTTGTATGTTGACGGATGGTTGATGGATGCCAGGAGGTGGTCGGACAAGTGGGGGCGACGGGGGACGGTTGGGCGGAGGGTGCCATGGCAGAGGGAAATGATAACTGACATTTTATAAACTAACATAATATCAAATGATAGATAATCGCTCATGCTGAATGATCAGACAAAGGTATTTATCTATGATGGAGGAATAATTCAAGCAAGATATAGGGTTAAATACGAAATAATTGGCATCGCTATACTGCCATGCCATTGCCTATCTGGTTATGAAGTAAGATTTTGGAGGAGATGAAGTTGAAAGAACCAAATAGCACGATCAGGATCTTGCTAATCTGCATAGCTCTTCTGATGCCGGTTGGCGCAATGGCCGGCGAGGCAGCCTCAATGACGGTGACGTCTAACACCAGCGACATCCTGCCGTCATGGAACGACTGCCAGGCCAAGACGGCAATTCTCGATTACGTGGCTGCCGTCACCAATGATAGCAGCCCATCTTATGTCCCCCCGGAGGAGCGCATTGCCGTCTTTGATATGGATGGTACCCTATGCTGTGAGCAGCCGTCTCCATTCATGCTCCTTTTCATGCAGGACAGAGTCAGGGACCTGGCCCCAATGCATCCTGAATGGAATAGCGAAGAGCCCTTTGTGTCCATCCTCTCAGGCGAGATCCTCACCGAGAGCAACTATAGCATCCAGGAGATCTTTAAGGTATATGCAGCCACGAGCACCAACATGACAGTTGATGAATACTCGGCACTCGTCAGGAGCTGGATCAATTCCATCCACCCGCGGTTTGGCCGACCATACAGCGAATGCGTATATCAGCCCATGCTGGATCTTCTGGATTATCTGCGTTCAAATGATTTCAAGAACTATATCGTGACAGGAAGCGGTGTGGATTTCGTCCGGGCTTTCTCAGAAAGCACTTATGGCATACCGCCTGAGCAGGTAATTGGCTCCAGTTGGGAGTATAAGTTTGTGGAGAGTAATGATACCAGCTCGATATCAATGCTTCCAAATATATGGAATTATGATAATGGTCCGACAAAGCCCACATCAATCCAGCTATTCATCGGTCGCCGCCCGATCCTGGCTTATGGCAACTCAGACGGGGATATCGAGATGCTTGAGTTTGCTACCGATGGCAATCCAGAGGCTATAGGCCTATTGAACAACCATAATGATGCGGCCAGGGAATACATCTATGATGAGGGGGCATTAAATTCCTCTGAAATGGCGCCGCAGAGCGGCTGGCATCTGGTCAGTATGAAAGATGACTGGAAGTGGATCTTCCCCTTTGAGATGAATAGGGCATAAAACCCTGGCCGTGAAGGTCGGTCAGATCGACGACGATCGACCGCTAAAAATAAGAGTTGCAGGGCGCGAGGCGTGTATATGCGCATTGCAGGCACGTCTTGCAGAGCCCTGCAGGCTTTTCGCAGGGGAATCGCATTCATAACACCTAAAGGATCCATGCGTTATCACAACCCAAACAATCTATTGCCTATTCCAAAAATGGCTTTCAGCGGGCATTTTTCTACAGAACGCCATATCAGGGGATTCTTGCATCAAGAGGATTAGCCGCAGCCGCATGTTCTGCGGCAATCCAGCCCGGATGCGGTACAGGAGGAATAGGCTGACCATTACCGCAGGAATAGTCAGAAGTGCAAATGCGGCGGTTATGGCACCATTTTCGTTTGTGACTCCCCAGTGCGTTTTGCAGCTGTTCCCCAGGCAGGTCTTGTGCCGTTCAGAGCATATTTCACTGCAGCTTCACAATGAATGGCCGTGGTATCGAATACAGGCGTGCTGACATCCTCCTGTTTGATCAGAAGCGGAATCTCTGTGCACCCTAAAATCACACCCTCGGCACCCTCCTCATCCACGAGGCGGTTGATGATTTGAATAAATCTCTCCTTTGAGCTATTGTAGAACTTTCCGGCACAAAGTTCATCGAATATTACGGTGTTGATCGTATTGCGTTCGGTTTCATTTGGAACTACCACATTTAGGCCGTAATTTTCCAGCCGCTCCCTGTAAAAGGCCTGCTCCATTGTGTACTTAGTCCCAAGCAGCGCAACTGTCTTAATCCCACACTCATTAACCTTTTCCCCGGTGGCATCGGCGATGTGAAGGACTGGAAGCCCGACTGCCCCCTCAATATAATCCGCCCTCGAATTGACGGTATTTGAAGCTATGATGATAAAATCTGCCCCGCCTCTCTTCAGCCTCTGGGCGGCATCAATTATGATTCCATCCAGAGCATTCCAGTCGCCTTTTTCAGCCAGACGCTCTTGTTCGGAAAATTCCCCGAACTCTATGGAATACATCAGGACCTTGGCAGAATGAAGGCCACCAAGTCTTTCTGCAACCATCTCATTGAGAAGTCGATAGTATTCGATCGATGATACCCAGCTCACCCCGCCGATGACTCCTATCGTCTTCATCTCCACTCGATCTGAGCTATTCAGATCTGAGTGTGTCTGATCTATGCTCTCATTGCCAAAATTCGCTGTATATGGATCAGGAGCATTCCCGGCGATGCCGGATACAGAGAGTGCAAGGAATGTGGCAAGAAGGGCGATCCAGGATATGCGTACGTATCTCATATATACCTCATTTCATCTATTTTCTGATCTGCATTCAATAAATAAGTTTCTATTTAAAGGTGGTGCTGTGGAGTTCCAAAACCATTTCAAACGCAAGCACCATGTAAAAATATTATAGATACAGTATTCATCAATATGTATTCATCAATATTGCCTCGAACTGAAGGATGAGATGCTTGTCAATGATCATCGAATGAATTGTATTTCACGGCCAAAGAGATCGTTTATTGCCAGAACTAGAAATGGATCAAGCCGAGCATCAGCCTGAGAGCAGCCGCTCTGCAATTTGCCGGCATAACTCATGCGGATCTCTGGAGCCACCGATCAGGCAACACCCTTAAATCAAATTAGCACCATCAATTTGTGTCATGAATTCGGCAAGATTTATTCTTGTGTTCTTGACATTGCTGCTGCTTTTTAATGCTGTTTGTGCTCAAGAATACTGCCTGTTGCGAAAACCGCAATATATTTCCGATCCCTGCAGCTGCTATCAACTCTATCTGGCCGCTGCGAGCGGAGATGCCGCCAGAGCCGCATCAGATGGAGTCACGTGCTATATTACCGATTTGGGGGCAAGGGAAGGCTGGGAAGTCGAACCCAATTTCGGAGGCCCACACGACTGGACTTCCGGAGACGAAGCGATTCATATGGTCAGTCCCTATTACGAGGACTACTACGGCTGTAACGACTGCCGCAGCGGAGGATCTGGAGACGGTACCGGAGGATCGGGATCTGCAGGCAATTTCACAAAAGGGGCGCTCCTGGTCGGTCCAATCTCCATTCCTGCGATAAGCACAACGCCGACTGATCTCGGCATCGTCCTTGAGAGGGGCAAGCCTTACATAATCGTCGGGGAAGGCACATGCAGCCTTTGGGATGGCCAGGAAGATGGATGTGACAGCGTCTATCGCTATAATACACCACTTGAGCCGAACGGTGGAGAGCTAAAAGTATGGGGGCAGTTAGAGCTGATCGATCCGTCCATTCATCTAAGTGAACTAATAGAGAAAGATACGGGAAAGCTGCCCGAATACAATCCATCTCATGTCTATGAGGCGGTCTTATTCGGAGATGGAAAGACGCTCAAAGCGCGCGTATTCGATGGAGGGGGTTATAGTGATAACCACGGAGAACTCAAAATAAGCGTTTATGATGCGCTCTCCGTATCTTAGGCCACTGTCAAGAGTTTCGTGAAAAGGACACGCGCACACACCGACTCCGGAAAGATGCTATTTAGGATATGAAAGAGACATGCAGACGATATATACTCCAGGCACGCCCTCAGGAGCGGAGGAGAGAAGGTCTCGAAACAGCGGCTATTTCCGAATAGGATTTAGTATATCCTGCATAATTTTTTATATTAATTTTATTTTTATTTTAACGAAAAATATCAGCGTCACTTTTCAGACGGAGATCGATATCATTAGACTCGGTATCCCCCATGAGGATCGTAAGCATGTTCCAGCGCAATCTCAGCACCCCACACCGAATTTATAAAATACAGTAATAAAAAGATTATTGAACAGCGTGTATCATCACACTAGCTGCAACTCGTTTCTCTCCCCAGTGGCAGTTCCAGAATAGCTCTCCGTTACCGTCTGAAACACCTTCCCAGTGGCATCGTAGGCTGCTGTAAGCCTGTAATTTATATTGTTAGCCTCTTCCATCACGAGTCCCTCAGGCGTACTATCCACGACGCTGACAATCATGCCGGTGTCTGGGTCACTATCCACAGCTCCAGGCTCAAGTGACATCGCTTCCTTTGGCACCCAGAATCCCATGAGCTGAGCGATTCCGGATATCATAGGCACATATGCTGGCTGAATGGCCTGTGCCGTGTAAGTCTGCTGTATTCCTTCGATAAATCTCGTGTGAACACTCTGTATTTGAAGCTCAGCGCTCAGAGGAGACGCCGTGGGAGCGACATCAGGAAGCTGAGGCATCCAGAAGTAATGCTGTCCCTGAAAGGACAAGGTCGTTCCCGGCCGGGCCCAGGATGGAACTAAGCCGTCTTTCCATGGGATATTGACCTGCCGCAGATTTGACAGCCTCATTATAGCGTTTTGTCCTCTGGTGGTAATCCCACCCTCGCCAGTCTGAAAGCTGGAGGTGAAGTCCGCGGTATGATGAAGCATTATGCCTGTTTCCAGGTCGTAGATCATGATAAGGCAGATCCCTTGAGACCGATAGCTGAACCTTATGATATCGTACTGCCTGCCACCAAGCTCGTATGTACCACGGTCCACCGTCAGATCATCGCCCGCCCTATCAGGGATAGCACGAAGAACCTGGGGATTGCACCAGAAGTCCCCGCATCCAGACGGATTTACAGAGCCGTAGAAGTTCACCTTATTCATGCCACCCAGAACCGGATCAGGAGAAAATGATTCGGTCCAGGTGGCTGCCTGGCCATTCTCCAGGGCGACGACATTCACTTGAACCAAGCCAGCGCCTGATTCGCCCCCCACAAAGGCTACATCTCCCCCTGTTGTCATATCTGGGGACCCCGCGACAATCTCATAAGTTGCCCTGAGCCCTTCATAAATTGCAGCGGGAGCTGGAGCGTGGGCTAACTCGGGGTATCTGATGGTTAAGGGATTGTTCATGCCACTTGGAAGCGTCATCCTGGCGGCATCAGATACAGGAGCTGCCTGACCGATCAACAAGAGCAGCAGCAAAATGGTAGCTGCTTGTATTCTCATAGTATCAACTCCATAAGGACTCACATAGTATCAAAACTATTTATAATTGTTCTGCGAATTTTGGAGCGAAATCCGCTGCAAATAAGAGGAAGAACACGAACTTCCACGCCTCCTGTGAAAGAAACAGCAGATAACCTCATGAGAGATGGGGAAGAGAAGTCCTGTTCTTCCAGTGCTTCCTGTTCGCCGTGCAAAGGTTTATGCCACAAACAAGCACATATTTCGTCACCCCAATATCGATCCGGATAGCAAACGCATAGCGGGATCTGCCTACTTCATGCAGGATTTTCTATACCACGGCCTCCAGAGAGGTTCTGTGCCACCCATCCTCTCTTTGAATCCATCTTCGGGCAAAATCTGATCCCAGGGCTTCATACGCAATTGGATCATGCTCTTCCAGGATGATCGGTCCTTTGACGTGGCCGAGCTGTCCCATGGATGCCAGTATACAGCTTTCAATTGACCATCACCTGAAAGATTACCTGCTATACCACCACTTAGTAATTTTTGAGAATTGTTCATAATTATTATGATCATATTTCATGTGAAAACTTCATAATAGTTCATAACAGCATTGCAGGCAGGCATTCTGCATTGCGCCGCCCCGGAAAAACCTCTCATGACCGACCGCAGTCGCGCCGGAAACCTGGGTGCAGGAGCAGCCAGAGACGTGTATTTTAAAAAATTGGTAGGTCGAGTATGTCCTAATCTGTCGAATAGATTCCTGAGCCAAGGACCCATGTGTCATCGAGACTCTTCACATAGCTGAGCTTTAATCTTTGAGCCATGTTCCTGGACGGATCGGGATATATGTAATACATGAAGCCATCACCCATCCTGGCAGTCTCGATGACCTGCCGAATGAAATAGACACCGTTTGGATCCTGTGCATCGATGCGGCTTGTACCAAGCAGCTTGGGCTGATAAGGAAGGGCCAGGGTTTGTCCCGTGTAATCGTAGGCAAAGATGTAAAGTCCATCTCTTGTGAAGTTCCCCCGTGGATTATTGAAGACTTCAAGAGATTTCTGCATGCCGTTATCCCTGGCGAATTGAAGAGCCTCTTTTACAAAGGCAACAAGTGCGTCTCTATCAGCCTGATCGAAAGACGCGGAGACTTCAGGGAAATACAGTCCAGAGCCCAGCCACCAGCTATCATCCACTCTCATCGCATAACCGATCTTAAACTCGTCTTCGTTACCGTGGGCAGGGTTTGGGAAGATGAAATATGTGAAGCCACCCCCACGTCTCGCAGCGCTGATCAGGTTTTTGATGTATAAGACGCCATTGGAATCCGTTTCGTTAATCTTGCTTTTGCCTATCCAATCGGATTTGAATGGATGTGCTATGTTGGTTCCATTGAAGTCGTAGGCGTAGATGTAGAGATCCCCCTGGACAAATTCGCCAGTCCTATTGCTGAACTCCTTGAGCGCCAGATCTTTGCCATTCTCTTTGGCAAAGGCCACGGCCGACTCAACAAAAGAGACGAGTTCGGCCTTGCCGGACGCGGCATTCGGGGGCTCAATTTCCATGCCAGCAAAATCGTCTGACAATGCCAATTGAGTTGAGAAAAAAAATGCATTCAGAGTTAGGGCAAGAAAAAGCATATCGCATCTGTTCATGTCCAACACCTACCCGGTGGGGATATACCTTGCCAGGGTCTTTTCGTAATCGCTTGCGCCAGCGGTATCTCTATTGCCCTTGATACGATCCAAAGCCTGCTGGAAAGCTTGCACCAGAGAGTCTGACGTCCCGTTATTGAAGGCATAGTAGGCATCGGCCAGCTCAAGCACATAAGTCGTCTCATATTCGCTGGCGTTTGCACCTGATTCCCGGATCAGCCAAAAAGCAGTTACATCATTATATGCCCAGGCGTCAATGGTCCCATTCTCAAGCATCTCGATAATCGGCGTTGGGGAGGTCTTGAGGATCAAATCCTCCACCCTAATGCCTTCATCAAGAAGCAATTGGACCGCCATATCATTCACAATGGTCCCGATCTTATATTTCTTCAGGTCCTCTGGGGTCTCGATAGCGATATTTCTATCGCGTCTTGCCATGAGCGCGTACCTGCCGGATACCGCTGGCCCTGCCCACTTGAATAAATGCTCCCGTTCCGGTATGCGGCCAGTTGTAAGCAGCACGGTATTATTCTCTTCCAAAGCCCTCTTATAGCCGTCAGCCCATGGCAATATTTCGATGGCGCTCCTGTTCAAGCCAACACCCATTATCGTCCACATCTCTTCAAGCAGATCAACTGAGATGCCTTGGCGCTGTCCATCCTCTTGATAGTTATAAGGCGGCAATTGCTCAGCTATGTAGGTCAGATCCTCTGCAGAAGTTGCCTGATCGGCAGCCAAAGAGGGGATGGTGGGCATCGTCATTGTCACAAAGATCGATAATAAAATACGCGAAAATTTATTAAGTCCACTAATAGTATTCCCTCCGAGACTATCCCAATAATTGCAATTATCGTATATAAAAGTTCTCGACGAGTATAGTGCCGATGACAGCGTCGCAGTTTCCGTCCACCTTTAGGCAGGATGGAAAATCCAGCTCGAATCTCATGAGCTGCCCCTTGACCTGCCTGCCCCGCCCTCCTACAGCAGGGAGACCGACCGGACGTCTGAACAGGCACTTAAATGGATAGTGGACCTCAAGGTCTGTCTGATTCTCTGAGAGCCCATAAAGTCTGCAGCCCCAGATGACAGGGTCGACGGCGCCCGTATCCACCGCATCACTATTGGGACTCAAATAGGCAGATCCATTACGAGATAGAATGGCATTAGTTAGAATGGCATTGGTCGGAGGATATTTTAATAACATTGAACATAAATATTAACTAACAATACTTATATACAAAAAAAACAGTAAATAGTTATTCCCGTTATTTATGATCGGCCGAAGGATGGCCACCTTATGAGGAGGTACCCGATATGAAGAGGATCATGGGACTGTTGATGATACTGATATTGATCCATACATCAGCCGCCCAGTTCAAGACCGTCCCGGGAGTGGGATGGGAAGGACAGGGGGCTGGAGTGGTAATGACCAATCTGGACAGCAATCCAAGGCCAGAGATGATACTGATGGCCTATGACAACCCGGCCCAGATGAACAGCTTCCGATACAAGATAGGATGGAACCTCAATTCTGCCGGAGACGCCACATCGTGGGACGCAAACTACAAGACAGTCTCAGGCGTGGGGTGGGAAGGACAGGGAGCAGACGCGGCCTTTGTCAACCTCGACAGCAACGGAAGGCCTGAGATGATAGTGATGGCCTACGACAACCCGGCCCAGGACAACAACTTCCGATACAAGATAGGATGGAACCTCAATTCTGCCGGAGATGCCGCATCTTGGGATGCAAACTACAAGACAGTCTCAGGCGTGGGATGGGAAGGACAGGGGGCTGGTCTGATATTGACCAATCTGGACAGCAATATAAGGCCTGAGATGATAGTGATGGCCTATGACAATCCAGCCCAGGACAATAACTTCCGATACAGGATCGGATGGAACCTTAATTCTGCCGGAGTTGCCACATCGTGGGACGCAAACTACAAGATGATACCAGGTGTGGGATGGGAAGGACAGGGGGCTGGAGCCCTTATCACCAACCTGGACAGCAATCCCAAGCCTGAGATGATAGTGATGGCCTACGACAATCCCGGCCAGATGAACAGCTTCCGATACAAGGTGGGCTGGAACCTTAACTCCGCTGGCGTGGCCACATCATGGGATTCCGGCTATCAGACCGTTCCTGGGGTTGGATGGGAAGGACAGGGAGCAGGAATAGCCGCCATCAACCTGAACGATGATCCCCGGCCGGAGATGATATTCATGGCATACGACAACCCGGCCCAATCCAACACCTTCAGGTATCAGATAGTGAGCAATGCCATTGCTGCCAAGAGGATCAGGCTTGAGCTGGACAAGCTGAGCAGCGTGAACTGGCCTCCCGCCAGCATAACCCGATCTGGAGCCACTCACACACTGCAGAGCATCTACTCTTTAGCCGGGATAGAGCTCACTCCGATCCAAAACGAAGGCACCATCGCCGACCTCCATCCAGGACAGGGGTACACCCTGGCTGAGCTGGACTCCTTCAGGTCCGCGCATATGAACAGCCCGCCGGCCAGCGGGTCCGGAATATGGCATATGTATGGTGCCCTGGTTACCCGATACACCGACCCCAATGTATTGGGCGTGATGTTTGATACCGGCAGCCGCCGGGCTTTCGCAGTGTTCACCCAGTCCGCGACCCCTAACGAGTACTATCTGCGGACCACAGCTCACGAGCTGGGCCATGCGCTCAACCTGGAACACAGCGATTCCTCAGACTGGCCCACCACAGGAAACGGCCGGGACATCATGAGCCAGACAGGCAACCTGGCGTCTGATTGGAATTACGGGTGGTCAGCTTCATCTCTGTGCCACTTCTACACCCACCCTGAGGACCGGTGGAGGCCGAATAGCGGGGTAAGCTTCGAGAACTGCCATTGAAAAAGAGGTGAGGATGATGAGGCAAATAGTAAGGCTGATGATATTTGCATTGCTGATTATGCTGATGGGCGGAGCGGGGGCTGCCTCGTATGAGACGTTGAAGATGGAGGCAACACCACTGGCAACCATGCCCATTGAGAGGGCTGTTCTGAGCGAGGGCTTGGGGGTTGAATTGGGGAAGATCCAAGACGGCCTCACCCTAGATATAAGGTCTGATAAGGAGAGCTACCAGCTCGGAGAGCCGGTGATCCTGTATGTTACGATGAGAAACGAAGGCCAGCAGACTGCATCCGTCCTGTCTCCACTTGATCCGGAATACGGGTTCGTGAACTACATGATCGTCGATGCCAGTGGAGAAGAGAGGCGGTTCCTCCCCTATGCACATATTGATGCAGAGAACCCCAGCCAGCAGCTGGCACCTGGTGAGGTGATTCAGGGCGTGGCCAAGATATTCTTCGGCGGGGATGGGTGGACATTCGAGGAGCCGGGGAGCTACCAGGTATACGCGGCCTACCAGGATTCGCTGAGATCAAATACCCTGACAGTCCAGATCGATGCAGCCACGGATCAGAACTCAGCAGAAGCGGCCGACCTATTCCTGGGAAGCGAAGAGGTTGGCAAGTTCCTCTACTTCGAGGGAGGCGACCACCTGAAGGAAGGAGTCAACCTGCTGGAGCAGGTGGCAAGACAGTTCCCTGATACTCCGCATGCCACCTATGCAAACTTCGCATTGGGGAACAACCTCCTGACCGACTTTGCCAATTTCCAGACAAACCAGCTGAGAAGAGCGGATCCGACCGCAGCCGTGCAGTACCTGGAGGTTGCGAGAGAAAATCCAGTCAGCTCCTATTACACCGTGCAGACCTATCTGGACCTATCTCATGGATACCAGATGCTCAATCAGCCTGAGATGGCTGAGGAGATGAGAATAGGCCTTGAGAATCTGGCCACAAGCGAGCTTCAGCCGATTCAAAACGTCGTGGAGCTGGTCAGGATAAGGAAGTCTGCGGAGTTGAACATGATAACCTAGAATTCCGAAGGCTACGGGGAAGGCAGGTCCTGCCCACAGGATGGGCAGGGCCAAGATCCCCCCCGGGACGGGAAGCTTTGAACAAACGAAGGACGGCTGGCCGGCCAATCCCGATAGAGACCGTCTGGCGATCACACAGCAGGATTTTTCAAACACATTTACAGATATTTTCTGAAAACTTCCGTCAGATTATATTATATAAATCTGTGGACTGAACCACAGTCGCGAATTCGCATCCATCTGCGCCGGCCTCGAAGAAGCTTCTTGACCGATAGGTATATAGTCCAGAAAAGCGCCAGGGATTTGGCTTCATTGCATTGATTCAAGATGATTGTTGAGATGTTTTGTTGCAGGTTTCCGAAATCCAACTCCAGGTTAAGCGATGAAAAAGATTCAAAATTAGCACAATGGCCTCCGAAGAGACCTGCCCGGTTAACGCAAAAAAAGCCGTGTCATGGTATCTAAGCCCAGAGGGGCCATGGGACAGCATATTTCCAGGATCTTGCCCAATAGAAGGCAGGAAGGCTGGATTGCCTGGACCGCATTAAAACGACTGATTATGACATAATCCCCGTTTTAGCCTGAATTAAGCACGTGTGTGGTGCTTCTGCCCCGATTGAGATCTCGGCAAAGGCCAGAAACGAAGTTGGGACCCGACCTGCCCCCAGAGGAGGTCGATGTTGGTGGGTCGCTTACCAGGGCCGGTATCCAAGGACCCACTCGGAAGTCCGCACAGCATACATGAATCCGACATATAGGGAAATGACGCAAGGCACATCAAGAGGATAAATGACATTTGCAGATTTAAATATTATAGATCCGCTCCTTCGGGCGCTGGATCAGGAAGGGTATACTTCACCGACCCCAATACAGATGCTGGCCATACCGCATCTGCTGAAGGGCAGGGACCTTATGGGAATCGCTCAAACCGGAACGGGCAAGACCGCAGCATTCGTGTTGCCGATACTGCAGAAGATGCATGAAGAGCAGAAAGCGCCCAGGCCAGGAGCTCCGAGAGCGCTGGTGCTGGCGCCAACAAGGGAGCTGGCCGCCCAGATAGACCAGAGCTTCGCCACATATGGTCGATTCCTCCCATTCAGGCATACAGCCATATTCGGCGGTGTGGCTCAAGGGCCACAGGTCCGGGCCCTTTCCCGAGGAGTCGATATACTGGTGGCCACGCCTGGCAGGCTGCTCGACCTGATGAATCAGGGACATATAAAGCTGAGCGGGGTTGAGTTCTTCGTCTTAGACGAGATAGACCGGATGCTGGACATGGGATTCGTCAACGATGTGCGCAAGATCGTATCAGGGCTGCCCAAGAGGCGACATTCACAGTTCTTCTCAGCCACGCTGTCGCCCCAGACAGACGAATTGGCCAGGAGACTCCTTACCGACCCCGTACATGTAGAGGCTGCTCCACAGGCAAGCACTCTGGAGTGCATCGAACAGAGCGTCTTTCTCGTTGACCAGAACATGAAGTATCCGTTACTCCAGGGCCTCCTCGAGAAAGGAGAGCTGAGCAGAGTATTGGTGTTCACCCGCACCAAGCACCGGGCAGACAAGGTGGCCAAGATGCTGAACAATGGGGGCATCCGGGCCGATGCAATCCATGGCAACAAATCGCAGAACCAGCGTACCGTAACCATGCGCAACTTCAAATCAGGCCGCTTGAGAGTCATGGTGGCAACCGATATTGCAGCACGCGGCATCGACGTCGATGGCATATCGCATGTGGTCAATTACGATCTGCCAAGAGAGCCGGAGAGCTATGTCCATCGCATTGGCCGCACTGGGAGGGCAGGGGCGATGGGTGCAGCATATTCGTTTTGCGGAACGGATGAACAGAGTCTTCTGCGCCAGATCGAGAAGCTTGTCGGGACGCACATTGAGGTCGCACAGCATCGATACGGCACTACGAAGGCCGAGAGGGCCGCCGGCCAATCGGCGAGGCAGATACCGAATGGATCTGGCGTAGCCCCCAGAAACCCTGCCCCGCGGAACAAGAGCGGTTCGGGTCCAAGAAGGCCATATCCGGCCCGGGTAGCCAGCACGTAGAGGTATAAACGGCGCGGGCTTGCAGCTTTCGTCTCTGGTTTAGGACCCCTGGGCCTGGACCAAAAACAAAAGCTGCTGCCGGACTATCGCTCTTGAGCAGGTCACCGGCGGACCTGCCGGATTGCCAGCTCCGCAGAAAAGCGGGGCCGGGTCCCTGCTACAATCAAGACAATATGGGGATCGGCGGACTGGATCGCCGAGGCGTTGAGGACAGCCAATCGGCGAGTCATTCAGGAGCTGACTGCCACGTATTTTTGCCCAGGTGCTCTTAAGCCTCGTAAATGGGCCATAGATGCTGTTTTGCTCCCTGGGGTGGGTTCTATCCAGGGCCCGGCGGCTCGCATGAGGAGAAGAGACGCCGTGCTCAAGCCCATTACCGCATGGATGCGGCACCATTTGGGCGCGTCGGCAATCTGGGGTGGGGTGAGCCGGCGGCGACCGTCAATATGATCAGCAGCGGGACGTCTCCAGAGCGAATTTGAGCTGTCGCAATTTGGTCAAATTACTGAGGTGAGATCAGCTATTTTGATCAGCAACCACAGGTATGTGACGTATATTGTATAATTATGCCTATAATTTATTATTTATGCGATCATTTACAGCTCTTTTGTAATTGATGTTTATTTAACAGTAATGTTTATAACACGTGAGATCCAGATTAGATACGCATGCCATCGGCATGACTGATAAGCACACGTGTGGAGTGCGGGGCGGCTTGATTGGGGATAAGCCGGCGATAGGCTTTCGGACACTGGCCTCTGAAGGGAGGATTTTCAACGGGTCCGGGTATCTTCCAGATTCGAGTGGAGCCTCGATATCGTGGAATCGGGAGTGTGGTTATGTGAGAAAGACATATCGAGCCAAGTTAACATCTACCTTGATCACGCTGGTAGTCCTGTCAGTATCTTTCCTGGCTGTGGAGGCTGCAGGTTCTGGGATGAAACTCGACGAGTCCTTAAATCTAGATCTCGAAGAGTCCGTTTCCTCTTTTGATACCGCTTTGCAGACCGATCCTGAAAATTATGGCATATGGATGAATCGTGGTCGAAGCCTGGCATCTGCGGGCAAGCTTAACGAATCGTTGAGCTCTTATCAGAACGCTTTGGATCTAATCGATGAGGTCTTGAAGAAATACCCCCAAAACGCTGAGGCCTGGAAGACGCAAGGATCTGCCTTTGCTTACCTGGGACGACTCGACGATGCGATGAAGTCGTATCAGATGGCTATTGAGATATCAAACCAAACACTGAAGAACAATCCCGAAGATGCAGAGGCCTGGTGGTTAATTGCCGAGAGCCTGGAGATACTCGGCAAAGATGCTGCAGCCATTGCTGCTTACGATAAGGTCATCGAGCTGAACTCATCTAAAGCAGCAAGCGCCTGGATGCGGAAAGCCGATCTGTCGGAGTATAACGACTCGATAGATGCATTTGATAAGGCCACAGAGCTGATGCCTAAAGGCGCCGGGAGGAAGCTGGAATCCGTCTGGACGGAGCACAATGCCTCAATTCTGGTTGAATTATGGAGCGACAGCGACCAGATGCTTCGGGTTTCCTTGGGCAGGTATAACGAGAGCTCGAAAGCTTACGATCATATCCTGAAAATCAACTCGCAAGCTGTCTCCGTGCATCTGGTGGATCCGAGTCTCAAGAGAATCTTTAGGCAAAATTTAGAAGGACAGGCATAATCTGCTATCTGCATCATCCGCCGGGACGTATCGTCTGCCGCATCTTTGAACCGCTCACCTGCAGCCGTGTCCCGCTGGATCGATCTCATGAATTCGCCATGCTTGAACTGGTAGATCTGGTCGATCAGAACCATCGGCACCTCCAGTCCGCACATATCCGTCTGGGCGACCGGCCCTTTTCGACCCACAACAACCTGCCTATCCAGTCTGCATATCCAGTAGACACGCCGGATGTCTTATGGACTTTTCAGCAAGCAGTCAAGGTCCACTGGTCCTGTCGGCAACAGGATGTATGTCGGTATGCGTCAGGAGACGCGGGCGCTATGGCCGAGCCATTACCGCATGCAAGCGGCTTAATTTTCGCGCAGCAGCCGTCTGAAATTCGGGGACGAGCCTGCGGCGACCGTCAATATGCTCAACGGTGGATCTTTGCAGAGACAACTTTGGTCAGTTGGCAAAAGGTCAAGTTACTAAAGTGAGATCAGCTAATTTGCTCAGCAATAGTAGACACGTGATGTATCTTGTATGATACTTGGGATTATTTATTATTTATGCTATCTAAGACTACCCTTTTGTAACTGATATTCATTTAGCAGTAATGTTTATATCACATGGGATCCAGCTTAGATACACATGCCATTGGCATGAATGGAAAAGCAAAAGTGTGGAGTTTGGGGCGGCTTGATCGGGGATAAGCCGGCGGATAGGCTTTGGACACTGGCCAAAGGCTGTAGGTGGTTTTCGATGGGGCTCTTCCCTGATTTCAAGCGAAGCCTTGCTGTTATGGAAAAGAAGGAGTGTGGATAGGTTGAGAGAGATGTTTTGGCGAGTGGGGAATAAGGTGTCCGGCAGTTGGATGACCATTTGTATAATCGGGTTGGCATTGCTGTGCGGATCTGTCATGGCTCAAGAGAATTCTGCGGAGGACTGGATCAAGAAGGGGGACGATCTGTATTCGGTTGGATCTCATAAAGAGGCAATCGAGGCTTATGACAGGGCTCTCGAAATAGACCCTGCTTATGGAAATGCCTGGAGAGGTAAGGGATACTCTTTTGGTGCCAGGGCCGTGCTCAATGAGAATCTAAGCGACTGTAAAGAGTCTCTAAAAGCCTTTGACAAGGCCATCGACCTCATACCAGCTGACGATTTTAGGGATCTAGCGCTGGCCTGGGAAGGAAAGGCTATCTCCCTCAACCGTATGGGGAATATCCTCGATGACACGGGCAATCAAGAAGCAGCTAAAGGCAAGCGCAAAGAGGCATTAAATGCCTACGATAAGGCGATAGAACTCGATCCGGATTTCACAGGCATTGAGGCGCAGCTGTATCGTGCTGGTGTCGTCGCGGAGCTTGGAATGCTTAATGAATCTGTCGCAGACTACGATAAGATTTTGGAGATCATGGCTATAAATGATACCATGACCTCATATGTCTCCATAGTCTGGACTGGCAAGGGCGAGGTTCTGGAAAAGATGGATAGAAATGAGGATGCCCTCAAAGCATTTGACAGGGCATTGGAGCTTGATCCAACAAGTGCAATGGCCTGGGAAGGCAAAGTTGACGCTCTGAGGTCACTTGGCCGCAATTCAGATGCTGATGCCGTTCTTGCGAAGGCGAGCGATTTAGGAGTCGCGGTAGATTCCGGCCTGGAATAGGATCTTCATGGATAGTAGGCCTGGCGAACCATAAAATTCAAAGATCCAGGCTTGCAATAATTTATTTCCATACGCCGCCTTCTGGATCGTAACCTCACGCAGCTTTGCCTTCTAATTTTCCGCAGGTCGTGTTCCCAGCCCAAATCCATGACCAGTCAATGGAGCTCTCATCGATCTCCGCATTTAATCAGACGTACCACAGAACCTCTCACCTGTAGCTGGCTGCCTTGATTGGATCTCGAACAGCCAGGGCGTACTCGCCGCCCCGGGCTATCAGATCCTCGCGCATGGGCAGCCTCGGCGACGCGCCCGCCGCTTTGGAGGTAGGTGGGGTTATCAGTGCCTGTTATTTGCCGGTGCATAGGTTCTGAAGAGGACTCTGGAGGGCTGGCAATAAGTCCGTGATCAGAAATCATTCGAGTTTTGAGACGACTTCAAAGCAAAGAGGTACAAGCCCATAATACGTTACAGTGACATCACTGAAATGGGCAAGAGCCGGAAATCGGGGACGCCTATTGAGGGAGGCTATGATCGCCCCAGGCATTAGCCTGAGGATGTTGGGTGGGCTTTTTCAGTAGGGCTTAAAAACCTAACTCAGAATATGGCCGGGCCTTAGGGTCATGGAAAAGGGAGTGAGGAATTGACCTAGCTAACCGCCATCTCTTGGCTGCGGGAAAATCATGCATCCAGACATCTTCTTGCCGACTGGTTGGAGATGAACTTCGTGCCGGCAAGCCAAGGCCAGATCTCTGAAAGTATGAGCCATCATAGATTATGGCAATTAATGGATCGGGCGATCTTCCATGCTTGGCGATCCTGCCAAGCAGGCTGACGAGAATCGACCTATTCTTTCAAGGCTGCAATGAAATCCTTTCGATTCAGCCTTGCTTGCTTCATGATCGAGATCGATGTTCCCTTTGCCAGCTCAGTGTGATTCGGAACGGTCACGATCAATTTTTTTTTCCGCGTTCCAGAGATGAACATGACTTCCTGACTGCCGATAAACCTGGAATCCAAGCTTCTCCAGGGATCTGATAACATTCTTAGCTGAGATTGCCGGAAGCTTGGACAAGCCCTTCTACCTCAATATCCAGAAAAGAGAGCTTTCGTCCCTTGGGTGCCAGCTCCAATAGAACCTGATAGTGCTCTTCCAGACCCTTCTTCAGGTTGGCAATAGCTTCATTTTCTGTCAATCCTTGATCAGCCACATTCGTGATCAGATCGATTGCAACGAAGTATTTGCCTTCTTTATGAATCTGAATCAGGGTTTTCATATGGAATGCAATTTGCACATGTTATTTGATAAAGCTAATCCCCACAATAGTTATCGAGAACTGGATAATGCGATAGGTGAGGCAGAAAGAGCATACATTCCCTTTGTGGCTCTATATGCCGGGGGGCAAAAAAGTTCGGGTGTATAACGGATCTATTGCGAGCCGACCGCCAGTGGCCGCAGGGTTTTCAGGACCTCGCGGATAAGGCTTGACGCCAGTTTTGCCGCATAAGGTTATCGGAGCGGGATGGCGCTCATGGGAAGACGCGAGGCCGCGGCAAGCCATTACAGCATGCAAGCGGCTTAATTTTGGCGCGGCAGCCGTCTGCAAAGAGGGGACGAGCCTGCGGCGACCGTCAATATCCTCAGCGGTGGTTCTTTACAGAGGCGACTTTGGCCAGTTGGCAAAAGGTCGAGTTACTGAGGTGAAATAAGCTAATTTGCTCAGCAATAATAGACACGTGATGTACATTGTATTATAATCAGGGTAATTTATTATTTCTGCTATCTAAGACAACTCTTTTGTAATTGATATTTATTTAGCAGTAATGTTTATATCACATGAGATCAAGCTAAAATCCACATGCCATTGGCATGAATGGGTAAGCACACGTGTGGAGTGCGGGGCAGCTTGATCGGGGATAAGCCGGCGGATAAGCTTTGGACACTGGCCAAAGGCAGTAGTTGGTTTTCGATGGGGCTCTTCCCTGATTTCAAGCGAAGCCTTGCTGTTGTGGAATGAAGGAGTGTGGATAGGTTGAGAGAGATGTTTTGGCGAGTGGGGAATAAGTTGCTTTGCCGTAGAGCTACGAAAATGTCTGCAAAAGGGAGTCTTGCTTTTTGCATAGTTGGATTGGCGTTACTGTGCGGATCTGTCATGGCACAAGAGAACACGTCAGGTTATTGGTATCATAAAAGTGGTGACTTTTTCGCAATTGGCTCTTCAGATGCAGCCCTTTCGTCCCTGGATAATGCTCTGCAGATAGAGCCAGAGAACGCCACCCTTTGGCAGACCAAAGGCCAGTTGCTGGCACTCATGGGCAAAATGAATGATTCCATTTCGGCCCAGAAGAAGGCGCTGGAACTGCTCGATAAAAACGTCGAAAAGACACCAGAAAATGTCGATTTCTGGCTGCTCAAAGGCCGTTCCTTTCAATTGATGAGCAAGTGGGAAGAGGCAAAGCAGGCTTACCATAAAGCCATCGAGTTGAATCCCGCCAGAGAGGATGTCTGGGCGACATGGATGAATATGGCTGAAGTTCTCATGCATCTGAGAAGATACGACGAATCGATGGCTGCCTATGAAAAAGCCATCGTCAAGGCACCTACTGCGGAGTTGAAGGCCAATATCTACGGCATAAAGGGCATGTCTCTTTACGAAGCCGGAAGATACGAAGAGGCAATTTCTGCCTATGATGAAGCGCTAAACCACTCTGACGAACAATCCAGCGCGTACCGGGCTGCTCTGCAGAATAAGGGCGGGGCTCTGCTTAAAACGGGCAGCTACGATGACGCCCTCCGAACGTTCGATAGAGTCATAAATATCGATCCGAATCCGGGTGGCTGGTATGGCAAGGGCCAGGCCTTGAAGTCTCTGAAAAGGTATAACGAATCATTAGAGGCTTTTGATAAGGCGCTCGAGGCACATCCAAGCAACCCCCTAATCTGGGCAGATATGAGCGACTCCTTGACGGCATTAGGCAGAAACGAAGACGCCAAGAAGGCGTACAGACAGTCATTGAAGTATAAGAACACGGATCGCAATGTACTTACAGCGGAGGAGGGGCGTCCCCTGTTCTCAATGGCCTCGATTGTGAGGCTTTAAAAAAAGGAGGGTGGTGGAAATCCACCAACCCTCTGGTCTTGCTTTGTCTAACACCAACCTGGCAGATACGCACCACCATGGGTGGCACATTTGTTGCAGGCAAGCATTCTGGCATCAAAGCAACTTATTTCGCTATATGCAGATTGCACAGAGTTGTCGTAGCACCTGCAGTATCCGGTTATACCCATTTCTTTTCACCTCCATTTTCTTTTGTTCACCTATCGTAGAATGGCGCCATCTTGGTGACAAGGAAAGGAAATTGCTCAGTTGTATCCACTCTGACGAAATATCTCTCCGCAGTCCCATTCTTATTAGTGAATGAGAAGACGACTGAGACTATCTTTCGACTGCCGCGGATCCTGGAGTCTCTGGCTTCAACCGATGTCAGAGAGAAGTCCCGCTGCATCTCTTCTGCCGCTTTAGTGTAGATCTCAGGACAGCGTACAGACAGATAATTCAGAGCACGATGCTTATCGGTAGAGCCGGTGTTATCAGCGATCTGCATCATCCGCCGGGACATATCGTCTGCCGCATCTCTGAACCTCTCACCTGCAGCCGCTTCCCTCTGGATCGATCTCATGAATTCGCCATGTTTGAACTGGTAGATCTGGTCGATCAGAACCATAGGCACTTCCAGCCCGCACATATCCGGCTGGGCGATCGGCCCTCTTCGACCCACAACAACCTGCCTATCGAGCGGACCCCACTGAGGTCTTATGGCTTCGAGCAAGCCGTCAAGGTCCTCTGGTCCTGTCGGCAACAGGATGTATATCGGCACGCCCTGTATGGTAAGAACCCAGGAGAGCTTCCTGGCCAGATACCTGTTCTTGGGCAGGGATAAGACGTTGTAGAACGTCTGCCGGCGGTCAAGATCGACCGGTTTGGACATCTTTGCCGCCTGATGGTACTCCATCTCCATCGATCGGTTGGAAAACCGGGCTTCAATCCCGCCGAGCGCATAGACATAGGGCAGGGATTTCAAACCGCAGGTCCCACGGTTCTCCGAATCTCTTCTGCTGACGTCGATACCTTTTGAATTGGATTTGGCGGAACAGGTCGAGCATCTCTTTTGTGGCTGCTTTGATGGTTCACGAACGTTTGATTGATCCATATATCTCATCTCCGTGTCATCGGACGTGCGGCCAAGGTGGGCAGGACGCACGTTCGAGTCCATTTTTCA